>WNFJ01699689.1_pt1 | contig 10195 bp, 6 predicted proteins | sample 5400461 | NCBI WGS metagenome assembly WNFJ01 (sample SAMN13153349, study PRJNA577476) | soil metagenome | isolation source: 115 cm saprolite on Douglas fir-dominated hillslope | place: USA:California | collected 2013-09-17
CGCGTGGCAGGAAAGCGGCTGATTTATCGTCGAATCATGAACTGTGGCGGTGCATAAGGTCGGGATTGCTCGCGCCGTAAAGAGTGATCTCACCCCGGCAGGCGATAAATTTTGCCAGTCCTTACGGAAGGTCGCTTCCGGACTTTCCCATTCTACCTGAGCAACGTCGTCGCGAATATGAGCAAAAAACGAATCGCACTAATCACCGGCGCCAACAAAGGCATCGGGTTGGAAACCGCAACATCCAGCTGGCCTGAATAGGAAACAGAGGTGATGCGGCAAATCAAAACGTCCACTCCTAAATCGAAGAGGACGAGAACAGGTCGAGGTTTACTGAGAGTTCCTGAGGTAAACGGAAAGCGGCAGACGTAGATGTCGCCGAACTCAGGCATACTTGTCGTAAACTGAATCTTCGGAGCTGCTCTCTCTCATGAACTATTTGTAAGCCGCCGCTTGCCATTCCCCGTCCTTCGCATCCTCAGCCACCAATAGTATAACTTTCGCGCGGCCAGACTTGGGTAACTGCGCAGCGACCTTGGGGCAAAGACCCCAGATTGCGAAGCTCGCCCAGCCCAGGGCCGAGTTGTATCGGCGAGTGAGACGCAAACCCACAAATTGGAGTGACCTTCTTTGGCCACAATGTCCTTTTTGACCGCTACTCCGATGTAATCAGCAACAAATGCTGCAACAAAAATTGAGCCACTCGTAAGATTCTAGTAATAAGCGTATTACAAATTTTGACTAGCGCCCTTTTAAGGCGTTGGCTTTGAATTTCCGGCCTACCAACCCAATTTTCATTCTTGGTCCTGATTTCCAAGGAGAGCGGCTAATCAAGCCGCTTGGAATGCAGTCAATCCAGGCTGAAATCGAGCCCAATAAGGTATAACAAAGATCGGCCGAAAATGGTCGATCCGGCCAAAAGGACGAGGAAGAGCAGCAACGGATAGCAACAATAATAGTGCAGAGAACTCAGTTGAATACGCCGAAGAGGGAATGGCAATCATCACTAATCGGGAATCGGCATACTGCTTTGTCTGCTCATCCTCCGGCGCGTCCGTGGTCCGCTTATTGTCGCAACGCTACAAGGCTTTTTTGTGGTTTTTTGCGGGGGCCCAAGCCGACGTGAGATCGGTGATTTGCTGCCGAATGACAACCGTTCGAAATCGCGGGAAGGTGCCTCAAGGCAATCATCGTCGAGACCTAAAAACTGGCTAAGAAGTGGCTAAGCCCCCCTCGGCTGGAAACTGGCAAAAGCGCGTAAGTCCTTGATACTTAAGCATGCACCGCGTTGGAATCGAACCAACAACCCAGTGATTAAGAGTCACTTGCTCTGCCAATTGAGCTAGCGGTGCGTTTGGACGGAGCGCAAAGATATTACTTCTGAGGAAGGTTTCAAGCCCGAAACCATTAGCGTTCACCGTTCGGAGTTTGGCGTTCACAGTTTGCGTTCACCGCTCAGCGTTCACAGTTCGCCGTTCTACGGGCTTTCCGACGGCGGAAGCATTTCTGTCGCGCTCAGCGTGTTTCAGTTCAGACAGTGTCAACCTGAGTAAGCGAGGCGCGATGCTTAGCTGGGCTCCTAAGAGGCAAGGCGGGTTCTTCACTTACAGGAGATCGGCTACCAAGGCTTTTTCTTCCAGCAATTCGGTGATCGAGGCGTCGATCTTCTGGAGGCTGAAATCGTTTAATGGGATGTTCTGCACAATTTCCCAGTCAGCACCGGCGGTGCGGAGCGGGAAAGAACTCATTAGGCCTTTCTCCACCCCGTAGCTGCCATCCGAACAGATTGCTACGCTAAACCAATCTCCGGCGGGTGTCGGAGTCACGAGCGATCGAACGGTATCGACAACGGCGTTGGCCGCGGATGCAGCGGAGGATGCTCCCCTCGCCTTGATGATCGCCGCGCCGCGCTGTTGGACAGTCGGGATAAATGTGTTTTGCAACCAGTCCTCGTCTGGAATCACTGCAGTCGCTGGTTTGTCGCCAATCTTCGCATTGTAAAAGTCGGGATATTGCGTGGAAGAATGGTTGCCCCAGATGGCGAGGTTAGTGACCTTAGTCACGTGAGTTCCAGCCTTGGTCGCCAACTGCGATTTCGCGCGGTTTTCGTCCAGACGGGTCATGGCAAACCATCGATCACCCGGTATGCTTTTCGCATTGTTCATAGCGATCAGGCAATTGGTGTTGCACGGGTTACCGACAACCAGGACACGAACATCGGCGGCCGCGTTCTTTTCAATCGCACGCCCTTGGCCCGTGAAAATTTTGCCGTTGATTCCCAGGAGCTCTTTACGCTCCATCCCCTGCTTCCGCGGAACGCTTCCGACCAGCAATGCCCAATTCACTCCGCGAAAGCCTTCCTCAGGATTGGAAGTCGGAATGAGCTTTGTGACCAACGGGAACGCGCAGTCTTCCAGTTCCATGATGACTCCCTCCAGCGCTTTAATGGCCTGCGGGATCTCAATCAGCTCCAATTCAACCGGTTGATCCGAGCCGAACATCGAGCCCGAGGCTATGCGAAACAATAGCGAATAACCAATTTGACCGGCCGCCCCGGTCACGGCGACTTTCACAGGCGATTTCATAGGGTTAGCATGGAAGGTGCCCGGTGTTTGTCAAAGCGGAAGGAAAAAAGACCCGCGAAACACCCTAACCCGCAAAAATCGCGCGCTTTATAATCGACGAGCTCATTGCGGGTTAGAAAGCTCTTAAATAGACGCTGCGCGTCTGTCTAAGAGCAGTCTTTGAAAATAAATGAATCGAGCAAACTGTTTGAAATTCTTTTCTGAAAAAGGCAGCCGAATTCTCCGGCAATGTAGGCGAAGCCGCTTTGCTCCGGCTTGAAGAAGCGAAGCGAGGACGCTTCGCCTACCTGCCCTGAAAAGTCCGCTGCTCTTTGGAGAGAAGAGAAGCAGTCTGTTTTTGGTTCATACTTATGAAGATGCAAAGGCTTACACGAAGCGAGCGAGGACCGTCGAATAGATAAGGAGGCGTGCGACGGGTTTTCCAAAACCTTGTTCGATCACGCTTCGATAGGACTCGAGTTGCGGCAGGTATTTTTCACGGAGATCAACGGCGAACGTTGCATCTGTTTCCTGGCCCTGTTTCTGGTTGGTTTTCCAGTCGATTACCCAAATTTCTTTTGATCGGGTTCCGACCACTAGATCAATCACACCCTCGATCCATTGCGCAGCGGTCAGTGGAAAGGAATAACTGACCTCGAGGCGAAACCATTCACCGGCAGAAATGATCTCGTCGATTTCAGGCGAGCGCAAAAAATTTGCAGTTTCGCGGCGGGCGCGTTCTGCGAACGGCAAGTTCGGTTCGATGGATTGTGAATATTCCTCCTGTTCGCGTGGGGTCGCTTGCCAGGGAAATCCCTCGACCCAAAGATGCCACCAACGACCGTAGTGGTAGGCACCCGACTCTTCTGTGAATTGGCTCTCCGCGACTTCGTCGTCTTTCGCCAGCGCATGGGGTCTGATGAGATCCGGCACCTCCAGCGATCGTCGAGCGGCCAGGGAGAAATCAGTTCCGATTGGCAGATCGATTTGTTTCCAATGCTTTTCAGTCGTTTGCCGGATCAACGGCAAAGGCGTTTCCACTTCCGCAATTTCTGTCAGATCGAATCCGGACGCCTCACGGAATGAGTCTTTCGTGTCCTTATACTCCGCTGCGGGAAACAAGACGGTGTGACGGGCGCGCGTCAGCGTGACGTACAAGAGACGGCGATAGCGGGCGTTCAGTGCCCTCCGATTGGCGTCATCCATTTGCTTGACGCTCGGACTGTCGGCATTCCAGATGACACGCTGTCGCGAATCTTGATCGACCAGGTAAGGGTAAGGTGAATCCCGGCCCGAAAATATCCGGCGTCCGAACCCGACGGGCATAACGATGTCCCACTCCAGCCCTTTGGCAGAGTAGCTCGTGATCAGCTCAATCGCATCAGCAGAGGGAACCTGAATATCTGCGCTTTCATCAAGTAAGACTAACAGTTCCTCAATCCATCCATGCAACGTCAGCCCTTGCCGGTCGGCTTCAAAAGCCTGGCGGCGAATCGTTGCCAGATCCGATGGATTCACCCCGACGATGGATAAGCGCATTTCCAGCCGGCATTCGACAATGATCCGATCAACGAGACGACCCAGAGTGATTGATTCGCTACCGGCTGAAACAAGATTCGCGAGGATCTTTTCGGCTTCCGCTAGTTCGGAGCTAATGCTGGTTGGATTGTGTATCCAGGTTGCAAGCGCAGTATCCGCAACAGCGAAGATCTCGCGCAAGACGCCAAGGCGCTCGAAGCGGTCCCAAGGATTGGCCAGCGTGTATAGTAGCGCTACCGGCCAGGTGAAGGCCGGCACAGCGTTCCAGGCGATCTTCCGGTTCCGATACAGAAAGGGTAGCCCTCGCTCGCGGAGTTGATCCGCGCAAATGGTCAGCCAATCGTGTCTTGGCGCGATAATCGCCACCTGATCCCAGGATTGAATGCCAAGGCTCATTTTTCCTTTTTCATAAATCCATTCTGATAAAATCCGGCACTCCTCGGCAAATATCTGCTCAGCCGGTTTGTTCTCCAGATCCAAAGTTGGAATCTGCAGCCGACCCACGTAACCTTCGCCGGTATCCGGTTCGGCTAACAGATCGTCGTAGCGGATTTCACTTTCGGTGATCTCGGTGTCACGAAAGATTCGGTTAACCGTTTCCACAACAGCAGCGGCGCAGCGTTTTGTGCACTGGAACGCAACAAGATCTCCGCTGTCACCGTTGCGAAAGGCTTCGTTCAACCTGCTGTAGAATCCCAGCGCAGCTCGGTCGTAGATGGTCTGGCGCGGATCGCCGACCATACAGAACCGACCGGCGTAAGGACCGGATCCGTCACCGGGCCAAGAGCCAAGGACCTCGCCAACCGGGCGAGTCATTTCTAAGAGAATCTCAAACATCGATTCGCCAGTGTCCTGAGCCTCATCAAGGATCACGTTGTACTTACGTTTTCGCAGACGATCCAGGATCTCCGGGTTCGTCAGCAGTCCGCGACAGAGTGCAACTTGATCGTCGAACGTGAGGACGCCATGCCGGAAACAATTCTGTTGAAATTCGGCCGCAACCGCGCTCGAAACAGCTAGTGAAGCTTCTTCCAACCAGAGAATCAGCGGACCGAGCGCGGCCTGCAGCGCGTCGCTCAAACCCTGTGCCTGGCTGTCGGTTGCCGGGACCTCCAATGATGATTCTCCTCCGCTCAGGCTGGCCAGGAATCGTTCGAGATCTTTCAGGAGTCGCTCCTTATACGGCAGACTCTTCGTTACAACCACACAGTTCCTTACCGGCGTCAGGTCCGGAATTGGCGGAGAGGATAACGATGACCAGTGGTGCTTTGGCCGCGAAATTCGGGACGCCAAATCGAGGATATCTTGCCAGGTGCAGAACCGAAGCACTTCTTTAACGAGTCGATCTTGGGCGAATCGACGGCTGAATTCAGGGTTGCTGACGAACTGTTTCCACATCTGGTGCCGAAGCTGAGCGCTTGGTGTGGTCAGTTGGTCGGGTAACCGCAAATCGGCCTGGTGCTCCCAAAGCAATCGCATACAGAAACTGTGAATGGTTCCGAAGAAGGTTTGTTCCAACCTTTGCAGAATCGCACGCGTCTTTTCGTGCCGCAGTTTTTCCAGCAGCGTCGATCGAATTCTCCGTTTGAACTCGCGGGCCGCATTGTTGGTGTAAGTCACTACGACCAACCGCGGCAGTAATTCATCCCTGCCCTCCAATGCGATCGTTACAATTCGATCAACGACGGCGCGGGTCTTGCCGGCTCCGGCGCTGGCAATCACCGAGAAATTTTTGTCAATCTCCCTGCAGAACCGTGTTCTTGGGAATTGATCTGAACTTGTAGGGGGCATTTGCACGCAAGGACTCAAACTCGAGAATGGTAATATGCCAAATTCGGCGCGAGACTATTTGTTCTTCTCGAATCCTTGTGTTCTTGACTCCTTGACTCCTGAAACATTGCGTGGCCAACGTCAAACTCCTTGGCTTACGGCGGCGACCAGCAAAGGCCGGAGCCTTCGCCTACAACGTCAGCGCGAATTTCTCGTCCAGAATGTCCGGATCGATCGGCAGCGTTGCTATAGGAAGTTTCTCGGACGCTCCCCATCTTTCGTCCGGCCGCCGCCCAAACGTGCGCCCGCGTTGCATACGTACAAGTGACTCGATCCAATAGGCGAGCTCTTCGTCGGGCGGGATCTTCAGCATTTTGATGCCATCTGGTTTTACGATAAACATTTCGGCGCGACGAGCTCCGTTGATCTTGGCGAGCAATCGGTACCCAAGAAATTGGAGACCGTCACCGGTAGCCGGGTTGAAATTCTGCGGTTGTTTGGACGTTTTGAAGTCGCAGATGCATAGCGTCGCGTCATCCAGACAATCGCGGTCGGACAGAATCAGATCAGTCCGGCCCGCAAGCTCCAACTTCCCGGCCGCCGAGTGATAAGCACCACTTAAGGTGCCTTCAGATTGATACCAGAGATCTGCCTGGAAATTTTCACTCACGCTTTCCAGCATTCGTGACGCCAAAGAGATCGCTTTGTCTAAAATCGTTTCCCACCAAAGATCCGGGCCTCGTGCCGATTGTGCGGCGCGCATTTTTTGAAACGCAAACCTCATTTGGTTTAGCAGCGCGGCGCGAGCTTCCACCCGGCTCCATGGTGCGGACCGTTGAAAGATCCCGCCTCTCCCGCCAAAAGCCTCCTGGAGCAGCCGATGCGCGACACGACCGATCGTCATCGGAGCGGATCGAACGAACCCGCGATCAACCTGACGTCTACAATTGAACACGAGCCGAAACGCAAACGTTGCGGGCGTTTTGATGACTGCTTCCAACTCCGAAGGATGCCAAGCGCGCATCGGAAGATCGACCATCTTGAAGTTCAGAAAATAGTGGTCGAACGGTTTTACCCGATCGAGTCGGTTTGCCCAAACCGCGCTGAAGCCGTCCGCCAGTCGGTCGCGAATCGGCAGTGGAGTGTTTTGAAACCGCGTTATTTTGGGTTTCAGAAACTCCTCAGCGAAAGTCGAGAGATCGTTTGCCACGGTTTCAATCCCTCGTTTGCCACGGTTTCAATCCCTCGTTCATCCTGCTCGTATCGAGCAAGCAACAAATGTTTCCGCGCGTGATAAGCGAGCTGCAGGAAGCGTTCTTGCTGGATTTGACGCCGCTCGGCGCTTGTGAGCAGGACAAATCCACCCTGGCGGAGCCGGCTTTTCTCCTCGTCGCTCAGAACAGGATTTGGCGGCGGAACTACCGGCCAGCCATCAGAGATTGCATCTGCCAAGATAACGTGATCCCACGCAGTTCCATGAGCCTTGGCGGCTGTGGTAACAACAACTTTTGCATAGCGATGGTGAGACCCCGGATGAGGTCGGTTGGATTTATCAACAAGCAGCTGGGCCACGAAACCGAGAAAGAGTTGAGAGGACAATCGATATCCTTGCAAAAAGCTTCCGATCTCATGCCAAATCGGTTCAATATTGCTCGTTGAGAAGGTGGCTTGAGCAAGATTCTCTTGGTACCTTTTTGCGATGGCCGTCAGGCGCAACAGGAGCGCCTCCCACCGTTCGTGAAACTCTGTCCAATCGGCTTCTACCGGCCACGGTTCCAACACCGACTCCAGGTCGCGCAGCCAGGCAAAACGTTGCCGATGGCTCTCAGTGATCAGCGCACTTAACGAGCGGACCTGGCGATCCTCAAACGATTGCAATAACGCGTCTCGGAAATCTTTGTAGTCACCTGTGGACCGCACCAACCCTTGCAGGATCCGAAGGAAACATTCAGGCGTCTGATCCTCAGAGAGGAATCGCGCGACGTTTATCTGTATCTCTGATGACAGCGACAAGAGCCGCCTTTCTCGAATTTCATCGGCTACGGCGATACCGCATCCAACGAGACGATGCACCAAGGCGCGACCGGTCGGGGAGTTTTCCGGAACAACAACTAGAATGTTTTGAATTTGTTTCGTGAGCGCACCGGCAACATTGTGCACAATTCCTTCTATCTGGTCGTCCCACCCATTCGCGACCAGGATCTCGGGTGGCTTAACATTTCGTTCACCGCCACCTTGCCAATGCGCCAGGAAAGTTTCGTAAGGGCGAGGTGCGCAGCCTGTTGGACAAACAACAGTGCCGGCATTCAACTTCTGCTCCAGGGTTGTGATCCACTCAAAGACCAATCCCTCCTTTCCAAGCGGCTGAGCAATCCAGAGGTCGCTCTGGGTAGCGCGTTTGGCAGCAGCGAGAAGTAGATTAAGATCCTTGAAGCTCTCTGCATCGAGACCGAACAGACCCAGGCTCAATCCTTTCTGGGGTGTCATGCGTTGTAACAAAATGGAGTCGACTCTCGGGCTCCAAAGAACGGACGAAGTCAGCTGCCTTAAGGCAGGCTGCAGTCGCTCGGGAATCCTGAGCGTCGAAAACGCTGCGTCCAGGCCATAATGATCCAGCCATCCGCTCGCCCCGAGGTCATCAAGGGCATCCAGCAAACTACGAGCTGCGGTATACTCAATTAAATTTTGCCCGGCTACGGCATCGAGCAGGATCTGAAGAGTAACAAAAGAAGGACTGGGTAAACAAAACAGACGGCAAAGATGTTGTCGTAGCGTCAGTCGATCGAAGAACTGAATACCGAACAACGTTTTGCGGTGTGATAGTGCCATGCGTCTGATCCAATTCCCTTGAACGTACGAATTCGTGACAAACCAGGTCTCATGACCGGAAAAGCTTTCCTTTGAACGTTGTTCGAGCCAATTCGCGAGATTCGCTTCCCAGGCGTCTTCCGCATGGTTAAAAAGGTGGATTCGGGTCATGAGAAAATTCTGGAGCTCGGGAGAGTCATTTTCACACTCACCTCGTCACAAGCGCAACACGGTAGAACGAGGAAGAATCATTTTTACAGAAGATCGCTAAGACAATACCTTGGATGGAAAGGGCCAACGCCTGGAGCCACCTTTTCATAAGCGCAACGGTCGAAGTGCATCAGATGCCTCCGCTTACAAATGTTTCTGAATAATTGTTTCGGCCTGGGCCCGATGGGCAGTGTATTCGAGCAAGAAATCTTCCTTACGTGAAAAACCCATTCGAATAGCCAACTGCCGGAGCTCTTCCTGGTGGGGCGGGAGTTGAGAAATCGAGCTGTTTGAGACGCGCCGCAGAACTGACTCTGTGCGACGAAGAAAACAGTAGGCGGCTCGCAGGATTTCGCTCTCGGCGGAATCGAGAAAGTCGGTCAGTCTTTCGATTGCGCTGAGCGTGTTGGTCTCTTCCACTTGATGTTTCATCTGGAGATATTGGACGAGGAACTCGATTCCGATCAGACCTCCCCTTCCCGTCTTAAAATGTGAAAAATCGTCCCCCTTTGCTCGCTCTTTGACTATCCGCCGGTACATTTCATGGATTCGTTCCCTCAGATCGCCGCGGGCACTCCAACGGCTCCAGATTTCGGCGACGGCAGCGTTCAGCGGTTGCGCCTCAGGTCCGCACAAAGCGCGGGCCTTGGTCAGCGCTTGCGCTTCCCAAAATTGGGCTCGGTGCTCAAAGTATTCGCGATACGCCGAAAGAGGGATTACCAGAACGCCATTGGCACCTTCCGGCCTCAAACGGGCGTCGAGCGGAAACACTCGACCTTCCTCCGAAACACTCGACCTTCCTCCATTTTGGCTCCCATCGCGCGGATCAATTGCTCACCTGCATTAACGTCGTTTCCGATAAAGACCACATCCAGATCCGCCCCATAGATTAGTTCCCGACCGCCGAATTTTCCCAGTGCGAGTACCGTGACCTGTTCTGGTCTGCCCACTTGCAAAGCACAATACTCAAGGCATGCCTCCGCGAGCTGGGTCATTTCGAGCTCCAATTCCTGCTGAGAAGCGATCCCCAGAATATCGCGCAAGAGGATGCGTACTACTTCGCTGCGTCGATAAACTCTTATCCATTCCAGCGGCGACAGTTCTTCGTCATTCCTTTCGAGGCCTTCTAGAAACTGTTGTTTGGAGAGCGCCAATCTGAGGGTCGCGCCACGCGCGACCTCTTCAATCAGCTGCGGACGCCGGATCACGATGTCGCTGAAAATCGCGCTCGCATCGAAGAGGCGAACCAAAAGCTCCAACAATTTTGGATTGGCGAGCAGGGTCTCAAAGAGCAGGCCGCGAAT
>WNFJ01158422.1_pt5 | contig 10194 bp, 11 predicted proteins | sample 5400461 | NCBI WGS metagenome assembly WNFJ01 (sample SAMN13153349, study PRJNA577476) | soil metagenome | isolation source: 115 cm saprolite on Douglas fir-dominated hillslope | place: USA:California | collected 2013-09-17
GGAAAAATATCTTGAGCGGCACGGAGTGAAGGCCAGAGTGGAATTCTCGTGGGGAGCAACGGAAGTGAAGGCGCCGGAACTTGCTGATGCCATCGTGGAAGTGACAGAGACGGGCTCATCGTTGCGGGCGAATCATTTGCGAATCCTGGATACGGTGCTGGAATCCTCTACCGTGTTTATCATGAATCGCAAATCGGCAGATGATCCGGCAAAGCGCGAAAAGGCAGAGAACCTGGTGCTTATGCTACAGGGGGCGATTGCGGCCGCGACGAAGGTGGGGTTGATGCTGAACGTGAGACGCGAGAATCTTGCGGGTGTGTTGAAGGTTTTGCCGGCGTTGAAGAATCCCACCATTTCTGAGCTGAGCGATGCGGATTGGGTGGCGGTGAATACCATCGTGGAAGAGACGGTGGTACGGCAAATCCTGCCAAGGTTGAAGGCGGCCAAGGCGCAAGGGATTGTGGAGTATCCCTTGAATAAGATCGTGCTGTGATGCGGATTCTGAAACTGACGCAGCGAACCGAAGCGGAGTTGATGAAGGTTCGCGAAGGGCAGGATCGCGCGGCTGTGGTAAGCGCGGGGCGAATTGTGGCCGATGTGCGCAAGCGTGGCGATGCGGCGCTGGATCAATGGACCCGGAACCTTGACGGCAGGGACGTGGCACGAGACGGCGTGTGGATTTCGCGAAAAGAGTATCAGGCGGCGCGCAAGCGTCTCAGCCGCGAGTTCCTGCATGCGGCGGCCCATGCGGCGGAGAATGTGCGGCGCGTGGCGGAGCAGCAAAAACCGAGGGAATGGAATCTGCAAGTGGAGCCGGGTGTGAACGTGGGGCAAATTGTGCGGCCTATTGAGACCATCGGATGCTATATTCCCGGCGGCCGGTTTGCCTTGGTGTCCACCTTGATTATGACTGTGGTTCCGGCGCAGGCGGCCGGGGTGCGGCGAATCATCGCGGTTTGCCCGCGGCCGAACGATGAACTGCTAGCCGCGGCCGGGATGCTGGGCATAACGGAGCTTGCGCACATTGGCGGTGCGCAGGCCATCGCTGCGCTCGCTTACGGCACGAAACGCGTTCCGCGCGTGCAGAAGATTTTTGGGCCTGGAAACCGCTACGTGACCGCGGCGAAGCAGATCGTGAGCGCCGACTGCGCCATCGACCTGCCTGCGGGACCGACCGAGGCGGTGGTGCTGGCCAATGGCGGGAATCCCCGTTGGATCGCAGCTGATTTGCTGGCGCAGGCGGAACACGCGCCCGATGCGGGGAGTTTTCTGGTTACGACGTCGGAGCGTTTCGCGAAACGCGTGCAAGAGGAGGTTGAAAAACAATTGGCTGCTCTTCCAAAGGAAAATCCGGCGCAGATTTCGATTCGCACAAGTGGCGCAATTCTGCTGGCTCGAACGTGGAACGAGGCTTGTGAATTTGTCAATCGATTCGCGCCGGAACATTTGAGCCTACCGGAGGGAGGAGCTTCAGCTTTGCATGCGATCCACTCAGCGGGGACGATTTTTCTGGGGCCGCGGAGCGCGCAGGCGTTTGGAGACTATGCCAGCGGAAGCAATCACGTCTTGCCGACGGGAGGATGGGCGCGGCGGCGGGGCGGACTATCCACCGAGGATTTTGTGAAGCGCATCAGCGTCCAGAAGATCGACCGCAAAGGGCACCAGCGACTGGCAAACGACGTTGCGTTATTGGCGCGCGCCGAAGGACTGCAGGCGCATGCAAACGCGATTGAGGTGCGGCGATGAAAGTGCGGCTGCCGGTACGCAAGGCGATTCTGGAGCGACGCACGTATGAAGCGCCCGCCGAAGGCCGCTTCGGAAAGATCCGGCTCGACTTCAACGAGAACACGTCGGGTTGCGGGAAAGCGGCACGCCGAGCCGTGTCCCAGTTGAGCGCAAAGAAGCTGGCGATGTACCCGGAGTATGAACGACCGACCAGAAAACTGGCGCAGTATTTTCGAGTGCGAGCCGATGAAATCGCGCTGACGAACGGAGGCGATGATGCACTGCGAGTTTTCTTCGACACATTCGTCGAGCCCGGCAGTCACATCCTGATCTGCGAGCCAACGTTTCCGATGTATCGCTACTATGCGGAGATTGCCGGCGCCAAAGTGCAAGCGCTGCGTTACTCGGCAACCATGGAGTTCCCACTCGAAGAGGCAGTGGCAGCACTGCGGGAGAAACCGCGCGTACTGTTCCTGGCCAACCCGAACAATCCCACAGGCACACTGGTCGCAAAGCAGCCCATCGCGAAACTTCTGCGAGCGGCGACGGAGACAGTTGTTGTTCTGGATGAGGCGTACTCGGAGTTTTCGGGAGAATCGGTGGTGCCGTGGATTCGCCGCTATCCGCACCTGTTTGTGGCGAAGACATTTTCAAAGGTAGCGGGACTGGCCGGGTTAAGGCTCGGAGCGGTACTTGCGCAACGCGATTCCTTGGCACTGGTAAAACGCGCACTGCCGCCCTATCCGGTGAATGTGGCTGCGCTGGCCGCGGGAGCAGCTGCGGTTGAGGATAGAAAGACACTCAGCGGCTACGTGCGCGAAGTGAAGCGTCTGCGGGCGTGGTTCACCGACGAACTGGAAAAGCGCGGCGCGCGCGTGTTTCCCAGCGCCGGCAATTTCGTGCTGGTGAATTTTGGCCATGCCGGCCCCGCACTTTTTCGCGAATTGGAACGCCACGGAATTCTGGTGCGCGAAAGAAGCAAAGATCTTGGGCCGGGCTTCGCGCGCATCAGCATCGGGACGGAATCGGAGCTGAAGAAGCTACTGAGATTTGCGCCGCGAACGGTCTAGAAGAATGGCGAGAATCGCGCAAATCCGGCGGAAAACGAAGGAGACGCAGATTGAACTGCGCTTGAATCTGGACGGGCACGGAAAGGCGGACATTTCCACCGGAATCCCGTTTTTCGATCACATGCTGGACCTGGTAAGCCGGCACGGTGGATTCGACCTTCGCCTGGTGGCCAAGGGCGATCTGGATGTGGATCAGCACCACACGGTGGACGACGTTGGCATTGCGCTGGGCGAAGCGGTGAATGCGGCGCTGGGCGACAAGAAAGGCATCCTGCGGGCCGGGTACTTCCTGATGCCGATGGACGAAACGCTGGCAGCAGCGGCCATTGACTTTGGTGGGCGCGGGTTCTGCGTGGTGAAGGCACGTTTTTCTGCCAAGCGCGTAGGCGATTTCCAGACCGAGTTGGTGGAGGACTTTTTCCAGGGATTCGCGCAGGCAGCGCGCGCCAATGTGCACCTGCGCGTGTTGTATGGGCGCTCTTCGCATCATCAGGTGGAGGCGTTGTTCAAGGCATTTGCGCGGGCGCTGCGTTTCGCGCTGTCGCGGAACAAACGGCTGCGCGACGTACTGCCGAGCACGAAGGAACTATTGTGAACGTGGTGATCATCGACTACGGGGCGGGAAATGTGCCGTCGGTGGCAGCCGCGCTGCGCCGGCTGGGTGTAGAAGCGACTACGACGAACCAGGCAGCCGAACTGGCATTGTGCGGCGCTGATCCACTCACTGGACGCGCAAGGAATACGGAAGCCATTGGTGGATGCGATTTCGCGCGGAGTGCCGTTTCTGGGCATCTGTTTAGGATTACAGGCACTGTATGAAACGAGCGACGAAGCGCCTGATCTGGCAGGACTGGGTCTATTCAAGGGGAGCGTCACGCATCTGCCGGCGAACGTGAAGCTTCCGCACATGGGCTGGAATCAATTGCGGCCGATTCGCGCAAGCGTGTTGCTGGGGAACATTGCGTCTGAATCGTATTTCTATTTTGCGCATAAATTCGCAGCGCCGGACGGTGGCGCCGAGAGCGCCGCAGTGTGCAAGCACGGGCGAGAATTTGTGGCCGTGCTGGAACACGGGAATATTTTCGGCGTGCAATTTCATCCGGAGAAGAGCGGCGCTCCCGGAGCGAAACTGCTGGAGAATTTTCTGAGGCTCGCGGCATGAGCCTGGCGCGCCGAATCGTTCCCTGCCTGGACACAGATGGAGCGCGGGTCGTAAAGGGCGTGCATTTCGAACATTTGCGCGATGCGGGCGATCCGGTGGAGCTTGCGGCGCGGTATAACGCCGAGGGCGCGGACGAACTGGTGGTGCTGGACATAGCCGCTTCGCGGGACAATCGCCCCACTTTTCTTGAAACAATTCGGCGCGTGGCGGCGCAACTGGCCATCCCGCTGACGGCCGGCGGCGGCATTCGCGCTTTAGAGGATGCGCGCGCCGTGGTGCGGGCAGGCGCAGACAAAATCACGGTGAACACCGCGGCTGTAGAGCGGCCTGAACTGCTGCGCGAGCTTTCGTTGGAATTTGGCGCGCAAGCCGTGGTACTGGCGATTGATGCGATGCGCGAGGGTGCGCGGTGGACGGTGCGTGTTCGCGGCGGGCGAATGCCGACGGGATTGGACGCGAAAGAATGGGCATGTCGCGGCGTGGGGATGGGTGCGGGAGAAATCCTGCTGACGTCGATGGATCGCGACGGAACGCAATCCGGCTTCGACCCCGAACTGACAGCGGCGATCAGCAGCGGCGTGAGCGTGCCGGTGATCGCTTCCGGCGGCGCAAAACTGCCGCGCCACTTTTTGGATGTTTTCACGGATGGCCGTGCTGATGCTGCGTTGGCCGCTTCGATCTTTCACGACAATACGCAATCGATACGCGGGTTGAAAACCTACCTGCAAGAAAACGGCGTGGAAGTGAGGCTGCCGTGCTGATTCCGTGCATCGACCTGCAAGGCGGCCAAGCCGTGCAATTGGTGAACGGGAGGAGGCGCGAACTGGCGGTCGCGGATGTATTCGGGCTGCTGAAACGCTTCCAGGGCTACGAGTGGCTGCACGTGATTGATCTGGATGCGGCCATGGGCAAAGGGCAGAACGATGTTTTGGTGCGGGAACTGTGCTTACGCGGCACTCGGGAATACCAGATGAAGGTGCGCGTGGGCGGCGGCATTCGCACCGTGAAGCGCGCGGAGACGCTCGTAAGACTTGGAGCGCGTCAGGTGATTGTGGGAAGTGCGGCGTTTCAGAATAGCCTGCCCAATCTGCGCTTCTTGAAAAGGCTGGCAAACCGCGTCGGCAAGAAACATGTGCTGATCGCGCTGGACACCGCGGGAGGACGGATTGCGATTAAAGGATGGCGCAAATCGCTGACGGTGGCTCCCGCTGAGGTGATGGACGAGCTCGCGGCCTACTGCGGCGGATTTCTCTGCACGGATATCGACCGCGAAGGAACGATGCGAGGGGCAAACCTGGGGTGGTTTCGAGCCTTGCGCGCGGCAAGCAAACTTCCCATCGTGGCAGCGGGAGGAATTTCCACGACGCGCGAGATCCGCGCGCTGGAAAAACTCAACATGGACGCGGCCGTGGGCATGGCATTGTACAAGAATCGCGTGCGCTGAGGCCGCCGCGCAGCCCAGGGGTCGCGGGCACTTTTCACGCTGGCGCGGGTGCAGTACGATACAGAGCCATGCGGAAACTCCTGCAACTGTTCTCCTTCCTGCTTTCTAGAATTCCGTCTCTGCGAACAGAAGAAATGAGGCAATCATGCTGGTATCGTTTCGCGCTTGCGGCCCGAAAGACCACGGCAAACTGCTGAAGCTGGTGTGCGCGTACTACCGCTTCGACAAAATTCCCTTCGACCGGCGCTCACTGAGCAAAGGGCTGGACACGCTACTGCGCAACGTTTCGCAGGGACAAACCTGGCTGATGGAGAACCATAAGAAGGCGGTGGGCTACGCGGTTCTCACCTACAATTTCGATCTGGAATATGGCGGAGTGGAGGGGATGCTGACGGACCTGTACGTGGATAAACAATACCGCAACAAGGGTATCGGTTCGCTGGCCCTTTTCGAGATTGAGGATTTCTGCCGCGAGCGAGGGATCCGCGCGATTGAACTGCAGGTGCAGCACCATAACCGGGCAGCCGAGACGTTTTACCGCAAAGCAGGCTTCCAGGTGCTGAAGCGAAAGGTGATGTTGCTGGCGGTGAGGCCGGAAGAAGTGACGCAACCGCTGCGAGCTATCGCAAGTAAGCGTCGGTAATGTACTGCTGAACCATGCGCTGAGTGTTGAAGAAGGAGCCGTTGATGGCAATTGAGTGGTGCATGATCTCCAGATAGCGCTTCCGGTCGCCGTAAAACATCGGCAAGATCACAGTCTCCAATTTGGAGTACAGATTCTCGGCGTCGAAGGCATTGTCTGCCTCTAATTCGTGATTGGGCTCGCCGCGGCGCGGCTCGCCAATGGACCAGCCGGTGATGCCCTCGATGTGACCTTCCACCCACCAGCCATCCAGGATGCTGAGGCTGGGCACGCCATTCAGGGCCGCTTTCATGCCGCTGGTGCCGGAAGCTTCGAGCGGATATTGCGGCGTGTTGAGCCACAAATCCACACCGGAAGTAAGCTTGCCGCCGAGGTCCATGTTGTAGTCGTCGAGAAAAACCACGCTGACGCTCTTCTTGAGCGCTTTTTTGGCTTTGAAAATGTGCCGGATGATTTCCTTGCCGCCAGCGTCACGTGGATGAGCCTTGCCGGCGTAAACGATCTGGAACGCGCCAACGTTTTTGGCGATTTGCCGCAAGCGGTCGAGGTCGCTGAGAATCAGGTCGGCACGTTTGTAGCCGGTGGCGCGGCGTGCAAAACCAATGGTGAAAGCCTCGGGATCGAGCTTCAGGCCGGTCTTTTTGCGAACGGCCTCCAGGAGATCGTGCTTGGCGAGCAGGTGCGCGGTCCAGACTTCTTCGGGCGGCAAACCCAGCGCTCCGCGAAGGCTGTAGTTGTCTTCGCGCCAGGATGGAATGTAGCGATCGAAGAGCTCGCGGAAGGGCGGCGCGGTCCATGTCGCGGCATGAACGCCGTTGGTGATGGCTTCAATCTGGACGTTGGGAAACATTTTTCGCGAGACTTCGCCGTGCAACTTGGCAACACCGTTCACAAAGTTGGAGAGGCTGAGCGCGAGGTAGGTCATGTTCACGGAGGCACCGCGGCGCGCAGCCTCCAGGAAATCCGGAAAGGTCTGCTCGGCCTGCAACATGCTTTTCACCAAGTCGGCAGAGGAGGCATCTTTTTCATCGAAGAAGCGGACCTGGTCGGGGACGAGCCGGTTCAGGAACTCCACGGGAAACTTATCGTGGCCGGCAGAAACGGGAGTATGGGTGGTGAAGACACATTTGCTGCGAACTCTCTCGATGTCTTCGCCCTTCACGGTGGTGCGGCCTGCGCGCTTGGCCTCTTCGTCCAACAATTCCATGGTGAGGAGAGCGGCGTGGCCTTCGTTCATGTGATAGCGCATGAGTTCCGTGTGGCCGAGCGCGCGCAGCATGCGCACGCCACCGATGCCGAGGAGCATTTCCTGGGACAAGCGGTAGTAAGGATCGCCGCCGTAAAGAGTGCCGGTCAGTTCGCGGTCGCGGGCATCATTCGTCGGCAAATCCGCGTCCAGGAAGTAGATGGGGACCTCGTAGCCGCGGACGCCCTTGGCGGTGTACCGCCAGGCACGCAGTTCCACGCGGCGGTTTTCCAGCGTAACGGTTACGCGTGGCGACTCTTCCTCCAGAAACTTTTCAACTTCCCATTCAACGGGCTCTTCGGTCTGCGTTCCGTCTTCCGCGAGGCGCTGGCGGAAATAGCCTTTGCGGTACAGCAGAGAGACCGCGACCATGGGAAGCCGAATATCGGCCGCGGCGCGTATAGTATCGCCCGCCAGAACCCCCAAGCCACCGCTATAGCTGGGCATTGCGTTTTCGAGGGCGATTTCCATGGAAAAATAGGCGACAAATCGCTTCGGTGGGTGAACAACTTTCGGCATCTTCCAGAATTCTCCGTCAGGCGCGGTCCTGGCGCCACAATCCATTCGTGCTTCGAGGTTTGAACTATCTATTGTCGGGGAAGCGCGGCTTTCAGGCAAGCGAACCTGTTAGAAGAGTTTCCGTGAACGGATCAGTCCTCCCCGGGCCCGCTACCTCCGCTATAATTCGTGTGCCTATGCCCTGCTCTCTCGACGGAATCCGGGTAGTGGAACTGACAGAAGCTCTCGCGGGCCCATCTTGCGCGCAGTTGCTGGGTGATTTCGGCGCCGATGTGATCAAGGTGGAGCGGCCGGGGTCGGGTGACCAAACCCGCGGGTGGGGACCTCCGTTTATTGGGAGTGAATCGGCGTACTACCTCGCAACCAACCGTAACAAGCGCTCGATTACCATCAATTATGACGAATCGCTGGGGCAAAAGATCCTGCAGCGTCTGCTCGCGACGGCCGATGTATTCCTGTGCAACCAACCTGTGATGAAGTCGCTCAAGCGCCGTGGCATCGATGCGGTTTCGTTGCGAGCGAAACACCCTCGGCTGATTTACTGCAGCATATCGGGCTACGGATTCAGCGGTCCGAAAGCAGAGCAGCCGGGGTACGACATTCTCGCGCAAGCAGAGGCGGGGATCATGAGCATTACGGGCGAGCCCGGCAGTGGGCCAATGCGCTTTCCCATTGCCATCGCGGACATGACCACAGGAATGTATGCCGCAATGGGAGTGCTGGCGGCGCTGTTTGCACGCGAGCGAACAGGCCAGGGGGATTTTTTGGAACTGGCGCTGTTCGATTCGCAACTGACGTGGCTAGCCAATGTGGGAAGCAGCTATCTGAATGCAGGCGTGTCACCGGACAGGTGGGGAAACGCTCACCCAAACATTGTGCCGTACCAACTGTTTCGCGGCAGCGATGGCCGGCATTTCGTGGTGTGGCACCGCTTGCTGGGATTACTGGGCGCGAGCAAAGAACTGGGAGAAGACGCTCGCTTTGCGGATAATGCGGCGCGAATCCAGAATCGTGAGGAACTGATTCCGAGATTGCAGCAACTGTTTGAAGGTCGCGCATCGTCCGATTGGCTTGACAAGCTGAAGGGAGCGGACATCCCCGCGGCAGCAATTCAGAGCGTGAGTGAAGCTTTGAATGACCCGCAAACGCTGGCGCGAGGGTTAGTCGTGGAAATCGAGCATCCCACGTTGAAGCGCGCGCGGAGCATAGCCAACCCAATACGATTCGGCACGCAGCCGATCGTGTATCGCTTGTCTGGGAGAACACACGGCGGCGATTCTGAGTGAGCTGAAGTACACGGAGAGCCAAGTGCAGTCGGCCCTGCGGAGCGCTGGCCACCGGGTAAGAAACGCTTAATCTGCTAGGTTTATTTGTGCTTAACTTCCTGATTACATTGTACTAAATAACGCTGCACCCCCTAGCCTTCACAATTCCTGCCACCTTGCGGCGGCTGGAAACCATTTTTTGTGTGTCTGGAGGTGAGCTCGTGCAAGTCTCAGGTCCCCGAGCTCGAGCCAGTCACGTACCGTAATTTCAATGTGTGCCCGCACTGTGCTCTCCACGGCAAGCAAAGCCTGCTTTGCCGCCTGTGCGAAGGCATAGCCATGATCTCCCGTTCTGACGGAAAGACATTTCACCTGCTGCTGGCTGACTATCCGGCGCGGTGCCCAGCCGCGAGTGCTTCTGGCAACACAGAAAAAACCTCTGTATGTTTCTGCTATTCGAATGTCTCGGATGCCGGGTCCACCTGCTCGACGGTTGTGATCCTTCGCGATTCGGGACTGACCTACGCAGGGCTGTTTCGATTGATAGAGACCGCTGCCGATCTTTTGGCCAAGCAACTGGCGACTCCTATCGCCCGCCCACGTTGTGCGAGCTTGTGAACGACGGGCTGCGGACCGTGGCATATTAGTGGCAATCAGGTGCCTAAAAACGAGGCTCCAGAGCAGCTCAATCGATTAAGTGCTCTAGAAACGCCCTGGGAAACCGGGCGACCGCTCTTCCCTTTCGCTAATTCGAAACTATCATCAGTTCCATTCAGTATTTGCGTTGGACTCCGCTGCTGGGCGAGGCCTAGATTGAGGGACCCGGCGGAGCGCCACGAAGGTCGCTAAGCCGCTGACAACTCGGAGAACCAGGGGCGGAAAAGACCGAGCTGCAGGAAGAACGATGACAGCGACTGCGGTTCCATCGCGAATAAATGTTCCGGCCTCATTTGTGAACTACCAGGTGGATGTTGCCTACGATGAGATGTTCGTGTCGCCTGGCACGCCGCGGGATCACTACCGCACGCTGCAGCAAACCCTGCTGAAACTCGCTCCTGAGGAACTGCGCCGCAGTCAACAGGCCGCCGACCTGGCGTTTTTGCACGAGGGCATTACATTC
>WNFJ01193909.1_pt4 | contig 10194 bp, 7 predicted proteins | sample 5400461 | NCBI WGS metagenome assembly WNFJ01 (sample SAMN13153349, study PRJNA577476) | soil metagenome | isolation source: 115 cm saprolite on Douglas fir-dominated hillslope | place: USA:California | collected 2013-09-17
GGGTCGGAAGAGCGGCCGCTGATTGGTACCGGGAACGAGTCGACATGGTCGACCGGAGCGATCCTGAGCTGCGGGCGACGCTCGATCGAGATACCGCCGACGTCTACGCCCAGTCCCCCGCGGAGCTGGAAGAGGGGCTGCTCATCAGGCGCCAATCGACGGCCGACCCGCGGGGCTATGCCAATGCCTGCGCAGCGATGGCAGCGCTGAACGCAGCGCCGCTCGACCCCGAGCTTGGGCGAATATCCGCTCCGACTCTCATCGTGGCTTCGGAGCTGGACCGCCACTGTCCACCGAAGGCGGCCGAGATCATCGCCGCCGGCATCGAGGGCAGCCGGCTGGAGGTCATCCCGGGCGCCGGCCACCCCATTCCGGTCGAGAAACCGGGCGAGCTTACCGACTCGATAAACGCGTTCCTGACCATATGAGCGCGTACGACGTCAGCGCGGGAATCAGCCCGCGTCAATCGCTCGAGAGCTGGTCGTCGTTCGTGGCCGAGCTCGAGGCTGAGGGTGTGAGGCGGGTCTGGGTCATCGATTCCCAGCTGGCGATGAAAGACGTCTACGCCGGCCTTGCGGTTGCCGCGCTCAACACACATCGGATCGGATTGGGAACAGGCGTGACGAACGCGGTCACCCGGCATCCGACGGTCACCGCCAACGCCATTGCGGCCATCGGCGAACTCTCGCACGGCCGCGCCTTTCTGGGTCTGGGCGCAGGCGATTCGGCTCTTTACGGCGTGGGCCTGAAACCGCAAAAGGTGGCGGAGATGGAGGAGGCGATCACCTTTTTTCGGCCGGTGCTGGGCGGTGATGAGGGCCGGCTGGCCGGGAGGCGATATCGCCTCCCGCACGTGGCCGGGCCCGTCCCGATCCATCTCGCGGTCAGCCAGCAGAGGATGTGCGACCTGGCCGGCCGCCTGGCCGACGGCGCCATCGTCATGGGCCCGGCTCAGCCGGACATGGTGCGGCGCCAGGTGGAGTGGATCGAGAACGGCCTGAAGAAGGCCAATCGCAACCGAGAGGACTTCGAGATCGCGTTTGTGGCCACGATGTCAGCCGCCCGCACTCTCGCGGCCGCACTCGACGAGGTGCGGTCGTGGGCGTCGACCCAGTCGCGGCTGCTGGCGCGTTACAAGGAGCTCCCGGAAAGCCTTCGCCGGTTCGGAGACGAGATCCGGCTCAGCGCGGAGTCGTACGACTATGCCGAGCACCTGTCGACGCGGGCTCGGCACAGCGCCGTGGTCTCGGACGAACTGACTCGCGCGCTCGCGATCGTCGGCACCGCGGAGGAGTGCGCTGAACGGATGCGGGCCCTTCAAGCCACCGGGATCGACTCGTTCATCATCCCCCTGGCCGGTCGCCACCGCGCCGACCGCTGGCGGACAATTCGAAGCCAGGTCCTCGATCAGATCATGGTGTAGCCGCCGCTGACCGACAGCGTCTGGCCGGTGATGTACGAGGCTCGGTCAGATGCCAGGAGCAGGACCGCCGGCACGACGTCTTCAGGAGTGCCGAGCCGGCGCAATGGATAGCCGCGCGCCGCCTTTTCGAGCACCTCGGGGCTGAATAACTGCGCCTGGTCCATGGCCCACATCGACTCGCGGCCCGACGTCTCGGGCGTGCCTGGCACGAGACCTGGACAGACCACGTTCAAGGTGATCCCGTGCTTGCCGACCTCGCGAGCGATGGCTTTTGACATCGCGATCACGCCGGCCTTGGTCCCGCTGTAGACGGCCTCTCGCCACTCGCCGATTCGGCCCGCGTCCGAGCCGATGGAGACGATCCGACCGTATCCCCGCTCGATCATCGGCTCCAGGACGGCCCGCACGGAGTTGATGAAGCCCCAGGTGTCGATCGCGATCTCGCGCTCCCACTCGCTGCGCGGCTTTTCCATGAACAGCCGATCGATCGTCCAGCCGGCGCAGTTCACGAGCACGTCGACCCCGCCCATCGAAGCGAGCGCGAACTCGACCGTGGACGACATGGACTCCAAGTCGGTGACGTCGGCATGGCGCGCGATGACTCCGCCGCCTGGAGCCTCAGCCTCGACCTTCTTGGCCTGCTCGATGTCCACGTCGGCGATCACGACGCGCGCACCCTCGCGGGCGAAACCGAGACTGATCGCCCGCCCAAGGTTGGACGCGCCGCCGGTGACGATGACAACGCGGCCTTTCAATCCCAGGTCCATATCGGGCTCTGATTATGGCGTTGTCCCGCACGATCACCCGCCCGCCAGGACAAGGCCCGAAAGGGCTGATCCGACTGGGAGCTCGGTCACCTGCACGAGGCGAAACCAGTTTCAATGTAGCCATGGCCCCTCGCACCAGGCCGGCGGCGGTCGAGGATTCGCTCACAGCCGAAGAGCTCGAGCGAATCGACGCGTACTGGCGGGCGGCGAACTACCTGTCGGTCGGGCAGATCTACCTGCTCGACAATCCGCTGCTGACCCGCCCGCTGAAGCTCGAGGACATCAAGCCGCGCCTGCTCGGGCACTGGGGCACGACACCCGGCTTGAACCTCTTCTACGCGCACGCGAACCGGGTCATCAAGGAGCGCGACCTCGACGCCATCTACATCATCGGTCCCGGGCACGGCGGTCCCGCGGCGGTCGCGAACGCATACCTCGAGGGCACGTATACAGAGGTCTACCCGAAGATCACGCAGGACGGTGATGCTGTTCCGCCAGTTCTCGTTCCCCGGCGGCATACCCAGCCATGTCGCCGCCGAGACGCCCGGGTCGATTCACGAGGGTGGCGAGCTGGGCTACGCGCTCGTCCATGCCTACGGCGCCGCTTTCGACAACCCGGAGCTCGTCGTCTTCTGCATCGTCGGCGACGGCGAGGCTGAGACCGGCCCGCTCGCCACCAGCTGGCATTCGAACAAGTTCTTGAACCCTCGGCTCGACGGCGCGGTGCTGCCGATCCTCCATCTCAACGAGTACAAGATCGCCAACCCGACAGTGCTGGCCCGCCTGCCCGACGAGGAGCTGCGCGCCCTGCTCGAGGGCTACGGCCACGCGCCGATCTTCGTCACCGGCAGCGAACCGATGCCGGTTCACCAGGCCATGGCTGCCGCGCTCGATCAGGCCCTGGACGAGATCAGCCGCATCCAGCATCACGCGCGCAGCTCAGGCGACACCGCCCGTCCGCGCTGGCCGATGATCGTCCTGCGCACGCCGAAGGGATGGACGGGCCCCAAGGTGGTCGATGGCCTCCAGGTCGAGGGGACGTTTCGCGCGCACCAGGTGCCGATCACCGACTTTGCGACCAAGCCCGAGCACATCGGCATCCTCGAGCGGTGGATGCGCAGCTACCGCCCGGAGGAGCTCTTCGACAACACGGGGCGGCTGGTGCCCGAGCTGGCTGCGCTGCCGCCCCGCGCCCAACGGCGCATGAGCGCCAATCCTCACGCCAACGGGGGTGCGCTGCTGCGCGAGCTGCGCCTCCCGGACTTCCGCGCTTACGCGGTCGAGGTTGCCAAACCCGGTACCGCCACGAGCGAGGCGACGCGCGTTCTGGGCGCCTACCTGCGCGACGTGATCGCGCAGAACCCCGACAACTTCAGGCTCATGGGGCCTGACGAAACCGTCTCCAACCGACTCGGCGCGGTGTTCGAGGCGACCAACCGCGTGTGGGAGGCGGAGCTGAAGCCGTCGGACGATCACCTTGCTCCTGAGGGCCGCGTGATGGAGGTGCTGAGCGAGCACATGTGCCAGGGGTGGCTCGAGGGCTACCTGCTCACCGGGCGTCATGGCCTTTTCAACTGCTATGAGGCGTTCATCCACATCGTCGACTCGATGTTCAACCAGCATGCCAAATGGCTGAAGGTCACGCGAGACATACCGTGGCGGAGACCCATCGCGTCGCTCAACTACCTGCTGACGTCCCACGTCTGGCGCCAGGACCACAACGGCTTCACGCACCAGGACCCGGGTTTCATCGACCTCGTCGTCAACAAGAAGGCGGAGGTCATCCGGGTTTACCTGGCGCCGGACACCAACACGCTTTTGTCGGTGGCCGACCACTGCCTGCGCAGCCGCAATTACGTCAACGTGATCGTGGCCGGCAAGCAGCCGGCGCTCACGTACCTTTCGATGGACGAAGCAATCGCGCACTGCACGCGCGGCATCGGCATCTGGGATTGGGCGAGCAACGATGCCGAAGGCGAGCCCGACGTGGTGATGGCGTGCGCCGGAGACATCCCCACGCTGGAAACGCTGGCCGCGGTCGACCTGATTCGCCGCCACCTTCCATACGTCAAGGTCCGGGTGGTCAACGTCGTCGACCTGATGCGCCTGCAGCCTGGTGGCGAGCACCCGCACGGGCTGAGCGATTCCGAGTTCGACGCAATCTTCACGGTCGACCGACCGGTGATCTTCGCGTATCACGGGTACCCCTGGCTCATCCACCGCCTCACGTATCGGCGCCACAACCACGACAACATTCATGTGCGGGGATACATCGAGGAGGGGACCACGACCACGCCTTTCGACATGGTCATGCTCAACGACCTGGATCGCTTTCACCTGGTCATGGACGTCATCGACCGGGTGCCGGGCTTGCCGTCGAGGGCCGGGCACGTCCGCCAGCTCATGGAGGACGAGCGGATGCGGCACCGGCAGCACACCCGAGACGTCGGCGACGACGCACCCGGCGTCCGCGACTGGATTTGGCCGTATTAGTTATGAGCGAAAACCTCGGCGGTTTTCGCTCACGCCCTCCCGCGACTGCGTCGCGGGGGCCCCAGCGGACGCCGGCTTCTCACTTTCCCCGGGATTTGATTTTCTGAAAATCACGCGAAGCGACGCTGGAGACGAAGGCAACAAAGTTGCGGCCGGGATAAACCCGGCCGCCATAACGACGCTGGCATCGTTGATTGGTTCGGGTTAGCCCGGTGCGGGTGCTCGTCGTCAACGCAGGCTCGAGCTCGCTGAAGGTGAGCCTGGTCGGCGCGGATGACGCCGAGCTCGTGAGCCATGAGTTCAAGGCCCCGTCGGGACGCTTCGCAAGATCGGAGCTCAAGGGCGCCGTCGATGCGATGGCGGGTGTCGACGCGGTCGGCCATCGAGTCGTCCACGGGGGGCCGCGCTACTCCACCGGCGCCATGATCGATGCGCGCCTTGTCGCTTACCTGAAAAAGATCTCCGACCTCGCCCCGCTGCACATGCCGGCGGCCCTATCCGGGATCCTGGCCATCCGCCGTCTCCTGCCGCGTACGCCCGCAGTCGCCTGCTTCGACACCGCGTTCCACTCGACCTTGCCTCCGGCCGCCGCCGCCTACGCGATCCCGGCGAAATGGCGGCAGCGCCATGGCATCAAGCGGTACGGCTTCCACGGCTTCTCGCATGCGTACTCTGCGCGACGCGCGAGCGAGCTCATGGGCCGACCCCAATCGCAGCTCCGCGTGGTCACGTGCCACCTTGGCGCCGGGGCGTCGCTGGCGGCGGTCGACCGCGGCCGATCGGTCGACACCACGATGGGTTTCACGCCGCTCGAAGGCCTGGTCATGGCCACACGCTCAGGCAGCATCGACCCAGGCCTGATGCTGTGGCTGCAGCGGCACGCGGGCGTGACCGAGCGCGAGATGACAGAGACGTTGGACGCACGCTCCGGCCTGCTGGGCCTCGCCGGCACGAAGGACATGCGCGAGATCCTGGCCAGAAAGTCCGAAGGCGACGAGAGCGCCCAGCTTGCCTTCGACGTATACATCCATCGGCTGCGGGCCTGCATTGCCTCAATGGCGGCGGCGATGAACGGTCTCGATGCCCTCGTGTTCACGGGTGGCGTGGGCGAGAACTCCCCTGCCGTCCGGGCGGACGCGGCGTCGGCCCTGCGATTCCTGGGGGTCGAGGTAGACGTGACCGCGAACTCGGTGCTCGGGGGTGACGGTGACATAAGCGCGCGGCGAGCGACCGTGCGGACGCTGGTCGTCCGCGCGCGCGAGGACGTCGAGGTCGCTCGCGAAGTCCGGCGTGTCTTGAGCGCGGTCAGCTGATCTGGAACTCGTCGCCTCGAATGATCGGCACCCACGTGCCGCCGCGCTCCATGCCGTCGATCTCGACCTCGGGACCACCGACCATGAAGTCCGTGTGCGCGCTCGAGCTGTTCAAACCCGCTGCACGGTCGGCTTCGTCGTCGACGCAGAACCCGAAGCCGTTGCCGTAGGCGATATGGCAGGTCGCGTTTTCGTCGAACAGCGTGTTGAAGAAAGTGAGCCCAAGCTTGCCGACCGCGGACGAGCCGTCCACGAGCGACACCTCCCCGAGGCGCACCGCATTGGCGTCGATCGCGAGCTGGCCGCGGATCACGTCCGCACCCTCGGTGGCGCTGACGGACGTGATGCGGCCCTCTCGGATCTCGAGCCCCAGGTCGCGGACTACGACGCCGCCAACCTGCAGGGGCCGCGTGGAGCGGACCCTGCCTTCGGCACGGCGCTTGTCCGGTGACGTGAAGACCTCCTCGGTCGGGAGGTTGGGCACATGGGCTTGCCCGAAGACGGTCTCGAACTTGGCGCACCGCCAGCGACTGCTCGGAAGCAGGCCGACCGTCAGGTCGGTCCCGGGGCCCCGGTAGCGCAGGGAGTCGAATCCTCTCTCAGTCAAGGCGCCGGCGATGCTGTCGAGTCGCGCTATGTGCGCACGCCACTCGGCGACCGGGTCGGGCCGATCCAGCCTCACGGCTTTCTCGAGCGCACTCCACAGCGCCCCGACGTCCGGAGAGCCGAAGACCTGCTGCGCCCATCCGGCCGTCGCCGCCGGGACGATCGTCCAGCTCACGAGCCGCTCGCTCACCATGTGTCCCCACCTGGCCAGGACGTCGCGCGGCTGGGACCTGCCCACCCGCCCGGCGTCGAGGTCCGCCATGAGCTGAGGCTCGGGCTCGCCGCTGATCTGGATGAACACTCCCCTTTCGGCCGTCAGCGTATCGAGCATGTTGAGGCTCCAAGGTGCGGATGCGCCGAGCGACTCATCCGGCCCCAGCTCGACCAGCGCGCGCGTGAAGTGACGATCCTGGTACCTGGGCTCGACCAGTCTGGCGCCGGCGCGGTATGCGGCGCGGGCGATCTCCCGCGCGAGGGGCGCGTGCTCCACCAGCCCGCTGATCACGACCAGCTGCCCCGGCTGCACGTTGGCGCCCACCGAGATCGTGAGCTCGGCCAGGCGCATCAGACGCTCGGCCTCGAGCGGGGGTGAGGATGGCGGCGGCATCTTGCTGCTGCTCATGAGAGACCAATTATGTTGTGAGCTCGAGCAGCGAGGATGCTGCCGCTTACGATGGGTGACGTGGGGGGCCTGTGACCTGGTGCGAAAAGCCGGCGTGGACAGTTCGCATTACGAAGTCGTGGCCATCGCAGCTTCGGCGGGCGGGCTGGGCGCGTTCACCAGCATCCTGAGCCGGCTGCCCCGGACTTTCGGCGCCGCCATCGTCGCCGTCCAGCACCTCGATCCCCGACACCGCAGCCTGATGGCGGAGATCATCGGCCGGCGTTCCGCCCTGCCCATCAACCAGGCTGTGGCGGGCTCGCGCATCCAGGCGGGGCAGGTATACCTCGCGCCCCCGGACCGCCACCTGCTCATCAATCCCGACGGCAGCATCAGCCTGACGCAGACGGAGCTCGTCAACTTCGTCCGCCCGTCGGCGGACCTGCTCTTCGAATCCGTCGCCGCTTCGTTCGGGAAGCGGACGGTGGCGGTGGTGCTCACGGGCACCGGTCATGACGGATCCATGGGCGTGACCGCGATCAAGCAGCGAGGGGGCACTGTCATCGCCCAGGACGAGGCGTCCTCGGAGTTCTTCGGCATGCCCTCGGCCGCCATTCGCACGGGCGCGGTGGACTTCGTCCTGTCCCTGGACGAGATTCCCGGCGCCCTGCAAAGCCTCATCGGGGGGGTGCGCGATTGAGCCTGGAGGCCGGCAAGCAATTCGAGGCCCTGCTCGTCTACGTGCGCGAGAGTCGCGGCTTCAACTACGCGGGCTACAAACGCACGACCATCGTGCGTCGCATCGCCCAGCGGTGCACGGAGCTCGGCCTGAGCAGCTTCGCCGCATACCAGGACTATCTGGAGGTCCACGCCGAAGAGTTCGCGATCATGTTCGACAAGATCCTCATCAACGTCACGGCGTTCTTCCGCGATCCGCCGGCGTGGGACTACGTACGCAGAGAGCTCGTCCCCAAGATCATCGTCAAGAGCGGGCCCATCCGTATCTGGAGCACGGGCACGGCGTCCGGCGAGGAGGCGTACTCCGTCGCCATTCTTTTCTGCGAGGCGCTAGGCCCGGAGACGTTCCTGAGGCGCGTCAAGATCTATGCGACCGACATCGACGAGGACGCCCTGAACAAGGCCAGGACCGGGTATTCAGAGAAGGACCTGGAATCGCTCGACCCCACCTTGCACGCAGAGTATTTCGAACCGCAAGTCGACCGGTTCGCGTTCAAGACAGGGCTGAGGCGGGCGGTGATCTTCGGCCGGCACGACCTCATGCAGGATGCGCCCATCTCGCGCCTCGACCTGCTCATCTGCCGCAACACCCTGATGTACTTCACGTCCGAGGCCCAGGGCCGGATCCTCGCGCGGTTCCATTACGCGCTCGACGAGGACGGCTATCTGTTCCTGGGCAAGGCCGAGATGCTCCTCATGCACGGGTCGATCTTCGAGCCGGTCGACCTCAAGCAGCGGGTATTCAAGAAGGTACCTCGTCCGCCGCTGCGCGAACGGCTCATGATCCTCGCCCAGACAGGCAACTCCGAAGCCACCGAGCAGATGACCAAGCAGATCCGGCTTCATGAGCTGGCGGCCGAGGGCTCGCCTTACGCGCAGATCGTGGTCGACTCGCTCGGGAGCCTGGCGCTCGCGAACCACGCCGCACGCAGGCTGCTGGACGTCCAGCCGGCTGACATCGGGCGGCCGCTGAAAGACCTCGAGCTCTCTTACGGGCCGGCCGACCTGCGCGGGCCGATCGACCAGGTGCTGCGCGATCGCCGCGAGGTGCTCCTCTCCGGCATCGACCACTCCGCTTTCGATGGCTCCTCGCGGAGGTTCGACATCCGCGTCGCGCCGCTGCTCGATGACGGGTCGGCGCTTGCGGGTACCAGCGTCACTTTCATCGACGTGACGATGGAGGCCGGTCTCCGCTCCGAGCTCGAACGGGCCAAGCAGGAGGTCGAGACGGCCTACGAGGAGTTGCAGTCGAGCAACGAAGAGCTCGAGACCACCAACGAGGAGCTGCAGTCGACGGTCGAGGAGCTGGAGACGACCAACGAGGAGCTGCAGTCGACCAACGAGGAGCTCGAAACCATGAACGAAGAGCTCGAGTCGACCAACGCCGAGCTGAACTCGATCAACACCGAGCTTCAGCAGCGAACCGAGATCGCCAACCGGCTGAACACCTTCATGCACGCAATCCTTGGCAACATCCGGCTGGGCGCGGCGGTCCTGGACGCCGACCTCGAGGTCCGGGTCTGGAATGAGCGCGCCGCCGACCTCTGGGGCGTCCGGTCTGACGAGGCTGTCGGTGTGCCGTTCTTCGACCTCGACATCGGCCTCCCGACCAAGGAGCTGCGGCAGATGATCCGCTCAGTCCTGCGAGGAAAGCCGTCTCACGACGAGAAAGAGGTCGACGCTCTCACGCGTCGCGGGAAGCGCATCAGGTGCCGGGTGAGCGCGACGGCGCTCCTGGGACGCGGCCGCGCGGGTGGCGTGGTGGTGGTGATGGAGGAGCTGAAAGGCTAGCGCTGAGAGGGCGGCGTTAAGTTCAGGCGGCGGCCGGGCGGCCGCTCAACCGCCACTTCTCGATCAAGGCTTCGAGGCTCTCGATCTCGACCGCCAGGTCCACCCGGTCTCGCGCGGACTGGACGTCGATGGCGTCGCGCAGCTCGATGACCAGGTGCTGGGCCAGGTTGGTGAGCGAGCTATAAGCGATCAGCCGGAATTCGACCGAGGTGCTCAAGCCCCATGTCAAGACGGCTGATCGGTAGGTGCGATGGGCGATGGCTGTCTCGTGGCGACAGCGATCCCGGTGCTTGCGCAACGAGTCACCACCGCTCAGCCGGGACCTTCTCTCGAGCGACGAGAGCATCAACCGCTTCGACTGGTCGATCAGCTGCCGCGAAGAAACGATCGACTCCGCGACCGTCGCCATGCCGCCGGTGGTGGGTTCCATCAGCCCGCTGCCGGCCTTGGCAGCTCTGCTCC
>WNFJ01251152.1_pt2 | contig 10194 bp, 9 predicted proteins | sample 5400461 | NCBI WGS metagenome assembly WNFJ01 (sample SAMN13153349, study PRJNA577476) | soil metagenome | isolation source: 115 cm saprolite on Douglas fir-dominated hillslope | place: USA:California | collected 2013-09-17
CCGCCACTTCCGGCTGGAACCGGACACATTGGTCGACGAGTTTGCCGCCGTTGCGATGCGCGGTCAGCGCGTAGACCTTGAAGCGGTCGGGGTGACGCGCCACGACGTCGAGCGTGCTTTCGCCGATCGAGCCCGTGGAACCGAGCAGAGTCAGACGTTTTTGCATAAATCCTTCTTTAGCCGATTAGCCGATTGACTGGGCAACAGGACCGAGCAACAGGAGTGCGATCGGCAATACGGGCAACAATGCGTCGATCCGGTCGAGCACGCCGCCGTGCCCGGGCAGCAATCCGCTCGAATCCTTGACGCCGGCCTGGCGTTTCAGCAACGACTCGAACAGGTCGCCAATCACGCTGAACACGGTCAGCACCGTCAATGAGAGAAGCGCTCCGGCCCAGCCGAGATGCTCCACCAGCGCCGAAAAAAGTGTCGGCGCAAAAACCAGCGTGGTCGCGCCCGCCGAGCCGACGATCATCACCGCCAGCCAGCCGCCCAACGCGCCTTCGCGGGTTTTGCCCGGGCTGATGGACGGCGCAAGTTTGTGACGACCAAACGCTTTTCCCGCGAAGTATGCGCCAATGTCCGCCAGCCATACGACTAGGAGAAGCGATAGCACGAATGCCACCCCTACCGTGCGGGCCGCAACAAGCGCGTGCCAGCAGGCCACGAACGTAACAATCCCCGCGAACAGCAGGAAAATGCGCCAGGCGCCGTCGGCGAGAGCGGGCTTGCGGGCGAGCGCGAACGGACCGGCCAACACCCAGAATATTGCCGCCATTTGATACAAAGGTTTGTAACCGAGCCCGAGCCGCGTGCTGGCAATCAGCGCCATGCCCGCGATCACCGCATACACCACCGGCGACCCGCCTGTAAGCTTCAGCAGCCGCGCCCATTCCCAGGCAGCAAAGATGACCACAACCGCAATCAGTGCCGCGAAAACGCCCACGGGCGCGAATAACGTGATTGGCAGAAGCACTGCCAGCAGGACGATTGCCGTGATGACACGGGTCTTTAGCATGAAAGAGAATCGGCCTTCTGCGACTGCGGTTCGAGTTGCGCGCTGGTCCGCCCGAAGCGGCGTTCACGCTCGGCATACGATTCGATCGCGCGGGCCAGCGCTTCGGCGTCGAAATCGGGCCAGTAGGTATCGGTGAAATAGAGTTCTGTGTAGGCCATTTGCCACAACAGGAAGTTGCTGATGCGCTGCTCGCCGCCCGTGCGGATGAACAAATCCGGCTCCGGGGCGTAAGCCATGGCTAGATGCTGCTCGAACGCCGCTTCGTCGACCGGCATGACGCGGCCTTCCTGTACCGATTGCTCGGCCAGCTTCTTGGCCGCCTGCATGATGTCCCAACGCCCGCCGTAATTCGCCGCGATGGTCAGCGTCAGGCGCGTATTGCGCGCCGTCTTGGTCTCGGCGCGCTGGATCAGCGCACGGATGCGGTCGTCGAACATGGAGGTGTCGCCGACCACGCGCAAACGGATGCCATTGGCGTGCAGCTTGCCGACTTCCCGTTCCAGCGCCGTCACGAACAGGCGCATGAGAAAGGAAACTTCGTCGGTCGGGCGACGCCAGTTTTCGGAGCTGAAAGCGAACAGCGTCACGAATTCGACGCCCTGGCGCGCACAGCTTTCGACCGTTGCCCGCACGGCGTCGACGCCGCGCGTGTGGCCGGCCACGCGCGGCAGGCGCCGCTGCGTCGCCCAACGGCCGTTGCCGTCCATGATGATCGCGATATGGCGCGGGACAGCCGCGACATCGGGTACGCGAACAGTAGAGCTGGTATAGGTCATGGCCGCTGAATCTAAGTATCGACAGAGTGACGCGCCGGCACGACGCAAGAGACCGGAAACGGCCTCAAACCGTCATGATTTCGGCTTCTTTCGACACCACCAGCCTGTCGATTTCAGCAACGTTTTTGTCGGTGAGCTTCTGGACGTCATCGCTTGCACGACGCTCGTCGTCCTCGGAGATTTCCTTGTCCTTCACGAGCTTCTTCAGTTGCTCGTTGGCGTCACGACGCAGATTGCGCACTGCAATCTTGGCGTTTTCGCCTTCGCTCTTGACGACCTTCGTCAGCTCGCGGCGGCGCTCTTCGGTCAGCGCGGGCATCGGAACGCGGATCTGATCGCCTTGCGTGGCGGGGTTCAGACCGAGATCCGATTCACGGATCGCCTTTTCCACCACCGGCACCATCTTCTTTTCCCACGCCTGCACGCCGATCGTACGGGCGTCGATCAGCGTCATGTTCGCTACTTGCGAGATGGGTACGCTCGAGCCGTAGTAGTCCACCTGGATATGGTCGAGCAATCCCGTATGGGCGCGACCCGTGCGGATCTTGGCGAGATCGTTCTTGAACGCTTCGATCGACTTCTGCATCTTCTGATCGACGCTCTTCTTAATGTCAGCCACACTCATTTGAGCCTCCATACTTTCATTACGTGCGGTGCAGGCCGTGGCGGCGCAGTTCCCGTGGGAGCGCGCCCGCCCTCGCCCTTTGTCACCGCGAGAGTTTACACGTGGACGAGCGTACCTTCGTCGTCGCCCTGAATAATGCGCTTGAGCGCACCCGGCTTATTGATCGCAAACACACGAATAGGCAGCTTCTGGTCGCGGCACAGCGCAAACGCCGTCGCGTCCATCACCTGCAGATTCTTGCCGATCGCTTCGTCGAAGCTGATCGTGCTGTAGCGCGTGGCGCTCGCATCTTTTTTGGGATCGGCGGAATATACACCGTCCACTTTGGTTGCTTTCAACACGACTTCCGCACCGATTTCCGAGCCGCGCAATGCGGCGGCGGTGTCAGTGGTGAAAAACGGGTTACCCGTACCGGCCGCGAAAATCACCACTTTGCCTTCTTCGAGCTGGCGAATGGCGCGCGGGCGGATGTACGGCTCGACCACCTGGTCCATGCGCAGCGCCGACTGCACGCGCGCCTCGATACCGGCATGGCGCATGGCGTCCTGCAACGCAAGCGCGTTCATCATGGTGGCGAGCATACCCATGTAGTCGGCAGTCGCACGGTCCATGCCGGCCAAAGATATTACCGCCGCCGATGACGACCGCGAGTTGTGTGCCCATGCGCACCACTTCCGCGACGTCTGCCACCATCCTTTCGATTGTCGCGCGATTGATGCCGAAGGCATCGTCGCCCATTAGTGCTTCGCCGGAGAGTTTGAGGAGTACGCGTTTGTAGGCTGTGGGCATATGAGGGTTCCGTTCGCGCCGAGAGGGAGTCCAACAACGTAGAACTGTATGGGTGAAACGATATTTACGGCAAGCATCCCATATTGGGTAAGCCGCGGCGGCACAACGGGTTAACCCCGGTTTGCCCGTCCGGCGCGGTTTTGACCGCTATGAGGGCGCAGGACGGACGTTCCGCGATGGGAACGCCAGACCTGCATCCAACTGCTTTTCACTGCATTTTTGACTCGGCGGACAGTGAGTTTGAATCGAACGGCCCGGTTGAACAGACCGACTGACTGCTGCTACGCGCAACCATCATGCGCAGCACTGACACTGACCGCCGTTTGACGCTTTAGCCCTGCTTGGCGGCGGCAACTTGCGCGGCCACTTCGGCAGCGAAGTCGTCCGTACGCTTTTCAATGCCTTCGCCGACCACGAACAGCGCGAACTTCTGCACCGATGCGCCTGCCGCCTTCAACATCTGCTCGATCGTCTGCTTGTCGTTCTTAACGAACGTCTGGTTCAGCAGCGACACTTCCTTCAGGTACTTCTGCACGCTGCCGTCGACCATCTTCGCGACGATTTCAGCCGGCTTGCCCGATTCCGCGGCCTTTTGCTCGGCGATGCTGCGTTCCTTCGCGATCAGTTCCGCCGGAACATCGCCCGACGACAGCGAGACCGGCTTCATTGCAGCGACGTGCATGGCGACGTCCTTGCCGACCTGCTCGTCCGCGCCCGTGAATTCGACCAGCACGCCGATGCGCGTACCGTGAAGGTACGAAGCCAGCTTGTTGGCGGATTCAAAACGCACGAAACGGCGAACCGAGACGTTTTCACCGATCTTGCCGATCAGCGCGAGACGCACTGCGTCGACCGTCGAGCTTTCCAGCGGCAGGGCCGACAGAGCAGCCACGTCAGCCGGATGACTCTTCGCGATAATTTCAGCCACCGTCTTGCCGAACGCCAGGAAATCGTCGTTCTTCGCAACGAAGTCGGTTTCGCAGTTCAACTCGACCAGAACGCCCACGCCGCCTTCGTTGTGCGCCGTGATGATGCCTTCAGCCGTCACACGCGATGCCGCCTTGCTTGCCTTGTTGCCCAACTTCACGCGCAGGAGTTCTTCAGCACGCTCCATGTCGCCTTCAGCTTCCGTCAGTGCCTTCTTGCATTCCATCATGGGCGCGTCGGTCTTTGCGCGCAGTTCTGCCACCATGCTTGCGGTAATTGCCGCCATCATTTGCTCCTTGAGTCTGTGCCGTGCTTTCGCACGTATTTCGCACTATTGACACGCGCCGCCGGCGAAAAACGCCCGCGGCCAGAATGGGGGTGCTGCCTGATACTTCACGAATACTGCCGTTGTTACTTTACGTTGCAGTTGCGGCCGGTTAAAAAAAGGGGGCCTTTCGCAAAGCCCCCTTTTTTGCCGGATACATCAGGTCGGCGTCTTATGCAGAGACTTACGCTTCTGCGTTGACTTCCACGAAGTCGTCGCCTTCACCGCTGCGAACTGCCTGGACCACTTCGTTCACCGCGTTCGAACGGCCTTCCAGAATCGCGTCGGCCACGCCTTGCGTGTACAGCATGACAGCCTTGCTGGCGTCGTCGTTACCCGGGATCACGTAGTCAATGCCTTCCGGCGAGTGGTTCGTGTCGACCACGGCGATAACCGGAATGCCCAGCTTCTTGGCTTCGGTCACGGCAATCTTGTGGTAACCAACGTCAACCACGAAAATTGCGTCCGGAATACCGCCCATGTCCTTCACGCCGCCAATCGACTTCACCAGCTTGGCCATTTCGCGTTCGAACAGGAGCGCTTCCTTCTTGCTCATGCGTTCCGTTTCACCGGCTTCCAGCGCTGCTTCCATGTCCTTCAGGCGCTTGATCGATACTTTCAGCGTCTTGAAGTTGGTCAGCATGCCGCCGAGCCAGCGTGCGTTCACGAACGGCATACCAGCGCGTTGCGCTTCTTCTGCCACCGTGTCACGCGACTGACGCTTCGTGCCAACGAACAAAATCGTGCCGCGATTCGCTGCCAGTTGACGCACGTACTTCAGCGCGTCGTTGTACATCGGCAGCGTTTTTTCGAGGTTGATAATGTGAATCTTGTTGCGATGACCGAAAATGAACGGGGCCATCTTCGGGTTCCAGAAGCGCGTTTGGTGACCGAAGTGGACACCGGCTTCCAGCATTTGACGCATTGTTACTGCCATGAGAGTTCTCCGCGAGGGTTAGGGTCTTAAGCCGGCTGCCGCATCGGGCGCCCCGTGTTTCTTAATTTTTCGGGGCGCCGGACACCCTGGGTGCGCCGGCTTGCGATTCAAGTCCGCTCATCTCTGCCCTTTTCTTTTCGGGCGAACGTTCCAGAAAAGCATATCGTTTTCAGGAAAGTCGCATTGAAAAGACAATTGCAAGGTGGGTACAGACTTAGCCAGCGAGTATATCACGCTCGAATGACTCGGCTCAAGCTGCCTGTTGATCCCAATGAGGGCTGGGAGCGCTTTGCTCGAGCGCCCGTCGAGCGCCGCGGTCACACCGGGAATGGGTAAAACAATCGGTAAATTTGTGCGCAGACCGCTCCAAAACCGCCGCTCCAGCCCGCGCCCGGGTGCGGCGAGCCCTGTAAGGTGCGATAATGGCCGATTGGCGCTAACAGCCGCATACACGCATTCTCGATACAAGTCATGTCCATTACGCTGAAAAACGACCACGATATCGCGCAAATGCGCATCGCCTGCCGGCTTGCCAGCGAAGTGCTCGACTTCATCACGCCCCATATTGCCGCGGGCGTGACGACGGGCGAACTCGATCGCCTTTGCCACGAATACATGGTGAAGGAACAAGGTACGGTGCCCGCTCCGCTCAATTACCAGCCGCCCGGCTATCCGCCGTACCCGAAGGCCACCTGCATTTCCGTCAACGACGTGATCTGCCACGGCATTCCCGGCGACAAGACGCTGAAGAACGGCGACGCGCTCAATATCGACGTCACGGTGATCAAGGACGGCTATTTCGGCGATACCAGCCGGATGTTCATGGTCGGCGAAGGCTCGATCCTGGCGAAACGCCTGGTGCAAACCACGTTCGACTGCATGTGGCTTGGCATCGACCAGATCAAGCCGGGTGCGCATCTCGGGGATATTGGCCACGCCATCCAGAAGCATGCCGAGGCGCAGGGCTACAGCGTGGTGCGCGAGTATTGCGGCCACGGCGTGGGCAAGGTTTTTCACGAAGACCCGCAAGTGCTGCATTACGGCCGGCCCGGCACAGGCATCGAGTTGCAGGCGGGCATGATCTTTACCGTCGAACCCATGATCAACGCCGGTCGCCGCGATATCCGCACCATGCCTGATCAATGGACCGTCAAGACGCGCGATCGCAGCCTGTCGGCGCAATGGGAGCATACGGTGCTGGTTACGCCGACGGGGTATGAAGTGCTGACCGTTTCGGCGGGTACGCAGGCACCTTCGGAATTGATCGCCGCGACGGCTTGAGTGAGAACTGGATTTTCTCGTCTTTGAGTCTTGCCGGATCGTTCACGCCTGTTCCTCTTATTCCGCTCGGTTTAAAGACGGCTTAAGCTTGCTGAATTGGGTGGTATCGCGTGGTATTGGAAACGCCGGGGTCGGTCGCGTTGTTCGTTCCCGTAATGACCGAGCTCACGGGCCGGGCTGATCAGGCAGTCTCTCAGGTCGGCTGTTTTGGCGATCAGGCCTGATCTTCGGCGCCTTGCACTGCGCGGCGTCGAGGTTAGTCGGCGAGCGCTACGCCCAGCGCCAGCCGAAACATGTTGCGCACGCACCGACAGCCTCGCCACGACCGATTAAACCCGGCGAACCGCCCATTCGCCACGATCAATTTCCACCCATTGACTAGACGATCCGCCTGCCCATGAGCGTACCTGCCGTCGCCCCGCCCTGCGCCGATTCGCTGAAAGCCTCGTACAAGACCGCCAAGGCCGCCTTGCTTGAGCGCTTTCAAAGCGCGACCAACGTCGATGGCCTGATGCACGCCCTCGCGCGCGCCACCGATGACGCGCTCAAAGGCGCATGGCAGACCTGCGAGATGCCGGCATCGGCGGCACTGATCGCAGTTGGCGGCTGTGGGCGCGGCGAACTGGCGCCGTATTCGGATGTCGATATCCTCGTTTTATTGCCCGATCATGAGACGCCCGATCACACGGCGTCGCTGACTGCGCGTATCGAAAGGCTGATCGGCATGGCGTGGGATCTCGGGCTCGAGATCGGCAGCAGCGTGCGTTCGGTGTCGCAATGTATCGATGAAGCGGGCAACGACATCACCATTCAGACCTCGCTGCTGGAAGCACGGCGGATCGTGGGCAACGAGAAAGTGAGAAACTGTTCGAGACGTTCGAGGAGCGGTATCGGCAAACGCTCGATCCGCGTGCGTTCTTCCAGGCGAAAGTCCTGGAAATGCGCCAGCGGCACGCCAAATATCAGGACACGCCGTACAGCCTGGAGCCGAATATCAAGGAAAGCCCCGGCGGGCTGCGCGATCTGCAACTCATTCTGTGGATCTCGCGCGCGGCCGGTTTCGGCAGCAGCTGGCGTGAACTGGATTCCCGTGGCCTCATCACCGAACGGGAAGCCAGCGAACTGCGTCGCAACGAAGGTTTTTTGAAGACCCTGCGCGCGCGGCTGCATGTGATTGCCAAGCGGCGGCAGGACATTCTTGTGTTCGACTTGCAGACGGCGCTGGCGGAAAGCCTCGGCTACAAAGCGACTTCGTCCAAGCGCGCGAGCGAACAGCTCATGCGCCGTTATTACTGGGCCGCGAAAGCCGTTACGCAGCTTGCCACCATCCTGATCCAGAACGTGGAAGCGCAACTGTTTCCATCGACGAGCGGCATTACGCGCGTGCTCAACGAGCGTTTCGTCGAGAAGCAAGGCATGCTGGAAATCGCCAGCGACGACGTTTTCGAGCGCGAACCGAACGCCATTCTCGAAGCGTTCCTGCTGTACGAACAGACACGCGGCATAAAGGGTTTGTCGGCGCGAACGCTGCGAGCAATCTACAACGCGCGCGACCTGATGGGCCGCGACTGGCGGGGCGATCCTGAGAACCGGCGCCTGTTCATGGCGATCCTGCAGCAGCCCGAAGGCATCACGCACGCGCTGCGGCTGATGAACCAGACGAGCGTGCTCGGGCGTTATCTGCTCAACTTCCGGCGCATTGTCGGGCAGATGCAGCATGACCTGTATCACGTCTATACCGTCGATCAGCACATCCTGATGGTGTTGCGCAATCTCCGCCGTTTCGCGATGGCCGAACACGCGCATGAATACCCGTTCTGCAGCCAGTTGATGGGTAATTTCGAGCGCCCGTGGGTGCTGTACATCGCGGCGCTTTTTCACGATATAGCCAAGGGCCGCGGCGGCGATCACTCCGTGCTCGGGATGGCGTACGCGCGACGACAATGTTGGCGCGGACGACAGCGATCTGGTCGTATGGCTCGTGGAGCAGCACCTGACCATGAGCCAGGTCGCGCAAAAGCAGGATACGAGCGATCTGGAAGTCATCAAGCAGTTTGCATCGATGGTCAAGACGGAGCGCCGGCTGACCGCGCTGTATCTGCTGACCGTCGCCGATATCCGCGGCACCAGTCCCAAGGTCTGGAACGCGTGGAAAGGCAAGCTGCTCGAGGATTTGTACCGGGCCACGCGCGCCGTGCTTGGTGGCGCCGAACTGCACGCGCACTCGGAACTCAAGTCGCGCCAGGAAGACGCGCTCGCGTTGCTGCGTCTGGAAACCGTGCCCGAAAACGCGGAAAAAGCGTTGTGGGACAAGCTGGATGTCGGCTATTTCCTGCGCCACGACGCCGCCGATATCGCCTGGCAAACCCGCGTGCTCTATAAACACGTGGAAAGCGAAAAGCCGATCGTGCGCGCGCGGCCATCGCCGATTGGCGCAGCGCTCCAGGTGTTGGTGTACGTACAGGACCGGCCCGATCTGTTCGCCGGGATTTGCGCGTATTTCGATAAAAACGGCCTGTCCGTGCTCGATGCACGCGTCACGACGACCCGGCACGGTTACGCACTCGACAATTTTCTGGTCGCGCATCCGGACCATGACGGGCATTATCGCGACATTGCGAATCTCGTCGAACAGCAGTTGAGCACCTTGCTCACCGCTGAAGGCATCTTGCCGGAACCGTCGAAGGGACGGGTTTCGCGGCTGGTGCGCACTTTTCCGATCACGCCGCGCGTGGATTTACGTCCCGACGAACGTGGTCAGTATTACATCCTGTCCGTATCGGCTAACGACCGGCAGGGCCTCCTTTATTCGATCGCGCGGGTTCTGGCCCAGCACCGGATCGGCGTCCATGCGGCGCGGATCAATACGCTTGGCGAACGCGTGGAAGACGTGTTCCTGCTCGACGGCAAAACCCTATCCGACAACCGGACGCAGATCCAGGAGAATATATGCGCGTCAAACTGACAGCGAAGCACCCGCGCCCGGCATCGCCGGCGCGTTCCCCCGTTCGTACCGGCAGCGCTGCCGGACGGAAAAAGCCCGTACGCGCCGATATGGCGAGCGGGGATCGGCCAGTGCGTAGCGATAAAGCGGCAGGCAGTGCGGAACGCGGTGATCGCGGACCTCGGCCTCCGTTTGGCGACCGTGGTGCGCCGCGTGGCGATCGGCCTTCCGGCGGTGGTGAACGTCGTCCGTTTACTCCCCGTGGTGATGCTCCGAGGGGTCCGAGCGGCGATCGTGGGCCGCGCCCTTCGTTTGGGGAGCGTGGCGCGCCGCGTGGCGATCGGCCTGCTGGTGACGATGAACGTCGTCCGTTCACTCCCCGGGGCGATGCTCCAAGGGGTTCGAGCGGCGATCGTGGGCCGCGCCCTTCGTTTGGCGATCGTGGCGCGCCGCGTGGCGATCGGCCTTCTGGCGATGGTGAACGTCGTCCGTTCACTCCTCGTGGCGATGCTCCAAGGGGTCCGAGCGGTGATCGTGGGCCGCGTCCTTCGTTTGGCGACCGCAGCGCTCCG
>WNFJ01327488.1_pt1 | contig 10193 bp, 7 predicted proteins | sample 5400461 | NCBI WGS metagenome assembly WNFJ01 (sample SAMN13153349, study PRJNA577476) | soil metagenome | isolation source: 115 cm saprolite on Douglas fir-dominated hillslope | place: USA:California | collected 2013-09-17
ATCGGACCGCCGCGGCCCGCGCTCGTGATGGCGGGCTGTGATCCGGCGCTGCCGCTGCTCGAGACGCCGCTGGCGCTGCTCGACCCGCCCGTGGCGTTCGCGTGGTGGCCGTGCGGCAGCGGCGAGGCCTTGCGGCTGGCCGCCGCCGGGCTGGTGCACGCCGCGGGGGTGCACCGGGCGGGCGATCCTGTGGGTAACGGCGGCGCGATCGAGTTTCCCGGCGGCGCGATCGAGTTTCCCGGCGGCTCCGAGGTGGTGGGATTCGCCTCCTGGCGCGAGGGACTGGTGGTGCGTCCCGGAGCCCAGGTCCTCGGGCTAGACGAGGTGGCCCGGCAGGGGCTGCGGCTGGTCAACCGCGAGCCAGGCGCGCAGGCGCGCACGCTGCTCGACCGGGAGCGCCTGCGCCTCGGCCTGGACCCAGCCGAACTTCCCGGCTACGACAGCCGGGCCGCCGGGCACCTCCAGGTCGCGGCGGCCATCGCCGGCGGTCTCGCCGACGCGGGCGTGTCAAGCGAACCCGCCGCGTTGGCGTACGGCCTGGACTTCATCCCGCTAGCCGAGGAACGCTTCGACCTGGTGCTGCCCGCCAAGCACGCCGCGTCCAGGGAAGTCCAGGGCCTGCTGAAGGTGCTCACGTCGCCGTGGCTCCTGGCTCAGCTCGCTAGCCTCCCCGGTTACGATGCCGCCCGCTGCGGCGAACGCGCTTCGTGATCAGTACCCGTGGCCGTACACCGGGATCAGGACGGCGCGGGCAATCGTGTGGTAGCGCAGGTTGAAGCCGGCCACAGCCGGGGTTATCTCGTCGTTGACGTCAAGTGACTCCACGTCGAGCGCGTTGACCGTGAACACGTAGCGGTGCGGCGGGTCTCCGGCCGGCGGGGCGGCGCCACCGAAGTCCTTGGCGCCGTAGTCATTGCGGATGTGGAACGCCCCCTTGGGCAGGCCCGAGCCGTCCGTTCCGGCCGCGCCTGTCTTGAGTTCGGTCACCGAGGCCGGGATGCCGAGCACGATCCAGTGCCAGAAACCGGAACCGGTCGGCGCGTCCGGGTCGAAGCAGGTGACCGCGAAGCTCTTGGTCTCGGCCGGGAAGCCGGACCAGCGCAGCGACGGGGAGATGTTCCGCCCGGTCATGCCGAACCCGTCAAAGACCTGGTTGTCCGACATCATCTCGCCATCTGCGACGTCGTCGCTGCGCAGGTCGAACGACGGGACCGGCGGCATGTAGTCGTGGGGCAGCGGCGGACGGTCAGTCATGGCTTATCTCCTCATCGAGGTGTACTGGCTTATTAGGTTGGGCTGGTCCCACCGTATCGGTAAGTACCGCGGCTAGCCTGCGAGGTCGGCCGGCGGCTAGCTCTCCGGTCCCTGTGCGTGCCGGGCCGCATGATCACGTTTGAGGCGATCGGCAGCATTTAGCCGCTGAAGTTCTCCTACGGTGGTGTCGTGAGGCAGCCCCCCGGACGCAAGGTCTCCAGGCGAAGGCGTCGCAGGGCCACGCACCGGTTCGCTGGCTGGATGCGCCGCAGCGCCGCGCGCGGGATCCTCGGCCGGATCCGGCTGGGCACGGCTGGTACCTCCCCGCGGCTGCGGCGCTGGGCGCTGGCCGTGGTGCTCCTCGGTGTGGTCCTCGTGCCTTACCCGACGTCAGGCGCCGCCGGCGCACCGCCCGCATCGGCCTGCCGGTCAGGCTGTCGTGCCGGGTACGTGCCGAGCATGGTCCGGTGGACCACGCCGCTGCCCGGGGCGTGGAACGTGACCTCCGGGCTGGCCGGCACGGTGCCGGCCTCTGGCCTGGCCTACGCGTCTGTCGGCGGCGGTGTCGCCGCCGTCGGCGCGGGGCTGACCGTATCCGGGTTCTCGTCGAAGACCGGCGCGCTACGGTGGCAGGAGACGCTGACCGGCTTCCCGGCCGGTGCGGCCGTCGTGTCGGTGCGCACCTGGCCGGGGGAGGTAACCGCAGGCGTCTCTTACCGGGCCTCGGGTGGCGCCGGCGGCCTGCAGCGAACCGAGGTGGTCATCTCCGACTCGTCCGGCGTCCAGACCGGCCGCTACCCGGCGGCCCCGTTCGGCGGGGCGGTGGCGGGCAGCCCGAAGTACACCGTCATCGTCGGCACGACTGCGGTGACCAGCTACGACAACGCGACGGGGCACATCCGCTGGCAGCGGGCGACCGGCCAGGTCGCGCAGGCGTGGCGTGCCGCGGGCGCCTCCCTGTATGTGGCGGAGTCGGCCGGCGGGTTCGTGGGCTCGGCGCCGGTCACCGCGCTGCGCAGCATCGACCTGGTGACCGGGACCGAATTCCTCGTCCGGCCGCTGGAGGGCCTCTCGTTCGACGGCACGCTCAGCGCCGCCCTCGACGGGGTGGTGCTGTTCTCCTCGGCGGCCGGGGTGACCGCGTATAGCGGCACGACCGGAGCCTGGCTGTGGTCCATCCGCGGGGCCGTGCCCGAAGGTACCGACCCGCGGCCGCAGCGAATCTACCTCACCAAGGCGTCCAACCTCATCGGCGTCGACCCGCAGACCGGCCGGGTCAAGGCGACCGCCTCAGGATCGGCGGTGGACGGGTCGGCCGGCGTCTATGCGGTCAGGGGCGGCGTGGCGCTCGGGCTCGACCAGGGCGCGAACGGGGACGCCTGGGGGTACGACATCGCCGCGCAAAGGGTCACGCTGGCCGCGGCCGGGTTGCCCTGGCCGCACTATTTCGTTGACCTCAGCGGCGTCGGCGGCAGCGTCGACCCGGCCAGCGACATGGTGATCATCGCGGCCTGCACGCAGCTGGCGCCAAGCTCGCCGGCTCAGCCGAGCCCGTCCGCGGCGCCCACCTCAACCCCGGCGCAGACCGTGACGCCGTCCGCGACCTCGACCAGTTCGGCGCTGCCGCCGGGCGCGTCGGCATCAGCCGGTTCGGCATCAGCCGGTTCGGCATCAGCCGGTTCGGCATCAGCCGGTTCGGCATCAGCCGGTTCGGCATCAGCCGGTTCCGCATCAGCCGGTTCCGCATCAGCCGGTTCGGCATCAGCGGGTTCTGCGCCGAGCCCCGGCGCCAGCCCGTCAGCCTCGGCCGGCGCCGGCCAGGGGTGCCTGCATCCCGTACTGGTCGCGCTCAGTTTGTAGCGCCGGGGCCTATAGCACCGGCCTCTAGCGCAAGGCGGATGGACGCGCCTGAGCGGGGTAAGTCTTGGCGATGAATCTGGGGGAAAAGGCGATCCGGGCCGCGGATGAGCTTCAGCAGCGGCACGCCTGGCTGGCCGTGCCGGTCGCGGTGTGGAAGAAGTTCGGTGACGACCAGGCGGGCAACCTCGCCGCGCTGATCGCCTACTACGCCTTCGTCGCGATCTTCCCGCTGCTGCTCGTCCTGGTGACGGTGCTCGACAAAGTGCTCACGAACGACCCGGCGCTGCGGCATCGGCTACTGAAATCCGCGCTGGGGCAGTATCCGGTGATCGGCCCGCAGCTCGGGAGCAACATCGGCCCGCTGCACCAGACCGGGCTGGCGCTCGCGATCGGCCTGCTCGGGACGTTCATCGGTGCCCGGAGCGTGGCGACCGCGGTGCAGAACGCGCTCAACTCAGTGTGGGAGATCCCGCTCGTACGCAGGCCAGGATTCCCGTGGTCATGGCTGCGCAGTTTCGGGCTGATCCTGGTGATCGGCCTGGGCCTGATCGGGACCACGATCCTGTCCGGGCTGGCGAGCGGGGCCGGCCGTGTGCTCACCGGCTTCGGCGCGTCCCTGGCCGCCCTGGCGGTCTCGCTCGTGCTGAACATCGGGCTGTTCTGGCTGGCCTTCAGGCTCGGCACCGCGCCAGAGATCGGCTGGCGGCAGCTGCGGCTCGGGGCCATCATCGGCGCGGTCATCTGGCAGGTACTGCAGGCCGTCGGCGGTTATTTCGTGTCACATCAGCTTGCGCATGCCTCGCCGTCCTACGGCACCTTCGCCATCGTGCTCGGGCTGATCGCATGGCTGTACCTGGAGGCGGAGCTCACCCTGTACGCCGTCGAGATTAACGTGGTACGCACATACCGGCTATGGCCGCGTAGCATCGCGCCGCCACCGTATACGGAGCAGGACCGTCGCGCGTTCCAGTTGTACGCGCAGGTGGAGAAACGACACGAGGAAATGGACATCGTGGTCGGGGACGCTGGGTTCGGAGGTGAGGACGATCGCGAGAAAACGTCAGGCTGACCCGAACGCACCGCAGGTAGTCATCTGCGGCGCGGGGTTCGGCGGCCTTTCGGCCATCGCCAAGCTCACTCGCGCGGGAATGCGGGTGACTCTGGTGGACGGTCACCTGTACAGCACCTTCCAGCCGCTGCTCTACCAGGTGGCCACCGGGGGGCTTAACCCGGGCGACGTCGCCTACCCGGCGGGCGGCTACGCGCGGCGGCACGGGGCGATCTACCGGCGCGGCGAGCTGGCCGCGATCGACTCGGCGTCGCGCCGGATCAAGCTCACCAACGGCCTCGAGCTCGGCTATGACTACCTCATCCTCGCTACCGGCGTGTCGGCTTCGTATTACGGCATCAAGGGGGCGGCCGAGCACACCTTCGGCCTGTACACCCGCACCGACGCCATCGTGCTGCGCGATCACCTCATGGCGGGGTTCGAGCGGCTCAGCGTGGATAGCCGCGATCTCGCCGTCACCGTAGTCGGCGGCGGGGCCACCGGCGTGGAGCTCGCGGGCACGCTCGCCGAGCTGCGCGCCACCGTGCTCGGCGCGACGTTCCCCGACGTCGATCCGTCCCGGGTGCACGTCCGGCTGGTCGAGATGGCCCCGTCGCTGCTCGGACCCTTCCACGAGAAGCTGCGCGAATATGCCAAGAAACAGCTGCTCGCCCGCCACGTCGATGTGCGGCTGAACACGCGAATCGGCGAGGTCACCGATAAACAGGTGCTGCTTGTCGACGGCGAGAACCTGCCGAGCGACATCACCGTGTGGGCGGCCGGCGTGGCCGCCTCCCAGGCCGTGTCGGGCTGGGGCCTGCCGCAGGGGAAGGCCGGCCGCATCGAGGTCGGACCCGACCTGCGGGTCAAGGGGCAGGACAGGATCTTCGCCGTGGGGGACATCGCGGTCAACCCCGACGATCCCACGCCGCAGCTCGCTCAGCCTGCCCTGCAGATGGGACGGCACGCCGCCGCGCAGATCGTCCGGCTCGAGGACAAGGCCACCACCGTGCCGTTCAAGTACCACGACAAGGGCATGATGGCCACGATAGGGCGCAGGTCCGCCGTGGTTCAGCTGGCCGACGGGCTGCGCCTGCGCGGCACGCTCGCCTGGCTGGCCTGGCTCGCCCTGCACCTGTATTACCTGCTCGGCGGGCGCAACCGCGTGTCGACGCTGATCAACCTGACGTACCGGTACGTGTCCTGGGGCCACGGAGGCGCCGTGATCGTCGGAGACGACCCGCAGTAGGCTTTCCTCGCGATGAACAGGTTCCGCGCGCACGTCGCGCATGTCGCGCCGTCGGCCGTCGCGATGCTGTCCGTGCTCGCCGGGCTTTCGGGCCTGGCCGGATGCGGTACCGGCTCTGGCCAGGCCGCGGGCTCCCAGGCCACTAGCTCTCAGGCCACCGGCACTCAGGCCACGGGGTCCCAGGCCGCGAGTTCTCAGGCCGCCGCGATGAATCCCAACCTAGACCCCGGTACCTCGCTCGGCGCGCGGCCGGCGCCCGATTTCCGGCTGGTCAACCAGTTCGGTCAGCCGATGTCGCTGAGCCAGTTCCGCGGCAAGGTCGTCGTGCTGGGCTTCGAGGACTCCCAGTGCACCACGGTCTGCCCGCTGACCGCGCAGAGCATGGTGGAGGCGAAGCAGCTGCTCGGCGCCGCGGGCGACCAGGTACAGCTGCTCGGGGTGGACGCGAACCCGGATGCCACCAGCGTCGCGGACGTGCTCTCCTACTCGCGGGCGCACGGCATGGTCAACCAATGGGACTTCCTCACCGGATCGCTGGCGCAGCTGAAGGTCGCCTGGGCCGCTTACAACATCGCCGTCCAGATCCAGCGGGGACAGATCGACCACACCCCCGCCCTGTTCGTGATCGATCAGCAGGGCCGGGAGCGCAAGCTCTACCTGACGCAGATGGCCTACTCCAGCGTCGGGCAGTCGGCGCAGGTGCTCGCGGACGAGCTCTCGAGCCTGCTGCCCGGTCACCCCCGGGTCGGTCGCCAGCCAGCAGTCGCTCGCGTCCGTCACCCTGCGGGGCCCCTCGGAGCACCTCACGCTGCCGTCGGCGCAGGCTTCGGGCGGCACCGTCGCCCTGGGACCGGGCCAGCCGCACCTGGTCATGTTCTTCGTCACCTGGCTGTCCGAGGTCTCCGACCTGAAGTCCGAGCTCGTCAGCGGTAACGCCTACGCGGCGGCGGCCCGGCGTGACGGCCTGCCGCCGCTGGTCGCGGTGGACGAAACCGTGGTCGAGCCCTCGGCCCAGGCCGTCCGCGCCTACCTGCGCAACCTCGGCACGTCGCTGAATTACCCGGTCGCCCTGGACACCACGGGGCGGGTAGCGGATGGCTACGGCGTCCAGGACCAGCCCTGGTTCGCCCTGGTCTCCGCCTCCGGCAAGATCCTCTGGTCGCACGACGGCTGGCTGCCGCCATCGGCCCTTGAATCAGCCGCCAAGCGCGCGTCAGGGCACTGAGACCGATATCGGGACTGCGGCCAGGGAGGCCTCAGTCGCTGCAAGCCTGCCCGGGCAAGATCACGGGTCCTACGCCGCGCCTGGCCTGGGACCGGGCCCGGGCCAGTAGCGCGTCCGCGGCCTGGCGCCCGGTCTCGCCGGTCTGCGACATGCGCGCCGCGATGAGTCCCGCGACGAGCGGCGTCGAGAAGGACGTTCCGCTCCAGCGAGCCATACCGTGGAAGTCCCGCAACTGGCCAGCGTGCGGCGGCTCAGTGCACAGGTACTGCCCTTTCGCGAAGGCGTTGACCAGCCTCTCGCCCGGCGCGAAGACGTCCACCCAGGGCCCGTAGTTGCTGAACGGCGCCCGGCCCTGCCGGTCAGCGTCGAGAGCGCCCACGCCTACCGCCCAGGAATAGGCCGCCGGCCAGAACGGGCGCCTCGATTTGTCATTCCCCGCCGCCGCCACCAGGATGGTTCCGGAATAACTCTGCAGCCGCTCTTCCACGACCTCGAAACCGAGCAGCGGGATATCACGCCGGCTGTTGGTGCCGAACGAGAGCGAGATGACCTCCGCGCCCTTCTTGAGCGCGTCGGTCAGCTGCTTGACCAGGTCAGACTCATAGATGGCACCCAATTTGGCGAACGTTCTGCCCACCCACATATCGGCCTTGGGCGCCATAGTCCGCGCGACGCCGGCCACGAACGTCCCGTGGCCCGCATAGGGAAGGATGCGGGGCGGGTAGCCGCTGATCGGGTTCTCCTTCTCGCCGTCCACGCGGTCCAGCCACTTGTGCTCGGCGGCCGCGCCCGGCAGCAAGCCGCTATCGAGAACCGCCACGAGAACGCCCTCGCCATCGCACCGCTCGGTGGACACGCCGGGGTCAGGCGGCGCGTCGCCCGGGACCTCCTCCGGCTCCGTGGCCGGACAGGTGCTGTTGGGGCAGACGTAGAAGATGTGATCGGGTGTGGCCACCCCCTCGCCGAGGGCCCGGTCGATGGTGGCACAGGCCTCTTCCACCCTCCGGCCTTCGTCAGCAGAGAATTCCAGACGGGTCAGGCCGCGCAGGTTGTTGTCGTGCGCAACCGGTGCGCCGGACACGACGGCGGCCACGCGATCAACGTCAGCGTCACGAACCAGAAGAGTGCGTTCCCGGTGGAGGTAGTCGACGTCAGCGAGCGCTGCCCGATCAGGCGGGTGAGCCGCCGCACCGTCCAGGCCGTCCAAGACATCGGGAATGCCAGACAAGACCAGACCGATCTGCGCCTCGAGACGGCTTCGCGGCTCGTCGCGTCCTTCGTCACGAATCGTCATATCCGACCCCATTTCACATTTGATTGGTGTCGAGAACTGTTTAGCATCAATTGTGTGACGTCGGCAGACCCTGACCCAGAAAGCTTGGCGTCGGACCCGGCCCAGCTCCTGCCGCTCGCTCTATCCCGGCCGCAGGACGCCCTGCTCGCCGCGCGTTCCGTGCTGGCCGGCCAGCCCAGCGCGTATGACGCCTCCCTGGCCCACCACGCCATCGGGATCGTCCTGCGTGATCGCGGGGACCTCCCGGGGGCGATCGCCGAGCTGCGGAGAGGGGCGGGGCTGGCCCGCGCATCAGGCCGGCCCGAGCGTGAGGTCGACGTGCAAGCGACCCTGGGGGCGGCACTCGCGTGGATGGGCCGCAGCCGGCAGGGTCTGGCCGTGCTCAACCAGGCCGTGGAGGCCTCGCGCGGCGGCATGACCGGCCGCGTGCTCATGCGGCGTGCCTCCGTCCTCAAGGACCTGGGCCGCTTCCACGAGGCCCATCAGGACCTGAGCCGTGCTCTGCCCTACTTCCGCCGGGCGGGCGACACGGTGTGGGAGGCACGATCGCTGATACATCGAGCAGAGATCTTTCTCGGGATCGGTCTTCCCGGGCGCGCGGGCGCGGACTTCGCCCGTGCGGAGGGGCTGTTCGCGGCCAACGGGCAGGAGTTCGAGTACGCCAAGGCTCGGCATAGCCTGGGACTGCTGGCGCTGGCCCGAGGTGACCTTCCCGAGGCGCTGTCCTATCTCGACGAAGCAGGGAATCGCTACGACGCACTGGGCGAGGCTCTTCCCGATCTCGCCATCGACCGCTGTTCGGCGCTGCTGGCCGCCGGGCTAGTCGGAGAGGCGGCGCAAGAGGCCGACACCGCACTAGGCCGGATCCCTCCCGGGGGAGGGATAGCGTACAAGAAGGCGGAGCTGCTCTTCGCGGCTGCAACCGCCGCCCTGGCCGCGGGCAACTCGGCCAATTCAAAAGACCGGGCCGGTCAGGCGCGTCGGCTGTTCCGGACACAGGGGCGGGTCCTCTGGGAGGCGCGTGCTGACCTCATCCTCACCCAGGCTAGGTACGCAGCCGGCGAGCATTCCGCCACCCTGTTTCGGTACGTCGAGCGGGTCGCCGCCCGTCTCGAGACGTCCCGGGCCAGCGAGGCAATGCAGGCGCACCTGCTGGCCGGACGCATCGCCCTGAGCCGGGGTAGCGTGACCGAAGCCGACCAGCACCTCGAGCGCGCCGCGAGGTCACGTCGCCCCGGGCCGCCGTTGATCCGGAGCGTAGCCTGGCTCGCCCGGGCGCTGCAGGCCGACGTGCGAGGCAGCGCCCGGGCCACCGTCGCCGCCTGCGCGCGCGGGCTCGACGCCCTCGAGGAGTACCAGATGAGGCTCGGGGCCACCGAGTTGCGCGCGTACGGCACGGCGCACGGTGCCGAGCTTGCCACGCTGGCCCAGCGCGATGCGCTCAGGCGCGGCGACGTCCGCCGGCTGCTGTTCTGGAGCGAGCGATGGCGAGCGACCGCGCTGGCCGCCCGGAGCACGCCGCTGCGGGAAGACAGGGACCTGGTGGCCGAGCTGGAAGCGCTACGCAGTGTGACCCGGCTCCTCGACGCGACCGAGCTGGCTACCCCTCGCCGGAACGCCCTGGAGCGCGAGCGGCGGCGGCTCGAGGTAGCGGTACAGGCCCGCACTCGCAGGTCACCGGGTAGCCGCAAGCCAGGCGAAGGCGAGTTCGACCTCGACGCGCTCTTCGCTGAGCTCGGCGACAGCAGGCTGATCGAGCTCGTCCACGTCGACGGCGTGCTGCACGTGATCACCGTCGCAGATCGGCGGGTGCGCCTGCACACCGTGGGCAGCATCCGCGAACGCGAGGTCCAGATGAATCGCTTCGTGCTGCGCCGCCTCGGGCACGGCCCGACGCAACCAGGCGACGAGCTTGTGCTGAACCACAGGGGCACCAAGCTGGAATCCTCGTTGCTTGGCTGCGCAGCAGCGGAGCTCGGGGACGGCCCGGTCGTCGTGGTACCGCCGGCTCGGCTCCGGGCCGTGCCGTGGACGCTCATGCCGTCGTTGCGCGATCGCATCGTGACCGTGGCGCCCTCCGCGTCGACCTGGATGCGTGCCCGTCGCAGGAGGCCTCCATCCCAGCGGCGCGTCGCCCTGGTCGTGGGGCCCGGGCTGATCACGAAGGGCGCGGAGGTCGTGCCATTGCGCTCTCGCTACCCCGAAGCCGTGATGCTCGGTCAGGGCAGCGCGACGGCCGACCGCGTGCTCACCGCGCTGGATG
>WNFJ01709801.1_pt1 | contig 10193 bp, 6 predicted proteins | sample 5400461 | NCBI WGS metagenome assembly WNFJ01 (sample SAMN13153349, study PRJNA577476) | soil metagenome | isolation source: 115 cm saprolite on Douglas fir-dominated hillslope | place: USA:California | collected 2013-09-17
TGTCTTTCGCGAACAACTTAGTGAGATGCGCGACCGCAATCATATTGACCTGAATCAGGCGCGCCTCGGCCTCCCAATCGGTCTCCGTGTACGCACCGCGCAGCCCGAAACCCGCATTATTTATGAGAATTTCGACGTCATCGCCGCGCGTCTGATCGAGGAGCGCCACACGCACCGCCGCATCGGCGAGATCCGCCGCAATTACCCGCGCCCTTATCCCGTATTCGTGGACAAGGTTCTCCGCCAATTCCGCGAGACGGTCCGCCCGTCGCGCTACCAGGATGACGGCATACCCGTCTCCCGCGCAGAGCGTGGCCAGTTCGACGCCGATCCCGCTCGAAGCACCCGTGATCAGGGCCGCTCCTTTGGCCACGCTATTCCTTCTTCTTCAGCGCGTGGTCGTTCTGCTGGATAAATTCCTTGATCTGGTCCGACATCGCCAGCAGTCTCTCCCACTGTTCGCGATACAGGGTTACTGGGAAGCGTCCCATTCCGTACACCGACAGCGCGCCCTTCTCGCTCACTTTCAGCGAGAGCACCCCACGGGCGGGCTTCTTCAGGCTTTCGTTTTCGGCGCGCAAACGCTCGATTTCAGCTTTCATCTCTTCTTCGGTAGGCATGGTGTTTAATTCCTTTGATACCACATGGTACGCTCGAATTTCCCCTACAATGCGCGCGTTACAAGCTATTTTCTTCGATTTCGACGGCGTCCTGCTGGATACCGAACCGGTCCACTGGGCCTGTTGGGCGGAAGTGCTGGCCCCCGCCGGTCTGACCCTCACTTGGGAATACTACCGCGATCAATGCATCGGAATAGACGACCGCGACATGCTGCGCACCATTGCCCGCCAAGCCGATCCACCCTGTGACTGGGACAGCCTCTGGGCGCTCTACCCGGCCAAGAAACAGTTGTTTCAGGCGCGCATGACCGCGCCGCCGTTCGAGCCCGAACTCGCCCGCATGCTCCCCGCGCTCCATCGCGAATTCAAGCTGGCCGTGGTCAGCTCCAGTTCCCGCTCGGAGATCGAACCGTTGCTGGTGAAAGGCGGTATTTGGGAACACTTCGACACCATTGTCGGGGGGGGCGACGTGAAGATCCAAAAACCCTCCCCGGAGCCATACCTACTGGCCGCCACCCGCCTCAGCGTGGGCACTGCCTTGGTGCTCGAGGATTCCGCCGCCGGAATCGCCAGTGGACGCGCCGCAGGCTTCGAGGTCATCGCCGTCCGCCACCCCACCGAAGTGGCCGGCCTGTTACGCCAGCGACTCGGCTGACCGCCCCCGGTGAGGTTTCTTGCCACCCCGGGGAATCACGCGTCATCCAAGAAAACGTATACTCAGACGAAAGGGTTAATTTTGTCTCCAACCAAGCCCAAGAAGGCCAGCAGTCGTCTTCGCGGCTCGCTGCCCCTCCTCAAGGAGCTCGTCCGCCCGCGCCGCGGCAAACTCGCACTCGGTTTCCTGCTGATGATCATCGGCAGGCTGTGTAGCCTGGTCCTGCCAGGTGCCCCGAAATATCTGATCGACAATGTGATCAATCAGCACCAGGTCTACTTGCTCAAATGGATCGTCGGCGCCGTTTTCGCCGCCACCATTATTCAGGGCATCACCTCGTTTTCGCTCACTCAGTTGCTGTCCAAAGAGGGCCAGCGCCTGATCGCCGAACTGCGGCGCAAGGTGCAGGAGCACGTCGGCCGCTTATCGGTGGCCTACTACGATGCCAACAAGTCCGGCGCCTTGGTTTCCCGCATCATGAACGACGTGGAGGGCGTTCGCAACCTGATCGGTACCGGACTGGTGGAATTCTTCGGCGGCATCATGACGGCGCTGCTCTCACTCTTCATCCTGCTCAGTATCAGCCCGCTGTTGACTGGCATTGCGTTGTTCTTCGTCGTCGTGTGCGCACTTGGACTCGGCAAGGCTTTCGGCAAGATCCGCCCGATCTTCCGCGATCGCGGCAAGATCAATGCTGAGGTTACCGGCCGGCTCACGGAATCCCTGGCCGGCGTGCGCGTGGTCAAGGGCTATCATGCCGAAGCTGGGGAAGCCCGCGTCTTCGCCTCCGGCGTGCAGCGCCTGCTGGACAACGTCATGCGCTCGCTCACCGCCATCTCTTTGATGACCCTCTCGGCCACCATGGTGATGGGTGTGGTCGGCGGCACTGTGATGTATGTTGGCGCCCGCCAGATTCTGGCCACCCCGCCCACGCTCACGGTCGGCGGCTTGTTTTCGTTTGTCCTGTACCTCGGCTTCATGGTGGCGCCCATGCTGCAGATGGTCAGCATCGGCACGCAGTTGACCGAGGCGCTCGCCGGACTCGATCGTACCCAGGAAGTTCTCGCGGAGCGGCCCGAGGATGAAGACACCCGGCGCGTCCGCAAAATCGACACGATTCAGGGTTACGTTGATTTCGACAACGTGACCTTTGAGTATGATGCCGGCAAGCCCGTGCTGCGTGAGGTCAGCTTCACTTCCGAACCCGGCACCGCCACCGCGCTCGTGGGACCCTCCGGCTCCGGAAAATCCACCATCATCAGTCTCATCGCCGCCTTCCATGAGCCCACCGCCGGACGCGTCCTGGTCGATTCCACAGACCTTTCCACCGTGCGGCTCGATGCCTTCCGCTCGCAGCTCGGCGTGGTCCTGCAGGACACCTTCCTGTTCGACGGCACCATCCGCGAAAACATCGCCTTCGCCCGCCCCGCGGCTACTGAAGAGGAGATCCTGACCGCCTGCCGTATCGCCCGCGTCGATGAGTTTGCCGAAAAGTTCGAGAAGAAGTACGACACCATCGTCGGCGAGCGCGGCGTCAAGCTCTCCGGCGGACAGCGCCAGCGCGTCTCCATTGCCCGCGCCATTCTGGCCGATCCGCGCATCCTGATCCTCGATGAAGCTACCAGCAGCCTGGATTCGGAATCCGAGGCAGCCATCCAGGAGGGTCTCTCCTACCTGATGAAAGGCCGCACCACGTTCGTCATCGCGCATCGCCTCTCCACCATCCGGCGAGCCGAGCAGATCCTGGTGGTGGAGGATGGCCGCATCGTGGAGCGCGGCACGCACCATTCGCTCTATGCTCTTGAGGGCCGTTACTACGATCTGTACACGCGCCAGCACGGAATAGATTCCAATCTGTTTCTCGCCCCCGGCGAAGGCGACCTGGTTCCCGAGATTGCGGAGCCGTCCAAGTTGCGCGGCGCAGCCCCTCCTAGCGCGGCTTCGCTCCTCGGCGGCGGCACGGTGTAGTTGGCCGCGCCCTGCGTCGATTAAGCGACAACCAGGTACGTCCAAGTGGCAATGGCCGGTTTGATTCTAGCTTCCGGCGCGATGTGGCTCGCCTTCGCGCGACCCAACGACCCAGGGGTGACGAACGTCCCCCGGCACCCGCGCCCCTGGTCAAGCTGAATATGGTCGCGGTGGACGCGCGCGGGGCGGCCAATATCTTTTCTTGCCCAGTCTAGTGCGTCATCGAGTAGACCACGTAGTTCACGCCCAGCCGGATCCCCAGGGCCGAGAATTTCTCCGGATAGGTCGGACTGTCCGCCCATTCCCAGGAGTCGCCGACATCGCTGTTAAACGTCATCGCCACCATCAGGCGATTATGATCGTCGTAGATCCCCATCCAGTGCGCCTTGGTCCCCGCCGCGCGCTGTCCCATCCACCCGCCGCCTCCGCGCAGCGACCACTGCCCCAGCACCTGGTAGCGATCGTCCAGATCGTAAACCGCGTGGAAGATCGAATCCTCATTGCCGATCTCCACCACCGGACGGTCCGGGAACACGCGCGTCATGCTCTCCGCGAACCGTGCATACTCCTCCGGCCCCCAGAAATCGTCCATGTAGATGAAACCGCCGCGCAGCAGGTACTCGCGCAAGGTTTTCACCTGCGCGTCGGTGAGCATCCAGTCGCCCATCTCACCCGCCACCATCCACGGCCAGTTGAAGAAATCGTCCACGTCATCGGGATTGCTCGGCTGCTCCACGCTGCGCGCGTCAATCCGCGTCAGTCGCCGCAGCGCCAGCGCGAAGTGGCGGTCGGCGCGCGGATAGTCCTGCGTCCAACTGGTGCCCCCCTCCCTCCAGTCGAGGCGCCCGTAGCGGAAGCGCGCGAATCGTGCCTCCGGATGCTGCGGATACATCAGGCGCGCCTGGACCCATTCGGCTTTCTCTTGCCAGTCCGGAGGCAGGGGAATATCGTCGTAAGCTTCCATCGAGGGGTACACGCGAAATGGCTTCTGGAAGGCGCAAAGCGCGCCCATCGCCACCAACCCGCATCCCACCAGTCCCAACGCCCTTCGAGAAATCACAGGACCGCCCTGAGCGAAGGATAACAAATTCGCGGCGAAGCGGGCTTCCACACAGGTTATACCTTTACCGTATTAGCCGTAGTGAATTGCGCAGCCACGCCGTTTCCATAGACTGTCTCGCGGTCCGGATGCGCCGGTTCTCCTGAAGACGCTTGACCAGGTGGTAGACATGCAACCGTTCTGGCGGCACCAGACCAGGGGCATCGCGATGTGGAAAACGTCCGTGCGCATCGCGCTAAAATACCAGCGCCGGAGGACTCACCACTTTGCCGGAAACCGCCGTAGAGTTCCATCAGGTCGTCTTCTGCTACGACCGCAGCGAAGTGCTGCACCGTATCTCTTCGCCCTGCGCAGAGGCGAGATCGTGGGACTCCTTGGACCCAACGGTGCCGGCAAGAGCACCACCATCAAGCTGATCACCGGCATCCTCGTCCCCACTGCCGGCGCCATCACCGTCGCGGGTCTCCCCCTCCCCGAAAAGGCCATCGAAGTCAAACAGATCATCGGTTACGTCCCGGAAACCGCAGTCTTATTCGATAGCCTCACCGGGCAGGAATTCCTCGAACTCTCCGGCCGCCTCCACAACGTCGAAGAAGACACACTGCAAGCCCGAATCCGCGATATCCTCGATACCTTCGGCCTGACCAGCGACCGCGTAGTCCGCCTCGATGCTTATTCCAAAGGCATGCGGCAGAAAATCCTCATCGCCGCCGCCCTGCTCCACAACCCGGACATCATCCTTCTCGATGAACCCCTCTCCGGTCTCGATGTCAATGCCGCCATCCTGGTCAAAGACCTGCTCGCGGCCCGAGCTTCCGCCGGCAAGACAATCCTCTATAGCTCGCACGTCCTCGATGTCGTCGAGCGTATCTGCAACCGCGTCCTCATCATCCATAAAGGCGCGTTGATCGCCGATGGCTCCGCCGAAGCGCTCAAGGCATCCACCCACGAATCCACTCTCGAGGACGTCTTCCGCAACCTCACCAACTCCGCCGGCGTCGATTCCGGCGTTTCCCGCATCGTCGAGGCGCTGCGCTCATGAACACCATCCTGGAGGGGTTGCGACGCTGGCTGCGCGGCCCAGCCGCCTCCCGCGTCTTGCAGGGCTTCGGCATCGACCCCCGTCGTTACTGGCTGCTGATTGACCTGTTCGGCGAACTCACCGATCGCCGCGAAATGCTAGGCCACCTGGGACGCGACGGCGTCAGCCTCAAAATAGTAGCCGCCCTATACGGCCTATTCACTGCGGTGCTGGCCGGGATTCAGGTTCTGCTCGCTGTCCAGGCAGGGACCTACTTCACCACGTTTCTCGGCCTCACGGCCATTCTGCTCTTGATGGTTCAGCTTTCGGAAACCGCTAACAGCCTCGTCAACCCGCTGGAGAGTATGGTCCTGGCGCACCAGCCCATTAACGGCGCCACTTACACCGCCGCCAAACTCACCCACCTTCTGCGCGTGCTTGCGTACACCGTGCCGGCGCTTAACCTGATTCCCGCGCTTGCCGGACTCCTGTTGCCAGGAGCCTTCTGGAGCTACCCGCTGCTCCACTTCTTCGCCGCCTGCATACTCGGCCTGGTGATCGCACTCTTCTGCTGCGCCTTCTTCGGCTGGTTGATCCGCTTCGTTCCCCCCGCACGCCTCAAAACTGTCGGGCAGATCGCCGAAGCCGCACCCCTGCTCCTCATCTTTGTATCCGGCAATTTCGGGCGCATCCTCAAACGTCCGCGAGTACCACTGGCTCTTCAATCCCATCCAGCCATGCTCTGGAGCATCGTCGCCGCCTTCGGCGCGGTCGCCATGCTGAGCGTCGTCTTCGGCCTCCGCGCACTCTCCGGCGACTATCTGGTCCGCATTTCCGCCATCATGCACGGCGCCTCGCACGCTCCCGGGCGCCGCACGCGGCGCACTCCGCTGGCCGCCGCCATCGCCCGGCTGGCTGGAGGCCGGACCGGTGCACAACCCGCCCGCGCGGGGTTCGAGTATGTCCGCCGCATGATGTTCCGCGACTGGCAGTTCCGCCGCCAGATGATCCCCATGATCCCGACCGGGGTCATGTCCCTGTTCGCGATATTCGGCGGCTCGCGCGCCAGCCCCTTCTCTGGCCGCTTCACCCCCGTCCACTTCCTGCCGCACGCTCTCGGTGTGGTGCTCTTCCTCGTCTGCACCATCCTCGCTCACGGCAGCGACTACAAAGGCTCCTGGATCTTCCTCACGGTGGGCGGCAGCACCTTCCACGGATTCGTGCGCGGCGTGCATGCTCTCCTGTGGACGGAAGCCATCCTGATTCCGAACCTGGTCATGCTGCTCTTTCTCGCCTGGAATTGGGGACCGGCGGACGCCCTGCTGTTCATCGCCTTCAGCCTTGCAATCGCCTCCGTTTATCTCGCGCTCGAACTGCGCCTGGTGGAAGGCGTCCCGTTTGGCAAGCCCGTGGACACCTCGCGCGGGATGATCCTGATTCCCCTGATGATGGCCGGTGGACTGGTGATCGCCATCGTGGTCGCGCTCCAACACTTCCTGCTCTTCCATTCACGTCCGCTGGTCCTCGCCGTCACCCTCTTCGCTGCCGCCGCCCCATACCTCCTGACGCGCAGTTCGCTGCACACTTTCGAGGTTTCGATCCGCTACAACCTAGGTCTGGTCTCGCAGGAATCCACAATGCTCTACAAGGAAATCGTCAGTTGAAGTCCAGGGGTTCGCCGCGCGGGTCTGCCGTACATAGGTTATACTCCCGTCCATGAGGCTATTCCCGCTCCTTTTGTGTCTTTCCCTGTCGGCATTCGCGCAGGATGAACCACCAGCTGCTGGCGGCGGCCGTGGTGGGCCAGGGTCTAATGAGCCGATCAACGAATTCACTTTCTCCGCGTTCCGGGCGCGCCAGATCGGCCCGGCTTTCGTCTCTGGACGCGTCTCCCAGATCGCCACGTTCCCGGACGACTCCAACCACTACCTCATTGCTCTGGCATCCGGCAACATCTTCTCCACTACCAATAACGGCACCACCTGGACTCCGGTCTTCGACAGCTACGGCTCCTACTCCATCGGTTGGATTACCATCGACCCCAAGAACCCCTCCATCGTCTGGGTGGGCACGGGCGAGAACAACAACCAGCGCAGTGTCTCCTACGGCGACGGCGTCTATAAGAGCGAAGACGGCGGGCGCACCTTCCGCAACGTAGGCCTCAAACTCACCGAGCACATTGCCCGCATCGTGGTAGACCCGCGCGATTCCAACGTGGTGTACGTGGCCGCTCCCGGCCCCCTCTGGAAGGGCGGCGGTGAGCGCGGCCTGCACATGAGCACCGACGGCGGCAAGACTTGGTCGGCAAGCCTGATCAAAGTCGGTGACTACACCGGCTGTAGCGACGTCATCATGGATCCGCGCAATCCCGATATCCTGCTGGCCGCCACCCACCAGCGGCAGCGCCGCTATTTCGGCATGATCCACGGCGGCCCGGAAAGCGCGCTGTACCGCTCCATCGACGCCGGCAAAACCTGGACCCAGGTGGGCGGCGGTTTCCCCACCGGCGATCTCGGCCGCATCGGCCTCAACCAGGCGCCTGCAAATCCCAGCATCATCTACACGCAGGTGGAAGGCCCGGAAGGCCGCGGCGGCACTTACCGCTCCACCGATAACGGCGTCACCTGGGAAAAACGCGGCAGCTTCGACGAGCAGGGCCAATATTATTCCAAGGTGCAGGTGGATCCGGCCAATTCCGACCGCATCTACATCATGAACATGAACATCATGGTGAGCGATGATGGCGGCCGTACCGTGACTGCCCTCGGCACCCGCAACAAGCACGTGGATAATCACGATATATGGGTCGATCCTAAGAACAACAACCATTACCTGGTGGGCTGCGACGGCGGCCTCTACGAATCCTACGACCGCGCCGCCACCTGGAACTTCAAGGAGAACCTACCCACCGCCCAGATGTACGACGTGACGGTCAGCGAGGACGCGCCTTTCTACTATGTCTATGGCGGCACGCAGGACAACAATAGCTTCGGCTGCCCGGCCAAAAACAAGTTCACGAATCTGACCAATGCCGATTGCTTCGTGACCATGGGCGGCGATGGCTTCTACTCGCGAGTAGATCCCAAGGACCCTAACACCATTTACGCCAACATGCAGAACGGCGGCATGGTGCGCTTCGACAAACGCACCGGCGAGCGCATCTCCATCCAACCGCAGCCAAAGAAGGGCGACCCCGCCCTGCGCTGGAACTGGGACGCTCCGCTGATCGTCAGCCCGCACTCCAATACCCGCCTTTACTTCGGCGCGCAAAAGCTCTACCGCTCCGACGATCGCGGCGATTCCTGGAAGGAAGTCTCCGGCGACCTGACCCGCGCGCTCGACCGCAACAAGCTCCCGCTCATGGGCAAGGTCTGGCCCATCGACGCCATCCAGAAGAACGTCTCAACCGCGCTCTATGACAACATCAGCGCGCTGGCCGAATCGCCCAAAGTCGAAGGCCTGATCTACGTCGGTACCGACGATGGCCTTGTGCAGGTCACTGAGGATGGCGGCAAGAACTGGCGCAAAATCGACAAGCCCGCCGGTGTTCCCGAGGACGCCTACGTGCAGCGCATCCTGGCCTCCCAGTACGATGCCGGCACCGTCTACGTTGCGTACGACAACCATCAGAACGGCGATTTCAAGCCCTACCTGATCAAGAGCTCCGATCGCGGCAAGACCTGGAGTTCCATCTCCGGCAACCTGCCCGAACGCGGTAGCGTCTACGCCTTCGCCGAAGACCACATCAATCCTAAGCTCCTGTTCGCAGGCACCGAATTTGGCCTCTACTGGACCAACATCGGCGGCGAAAAGTGGATGAAGCTCAACATCGGGCTACCCACCATCATGGTGCGCGATCTCGCCATCCAGAAGCAGATGGACGATCTGGTGATCGGCACCTTCGGCCGCAGCATCTACGTGCTGGACGATTACAGCCCGCTGCGCGTCGCCACGCCGGAGATCATGCAGAAGGATAGCTTCCTCTTCCCCTCCAAACCGGCGCTCTCCTTCATCCCGCAGAACCGCGGCGGCGATCTCGGAACTTCGCACTTCACCGCAGCCAACCCGCCGGTGGGCGCACAGATCACTTACAACCTGAAGGAGGCGCTCACCACCAAGCGCGCCGAGCGCCAGCGCCGCGACCGCGCCGCCTTTGCCCGCGGCGAGACGCCTCCGTATCCGACGCCCGAACAACTCCGCGCCGAAGCTGAAGAAGAGGCTCCTGCCATCGTAATTTCCATCGCGGATTCCACTGGTAAGGTGATACGCCGGATGGATGCCCCGGCAGGCCGCGGCCTGCAACGCGTTACCTGGGACCTTCGCGCACAGAGCACCCAACTGGCTCCGGCGATTGCAGTCGCGGGCGTCGGCGGGGGACGTGGCGGCCGTGGCGGCGCTGCCGGTGGCGCCGGTGGTGCGGGTGCCGCCGGCGGAGCAGGGGGTGGTGGCGGTGGCGACGAAGAGATGATGGCCATGTTCGGCGGCCGCGGCGGCGGCGCCGGGGCCCTGGTCGTCCCGGGCAAGTACAGCGTGGCTATCGCCAAGCGCGTAGAAGGTGTGGTCACGCCGCTTCCCGGCACGCAGACCGTGGAGGTAGTAGCCGAAGGTCCGGCCACCAGGGAGGACCGCGCCGCCATGGCCGATTTCCAGGAGAAGCTCGGCAAACTTCAGAAGGCCCTGACCGCCACCACGCAGACCGCCACCGAAGCCGGCACACGCCTGAGTGCGATCCGCCGCGCGATCGACGCCACGCCGTCGCTGCCTTCCAAGCTCCGCGAAGAAACCTTGAAGCTGGAAAAGCAGCTCGACCAGATCAACATCGCTCTCAGCGGCGACCGCGTCTGGCGCGCCACCAACGAAGGCATCCCC
>WNFJ01128714.1_pt8 | contig 10192 bp, 12 predicted proteins | sample 5400461 | NCBI WGS metagenome assembly WNFJ01 (sample SAMN13153349, study PRJNA577476) | soil metagenome | isolation source: 115 cm saprolite on Douglas fir-dominated hillslope | place: USA:California | collected 2013-09-17
GACCGCAACCATCAATCGTGGGGGTTCCGGGGGGCTCGGCCCCCCGGGCAGACTTGCGGGCCAAAGCGAAATCGGCCCAGCGGCCGATGAGCACGCTTCACCGCCGCGGGAACAAACGCTCACTCTAAGCGTTAGAACTTATTGCCCGCGCCTCACAGTACCAGCCGAGTCAAGAGGCGGCACGAGACGCGGGAGTCGCCTAGCGATGCGTCCGACAGAGGCGCGCGCACGGAGGGAGGTGCCTCATGCCGAGGACTCCGAGTGCCACACGTGGGCGCCGGGCCGGTGAGCGCCCCACCGCCAGCGTGCCAGCCAAGACTTCCGGCAAGCGAGCCGGGCCAGCCGAAACCCCCGTCCAGACCGGGGCTGGAACCAGTAAGGACGTTATGACGACTGTTGTGCAGAGCGAGCCGGCCCCCCAGGAGATCGCTGAGATCGTTGGCATGGATGGCCTCGACGCCGCCGCAGCGGAGGCGGAAGCCACCGCGCTGAACGAGGCTGCCGCACCAATGGCGGCCGAGGTCGACCTGGACGACCAGACCTCCACGATGGGCGCCTCCGTCCACACGTACCTCAAGTCCATCGGCCGCACCAGCCTGCTCACCGCCGAGCAGGAAGTGAACCTCGCCAAGCGGATCGAGGCCGGCCTGTACGCGGAGTACAAGCTCGAGACCGAGCCGGACCTGGACGACGACTACCGTCGCAATCTGGAGCTGGTGGCCGAGGACGGCAGGCGCGCCAAGGCGCACATGCTGGAGGCCAACCTGCGCCTGGTGGTCTCCGTCGCCAAGAAGTACAGCGACCGGGGCCTCTCCCTGCTCGACGTCGTGCAGGAAGGCAACCTGGGCCTGATCCGCGCGGTGGAGAAGTTCGACTACACCAAGGGCTACAAGTTCTCCACTTACGCGATGTGGTGGATCCGCCAGGCGATCCAGCGCGGCTTCGCCGACGCCGCCCGCACCATCCGGCTGCCGGTGCACGTGCTTGAGATGCTGTCCAAGCTGAGCCGGGTCGAGCGGGACATGCACCAGCGGCTCGGCCGGGAGCCCACCCCGGAGGAGCTCGCGGTGGAGCTGGACCGCACCCCCGACCAGATCGAGGAGCTGCTGCGCACCAGCCGCCAGCCGATCAGCCTGGACTCCACCATCGGTGAGGACGGCGAGACCAGCATCGGTGACCTCATCGAGGACGTCGACGCGCCCGAGGCTTCCGAACTGGTCGACCGCCAGCTGATGGCGGACCAGCTGCGGAACGCGCTGGACGCGCTGACCCCCCGGGAGGCGACCATCATGGCGATGCGGTTCGGCCTCTACGACGGCAACCCGCACACGCTGGACGAGATCGGGCGCGCGCTCGGCCTCACCAGGGAGCGGATCCGCCAGCTGGAGAAGCAGTCCCTGTCCAAGCTGCGCCACCCGAGCCGTGCCCAGCCACTGCTCGACTACGCCAGCTGACGCTTATCGTTGCGGTGCCGGCCTCACTTCGGTGCGGCCGGTACCGTTATTTTCTGTGCGGGAGCGATTGGTTCCGCCGGCCGGCGCAGTCCCCCATCACAGGTGCATGCCGAGCCCGGAGGTGGTGATGGCACCCACGCGTGCCGACGAGCAAGCGCTGCTCAAGCTGGCCGCCGACGGCGACGAGCGCGCGTTCACCGAGCTGGTCGAGGTGCACCGTACCGAGCTGCGCGCTCACTGCTACCGCATGCTCGGCTCGCTGCACGACGCAGAGGACGCGCTCCAGGACGCGCTGCNTGGCGGGCCTGTCCGGCTTCGAGGGCCGCAGTTCAGTTCGCTCATGGCTGTACGCCATCGCCACCAACAGCGCCCTGGACCTCGCCAGGCACCGGTCCCGGCGGGAGCTGCCGGTCAGTTTCGGCCCCGCGGCCGAGCGGGGAGCGGAGGTGGAGGGGCCGCTGGCGGACTCGGCCTGGCTGGAGCCCTACCCGGACCGGTGGCTCACCGGCGATGCGGCCTACTCGCCCGAGGCCCGTTACGAGCAGCGGGAGAGCGTGGAGCTGGCGTTCATCGTCGCGCTGCAGCACCTGCCGCCGCGGCAGCGGGCCGTGCTCATCCTGCGGGAGGTGATGGGGTTCTCCACGGCGGAGATATCGAGCCAGCTCGGCACCTCGGCGCCGTCGGTGAACAGCGCGCTGCAGCGGGCCAGGGCCACGGTCCAGAACCGCCTGCCGCCCCACAGCCAGCAGTCGGCGCTGCGCGCGCTTGGCGACCAGCGCACCAGGGACATCGTGCGGCGGTACAGCGACGCTATCGAGCGAGGCGACGCGGACACGCTGGTCAGCATGCTCACCGAGGATGCGGCCTGGTCCATGCCGCCGATCCCCACCTGGTTCCGTGGCCTGGCGTCCATCCGGCAGTGGCTGATCCGGGACCCGCTCAGCGTGCGCTGGAAGCACCTGCCCGCCGGGGCGAACGGGCAGGTGGCCGTCGGCTGCTATCTGTTCGACGCCCGCCAGGGCCGCTACGTCCCGGCGGTGATCGACGTGCTCACCCTGGCTGGGGACAAGATCGCTGCGGTAACCGGCTTCCTGGCCCTCAACCCGGAGGAATTTCCCGGCACCCGGCTCACCGACGTCGAACTCTTCGCCCGGTTCGGGCTGCCCGCCGAGCCCCCCTGACGCCCGTGGCGGACGGTCAGCCGCCAAACTCCGGCTCGGCGGCTGCCTGGGCGCCACTGACCATCTCTGAGGTGGCCAGCCGGGCGATACCCCAGACCGCGGCGGCGCAGGCGGCCAGTTCCAGGACGATCTGACCGGGCCGGCTGCTGAGCCGCTCGTGATAGATGACCAGGCCGAGCAGGGACCCGGTGACCGGCTCGATGACCGCGAACGCGGGCAGGAACGCAGCCAGCCCGGCGGCCCGGTAGCCGTTCTGCTGGATCGTGAAAGCGAGCAGGCCCACCACGATGAGCAGGTAGAGTCTGGCGTCGGCGAACACCGACAGCAGGTGCCCGGCGGCAACCACGGTCACCGATTTGACCAGCGCGTCGGTCACCCCGGCGGCGGCTGCTCGGCCTGGTCATGTATCACGAGCGGCTCAGCAGCCGGCCCGGTCAGGGCGGCCGCGGCGGCGGCGGCAAGCCCGAGCGCCGCCGCGGTGGCGGTGCGCTGGCCGCCGGTGGGCTGGCCAGCCGTCAGGAAGACGGCCAGCCCGGCGACGACCGCCAGCGCGGCGGCCCATTCACCGGGGCGCAGCCGCCGCCGGGCCCGCCGGGCGGCCAGCACCAGGGCGAACAGCAGGCTGGTGGCGAGCACCGGCTCGATCACCACAAGCCGGCCCAGGCCAAGCGCCGCGGCCTGCAACCCAAAGCCGGCCAGGACCGCGGCCAGCCCAGCCAGCCAGGCCGGCCTGCGGATCAGCCGCAGCAGCACCGCTGGCTCGAACGCCCGCGCCGACTCCAGGCGCACGGCGGCCCCCTGCTGGATCACCGCGGCTACGGCGAAGCAGCAGCTAGCGGCCAGCGCCAGTAGTGCGGCCAGCGGCTGTCCCGCACCGGTCACTGTCCCTCGGCCTGCCTGAAGAGCCCGCGCGCCGGACCGGAGAAGTAGGCCTGGAGATTCATCACACCACGCTCCCTACCCGTTTCCCGGCGTCGCTCAAGCGGCTGGTGTGGCTCCGGCGTTGTCCGGCAGCTGTGGTGACCAGACGGCGGCAATATGGGCCGCGGCGGATTCCGACTGGGCGTAGCCGGCCTGCGCGGCCACGGCACGGCGCGATGAGTCGAGCAGGTTCGGCCCGATGGCGGCCCGTGCCTGCTCGTCGGGGACCGCCAGGGCCACCGCCCGTCCCCCGCGGGCCAGCCGGCGGCACTGCCGGACGGTGCCCTTCAGCAGGCCGAACCCCTGCCAGATCGGGGCAAGCACCACGATGCGCTCATAGTCGGCCGCCAGGTCGGCGTTCGTGGCCGAACGCATTCCCCCATCCATCCACTGCCGCCCGTTGATCCGCACTGGCGGCCACACCCCCGGCACCGCGCAACTGGCGCTGACCGCCTCGATCAAGGTCGCGCCGCTGGAGGCGCCGAATGCGGCAAACTTCCCCGAAGCCACGTCCACGGCCGTGATCAGCAGCTTCCTGGCCGGCCACTCGTGGCTGGGCAGCCAGGCCCCGATCACCTCGCGGCGTTCAGCCTCCGGCAGCTTCGGGGAGGCCAGGGCGAGCCTGCCCATCCGGATGCGGGCCCGGGTGGGCGTCCCGGGCAGGCAGAACGCGAGTGCGTAGCGGATGATCAGTCCCCGGCTCATGCCCGCGGTGACATCCACCCCGTCCGGGGCGATCTGGGCCTGGTACAGCTCGGCCAGCCCAGTGCCCGAGGTCACCTGCGCTCCGGCCAGGGCGCCGGCCGAGGTGCCTATCACCACGTCGGCGCCGGCCAGGTCGATGCCACGCGCGGCAAGCCCGGCAAGCAGCCCCAGCTCCCAGGCCACGCCGGTGATGCCACCACTGCCAAGGACCAGTGCTCTGCCCGGCACGGTCGCAGTCCTATCCGCACGCGCGGCCCGGAACGGCACGCTAATCTGCCCGCGTGACTGTTGCGTACCGCGCGGAGCTATCCGACGAGGTAGTCCAGGCATTGCCCTCGTTCCATAGTAGAAAGCCGAGTAAGCAGTGAACCCTTGGCGCACGCTAGACAGCAAGATAGTATATAGCAATCCGTGGATGGTCATCCGCGAGGATAAGGTCATTCGGCCTGATGGCGCAGAAGGAATCTATGGTGTCGTAGAGATGCCGCTCTCGTGTGGCATCGTTGCCATCGATGATCGTGATCAGATCGCAATGGTCAGCCAGTGGCGTTATACCCTCGGGAAGTTGTCCGTCGAAATTCCAACGGGCGGTGCCGCCCACGGCGAAATGCCGCTGGACGCCGCGAAGCGGGAACTCACCGAGGAAACCGGCCTCACCGCCAGCAGTTGGACGGCCCTGGGCACAATTGACAACAGCAATGGAGCTACCACTGACGTCGCCCATATGTTCCTGGCGCGGCAGCGAAGTAGCGGACCGGTGAACCGCCAGGGCGACGAGGATATAGAGCTGCGCTGGATGAATTTCGCCGATGCGGTCAGCTCGGTAATAGCAGGAGAGATCACGGAGTCAGTGAGCGTGGCAGCAATACTCAAAACAGAACTGCTACGGCTCCGAAACCGTTCACCTTTGCCAAATCCCTAACGAGCCTCGAGGCATCGGTAGCGGCATATTGATAAACTGCTAGGGCGCCCCGTCCACGGCGGCCTGCTCGGTCCGCTGCTGGAGCTTGTTCATGCCGCGCAGCCAGCGGTCGGTGTCGGTGGCGCGCCCTGCGTACATCCCGGCCACCTCGGGGTGCGGCAGGATCAGGAAGCGGCCGTCGGCGATGGCCTCGACCACGGTGTCGGCCACGGCCTCGGGCTCGATCGCGGTCTCGCCCAGGATGATCTCCGCGGCCGGGGAGATCCTGGCCAGCATCTGGGTCCGTACCCCCATCGGGCACAGGGCCTGCACCGTGATGCCCCGGTGCGTGTAGGTCGCGGCCAGCCATTCGGCGAAGCTGAGCGCGGCGTGCTTGGTGACCGAGTACGGGGCCGAGCCGAGCATGGTGAGCAGCCCCGCCGCGGACACGGTGCAGATCACGTGGCCGCTGCCGCGTTCCAGCCAGCCGGGCAGCAGCAGCCGCGCGGCCCGGACGTGGGCCATCACGTTGACCTGCCAGGAGGCGGCCCAGTCCGCATCGGTGGCATTATCGCCGTCACCCCTGGCCACGCCCGCGTTCGCGCAGAACATGTCGATCCCGTCGAGCTCGTCCGCGGCGCCCTGCACCAGGCTGGCCACCCCTTCCTCGCTCGCCGCGTCACCGGGCATGGCGATGGCCCCACAGGACTCCGCCACCGCCGACGCGGCGACGGCGTCGATGTCGTTCACGATGACCCGCGCGCCTTCGGCGGCGAACCTGCACGCGAGCGCGGCGCCGATGCCGCTGCCCGCTCCGGTCACCACCACACCCGCGCCCGCGACCGACTGCATGGTCAGCCTCCCTGTCCAGCCGGGGGCAATCCGGCCAGCCGGGCCAGTTCGGCCCGGTGCCGGTCCGGCGTGCCGAACGCGATGGATCCGCTCTTGGCCCGCTTCAGCAGCAGGTGTGCCGGGTGCTCCCAGGTGAAGCCGATCCCGCCGTGCAGTTGCACGCACTCCTGGGCGGCATGCACGGCCGCCTCGCCGCAGGCCGCCTTGGCCAGGGCCACCGCGACCGGGATATCGGCGTCACCATCGGCCAGGCAGGCGGCCGCGTACCTGGCCGCGGCCCTCGCCTGGGTCACCGCGATCCACACGTCGGCCAGCCGGTGCTTGAGCGCCTGGAAGGAGCCCACCGGACGGGCGAACTGGCGCCGCTCCTTGACGTAGGCGAGCGTCATGTCCAGGCACCGCTGCGCCACCCCCAGCTGCTCGGAGGCGAGCATCGCGGTACCGACGGTGCACCCGGCCAGCACGCTGCCCGCGGCCTCCTCGTTGACGGCCACCACCCGGCCCGGCGCCCGGTCGAAGACCAGATCGGCGAGCGGCCTGGTGGCGTCAAGGGAGACCACCGGCACCATGGTCACCCCGTCCGCGGCCACGTCCACCGCGTAGAGCCCGAACGGCTTCCCGTCGGCCGGTACCAGCAGCACATCGGCGGTCAGCGCGTCGGCAACGCCGGTGACCTGCCCGGACAGCCGCATCACGCCAGGCGCGTCGCCGGGCTCCTGGAGCACGGCCCGGACCCCGCCGGGGCGCGCCGCGGCCTGCGCGGTACGCGGCGGCGGCTGCGCGAACGGCACCGCGAGCGCGGCGGTGACCTGCCCCGACGCCAGCTCAGGCAGCAGTTCGTCGCGGCTGCCGAGCAACGCCGCGGTCGCCACCACGGAACTTCCCAGATAAGGAACGGAGGCCACGGCGTACCCGGTTTCCTCGGCGACGACGGCCGCCTCGCGGCAACTGGCGCCGGCGCCGCCGAGATCCTCGGGAATCAGCAGCCCGGCACAGCCCAGGTCGGTGGCGAGTGCGCGCCACAGCGCCGGGTCACCGGGTTCGCTGGTCTCGATCCGGGCGAGCAGCGCCGGCCAGGGGGTCCGGTCGGCGAACAGGCTACGGACCACGCCGCGCAGGTCTTCTTCGGCCTCGGAGTACCGCAGGTCGGGTATGGCCCCGGGGGCCCGGGCGGACGCGGCGCCGCGGTTGGTCGTGGTGGTCATCGCGGCAGGTCCTTCCAGGGCACGCGGGTGTCGGTGCGCGGCTCGGTGGGCAGCCCGAGCACGCGTTCGGCGATGATGTTGCGCAGGATCTCCGAGGTGCCGCCTTCGATGGAGTTGCCGCGCGCCCGCAGGTAGCGGTAGCCGGGGCCGCGGCCGAAGAAGCTGACGCTCTCCGGCCTGCTCAGGCTCCAGTCGTCGTAGCGCAGCCCGTCGGCGCCGGCGAACTCCAGCTCCCACGCCGACAGGTCCTGGTTGAGCCGGGCGAAGACGATCTTCGCTGCGGAGCCCTCAGGCCCGGGCTGGCCGGCGGCCAGCATCTGCCGCAGCCGCGCGCTGGCCAGCCGGGCGACCTCAGCGTCGGCCCACAGCCCCAGCAGCCGGTCGTGCAGCCCGGGCGTGCGCCGTTCCGGGTGGTCCCGCCAGGCGGTGGCGGCCAGGCCGATCATGCCCCCCTCCCGGGGCAGCGCCACGCCGCCGATCGCGACCCGCTCGTTCATGAGCGTCGCCTGGGCGACCTTCCAGCCCTCGCCGACCGCCCCGATCCGGTCGGCGTCGCGCACCGCCACGTCGGACAGGAACACCTCGTTGAACTCGGCTTCGCCGGTGAGCTGGCGCAGCGGCCGCACGTCCACGCCGGCGACCGTCATGTCGCAGCCGAAGTAGGTGAGCCCGGCGTGCTTGGGCACGTCCGGGTCGGTGCGGGCGAGCAGCAGCCCCCACCGTGCCGCGTGCGCCATGGACGTCCACACCTTCTGGCCGCTCACCAGCCACCGGTCCGCCGGCTCGTCGCGGACCGCCCGGGTTGCCAGCCCGGCCAGGTCCGACCCGGCGCCGGGCTCACTGAACAGCTGGCACCACACCTCCTCCCCCGTCCACAGCGGCCGCAGCCAGCGTTCTTTTTGTTCTTGTGTGCCGTACGCCAGGATCGTCGGAGCCGCCATCCCAAGCCCGATGCCGATCCGGGCCGGGTTGTTGTCCGGGGCGCCCGCCGCGGCGAAGTCGGCGTCCACCGCGGCCTGCTGCACCCGGGGCAGCCCCATGCCGCCCAGGCCGGGCGGGTAGTGCACCCAGGCAAGCCCCGCGTCGAACCGGGCGCGCAGGAACTCAAGGCGGGGCATCGTGGCCGGGTCGTGCCCGGCCAGGAACTTCCTGACCTGTTGGCGCAGGTCGCCAGCCTGCTCCCCGGTCAGCACAGCGGGCCGCCGGCGACGTAGATCACCTGGCCGGACACGAACCCGGCGCCCTCACCGGCTCACGTGCGCGACGTCAGCCGGGTGGCCGACCCGGCGGACCGGGATCTGGCTGGCCGCCGCCGCCTGGAAGTCCTCGAACTTCATGCCGACCCGGGCCGCGGTGGCGGCGGTCATGTCGGTGACGATGAAGCCGGGAGCGACGGCGTTGGCAGTGACGCCGAACTGGCCGAGCTCGATGGCCAGCGTCTTGGTGAAGCCTTGCATGCCTGCCTTCGCCGCGGAGTAGTTGACCTGGCCCCGGTTGCCGAGCGCGGAGGAGGACGACAGGTTGACGATGCGGCCGAAGCGCTGGTCCACCATGAACTTCTGGGCCGCCCGGCTCATCAGGAACGCGCCGCGCAGGTGCACGCCGAGGACGGTGTCCCAGTCGTCGTCGGTCATCTTGAACAGCAGGTTGTCGCGGATCACGCCCGCGTTGTTGACCAGGACGGCCGGCGGCCCCAGCTCGGCGGCAATGGCCTCGACCGCGGCCGCGACCTGCGCGGAGTCGCTCACGTCGGCGCCGGCCGCGTAGGCGGCGGTGATCGCGTCCACGGTGCCCGCGCAGGCGGCCGCGTCGAGGTCGAGCACGGCCACCGCCATGCCGTCGGCAGCGAGCCGCTGGGCGGTGGCGGCGCCGATGCCGCGGGCCGCGCCCGTGACGATGGCGACCCTGGATGAGTCGGTTGGCATCTTGTTCTTTCTCCCTTTACTTCCGGTGGGTCAGTTCTGGCTGGCGGCGGGCTGGTGGGTGCCCTGGCCGAGGTAGCGACGCAGTTCGCGGCGCGCCAGGGAGCGCTTGTGCACCTCGTCGGGCCCGTCCGCGAACCGGAGCGAGCGGGCGGCCGCCCACATGTGGGCCAGCGGGGTGTCCTGGCTGACTCCGGCCGCACCGTGGGCCTGGATCGCCTTGTCTATGATCCACTCGGCCATGGCCGGGGTGTTGACCTTGATCGCCTGGATCTCGGTGTGCGCGCCTTTGGCCCCGACGGAGTCGATCAGCCAGGCGGTCTTCAGCACCAGCAGCCGGGCCGGCTCGATCCTGACCCGCGCCTCGGCGATCCAGTCCTGGATCACGCCCTGCTCGGCCAGCGGCCGGCCGTACACGCTGCGCTCGGTGACCCGCAGGCACATCAGTTCAAGGGCCCGCTCGGCGGCGCCTACCAGCCGCATGCAGTGGTGGATCCGGCCCGGGCCGAGCCGGGCTTGCGCGATGGCGAACCCGCCGCCCTCCTCGCCGACGAGGTTGGCGGCGGGCACCCGGACGCCGGTGAAGTTCACCTCGGCGTGGCCGCCGTGCGTCGCGTCGTCGTAGCCGAACAGCCTCATCCCGCGCCGGATGGTGACCCCGGGTGTGTCCCGCGGCACCAGGATCATCGACTGCTGGCGGTGATGCGGCAGTTCGGGTCCATCGCCCCCGACGACCACCACTTGGTGCCGTTGATCACGTAGGAGTCCCCGGACCGCTCGATCGACGTGGCGATGTTGTTCGCGTCGGAGGACGCTACATCCGGCTCGGTCATGCAGAACGCCGACCTGATCTCACCGTCAAGCAGGGGGCGCAGCCACACTTGTTTTTGCGCTGCGGTGCCGAAGTCGGCCAGCAGTTCCATGTTCCCAGTGTCGGGGGCGGCGCAGTTCAGTGCCTCGGGAGCCAGCGAGGCGCTGCGGCCGGTGATCTCCGCCAGCGGGGCGTACTGCAGGTTGGTCAGTCCCGCCCCCTCGGCGTGCCCGGCGAGGA
>WNFJ01249047.1_pt1 | contig 10191 bp, 8 predicted proteins | sample 5400461 | NCBI WGS metagenome assembly WNFJ01 (sample SAMN13153349, study PRJNA577476) | soil metagenome | isolation source: 115 cm saprolite on Douglas fir-dominated hillslope | place: USA:California | collected 2013-09-17
CAGCGATTCCTCGCTCAATCCGCGCCTGCCGATCGTGGAATCCATCGCCTATGGCCCGCGCGTGCACGGCATGCCACGCGCCGAGGCGAGGAGGCTTGCGCGCGACCTGCTGCAGCGGGTCGGTCTCGACCCCGCGCCTTGGCAGAACGGCTTTGCCGAAAGATTGATCGGATCAATCCGGCGCGAGTGCATGGACCATATCGTCGTACTGGGCGAGGCGCACTTGCGCCGAGTCTTAAAATCCTACGCCAGATATTACAATGAAACGAGAACGCACCGATCGTTGGACAAAGATCCGCCTACGTCCGAGTCTGAGTTTTCGGCACACACAGGGGTGCCGATCTTGTTGCGGCGCTCAGTATTGCCGATAAGGGGTCGACCCCTTAACTTGGCTGAGGCTGCTTGGCAGCAACGTGCGATCGGTGGCGATGCCCGCCGCTCCTAAAGAACGCCTCAATTGTCTTCTGCGATCGCTGCAGAACCGGACGGATGTCCTCCATGTGCTGCCGACTGCCGCGTGCCTGCATCAATAGCTCTTTCTCCGCCGCTTCGAGGTCAATGCCAAGCAGTTTCCCGTCACGAACGATTTCTCTACCGGCAACATACACGTGCGCGACGAAACGGTTTGCTGCACGAGTGACCAATACATCGAACTCATCGGTAAACCCGTCAAGCTCATCATAAGCCATCGCGTTGTAGTCGAGGACTACCAAGTCGGCCGCAGCCCCTTCTTCGACGCGGCCATAGTCTCGAATGTTATTGACAATACGGAAACCCGAGCGCAGTGCCGCATCGAACAGTTTCCCAGGGCTCAAAGGTTGCTCTGTTCGAGTGAGCGAATGCAACCAATACGTGATGCGAAGTTCGCGAAACGCGTCGTCATCATCGTCAAATGAAAACGAATCGAGCGAAATACCGAAGTCGAGCCCTGCTCGAAGATATTCGCTCACAGGGGCGATTCCCGAACGAAGCCGGAGGTTTGAGCTGGTGTTGACGGCGATAGCCGCACCCCGCTCTGCAAGAAGCTCGCATTCCGCGGGCCTCAGCCAGACACCATGCGCCCCAGAAAAACGCGGCGACAATAACCCCAGCCGATCAAGATGGGTGATGATCCCGTCCTTATAGGCCGCATCGGCGAATTCCCGTTGTGCAAAGGTCTCGAGCAGGTGCAGCTGAATACGTCGACCATCGCCTGCTGACTCTGCCGCTATGCGTTCGAGCAGCCGGTCAGAGCAGGCGTAAAAGCTGTTTGGGCCATATTGAATGGTGATCAAGGGCCCCTCGCAGGCCTGCGCCACAGAGCGAAACACGTCCATATACTCGTGAGGCGACGGAAAAGGATACAGCCACGTCTTGCGGATGACCTCACGGTCGCGCGGGTCATGGAGGGCGAGCAGCGTTTCGTCGTCCTCGTAGCCAAGAGTCAGTTGATCTCGCATTGGTACGGCAAAAGACATCCGAATACCGACGTCACGCGCGGCTCGGCAAATTGCCGCGGCATCGTCGAGTAGCCGATCGGTCCTTATCGATGAATAGACCATCAAAACTGAACCGACACCGGCGCGTGCGAGACGGCCGAAGGCGACGACGGCGTTCAAATAGGGGTCGATTGGCGGAATCGCGTAAAGCGCAGCACGCCAAAGTTCAAACATTTGATCCCGCGCGCCGACTGCGATATGGTGCAATCCGCGGCCGTGGTCGTGCGGATTTGCCAGCGCCGGCAACGCGATCAAGTTCCCTTTCTTCCCCGCAGACGCGACATCCCCCGTTGCGCTTACGGCTACGATAGTGCCATCAGCAACACTGATGGTTGCGCCGCGAAGGCATGCCTCGCGGCCAGGCGCGGCAAACAATCGGCCTACCTCGACCTTCGAAACTTCTTTTAGCGCGCTGTTCATGTATGCCACCCGTCGGTGTTTCATGCGAAATATGCGTTTCGGATCTCCTCGCTATTAGCCGCATCGCGGGCCGGCCCGCGCCAGACGACGCGGGCTAGCGCGGTAAAATTCTTATGACTCTGGCTCTATCGCGGGGAAACCCGACCTCCGATTACGTTTAATGCTTTACACCACCGGCCATCGCGGCTTCGGCTTAACGTTCGCGCGGGCGGCAAGCTTCGGGGCGAGCTCCCGGCAGCGCGCGTGCACCTCGGCAAGATCAATGGTGGTGAGCTCCCGCTTCTCCATGAGGATTTTGCCGTCGACCATCACCGTTTCGACGCTGTCACCGCTGGCCGTGTAGACCAGGCTGTAGACGTAATTATAGGTCGGCACCCATTCCGGACGGTCAGTGTTGATCACAATCAGATCGGCTTTCTTTCCCGGCTCGAGTGACCCGATATCGTCCTGCCAGGCGATCGCACGATAGCCGGCCAGGGTCGCCATCTCGACCACCTCCTCCGCGGTAATCACTTCGGGATCGATCTTGGCGTCCTTGGGGAGCGTAGCCGCGAGATACATGCAGCGGAACATATCCTTGTGGTCGGCCGAATTGACCCCATCGCAGCCGAGGCAGACCGTAACGCCCTTCTTTCGCATCTCCAGGAAGTGGCTCATCTGCGTGGTGCCCTTGGCGAGCTTCAATGCTGCCGGCGGGTTCTGGCAAACCTTGGTGTCGGTTTCCGCCAGCATGTCGACCTCGAAACCTTCCACTGCGGTCATGTGATTGAGATAGACATTCGGCCCAAGGGCGCCAATGCGATACATGTGCTCGACCGGCCGATGGCCGGTCGCCTCGAGCTCGCTTGCAACTTCCTCGCGCGAACTCGCCTTGTGCATCAGCGTGAAGGTACCGTGCTTGTCGGCGAGCGCCTTCGCACCGAGCATCAGCTCGTCAGAGCAGGTGCCTACGCCTTCGATGGTCGCAAAGCACTTGATGCGCCCATCCGCGAGCCCGTCATATGCCTTGATGTTTTTCTCGGTGAGATCGAGGCACTCCTGCAGCGTCATCTTTTTGAAGTAGTCAGGGCATTTGTGACCATCAGGGCCGGCATGATCCCACACCCAGCTGCCGGTGGTGGCGCGCATTCCGGTTTCCTCGATCGCCTTTATGGTCGTGTCGATCCACATGCAGCCCGGCTCGACGAAACACGTCGTGCCGGACCGGATCATTTCCGCCATCAGGCACTTGGAGTACCAGTATTCATCCTCCCCGGTGATCGCGGCCATGTAGGGGTAGCACCAGAACTTCAGCCAATCGCTGGTGCGGAGCGTGTCCGGAATCAAGCCGCGAGCGATCTCGCCGAGATGCGCGTGCCCGTCGACCAGCCCCGGCATGACGAGCCGCATCGATGCATCGAGAGTTTTGCTCGCCTTAAACCGTTCCCGTAGGTTCGCCGACTTGCCGACGGCGACAATCCGATCCTTGCGGACAGCAATCGCGCCATCAGTGATGATCTGTCGATCCCGGTTAAGGGTGAGCAGAGTGCCGCGCTCTATGAGTATGTCCACCTTCTCCATGCTTTCCTCGGTGTGGTTCGCCTGATGACGCTTGTCCGTTTGCGGACCGGTCGGATGTTTCGCTACTTTATGGGCGAGAACGGCGCGGGAACAAGTATGCGGTTTTCCATCTTCACGATGATGTCGGGTGATTGCTTCAGATAATCCTGCCATTCCGGGTCAGCAGTGAGCAGAGCCCGCCGCCGCTCGCGCTCCGCAAGCGACTCGTAGCCCCACAGATGCACCACCTGATTGAGCTCGCCGATCTCGGTATGAAAATAGCCAATCAGATTGCCGAGAATTCGCCTTTGGATGTGCAGACCCCGCGGGTCGTAATCCTGATAGTAGAGCGCAACAGTCCCCGGCTTGAGCGTGTAGCATCGCTCTTCAACAATCATCGAGCTCTCCTCTCCTGCGCGGTGCGGCTTTGCACCGTCTCCATGTTTTTTTCTCAGACCATGACGTCGCCACCCGCCGGGCAGAGTGTCTGGCCGGTGAAATAGCTGCCATCCTCAGTGGCGAGGAACAGAGCCGTGGCGACGACATCGCGAACCTCACCCACGCGCCCGAGCGGATAGGCGCCCACAATCGAGTCGCGTACATCGTCCCGCATGAAATTGTACAGGTCGGTGCGGATGATTGCAGGCGCGATGCAATTTACATTGATGCCGTCGTGCCCGACTTCACGGGCAAGCGCGCGGGTGAACCCGATCATTCCGGCCTTGGCCGCGGACATATGGGTGAACTCGGCTCCGCCGCTCACTCCGAATGTGCCGCTCATATTGATGATCTTACCGCTCTTCTGTTTGAGCATGTGCGGGATGGCAAAACGCGTGCACAAGAACATCCCGCGCAGATGTACCTTGATCATGCTGTCCCAGGTCTCGACCGACATCTCGGCAAGCCTGAAGGAATTGAGCATGCCCGCATTGTTGACGAGAATGTCGATCGTGCCGAATTCCTTGACGGTCGTGTCCATCATTGTCCGGACATCGGGCGCGCACCGTGATGGCATCGCTGCCGTTGGTCCTGAGGGTGTCGGCGACTTCGCGGGCCGCCTTCTCGTCTTGCAGATAGTTCACGACGACCCTCGCGCCCTCGGCGCCGAATCCCTCGACAATACCGCGGCCCAGGCCACGGCTGCCTCCCGTGACCACGGCAACCTTGCCTGCCAATCTTCCTTTGCTCATTCCTAGCCTCCATTTCTTTTCTTAACCTCGAGTAGGTGAGCCGCCTTTCCATTTGCTCCAGCGGCCATGCTCAACTGCTGCAAGAAAGCTGAACACGATGGCGTTGAACAGCGCCGGTTCTTCCAGATTGATGAGATGCCCTGTGCGCGGCATCACGCACAGGGCGGCATCGGGAAGGGTACTCTTGAGAAAAAGGTTTGGTTCGAGACAGGGCGAGTCCTCATCGCCGACAACAAGCAGAGTCGGACGATCGAGAGCGCGCAACGCATCGGCGAGATGCCATAGCGACGGCCGCGTGGCGAGCACGCCGCGCAATGTCATTGCCATGCCGGTCACCGAATGCTCGCTCAGCCGTTGTGCAAACTGCGACCAGCCGGTCTCGTCCTTCCCACGCAGACATTGCGCATAACTACTGGACGCGAGAGCTCGGGCAAAGGCACTCATGCCGATGCTTTCGGCGCGATCGGCCTCGCGCCGGGAGGAGATGTTATGCTCGGCCTGCTGCTCCGGCTTTGCGCCGTAACCAACTCCAGCAACAACCAAGGAACGGACAAGTTGCGGATGCCGCAACCCGAAATGCAGGGCGGCAAAGCCACCCATCGAGAGCCCGATAACGTGCGCCGGGCCGTCGCACATGCTGCGTACCACATCTGCGAGATCCTCGGCTGCGCGGGTTTGGTTGTAGGCGTCTACCATCGAAGGCACATCGGAGGGGGGATAGCCGCGCGCACAGTAGACCGTACAACGGTAATCGCGGGAAAAATGGCTGACCTGAGCTTCCCAGCTGCGTGCGTCACTGGAAAACTCGTGCGCGAACACAAGCGGCGCCCCGCTGCCCACCGAGCGAACCTCAAGCTTGATCCCATCTGAGGCGCTGATCAGCATGCTCGCCGATATCGCTCGTTGCTCTGCGCTTTAATACCTCCCCTGCAAGGGGGGTTATTGCCGAGTTTGCTGCGCTGCCGAGTCCAGTCGCGGGGTTTGCCGGCCAGCGCAGCTGTCAGCCAGCCGGGAGAATGGACGCGGCGGTCAATGCGTAGATGCGCGTCGCTGCTTCGATGTCGGAAAGCGCCAGGGATTCATTGGGCTGATACACCGGCTCGCCTCCCGGCCCGAAGATCACCGTCTGGCATAAGCGCCCGAAGCTTGCCGTGTCTCCGAGCCAGGAGCCGCCGTGAAATTTCGCAGTCTTGCCCATGGTCGCTTCCCATGCCGCCTTGAGCGCGACGACAATCGGGGCGGCCGGATCAACCATGAAGGAATCCTTGATGTCTGCATCGACCATCTCGACCACGATCTCGGGATCGCTCGCCTTGGCACGATTGATTGCACTTTCAATGAGCGAACGCACCTCCTCGATGGGAACACCGGGTTGCGGACGGGTATCCACGCGAATGGTGCAGCGGTCGGGGATCATCGACGGACCACCAGGAAACAATCCGCCATAGATGCGGCCGACCGCCGTAAAGAGTTCAGGCCCCACCAGCTCCTTCATCTCCTGCGGGATCTCGGGAAAATATTTCAGCTTGGAGATCTCCTCGATCACTGGGAGCATCTTCTCGATCGCATTTATCGCCAGGTACTTGTGACAGGTGTGAGCAGAGCGGCCGATAGTTGAGATATCGAAATAATAACGGCCGCGATGGGCGATATAGATCTGCATGCCCGTAAGCTCGGCGAGAACGCAGTGATCAAACTGGTGTCGCCGGAAGAGGTCGATGCTGCCCGTCTGCTGCCCCATATGATCGGCCACCGCCTCTGTCCCGCTCTCGATGAGCGTCATGATGCCGCCGATAAGCGACCCGAGACCTGCCTTCATGTCCATGACGCCGTGGCCGTAGAGTCGGCCATTCTCGATCGCCCCGTCGAAGGGGTCCCGCTCCCATCCTTCGCACACTGGCTTGGTGTCGAGATGTCCCGTGAACAGAAGGCGAGGCCCCAGCCTTCCACTATCCACCTCCCACAACGTATTGAGGCGTCCCTCGTAGGTTTTTTCGCACCAGACCTTGCCGACGCCGAGCGAGGCTATCCTGGCCTCGAGCTGGCGCGCTAGCGCATCTTCCTTCCCGTTCGTACTGTCGATGCGCACCATCTCCTGAGTGAGACCGATGGCAGTCTGTGCTGCCCGCGACGACGCAAGTTTCTCCGGCACCGTCACATTCATGGCGTTCTCCTTGGAATTACAGCGCTCCCGCGACCAGGCGGCCGCGGACGAAGACTGCGCGATTCATCGCGCCAGTCGCGACGAGGTCGTCCACGTCATCGCACTCGGTGACAAGCAAGTCCGCGCGTGCCCCGACGTGCATTCCCCACTCCTTGCCGAGGCCGAGCACCGCGGCAGGCGCCGTCGAAACTAACTCGAACGCGGTGCGAAGATCGGTCAATCCAAGGTGTCCGGCAGTAAGTGTCCAGCGTGCGATTTCCAGAAGGTCGCCCGAGCCGGTCGGTACGAACGGATCCTGGATGTTGTCGGAAGCTGCCGCAACCCGAACTCCCGCAGCCAGGAGCTCGCGCAGGCGCGTGAGGCCGCGGGGCGGCAACTGCTGCGCGTCGCGGCCCTGCAGAAAAAGATTAGCAGCAGGCAATGTAATGACCGAAATGCCCGCTTCGGCGAGACCGGAGGCTTCGGGCGCGACAGCACTTAACGCACAGCAATGACCGGCAGTGACCTGTCCTTGCATCCCGTGTGCGCGTGTGCGCTCGATCAGCGGGTCGAACAGCAGGCGGCCGCTCTCGAGATGCTCATCGATATGCATGTCCAGAGGCAATCCGCTCTGCTCCGCAAACTCGAACAGAACATCCAGAAAGCGCAGCGGCTCGTCGGCATATTGCGGTACGCCTCCGATCGCATCGACACCCGCAGCGATTGCGGTTGCAAGCCATTGCCGGGCGGCATCCAGATTGCGCGGAGCGTCCCCCGCCAAATGCGCCACGATCTGCAAAGTCATCCGCTCGCGGCAGCGCTCGCGAAGCTCGAGCATGGCTTCGATGGCGCGAAGTCCGGTTTCGGATTCGATATTTGTATGATTTCGGATCACCACCGTCCCGTGCGCCAGACAGATGTCGAGGGTACGTTCGGCACGCGCCATAATGTCTTCGCGCGTTGCTGCGGCGGCAAAGCTGCGGTACGCCGCAGATGCGCCTTCGAGCGTACCCGTCGGATTTTCGACGAGGCGTCGCGTGCGTGACTTGTCGAGATGCTGATGCGCGTCCACCAGTCCCGCCACGACGAGCCGGTTTGCGAGATCAACCGTTCTCTCCGCTAACTCGTCAGCGATTACGCGATCCAGTGCGACAATGCGGCCGTCGCTGCCGATAGCGATATCGAGCGGCTCCGGCGTCGTCGCACCAGACCGCAGCACCCGGCCCCGCTTCAAAAGAAGTGCTACACTGGTCAATATCAGTCCCTAAACACGCGCCGTGAGCCCTGGGCAGGCAATTGTTGTATATCAGGAACGCTGAAAGCTATAATGGGTTTGGTGACTATCGCCTGCAGCACGGGTCCTGCCCATAACATACGGGTACAGGGCCGCAATTGCAGCACACGAGGAACGCATGGTCGAGAAACACCTTCTTCGCAGGCGCACCGTTATCAAGGGAGCAGCGGCTTTGGCCGCGGCCGGCGCGATTTCCGGCCTGCGCTCACGACCTTCACTTGCGCAGGCGGCGCCGGGAGTGACCGACAGCGAGGTCTTGATTGGAGCGCTCGGGCAGCTCACCGGTCCCTTCGCGTTCATCGGCGCGCCGGGACGCGACAATATGCAAATGGCAGTAGAGAAACTTAACGAGGCTGGCGGGATCAATGGCCGCAAGTTGCGGCTCCTTTTCGAGCATGCCTCAACGCCCGCCGAGTCGGTCGCCGCGGCGAAGAAGCTGGGGGAGAACGACAAGGTCTTCGTGCTGGTCATTGCGAGCGGGAGTACTGGGGCGGCGGCCGCGGCCGATTATGTCCGCGGCGCCCGGATCCCGACCTACAACACCGTGGGGGCGACGCCGATCATCCGCGAGCCATTCGCGCGCAATGTCTTTCACGGCACGATCCCCCCGGCGAGCGTGACCGGGCAGGCCATGATCGACATCGGCTTTCAGGCGGTTCCGAATGCGACCAAGATCGGCGTCCTCTCGGGCACCTACGCGTTCCCGCAATCGCACCTCGCCGAGATCAAGCCGCGCCTCGAAAAGCGTGGCGGGCTTGAAGTTGTCGTCGAGCAGTTCGACGCCGCGGCAAGCGACTTCACTGCTCAGCTCGTCTCCTTCGCGCGCCGGCGGGTTCAGCTTGTATTGATTCTCGGTAGCTTTACAGAAGCCGGTTTCGCCATCAAGCAGGCGCCGGAAAAAGGTCTGACCGATGTGCACTACGTGCTCGACGGCTCGGCGGTGAACAATGCAATCATTCCGATCATCGGAGCGGAAAACACAAAGGACGTGTGGGGCTATTTCAACGCTCCCTATTTCCCGACGCAGGACGACCCTCCGATTGCGGGCTATCGCCGCCAGCTCGTAGAAAAGTTGGGGACGCTGCCGCAAGGTCGACCCAACATCTACGACCTGATCGGCTATGGCTCGACCTACATTCTTGCCCAGGTGCTCAAGAAAACGGGTGGTGACTTGAGCTGGCAGCGGCTCATCGAATCCTGGGAGACACTGCATGATGCCAAGCCTTCCGACATGGGCGGCTATGACGTCATCTTCCCGGAAACCGTCACACCGACGGATCACCAGGGAAACAAGAAGGTCGCGAGCGCGCGCATCATCAACGGCAGTTGGAAGGTGGTCGGTTCGGCGTCCTGACGCATGATGCAGCCCGTGTCCCGGATGCGGCGCAGCGCGAGCGCATGCACACTGCATAAGGTCTGGTTTGCCAGCGACGTACTGAAGTGATTGGCGAGCTCGCAATGATCGTCGTCGGTGGCCTGAAGTTCGGGGCTATCTACTCCCTCGCAGCGCTGGGTATCGTGGTCATCTACAAGGCCACGCGCATCGTGAACTTCGCTCATGGCGCATTCGTCCTTGCTGGTGCCTATGCCACCTACGGCATCGTGGAAGTTCTGCATATTGGCTACTGGCCCGCCTATGTGCTGGTTCCGATTGCAACCGGTCTGCTTGCGGCGGCTGTGGAGCTCGGCATGCTCCGCCCCATACGTCAGGCGGACATGTTTGCCCTGATCACCTCGACGATCTTCATCGGCATCGGGCTGTCCGAGGTCTATAGGCTAGTCCAGAACACCGAAATGCTCGCACTGCGTAATCCTGTTCCCGGACCACCGATATTCATTGGTGACGTGATCATCACCAAGGAGCAAATTTGGGTACTCGTGGGCGCTATCATCAGCGCGTTGATCGGTGTTGCCGTTTTTGGCTACGCGCCAATCGGCCGCGGCCTTCGTGCTATGGCGGCCAATGCGCGTGGCGCCGCACTCTGCGGCTATTCGAATGACGGCATGAATGCCATAGCGTGGTTCCTTGGCGGCGCGCTTGCGGGCCTCGCGGGCATATTTGCCGCTCCTAGTAAGGGTATCTCGCCGGAACTTGCAATCTCCATGATCACCGCGGGTTTCGTCGCG
>WNFJ01261714.1_pt1 | contig 10191 bp, 9 predicted proteins | sample 5400461 | NCBI WGS metagenome assembly WNFJ01 (sample SAMN13153349, study PRJNA577476) | soil metagenome | isolation source: 115 cm saprolite on Douglas fir-dominated hillslope | place: USA:California | collected 2013-09-17
GCGTCAGAACTCAGAAGAAGACTTGGCATGGAGATCGCTTGTGGGGTATGCTTACGGGAAACAACCAGCTGATGAGGAGTGATTCATGAACTGCCCGCATTGTGCTTCAACGGCCACCAAAGAACAGACCAAGAAAACGTCGCTCGGCTATCGCACGTTCCGCTGCGAGAGCCGTGCAAGCGAACCTTCAACGAGCGTACAGGAACGCCGTTCAACTTTCTCGACTATCCCACCGATATCGTCCTGCTCGTCGTGCTCTGGCGGCTGCGGTATAAGCTGAGTCTGCGCGATCTGGCCGAGATGTTTCTCGAGCGCGGCTTTGAGTTCACCCATGAAGCGGTCCGGGACTGGGAAGCCCGTTTTGCTCCACTCATGGCAGACCAACTGCGGACAAAACGACGTGGACAAGCAGGAATTTCCTGGTACGTTGATGAAACCTCTGTCAACGTCAAAGGGACATGGTGCTATCTGTATCGCGCCATCGATCGCGATGGCAACCTGGTTGACTCCATGTTGAGTGAGAAGCGAGATAGGGAGGCAGCCAGGCGCTTTTTCAAGCAAGCTGTCGATGTGGTTGGTCACGCACCAGAGCGGGTGACGACCGATGGACATGACTCCTACCCACGTGCGATCCGCGAGACCCTTGGCAGTGATGTGCTCCACCGGACCAACCACTATCTCAACAATCGACTCGAGCAAGATCACCGTGGCATCAAACAGCGCTACTACCCCATGCGCGGGTTCGGAAGCGTGACCGAGGCCTCGCGCTACTGCAGAGCCTTCGATGAAGTGCGCCAGTTCTTTCGGGTCCGTACCACCATGAAGCAACAGGTTTCCCTGGTGCAACAACGCGAGCTGTTCCGTCAACGGCTGGACGCCTTGAAGGCCCTGGTGCAGGTGGCCTAACACAGAAGGATGGCGGGCGAGAAGTGCTCAACACATTTTGTTGCTTCCTGTGTTCTCAGGTCTGACACATCCGATTCGCTTGGCTCAAGAAGTACCTCAGTACCATCTGGCTCCTCGGGTGAGACAAGCGACTCCTCTCATTGACTTCTGTGGCATGGACGGATACGGATTTTTCTTTACGACACGGAACCGACGATGTGTTACACCAGGGAACTCTCTCACTCTCGTTCTTTCCTGCTCTTCCCGTCGGAAAACGACAGGCCCTTCGCTTCGAGGGCGCGGCGGAGCTGATTGAGCGCCTTTGGCCCTATGCCATGGAGCCGCTTGAGCTCGTCCTCGCTGAGCTTGGTTAACTGCTCGAGTCGCAAGTAGCCAGCCCCAACCAGCGCCCGTCGAGCAGGCGCGGCCAGCTCAATCGGGAGGTCACTTTCCTGTGGTGTCATCCTATTTTTCCTCCCACATTGTGAGCTACGGCAGCACGAATGAGCTCTTTCAAAGCAGACTCATCAACTGCGTCGCCCTCACGGAAATCTATCGCTCGCGTTTTTTTCGCATCAAGGCCAGCATTGAAGAGTGTATGCGGATCTTCCAGGAAAGCGCCTTGAAAAAAGTTCATTTTGACTGTTTTCTTGAAAGCGCCGAGAGCACACACCAGTCCCCGGTGTGACCAGACCGCGGTATCCCACTTCCATTCTTCAGTGATGTCGGGGTCGGCCTCGAGGATCAGTGTGCGCAGTCGGACGAACAAGTGGCCGCGCCAGTCGGCAAGTTCTGCGATGTGTGTGTTGATACGTTCCGATGGATTCATTACTTCTCCTTGACGGATGCGCTCTGTAGGACTCTTCCAGCCCTTCACAGACCTGTTCTCGTTGATGGGAAGATAGGCGGAAATGATTTTGATACAACGTATGCAAGAAATCTATGCATTCCCTCCTAACGATTGCTCTTACTAGATAGAACACATGAGGAGCGCAATGGTTAAACATGTTGCCTTGAGCAGCTCCACGTCACACTGCAATCGGTATGGTATCCAACGTAGCCACCGTAGGGCGATAGGAACGCCTCAGTGGGCTGGCGGATGGAACGTGCCATGGCAGCGGTGCTCCTGTTATTCCTGTCTTGGCAAGACCGAACGCACCTGCTATACTCTCTTATAGAACAGCGAGGGACTCTATCCGTGACATCATTACCTGGCGAACCTACCAATCGAGCGCCCCACCCTCCTGCAGAACACGTGCAGGGTATCGTCGAGCGAGTCACCTATCACGCCGAAGACTCAGGCTACACCGTCGCCCGGCTCAAAGCACCTGGGGAACGCGATCTCCTCACCATCGTGGGTCGCTTTCCAGACATTCATGCCGGCCAGACGCTGCGCCTGACCGGTTTCTGGCGCGAGCATCTCACATATGGACGGCAGTTCCAGGTCGTGCATGCCCAGGAGACGAAGCCCGCCACGCTCACCGGGCTGGAGAAAAGGGCATTGGCCCGGTGACGGCCAGGCGGATTGTGGCCCAATTCGGTTTGGAGACGCTCGACATCATTGAGCACTCGTGCTCTCGTCTGATCGAGGTCCCGGGTATCGCCGAGAAGCGCGTGGCTCTGATCGAGAAGGCCTGGGCCGCGCAGCAAGCGATCAAGGAGGTCATGCTGTTTCTGCGCGGTCACAACGTCTCGACCACGTACGCCGTAAAGATCTATAAGCAGTACGGCGACCAGGCCATCGACGTAGTCTCGCACAACCCCTACCAGCTCGCCACCGATATTTTCGGAATCGGGTTCGTGACCGCCGACACGATCGCGCGCACCATCGGCATCGCTCCTGATTCTGACTTCCGCTACCGGGCGGGGTTACTCCATGTCTTGCAGCAGGCGGCCGAGGAGGGTCACTGCTTCCTGCCAGAGCATGAACTGACCGAGCGCGTCGTCAAGCGGCTGGCGCTACCAGACTCCCCTGTAGACCCGGCACGCATCGGCGAGCTCATCGACCAGATGGCCGAGGACAGGCAGCTCATCACGCAGCCCGGCTATGGCGACCTCGAGGACCAGCGCATGTGCTACGCGCCTGCGTTCTACCACACGGAGCAAGCCCTGGCTGCGCGCCTGACCACCTTTGCCAGAGCGCCGGTTGCTGTCGACCTCCCACGCGTGCAGCGCTGGATTGAGAGGTACACCGAGAAACGGGGCATCACCCTTTCTGAGGAACAGCGCCAGGCGGTCGAACTGGCGGCTTCCTCGCGCCTGCTGGTGTTGACCGGAGGACCCGGGTGCGGCAAGACGTTCACGAGTCAAAGTAGTTCCTGAGCGTCTTCAATCTACAGCAAACTCCGCTTTAGACTGTTTCTTCAGGCATTTTACCACACCTTTTTGATTGCGTAAATGGAACACGTCCTTTTCAGACGTGCATCTGGGTGAAAAACAAGAAGCGGAAATCGCAGAAACATTACACGGGTTTCTGTGCCTTCACCAGTTTGGGAGCAGCCCAGGGATTCCCATACCAGAAGTGCCAACCAAGCGTCTGGTGGGCCACATCGGACATCCCTAATTCGCTCAAGCGCTTTCCATACTGTGACGTTGCGCGGAAGTCGACAATCACGAGCCTGCCGCCGGGTTTGAGCACCCGTACCGCTTCGTTGATGGCCTGCACACGTCCTTCGAGGTTTGGGATATTGTGGATCGCCATGCTTGAGACCACTAGATCGAATGAATCATCACTGAAGGGGAGATGCCGCATGTCTGCCGTGTGTAATGCCACACGCTCGGCAACACCTTCCCGTTCAGCGTTCTGCTGGGTGACGGAGGGCGCGTTCCCCGACTGCTCGTTGGTCTTCCACACATCAATGCCGGTTGCTTTTCCCGAGGGGAGAAGGCGCGCCGCCATGAGGAGCACCGCACCGCGGCCACACCCCACATCAAGGAGGTGCTCATCTCCCTGCAGCCCAAGCTGGAGCAAAATATCTGCCCAGACCTGGAATTTGCCCTGACGTGTCGTGTACACATAACTCACGACATTAAGAAGGAATACAACGGCGCAAGCAAAGCAGATCAGGCCAAGGATTGGGAGAGTGAAGACCCAGAAGCTCAAAAGACCAAGCAGGAGAAACAGAAGGCCGACGAAGCTGAGCAAGAAGGGCCACACCGGCTCATCGAAACCATACGCTCCGCGCCTGTTGGTGAACGGACGCGCATCCGAGAGAATAAGACGTCCCATGATCTCCTCCTGCTGTCAAACTGTTCTATGCACTGTAACGGCTGCTTGTTCCCTGGAGTAACGCTCTTTCGCCATTCTCTTCAAGATGGAGAAGCGCGTTTCACTTGCTTGAGGCGATCAGCAAGAGCCGTGTAGCGTTGTCGATCCAGCATGCGTTTCACCGCAAACCCAATGGATTTGGGCGGCCCAACAAGGATTGCCAACTGCTTGGCTCTGGTCAGTCCGGTGTACAAAAGATTCCGTGAGAGAAGTAAGTAATGCTGCATGTACAGCGGCAAAATCACAACGGGATATTCGCTTCCCTGGCTCTTGTGGATGGTCACGGCCCACGCGAGCGAGAGTTCAGAGAGATCGGCATAATCGTAACTGACAGCTCGCTCGTCGGCGAACTGGATGACCACTTCTTGCTCTTCCAGGTCGATGCTGACTACTGTGCCCACATCTCCATTGAACACCTCGCGCTGGTAGTCGTTGACCTGCTGAATCACCCGGTCGCCAACACGCAGGACACTCCCGCCACGAGACAATTCTGCCTTTCCTGGTTTCGCAGGATTAAGGACCTGTTGGAGCATGATGTTGAGTTGCCGCGTGCCGATTTCGCCTCGTGTCGCCGGACAGAGTACCTGCACTTGTTGAGCCGGGTTGATTCCGTGTTTTGGGAGAAACTCGCTCACCAGATGACGAATACCCTCCGCACCCAGTTCTGGTTCAGGAGCCTCTAGCCAGAGACAGTCAGACTCCGCGAACCTGGTGGTTGGCGTTAGCTGCGGATACTGCCCGGCATTGATCCGATGCGCGTTGGTGATGATCTGGCTGCTCGCTGCCTGTCTGAAAACCTCCGTGAGCCGCACAACCGGGATCTGCTCGGAGGCAATCAGGTCGCGCAAGACCATGCCAGGGCCAACACTGGGAAGTTGGTCGATGTCGCCCACGAGAAGCACCTGAGCCGAAGGAGGGATCGCTTTGACCAGGGAGTGTGCCAGGAACAGGTCCAACATTGACGTTTCATCGACGACAATCGCCTCAGCCTCCAGTGGGTTGTCCTCATTCGAGCGAAATTGCATCGTTTTGGGATCAAAGGCGAGCAGGCGGTGGATGGTTTTCGCTTCGCATTTGGTCATCTCGGCAAGCCGCTGCGCTGCGCGCCCGGTGGGGGCAGCCAGCAGGATCGATTTGCGCATCGCGCGCCACAACGCAACAATGGCACGCGTGCTAAACGTCTTGCCGCAGCCGGGACCGCCGGTGAGCACGAGCAGACGAGAGGACGCCGCCAGTTCAACGGCGCGGCGTTGCTCTGCCGAGAGCGTAATGCCGCGCTTCTGGGTGAAACGGTCAATCCAGAGGCTCACGCGCTCCAGATCGACTTCGACCGGCGCGCTCGCAAATGCAGCGAGCCGCCTGGCCAGGGCCACCTCCGTATGGTAGAAGGCTGGCGCGTAGCAGATTTGCTGGTCCGCCAGGTCTCCATAGCCTTGCTCGATGATGAGTTGCTGTTCTTTGGCCATCGCGTCAATCAGTGTCTCGATGCGCGTTGGGTCAACGGGCGCGTCGGGCAAGGCCAGCCGTTTCGTGGAATGTTCGACGAGTTTCTTGACCGGAAGAAAGCAGTGGCCCTCTTCACCGGCCTGGCTGAGCACATAGAGCAGGCCCGCCTGATAGCGAAAATCGGAATCCGGGGCAATCCCTAATTTACGGGCGATAGTGTCAGCGGTGATGAATCCGATGCCGTAGATATCCGTCGCGAGCTGGTAAGGATTCTTCGAGACGATTTCGATAGACGTGTCCCCGTACTGCTTGTAGATTTTGACAGCATAGGTGGCCGATACATCGTGGCCCTGGAGAAAGAGCATCACTTCCTTAATCGCATTTTGCGCGGCCCAGGCCCGCTCAATCATGCCGACGCGCCGCTCGCCAATGCCTGGCACTTCAATGAGCCGTGAGCAGGATTGCTCAATGATCTCCAGCGTGTCCAGAGCGAAATGCGCCACAATGCGTTTGGCGGTGACGGGACCAATCCCTTTGATGAGGCCGCTGCCCAGGTATTTTTCCAGCCCGGTGAGGGTGGCCGGCTTGGTTTCCTGGGCCGAGGTGATCTGGAACTGCTGGCCGTATTTGGCATGTTCGCGGTAATATCCGGTGAGGCGCAGCGTTTGTCCGGCGTGAATATCGGGGAAACTGCCCACAATGGTAATCAGATCGTGGGCGGAAGGCACCTTGAGCCGCGCCACGGTGTAGCCAGAATCCTCAGCATGATACGTCACCCGCTCCACGATCCCCTGCAAATGTTCGGTGGGTGGGTAGCCCCGTTCAACGGCGGCGTCAGATGATGACACGATTTCTTCGTTCCTTTCCACGACTGACGAGAGAGCAACGACTCATTCCTGTTCACTTTGGCGCTCATTGTCCTACGACGGGAGATGCTTGTCAAGAAGCGCGGCAGCTTGTTCAAGTAGTGCGGGGAAGTGTTGCTTTGGCCTTCTTTCCACCCTTTCCAGGCGAAGAGGGTTGGCTTTTGTGCGCTGCCTCTTCCAATCGTTGTTGGAGGTCAAGCACCTCAAACTGGAGACAAGCCAGTTGCTGTTGGCAAGCTGCGTACTCCTGCTCGACCGCAATGAGCCGCTCTACCAGATTGTCTTTGGTCTGCTGCAAGTAGCGTTGATGAACTCGCTGGGTGTCACGATTTGGAGTAATGCGCGAGGGTTGCGCAGAGACATGGACCTTACTCTTGCGCCGTTGCTGTCCTCGACCGCTTCGGTAGGTCACGCTATGTTTGCGGTAGTACGCGTGGGATTCCGCATTGCCAAGAATCCCTGCTTTCTTGATGCCCTTGCCTTCTGGATCCAGTTCGCGTGAACGAGTAGCAATGGCCTCAAGGGTGACTGCGTGCCCATCGGCACGCAGATGATCAACCGTCGCTTTTACCAGATCAACCGTTCGCCGCCGCCTGGCTTCATGATAGCTTTTCAACCAGGGGCGGGTTGCCCTCTTCTGTGGTATTGCGTTTGATGGTGAGTCGTGGCTCATACTGTTCATCCTTCCGGTAATCTCGGATCAGCCTCATTTCTTCCCGCTCTGTTTGGCATCGCCTTATCAACGCTTCCATTTTCACCGTTTCTGGTCCCATTCTTCGCCGCTTTACCTGCTCCAGCCTTACGCGTGCCCATTGTTCCTGCTCGATGAGCTCATCCTCGTGGTCAGGGTCAGGGACTTTGTAGACACACCCGGTACAAGCGAAAGAGATGGGACAAATGGCATGACAGGTACATTGTCCGCCAGGCACTCTGGTTAACGTCCCAACTTGTTGCTTGGCTTCTTCTAATTGACGTTGGAGTTCTGCTGGGGCGCGCACAAACGTTTCCTCCACGCTGCCCAGATGGGTAGCAAAACGGTCAAGCAGTGAATTGGCAGTGGCGAGCACTTGCTGCCAGGGAGGGGCAGCGTAGTAGGCCGTGACCTGCACGTTTTTCTGATGCAGCATCACCGCAACCACGTCTAACGGAACACCCTCTACCTGGTGAATATGGGTCGCGAAAACATGTCTGAGCGCATGTGGAGTAAGCGTCACATTCCGTCCTTCAGCCGTTTGAAACACGAGACCATGACAGAGAAAGCGCATGCAGGCAGACAATGACTGATCGTCAAGTTGCCTCCCTTCGTACTGAAAGAGATAGGGGCGCGGTTGCTTGAAGAGAGGGGCGCGATAGTTGCGTGCGTGAAATGGCACTGCTGGAAGACATTCCCCTGGTTGCAGGTGATAATGCTCTTGCAAAAGCATGCCGACCTTCTCCAGATTGCGGATGGTTTCATTCCCCACAGCGTAATCTGCCGGTTTGTCACTCCCCTTAGGAATGGCACGGATCAGAAAGCGCTGGACTCCCTCAATTTCAAGGGTGTAGAGACAATCTGGATCGAGGCTCACCTGTAATACTTCGTCCACGCGGGCTCCAGTGGTCGTAAAGCAATCGAGCGCAGCAAGCCCGAAGGTGGCTGCCGCAAAGAGCGGTTCCACAAAGAACAAGAGACCTTTGCACCGCTTTTGGGCTTCACACAGATACGTTGCCTGAGCGCGGGGTGTCGTCAAGAGACCGGTAATATGAACGGAGAAAGGAGCGATGAACCCGCTGTATTTCTCTCGGCCATATCCCCAACTTCGTAGGTAGTCTTGTTTGTGCTGCCTTTCTTCCGAAGTCGCTCCCATCCTGGCATTTTCGCCAAAGACTCCGTAACGCAACAGCTCTCCAAACCAGAGCAGTGCATCGGGGTCGCAAGGGGTCTCTGCGAGAGATTCCGCATGCACAAACTCCAGGAAGACATGATTGTTCTCTGGTGCGAAGCTCTCGACTTTGCGATCACATCGGCCATTGGCGCGCCTTCCATACTGACCCCTATGCGCTTGTAGGAAACTGTAGCGATCCCACAGGCGAAAGGTGAGGCGCTGCTTGAGACGAGGCTCTTCGTAGGAAAATGTCCATGGCAGGATTTCTTGACCAGACTGAATCCGTGCGAGAGCCTCACAGCAGATATCTCGTAACCGCTTCAGTTGATTCCAACGCAAATGGGCTTCTCCTCGGATGCGAGCAAAATGAGGAACTAGGGCATCAGTAGCTTCTTTGCGACGCTGCTGTTGCTCAGCGAGCACGATACTTCCGCCAGAAAGAGCCCGCCTGAGACCCGCAGGAAGGGGTGGCAGAATCCAGCGTTGATAGATCTTGCGTGATGTTTCAGGTAATGCTCGAAGGTAGTCAGCCATATGGTTAGTCACGGCAGTATAGCTACTGAGAAACATTTGCCTCATTGTGAGCGTATCTGGAAGTTCAGGGTCGCTCAAATACTGTGGAAGATAGGTACTGGGATTTTCCATTCTTCAAAGGAGGAAATGTTGTAACGCGGAAAGATGGTTCGCCAGCGGGTATGGAGGCTATTCAAACGGCGGAAGATCGTATTCACATTTTGCCTGCCATAACTGCGCTGAATGGCGAGCATGAACGCTATCGGAATGAACCAGGGTGTATCCCGTACTTGTCTGTAGAGATACAGAACTAAAACGGCATCAACCTCATCCCAATTGAGCAAAGGAGCGTTGAGAAGCTCTGGAGGAAGCACCTGGTGGAGATATCCCCATGCATGTTCGATTTCAGGTTGTGGCGTTTTCTTCTCTTCCTTCATGTTGTCTACCATATTCCTGTGTTCCTCCTAGTGCCAAAAGGTTCGCCCATCCAACGGGCTTCTGGGCATGTTCTCTCTCCTCGGAGGAAAGAGGATGACAAGAGAGATCGTGGCCTGGCAATGTAGGCTGACGCTGTATACTTGGAGGAGCAGGGTACTCCTGTCCTTTTAGATAGTTGGCGACATTTTCCTCTAAACTTTGATGGACGCAATCCTGAATGAGGTAATGCTGCCTCCCTTGAAAGTACTTTTCGTACGTCTTGAGCGTCTCCGGGCTGCGCCAGGCCATGTAGCGCACAAGCTCCTCCTTGCGAAGGACAATTTCCGCTTCGGTTTGAGCAGTGAGGGCAATGGCTCGTATGGCTTGAGTGGTATACCAGTGCCGCATCCCATGGATATTGAGGGAGATCTGTGCAACCTGGCACAGCTTTTTCCAGTGAGACTTGAAGGCTTCGTAATCGTAGGGCTTGTGTCGCTGTGACAAGAACAAGGGATCAGAATCAACAAGCTGTTCCAGGCGACGCCCCTCCAGATCAAGTTTGGCACGCTCAGTGTTGAGATATTGTCGTAACATTCTCGCCGTCGTCGAAGAAAACCGCAATCGCTTCACGCGCCGCCCCCGGCTGCCCTTATTCAATGCACGTACTTCCTGGTAACAGCCAAGCGTCCTCCAGTCCCCGAGGGTGAGTTGGAGGATTTCTCGAATGCGCGCTCCTGTTTCGAGCGCCATGCGCACGACAATCTGATCTCGAAGACCGAGGCCAGCCTTGGTGAAGCTTTGAACCAGTTTCCTGCCAAGTTCAGGATCTTCGACAGGTTGAACAGCCCAGTCTTCTTTTTTCAACCGGAAGACATTCTCCGAAGGATACAGCATGCTCGGTTCCTCTACCCCGCTGATCTGAGGCATCCGA
>WNFJ01457939.1_pt1 | contig 10188 bp, 9 predicted proteins | sample 5400461 | NCBI WGS metagenome assembly WNFJ01 (sample SAMN13153349, study PRJNA577476) | soil metagenome | isolation source: 115 cm saprolite on Douglas fir-dominated hillslope | place: USA:California | collected 2013-09-17
TGAAGGACTAAATTTTTCCGCCTCATCGCTGCTGCGCATGGGGCGCGGCGCGGAAGCCGCCGCCCGTTATCAGGAGTATCTCGAAAAATATCCCAACGGCGAACGCATCGACACCGCGCACTTGAACATCATCGACGGCTATCGCGAATCTGGCCGGCCCCAGGACGCCATTGTCTGGATCGATCTAACTCGAGCGCGATTTGCCGGGACCGCGACCGACACGAACGCGCAGTTCGCCCGACTCAGGCTGGACGTTGCCCTTGGTGACTGGCAACACGCCGTGCAGACCGCCGATGACCTCCTCAGCAAACCCCTTCCCAAAGGCACGAACACAAACGCCGACGAAGTACTTTATTTGAAGGCGCATTCGCTTGAGCGCGCGGGTCGCAGCGATGATTCAATCCGCACTTATCTCATGATTCCCGATAACATCGCTTCGTATTACGGCCCGCTGGCCACCAGCAACCTGGCCAGGAGCGGCGATGCTAACGCGCGGCAACGCGCGGCTGAGCGGGCCCAGTCCGCGCAATCCGCGATTAACGCAGCGGCAGCGAATTACCCGGCGCCTTATCGTTTACAGCTTGTAAATGAAGCAAAGAAGCGCGGGCTCGATCCGCGTCTGGTGCTCTCGATCATGAAACAGGAGAGCGCGTTCAAGCCGAACGCAAAATCAGGCTCGGCGGCCCGCGGCCTTTTGCAGCTTACGCTTGACGCGGCGCAGAAATATGCCAAGCGCGCCGGCGTTACTCATCTCACGGAAGATTCACTGTATGTGCCCGGCACCTCGATCGCGGTCGGCTGCGAATATCTCAGCGAGCTTTCGCGCATGTTCGCCGGCTTGCCGGAAGCTATTGCCGCTTCCTACAACGGCGGCGAAGACAACGTCGCGCGCTGGCTCGCTCGCTCAAACCAAAACGACGAAGGCGTCTTCGCCTCTGAAGTTGGGTTTTCCGAATCGAAGGACTATGTGTTCAAAGTGATGGCGTTCTATCGCGCCTATCGCCAACTCTACGACGCAAACCTGAAGCAACGATAAGGGCAAAGAGCCAAGCGCTAAGAGATCAACGCTTTGCCCTTCGCCCCTTGCTCTTTGCCGCATCAGAACGGCTGTGGACAGTAACGTGGCTCGAAACCCTGCGCGCGTTCGCGCCGATCAAGCACCTGCGGCCGCGGATAATCACGCGGAATGATTCCCAGCCGCACCAGAGACGCGCGATATTCATAGCGAATCATGATCTCACCCGCTGGTCGCGAGTCCAGATCCATCTTGATCCATTGCACGTCGTTGCGCACCGAACGGCCGATGCCGGTAGCCGCCGACTCGTCATCCGGCGCCGGATAGGATTGCACGCTTCGCTGCTTGGCGGATTCGCGCCCCGTGTCATTCGCTGTCTGAGCCCCTCCGGCCGAACCCGATTTCGGTGCAGGTGCAGACCTGTCATCACGCGTGCGATCTTCATCCCTTTCCTTGTAGGGCGGTCGTGGCTCACCGGGCGTCACCGGCAGAATCGTAAACGGCCGGCGCTCGCGAAAGAACACGGCCGAAATTACCCCGAGGTTCGCCGTCTGGCCCAGCTTGGCCGCATATGAATCGCGCTCAGTAGTGAAGTAGAAACGGCGCGCGCTCTCCGAACTCATCTGCCATCCCCGGACGGAAATCGTGCCGTATGGATCAATCACCCACTTGTGCGCGTCCCACGCGCTGGTGTGTCGCGCGTCGATTGAGTTCAGGCCATCAACCGACAGCGCCACCGCGACGCGCGTGCCGAAAGGATTGTGAATCCGCACCTCGTACTCGGCGTTCTCGAGCGCCTCAATGTAACGCCGGCCGCGCGCTGCATACTCCTGCAGCGGGCGACCGTCAACCAAAACTTCAACCGCGAATCCGTTTTCCGTAGCGACCGGCTCTGAATAGAATTCGTCAGTCGTCGCTTCGGGCGCGGCGGCCTTGAAAGCCTGCACCTTTTGCGAGCCATACCTCAGCGACAGGCCGGCCAGGACTGCGATTGCGGTCATTAGGCTAAGGCCCGTAAGAAACTTTCTCCACATCGATTCGTTCTCCTTCTTGGCGAGAAATAGCTGTCGTCGATTGCAGAACGGCGCGATCCAGTGGTTCTTGCGCCGTATGGGCAGCTTTTCGGTGAGTTTATCCCTGGCCCAACCGACTGTTTGGGTATTGAGCGCCGGCAGGATAGAATGTCGCGACGCTTTTTAGTTAGCGAAGACTTGACGACTGAGGGCGGCTGCGTTTCAATGACCGCGAAGCGCGGACAACCCGCGAGGATCGCATGGCCGAATACGTACTGACAGCAACCAAAAGCGAGGCGCGCGCCGGATCGTTTTATGATCGCATTGAGCGTTTCTACGATCTTACGTTCAAGCTCAACGGCTACGGTCGCTCGCTGGACCAGTATTTTGAAAGACATCCTCTGCCGTTATTTCCTGATGCGAGGATTCTGGACGCAGGTTGCGGCACCGGAACTCTGACGCTGGCTTTGTTGAGGACGCTCAAGGTTCCAGTGAAACTGACGGCGCTTGATCTCTCAGCGTCGTCGATGGCTACTGCGAGAAAGTATGCGCAAAAGAACAATCCGGACCGGCAATCGGTTCGATTTGCGCAGGGCAACGTCCTGGCGTTGCCGTTCGCCGACGATGCTTTCGATCTGGTGGTGACCAGCGGGGTATTGGAGTACGTGCCTTTGGACGAAGGGCTGAGCGAACTGGCGCGCGTGATCTCGCCCGGGGGTTACTTGTTACAGTTGCCGATGCGCCCATCGCCGGTGACCACGATGCTGGAAATGCTTTTTCGCTTCAAGTCCCATCCGCTACGAGACGTCGATGAAACTACGGGCCGCTATTTTCAGGTCGCCAAACATTATCGCTTCCCGCCCTTTCACACCATCGGCTGGTCCCGCGCCTCGATACTGGCACAAAAAATCTAGCTGAGGACCTCCTTGTCTACACCGCCGGTCCGCTTTGCGGACTTCAAGACAATCATTTCACCGGCAGCAATCTCAATATCCGATCGTCGTCGTTAGCCGGACTGCCACGACCATCTCGATTCGAAGTCGAGAAATAGATCAAGCCATCCGGCCCTTCTGCGACATCGCGGATCCGGCCGTACTTCCCTTCCATAAGATTTTCCTGACTGACGACACGACGGCCGTCCAGCGTCACCCGAATCATGCGTGTGCCGCGCAAGCATCCGAAAAAGAAGTTGCCCTTGAATTGTGGGAACGCTGCACCGCGATAGAACGTCCCGCTGCCCGGCGCGCACGCGGGCGTGTATTCGAGCAAGGGCGATTCCATCCCTTCATGCGTCTCGCGATGATGAACGACCGGCCAGCCATAGTTCTTTCCGCGCTCGAGGATGTTCACTTCATCGCCGCCGCCCGGCCCGTCGAACCCGCTCGGCCCATGCTCGGTCTCAAATAAAAGATTGGTGCCCGGCTGAAAGTCTATGCCCTGCGAATTGCGATTTCCGTAAGTCCAAATCTCCGGCCGCGCGTTCGCGCGTCCGACAAAGGGATTGTCGCTCGGCACCGTGCCATCGTCGTTTAAGCGCAGCGTCTTTCCAGCCAGCGAATCCAGTTGCTGCGCCAGCTCGCGCTTGGTCGCGTCGCCCGTCGTGATGTAAAGCTTGCCGTCGGGCCCGAAACGCAGACGACAACCGGCGTGCAGGTACGTTGCGGGAATGTCTTCGATGATTATCTTGCGATCGGTGAAGCCGACCGCCGTCTCGCGATAGCGCGCCACGCGCACGCGTTGGCCGTCACCGCTGTTGTAGGCATAAGAAAGATAGAGCAGATGATTTGAAGCGAATTGAGGATGCAGCGCGACGCTCATCAGACCGCTTTCGCCACCCGGCTCGACATCCGGCACGGTGAACAGCGGCGCCTCGCGCAGCTTGCCGTTTTCGAAAACGCGCACGCGCCCCTTCCGTTCGGTAAAGATCATGCGACCATCCGGCGCCCAAACAATCGACCACACGACTTCCAGATTGCCGACCACGGTTTCAACTTTGAAGTTGGTTTGCGACCCTGGTGAGGTCTCAAGTTCGCTCGCGCCCCGCCCCGGCGGCGGATGACTGCACGCAAGCACCAAAGGTGTGATTAGAGAAAGTACAGGAGCGATCATTCTATTCATACCGAACATACGTTGACGAACGCCGAAGAATTGGGCAACAGATAGCCCTGTTTATCCGAATCTGTGTAATCTGCGAAATCTGCGGATTATATTTTGCGGCTTTGCGTGAACTTTGTTTTTCCTCTGTGTCCTCTGTGGTGAAGATTCCTTACTGCTGTATGTACTCGTGAAGCAACTTGAGTTCGTCGCCCTTATCGCTCAGCTCCACGCGCAAAAGGTCGCGCATTGAAAGCATGCCGACCCACTTCTCGCCGTCGAGGACCGGCAGGTGCCGGCTGCCGATTTCTTCCATGCGCTCCAGAGCCTGTTGGGGAGTTTCGTCGCAACGAATCACCGCGCGCAGCGGACTAGTTACGTCGCCCAGTTTCATGGTAGACGCATCGTGCCTCGGCACAACGACGCGATTCAGCAGGTCGCGCTCAGAGAAAACGCCGATCAACTTTCCGGCATCATCCAATACGCAGACGGCGCCAATTCTTCTTTGGGCCATGAACTCCGCCGCTTCCATCACCGACGCCGTGGCCTTCATCGAGTAAGGCTCACGATCACGAATGACATCTCTGATCAGCATCGTCCCGGCCTCCTGGGGTTCGTTAAGTTGTTCGGGTGCGTGGGTATTATAAGGGAAGTTCAGCGCGGTGTCTCTAGAGGAGGTGACAACTGCGCCGACTAGCGGTTGGGCTCCTGATCCGGATCAACCCCTAACCCGCGACATCCTCTGCACTCTTTCAATCTCATCGACGACGGCCTGCGGCCGGGTGAAAGGAATTTGATGGCCGGTCCTGGGCAGGACGGTCAAGTTTGATTTTGGCAGAGCCTTATGCAGGCGCTCGGCCTGCTGTTTTTCCGAAACGACCAAATCAGAATCGCCGGCCAGGATCGACACGGGCACGTCAATCTCAGAATACCGGGGACTGAATTTCTTCAAAGAGTCATTCAGCGATGCTTCATCGAGTGAGTACGCCTTCACCTTCTTGGAACGGGTCCATTCAGAGAGCACGTGCCGCAGATAATTTTTCGGCACCGGATCCGGCGAGAACGCTTTTTTCAGTTCGCTGCGCACGACCGTAGCCGCAAACAAAGGCGTCAACACAAAGTTTACCGCGTCGCCGATCACCGGCACCGCGGGCAGGCTGGTCAGAAGCGAAACTCCGTCCTGACTTTCATAAACTGCCGGCGCGACCAGCACAACCCCCGCTACTTCGTTCGGATAGGTCATCGCATAGATCAGCGCCAGCGCGCCGCCCCATGAATGTCCGACGACGATCGGTCGCTCGATATGGAGTTGCTGGAGCGCGTCGTGAAGCAGACGCGCCTGAACTTCGACAGTGGTTTCCCCATGCTTCGGCCGCTCGCTGCGACCATGGCCCGGACGATCAAAAGCGATGACTCTGTAATTCGCCCCAGCCGGACCAAACACCCGCGTCCAATCCTGCGCTGAACCGGGATTGCCGTGAATCAGAACCACCGGCTGGCCCGCACCTCGGAAAACAAAATGCAGGCGCGTGCCTCCAACGGGCACGAACTTTGAAACGGACTTTGGACGCCCTGATTGAGTCTCAGGGCCGGAGTTTGAATGCCTGATACTTGTGCCACTAGCCTGCGCGTTAACTTCACGGTTGAGGCTCTTGCCAGCAGCATCGGAAACGTCTGTCGAAAGATTGTGCGCGCTCTGCGCTTGAAAGCCCGACAGGAGCAGCGCAGTACAAAGTAATAGTTGAACGCAGAACTTCATTGGGAAAACTCTCGGCCCGGATCAGTTCCCCAGCATAACAAATAGAGCAGACAGGCAGTAGGCAGAAAACAGACGTCAGAAGTCAGCGGCAAGCGACGCGACGCCATCGAGAGCTTCAATGACGGCGCCTGGCCGGGTAAAAGGAACCTGATGCCCTGTCCGTGGCAGAACGGTCAAGTGTGAGTTAGGCAATACCTCCGACAACCGGTGCGCGTTCTCTTGCGCCGGAACGATCAAGTCAGAGTCGCCGGTCACGATCGCGGTCGGAACTTTGAGCTCGGAATATCGGGGACTGAGTTTCGGTAGACTCTCGTTCAGCAGAGCATCGTCGACCGAATACCACTTGACCTTCTTCGGCACAGTCCATTCGGCGAGGGTATGGCGCAGATAGTTCTTTGGCACGGCGTCGGGCGAGAAGGCCTTCTCTAGATCTGTTCGCACCAACCACGCGCCCACCAAAGGCGTGAAGAGAAAGTTCACGACATCGCCGATCACGGGCCACGCCGGCAGCTTACTTAAGAACGAAACGCCGTCGTCGCTTTCATAGATCGCCGGCGCCAGCAGTACGAGCCCGGAAACATCGCGCGGATAACCCAGCGCGTAAGCCAGCGCCAGCGCGCCGCCCCACGAGTGCCCCACCAGAATCGGCCGTTCGACGCGCAACTCGTCCAGGGCGGCGCACAACATGCGCGCCTGGACTTCGACGGTGATGTCGCCGTTGTGATTTGGCCGGTCGCTGTGTCCGTGACCGGGACGATCGAAAGCGAAGGCCTGATAACCCGAAGCCGCCAGGGGACCATACAACCTGCCCCAGTCCTGACATGAACCGGGATTCCCGTGAAGCAAAATGACGGGACGCCCGGCGCCTCTGATCACAAAGTGCAGATTCGCGCCTTCGACGTTTACGAATTTTGATTGAGCCCGAGGATGATCATGCGCGACGCGGGACGCGATGTATGCCTGCTTGAGTCGGCCGGTAACGTTCACGCCTGGTGGACCCTTCGCGAAGACTCACCGCACCGGCACACAGAACGCAGGAGTGGCGCCGAGAAAAGCGAGCCGCGGATTTTCGCGGATGAACACAAATAAGACAAAGCAATTCACGCAAAGGCGCCTGGAGGCAAGGGCGCCAAGCTACTGAAATCCGAGGGGCTACTTCCTGCTCGTAATTTTAGACGGCGAAGCGAGGACTTTGGTTACATTTTCCAAGCGAATGACCCGCAGCGCCTGGCGCGTGAGTATTTGCGTGAGGCCGCCGGGCACCAGCGCCCGCACGATCGCATGGCCCACGCGTGGAGGCATGGCGACGCCGTGCTGACTCAGGGCGTATTCGCTCTCCCACCAGCTCGGGACAAATTTTGCTTTGAAGCGATGCAGCCCTTCGAAGTTATAAAAGCCAGCCAGCCGGCGTGCCGCCACATCCAGAGCCCGCGCGATCATCCGATGATCGGTCGCGACATCGTCAGGACCACAGGTGGCCAGCGGCGAGGTTCCCAACGTGGCCAGCGAGGCGCCTTCCGCTCTTAACTTCGCGAGCGCTTCCGTAACCAGCAAGGTGGAAGTTCCGTGCGGCGCGTCGGGCTGGCGCAGGACGTCTTCCAGATACCAGGCTTTGCGCGCCGGGATTGGACTGGCGGCAAGAAAGCCCACGAGCTTGCCGTTGACGCGAGCCGCAAAATACTTCTTGTACTCGGAATGCAAGAACGGATCGAGCGCGACCAGCCAGCCAAAGGTCGTCGCCGAGCGTCGCGAGCCGAGCCAGTTCAGGCAAAGCTCCGCCGTCTCTTTCTTCAGCGATTCATCTACACTCTCGGAAATCGTTTCGACTTCGACGCCGGCCCGCCGCGCCTGGTTCACGCCGGCGCGCAGCTTCTTGGCACAGTCACCCCGCGGATTCCACGTTTTGAGATCAAAGTAAGGCGACGCGCCAACTTTCACGGCCATAAAACCATCGAGAGTGATGCGACGAGCAAATTCCGCACTCGTCGGCACGAAGGCGACGACGCGGTTCTTTCGCTTCGCGAACGCCGCGAACTGTCGCGCTAGTTCTGCCATGTCTTCCAAGGGCGCCAGCGGATCGCCGGCGGCCAGCCACACGCGCCCAAACTCGCCATAGATGATCGCGCCATCAATCTCCGGCGTTGACCAGAGTAAAGCGCCGGGCGCAATGCTCACGAGTGAATGGGGGTTGTAGCCGTAAAGACTTTGCAGGCGCAGCAACTCGCCGGTGGGATCGGGCAGACGGCTTCGCCGGCGCGCGGTCAGGGCGGCATCGATGCGCACTTTCATGAAACGCGCGCCCGCGCTGGCGCCGCCGCCGGCAGCTAACCACCAGAGATCATGAATTGGAATTGCCATTTAAGGGGCTGACTCAATCTTTTACGCCCAATCGCTCGGCTGAGTCAACTCTGGACCTTAGATAGTAACCAATAGGGTTTAGTTTCCACAGCGAATTGAACAAAGTCGGTCAATGAGGAAAGGAGAAGACAATCGCAAACAAACCGGCGCTACCCAAACAGCGACCCCTGCGGCGAAGGCCGGCGAAATGTGTTTTGCCGGATGTGGCGTTCGCTCCCGACGCGATGCTCGTTAAAGCCGAGTCGCCGGCAGTAAACGTCAAAGAGCTTTTCCTGCGCCGACCAGTACTGGCCTTTGCCCCGCATGCGCTCGCCAAAAACGCTCGAGTTCAGTTTGCCGCCGCGCGCGTCGCGAATGCGATTTAAGACCCGGTCGGCTTTAGTGGGAAGTTTTTCGCGCAGACGCTGTTCGAAATAAGGAGCGACGCTGCCGGGAAGCCGCAGCATGTTGATAAAAGCTTTCGTCGCGCCACACTCTTTCGCTCGCTGCAAGAGTCCGGGTATGTCGGTAGACAAACCGGGAATGGTCGGCGCGATGCCGATGCCCACCTCGATGCCGGCGTCTGCGAGGGTCTTCATCGCTTCAAAGCGCGCGTTAGGTGAAGGCGCAAACGGCTCGACTGCGCGCGCGATGTCGTAGTCGGCAAACGGAATCGAGAAAAAGACCCCAACGCTTGCGTCCTCCTTTAGCCGTTGCAGCACGTCAACGTCGCGGCGAATCAGCGCTGATTTGGTAACGATGCCGACCGGATTGCGAAACTCAGCGCAGACCTCCAGACAGCCACGCGTCAATTTGTAATTCGCTTCGAGCGGGATGTATGGATCAGAGGTGAACGAGAAAACGATCTCGTCGCCCTGCCATGAACGCTTCATCAATTCTTTGCGCAGCAACTCAGGCGCGCGCACTTTTGCGATAATCTTTCTTTCGAAGTCAGTGCCCGCGCCGTAACCGAGGTATTCATGAGTCGGCCGGCTGAAACAATAAGTGCATCCGTGCGGACAGCCGCGATAGCAGTTCACCGAGTGATCGAAAGCCACATCCGGACTGTTGTTCGTGCTGATTATTGTGCGCGTTTCGGTCTCTTCAAAGACCTCGATCTTCGCGGCGGGTGGTTCGCCGATCCATTCAACGGAATGCGTCAGCCAGGGATTCGGCGGATTGTCGACGTAGCGCATCTGTGCAATCGTGTCCTATCGATGCAACAGAGCATAACAGACGCGGGCGGTTTTGGCGAGGGGAGCGCTGTGATCAGCGCCAAAGGCGCGCAATGCAAAAAGCCGGGGGCAACGCCCCAGGATAACGCATCAATAAACCAATAAGCGCTGAAGGCGCGAAATCCGTTCGCGTCGCGATCGATGCGGAATAGTTATGCCGCCCCTTCAGGGCTGGAATATTTCCTTGCGTCGATTCCAGGGGCGTCGCTGCGCTCTGCCCCTGGCTATTACATTTCACGCCTTCAGCGTGAAAACCAATCAAGCCGGCCACTGGAGAACTCGATTTCTGTATCTTCTAATTCAGATCGTCGATCTGAAGACCCACCGGACTGGCGCCGGCGCCTCGAATGCCGTCAAGGACGCGCACGACTTCGCCGTAGGGAATTGAGCGCGGGGCTTTGATGAAGACTGTTTTCTCGATTCGCATTGCCTCAGGCAGGTCGATTCGATCGCGCATCGCCGCGCTAAAGGAATGGTTCTCTAGCCGCTGCTGAAAGACATCGGTGAGCTTCGCCGTCAGCCTGCTAGTATCGTTGACTGAGCCCATGTCGGTAAGGCTGTTGAGCATCAAGGTGCGATCGGATTTGATGGTAACAACAAGACCAAGCGGTGGCTCCCTAATTTCTTTGTTGGAATCCGGCTTTGAAGGAACCTGCGTAAGAAATTTCGCCGGCTTCAGCGGCGTAAGGACCAGGAAAATGATCAGTACCACCAAAAGCACATCGATTAACGGGG
>WNFJ01460698.1_pt1 | contig 10188 bp, 8 predicted proteins | sample 5400461 | NCBI WGS metagenome assembly WNFJ01 (sample SAMN13153349, study PRJNA577476) | soil metagenome | isolation source: 115 cm saprolite on Douglas fir-dominated hillslope | place: USA:California | collected 2013-09-17
TTCTTTAGCCTGATGGTGGGGCTTGCGGTGACCGCTGCGCTCGGCCTTGCAATGGTCGGAGCTTTTAATCTGATCTCGATTGCCTTCTTCGTTTTATTCGTCGGACTGGGAGTTGATTTCGGCATCCAGTTCAGCGTTCGCTACCGTTCCGAGCGCCATGAGCACCAGGATTTACGCGAAGCGCTGCGAAGCGCGGCCCGTAAGGTGGGCGACCCTCTCGCTCTGGCCGCGGCCGCTACTGCGGTTGCCTTCTTCTCGTTCCTGCCGACCAGCTATAGAGGCCTTTTCGAATTGGGTCTGATTGCTGGCTGCGGCATGTTGATTGCGTTCATCTGCAGCATCACCTTTGTCCCGGCGATGCTGGCTGTCCTGAAACCCCCAGGAGAGCTGGCTTCTGTAGGCTTCAGCAGCCTGGCGCCGCTGGATGGCTTTTTGCAGCGACATCGCGTCGGTGTGATTGCCGGCACCATCGGTGTGGTCCTGGCCGGCACGCCGCTTTTGTTCCACCTGCCGTTCGATTTCAATCCAATCAACTTGGAAAATCCGAACGCTGCGTCGGTGGTAGCCTATCGTGAATTGCAAGGAAATCCGGAGACCAGCGGCAACGACGCCGAAGTGCTGGCAGCATCGCTTGACGAAGCCAATACCACAGCCCAACATCTCGCGGCGCTACCCGAGGTTTCCCGCACGCTGACGCTCAGCAGCTTCGTTCCGGGCGATCAGGATCAGAAAATCGCCGCTATCCGGGCCGCGGCGCCGCGCCTCGACACAGCTCTTGATCCGCGGCAGCAACAGTCTGCCCCGTCAGACAAGGATACGGTCGAAGCGATCCGCGCGGCCGCAGCGAATCTCTCAAAGGCCGCAGGCAACGCAGCCGGGCCCGGCGCCGAAGCGGCGCGACACGTTTCCGATCTGCTGATGCGGCTGGCGGAATCGGATGCGGCCACGCGACGCAAGGCTGAAGCTGCTACCGTTCCGTCGCTCATCTACGACCTTGACCGACTTCGCAACAACCTCGATCCGCATCCGGTGACAGTCAAGACGCTTCCTCCCGACCTGGTTCGCGACTGGATTTTGCCCGACGGCCGGGCCCGCGTTCAGATTCTGCCGAAAGGCAACCCCAATGGTGACAATTTCCTGCGGAAATTCGCAACTTCCGTCCTGGCCGCAGAACCTTCGGCTACTGGTCCCGCGATCAGTTTGTATGAATCCGGTAAAACAGTCACCAGCGCCTTTGTCGAAGCAGGCATTCTCGCGCTTGCCGCCATCGCTGTACTGCTCTTCGTCGCATTGCGGCGCCTCACGGATGTGCTGTTGACGCTGATACCGTTGTTGCTCGCCGGCGCTGTCACGCTCGAGCTCTGTGTGCTGACGGGCACCGCGATTAACTTTGCGAACATTATCGCCCTGCCGCTGCTGCTCGGCGTCGGTGTCGCGTTCAAGATCTATTACATAATGGCTTGGCGCGACGGAAAAACCGGGTTGTTGCAGTCCAGTCTAACCCGGGCGGTGATCTTCAGCGCCATGACCAACGCGGTGGCGTTTGGAAGCATGTGGTCATCGAACTATCCCGGCATGTCGAGCATGGGGAAGATGATGGCTCTTGCGTTACTCTGCACGATGGCCGCTGCGGTGCTGTTTCAACCGGTTTTGATGGGTCGGCCGCGTCAAATCAAGCCGCACTTACCTTCAGAGTCTCATCTTCCACCTGCCGCAGCGGAATAATACGTTGGGTAAGCGCGCCAGCAGAAAGTGTGTGGGAAATATTTATTCTCACACTAAAAGCTGCCTGTCGAACATCGCGGACCACCGTGCTTTGGCGCGACGACTACTCGCAAACTAACCTTCTATTTAATCCAACTAAACCTCAGTTTAATGGTGCCGCCGGTTCGTCGGACTTAGGTTTCGCATCAAGCAGCTCGACCGCGGTTGTCCCACCACGCGGCATCTAATGGCTGCCGAGCGGACGGCCTCACGCGCCTTACCCCCTCCCTGACAGGCGAGTGGGTGCCGTCCGTCTCTTGATTGAAACTCGCGGTAGTTGAGCCAATATCGAGTCGATAACCTTGGTTCGGCCGCAAATCGAACCGGATGAGACGATGCGGCGCACAGGATCGCCGGGATCCTCCGGTGTGAGAGGCACGAGATAGGCCAGATAGGCCAGTCCGGCGAAGAGGAACAAGGGACTCGACGCAAGTGTCCGCTGCACCTACGCCACGCCGGACAGATCATCGGCGCCCTCGGCGTCAGCGGCGAGCAAGACTCCGCATGCGCAAACGCCGGCGTCCAAGCGATGGCATCCCTCTTGGACTAGAGACGAAACCGCGCATCGTCGTGTGGTCATCGTCGGGGGCGACTTCGCGGGCCCGGAAGCGGCCAGGCGATTGGCCGGTGCGGAGAGCGGCGAGGGGTGTGAACAATTCCCGAGAGGCGAATTTCCCCGATCTTAACTCCACATTGGAGCCCACACGATCTCCGGAACGCCACGTGGCCGGAACAGTCAGCACATCCTTGAGCGTCAACACGCGCTTCCGCTCTCACGCGTAATCCTTTCGATCCTTCATTCGTCCCACCAGCAGTTCGGCGACCATGCGCGTCGATGGCGAGATGTTGCGAGCTGCAAGCCGAACCAGGGTCACTTGGGTGGCCTCCAGCCGCCTGTCGCGCAGCGGGATCGCCACCAGCGTCCCCGCGATCAGCGACGGCATGGCGGCGTCCCGCGGCAGAAACGTCGCAAGATCGGTTCGTGCGACCAGCGTCTGCGCGAAGGCGAGCGAATTAGTTTCATTGCAGATTTCCAGCCGCACTTTGGCATGGGCGCAGGCTCGATCGATTTCCTGACGGATGCCAAATGAAGGGTCGGGGACGACGACGCGCAAGCCCGCCAGATCTTTTGCTGTGCAACTTCTTTTAGTCGCCAACGGATGGTTCGGCGCAACGATCAGGCACAGCGATTGCCGCATCCGCGCCAACTCGATCAGATCGCGCCGCGGTGCTCGGCCGAACACGAAGCCGAGATCGACGTCGTTATGCCCGACCAATTCGGCGACGTCGCGTGAACCGACCACGGTCACACCGATCGAGATGCCCGGGTAGTCGCCCAAGAAAGCTGGCCACCAGGCCCTCGACGGTTGCAAGCTTGACTTGGCCGCGCCGCAGCGAGTCGAATTCCTCGACCCTGACCCTCATGCTGTCGAGCTGATTGCGGTTCTCGACTGCATAGCGATAAAGCAAGTGACCGGCGTCGGTCAGGACCATGCCTCGTGCAGCGCGTTCAAACAACTTGACCGACAGCTCCTCTTCGAGCCCCTGCATCTGCCGGCTGATCGCGCTCGGTGCGATCCGCAAAGATGCAGCAGCCTGTTTGATCGAGCCGGATTCCGTGACCTCCCGAAAATATCTGATGGCAGCAGATTCAATCATTCGCACCTTCCCAAACCCGACGCAGTTTGCTCAAGGATAAAGCAAGCGCTGGCTAGCGTTCTAATTTTGAGGCCGGATGCGTCTAAATTCAATGCTTTTATTCGAACTCTGGATTTGCCATGGTTGGCCCGCCCGGCCCAGGTCGTTGATGGAGAAGATGGATGGTTCAGTCTCGGCTCGCTCGCTTCGCCCGCGTTTCAATTCCACTTTTGCTTGCGGTTGCCGGCTGCGGCATTTCCGCTTCGGCTGCTTCGGCGGACGATGTCATTCGCTTCGGCGCGCCGTTGCCGATCACAGGGCCTTTGGCGCCCGAGGCGGTCAAGCAGCAGCAGGGCTATGATTTGTGGGCCGAGCAAGCCAACAAGGCGGGCGGAATCATGATCGGCGGCAAAAAATACAAGGTCGAGATCGTCTATGCCGACTATCAGTCCAACACGCCGCGCGCGGTGCAGACCACCGAGCAGATGATTACGCAGGACAACGTCAATTTCCTGTTTGGGGCATTCGGTTCCGGCGCCGCCAAGGCGGCCAGCACCATCTCGGAGAAATACAAGGTGCCGACGCTGGCCGCGACCGCGTCGTCCTCCCAGGTCTACGACCAGGGCTATAAATATCTGTTCGGCACCTTTACGCCGAACGACACGTTGACCACGCCGCTGACCCAGATCATCAAGGCGAAGGCGCCCGAGGTGAAGAAGGTGGCGATTCTGGCGCGCAACGATCTTTTCCCGCTGGCGATTGCCCAGGAGATGGAGAAGTCCGCCAAGGCCAACGGCATCGAAGTCACATACTTTGAGAAATACGCCATCAACACACTCGATCACTCGGCCACGCTGTCGCAGATCAAATCGCTGGCGCCGCAGTGGATATTCGTCACCGGCTACACCAACGATCTGCTGCTGATCCGCAAGCAGATGGTCGACCAGCAGATGAGGGCGGCCGTGGTGACGATGATCGCCGGCCCCGCGTATCAGGAATTCATCGAAGCCGCCGGGCAGAGCGCCGAAAACATCAGCAGCGCGTCATGGTGGCATCCAGCTGAGCAATATGCCGGCAAGGATATCTTCGGCCAGACCTCGAATTTCGTGAAACTGTTCCGCGCCAAGTACAACAGCGATCCGGATTACGGCCAGGCATCGGCCGCCCTTTGCGGCGCGTTGTTTCAGCTGGCGATTGAAAAGGCCGGCTCGCTGGATCGTGAAAAGGTCCGCGACGAGCTGGCCAAGATGGACGTCGTGACGTTCTTCGGGCCGGTCAAGTTCGGCGCCAACGGCCAGATCAATTCGCTGGAGCCGCCGGTTTTCCAGATTCAGAACGCCAAGCCCGTCGTGCTGTTCCCGGACGCCATCAAGCAGGGTGAATTCAAGCTCGGCGTGAATTGATCATCGCGCTCGGCAAGGAATCGAGATGCTGGCAGTCCAGGTTCTGATCAATGCGTTGGTGCTGGGTTGCCTCTATGCCTGCATCGCGATCGGCTTCTCGCTGGTTTGGGGCGTGCTCAACGTCATCAACCTGATCCACGGCTCCTTCATCGTGCTCGGCGCTTATCTGGCCTGGGGCGCCTATCAATGGCTCGGGATCTCGCCGTGGTATGCGCTGGTGATCGCGGCGCCGCTGTTTTTCGCGTTCGGCTATCTGCTGCAGCGGCTGTTGCTCAACCGCGTTATCAGCGCGCCGGTGCTGGTGACCCTGACGCTGACCTTCGGGCTCGACCTGATCCTCAACAACGCGATGATTTATTACTTCAAGGCCGATTACCGGAAGCTGACGCTGAGCCCACCGACCGGCTCGATCTCGGTATTCGATGTCGTCGTGCCAGTCGATCGCTTGATTGCGACGGCCTCCGCGCTGGCGTTGACCGGATTGCTCTATCTGCTGCTGCGTCGATCCAGGGTCGGACGCGCCATCGTCGCCGTCCGTCTCGATCGCGACGCCGCCGTGCTGATGGGTGTCGACGTCAAGTCGATCTACGCCATCGCCTTCGGCCTCGGCGCCGCGCTGGCTGGCTGTGCCGGCGTGCTGATGGCGCTGATTTTCCCGATCTCGCCGCTGACGTCGTCGGTCTATCTCGGCAAGGCCTTCGTGGTCTGCGTGCTCGGCGGTCTCGGCAGCGTGTCCGGTGCATTGGCCGGCGGTCTGTTGCTGGCACTGGTGGAAGGCATTGGCTCGACGCTGATCGGACCGGCCCATGCGACGACGCTGTCGTTCGTGCTGCTGATCATCTTCCTGGTCGTGAGACCGCAGGGGCTGCTCGGCCGAAAGGGTTTTGAATGACCCGGGTCAATCTGGCGCTGCTCGTTCTCATCGCCTGCATCGCGGCGCTGCCACTGTTCGGCGGTCCCTACGCCTTGCGGCTCGGTACCATCGTCTGCATGTACGCGATCTTTGCGCTGTCCTGGAATATCGTCGGCGGCTTTGCCGGCTATCCGTCGTTTGCGACCGCGGCGTTCTTCGGTTTCGGCGCCTATGCGACCGGTATCCTTCTCAACAAGGGCGTGCCACTGACACTAGCGGTGATCGGGACACTGATTGCGTCCTTTCTCCTCGCCGCGGCGCTCGGCGCGGTGCTGCTGCGGCTGCGCGGCCATTACTTCGCAATCGCCAGTCTCTCTTTGGTCGAGGTGTTTCGCGAACTCGTCAATAACGCCACTGACCTGACCGGCGGCGGCATGGGGCTGAACATTCCGCTGGCGTTGGGCTCCGGCATTCTCGCCGACGCGACATTCTTCTTCTATGCGATGTGGGGCCTGCTGTTGATCACGGCGTTGGTGGTGATCGTCGTCACCGCATCAAAACTCGGCTTCGGCCTTGCTTGCATCCGGCAGAACGAAACTGCCTCCAGCATGGTGGGCCTGAACGCCACGCTCTACAAGAGTATCGCCTTCGGCCTGTCGGCGTGCTTCGTCGGTGCGGCCGGCGGCATCTATGCGGCCTGGGTGCACTACATCGATCCCTCCGACGTGTTCGACATCCTCTATTCGGTAAAGCCGATCGTGATGGCGCTGATGGGCGGCCTCGGTTCGCCGCTTGGCGTGGTCTGCGGCGCCTTCGTCTATCTCGGGCTCGAGGAGGCGGTCTGGCGCAATTACATCCAGATCCACAGCGGCGTGCTCGGCGTGCTGATCATCATGCTGCTGCTGTTCTTGCCGCATGGCCTGATCTCGCTACGGTCCGGCATGTTCTGGCGGAAGGCGAAGCATGTCTGAGATCCTTCACCTCAGCAACGTATCGCGCCACTTCAGCGGCCTGCAGGCACTGCGCGAGGTCACCATATCGGTCAACAAGGGCGAGGTGCTCGGCCTGATTGGCCCGAACGGCGCTGGCAAGACCACGCTCGTCAACACCATCTGCGGCGTCACGCCGGCAAGCTCGGGCGTCGTGACGTTCGACGGCCGGGATATCACGCGGATCAAGACCTATCACGCCGCGCGGCTTGGCCTGTCGCGCACCTTCCAGATCGTTCAGCCCTTCGCCGAATTCACCGCGCTCGACAATGTCGCCGCGGCTGCGCTGTTCTCGCAGCCCGGCGAAAGTCTGAGGTCCGCGCGCGAGGAAGCTCGCGCGCATCTCGCCTTCGTGGGCCTCGACGCGCAGGCCGAGCAGTCGGCGGCGACGCTGACGTTGGCGATGCGCAAGCGGCTGGAACTGGCGAAGGCGTTGGCGATGAAGCCCAAGCTGCTGTTCCTCGACGAGGTCAATGCTGGCCTGAATAGCGCGGAGGTCGAGCGCGCGACGAAACTGATCCATCAGCTCGCTGCCGGCGGTATCACCGTCGTGATGATCGAACATCTGATGAAGGTCGTGCTCAACGTCTGCACCCGCATCGCCGTGCTTCACAATGGCCAGCTGATCGCCGATGGCCAGCCGCGCGACGTCATCAAGAACCCCTCGGTGGTCGACGCTTATCTCGGCCAGCAATACGCGCAACGGAATGCCGCCCGTGGCTGATCCCCTGATCCTCGAACTGCAGCAAGTCCGCGCCGGATATGGCGAGATCCAGGTGCTGTGGGGCATCGACATGGCCGTCCGCGCCGGTGAGATCACCGCGCTGATTGGCTCCAACGGCGCCGGCAAGACCACTCTAATGCGCGCGCTGTCCGGGTTGGTTCCGGTGCATTCCGGCAAGTATTTTTCCAACGGCGGGGACCTCTCGACCGCAACCGCCGCGCAGATCCTCGCGCATGGCATCGTCCATGTGCCCGAGGGCCGGCGGCTGTTCGGCGCCATGAGCGTCGAAGACAACCTGTTGATGGGCGCCTATTCGCGCAAGGCCAGCCGCACCGAATTCGCCCGCGATATCGATCGGGTCTACACCACGTTTCCGAAATTGCGCGAACGCCGCAACCAGGTCGCCGCGACGCTGTCCGGCGGCGAGCAACAGATGTGCGCCATCGGCCGTGGCCTGATGAGCGCGCCGCGATTGCTGATGATCGATGAGCTGTCGCTTGGCCTGTCGCCGCTGCTGGTGGAGCAACTGGTCGCGGCGTTGCGGACGCTGAACTCGGAGGGGATGTCGATTTTGCTGGTCGAGCAGGACGTCACCACCGCGCTCGACCTCTGCCATTCCGCTTATATCATGGACATGGGCCGCATCGTGCGCACGGGCCGCGGGCCGGAGCTGCTGGCCGATCCTATCATTCGCGACGCCTATCTCGGCGTCCTCGAAGACTGACCATCGTCGATTTGACGACCTGTTTCATTCCATCCAAAGAGGCAATCATGATCGAGACCGTCGAAGCAGCCAACAGTGGCTACCGTTTCATGCCCGGCGTCAGCCAATATTCCTGCGGCATCGGTGCGCTGCCCGGCTTCACCATCGAACGCGTGCGTTTCTCCAGCGTGGTACCGCTGAAGCGGGGCTTTGCAAAGATCGCGGAAATCATCAAGGCCGCCGGCCGTCCGCTGACAGCGTTCGGCGCCTGCGAACTGCGTTCGCCTGCACCTTTCACCGAAGACGGCTTCAAGGCGTTCAACGACATCTATATCAAGACGCTGATCGAATGGGGCGTGATGAAGGACGGTGTCAATCCGGTGGCGCGCAGCAACGTCTGCCCGAAGATCGATCCACCGTCGGAGCCAGGCTTTCACGCCTTTTCGTTCACGACCGTCGCGTCGGGCGCGCCGGCCTCGTTCGTGGTGGCCGGCAGCGGCGAGTCTCTGGAAGGCAAGGCAAATTACCGCGACCACATCGTTCGGCTCGGCGACATTAGCCCGTCAGGCATGCTGGAAAAGGCCAAGTGGGTACTGCACGAAATGGAACGCCGCATGAGTGCGTTCTCCGGCGACTGGAGCCAGACGACGGCGGTGCAGCTCTATACGGTGCAAGACGTGTATTCGTTGCTGGAAAGCGAGCTTGGAAAACGCGGTGGGTTTCGCAATGGTCTGACTTGGCATTTCAACCGTCCGCCCGTCGTCGATCTCGAATACGAGATGGATTGCCGCCGCGTTCATATTGAGCGCGTGGTTGAAAGCTGAATCGATGGCAAATACGACAATGTTCGCTCAAGGCGAGGAACGCGTTGCGGTGGTCGGCCTGGGGCCAATCGGGCGCAAAGTCGTTCAAGCGCTGGATCGAGGCATGGACGGGTTGGTTTTAGTTGCGATCTCGGTACAGAATCCCGAGAAACACCGAGACTTTCTCGCAACCTTGTCTAAAGCGCCTGTTCTTCTGCCCATCGAAGGCCTCTCGGAGGTGGCCGACATCGTGATCGAGTGCGCACCAGGCGCGCTGTTGAGGTCCATTGTTGCTCCGTTTGTAAGTAAAGGCAAAACGGCCATCGTGCTCAGCGCGGGGGCGCTTCTCGAACACGAGGACCTCATCCAGGCAGCGAAAGAAAATGGCGGTCAAATCGTTGTGCCGACGGGTGCCCTGATTGGCCTTGATGCAGTGACCGCCGCCGCGGAGGGCACTATCCGTTCGGTTCGAATGGTGACACGGAAGCCGGTTAAAGGTCTGGCCGGCGCCCCCTACATCGTTGAAAACAACATCGACATCGAAAACATCACGGAGCCGCTGAAGATATTCGATGGCACCGCGCGCGAGGCGGCAAAGGGATTCCCGGCAAACCTCAATGTCGCCGTCGCGCTCTCGCTTGCTGGCGTCGGTCCGGACCGAACCAGGCTGGAAATCTGGGCCGATCCCGCGCTGACGCGCAACACCCATTGCGTCGAGGTGGATTCCGATTCTGCCAGCTTCTCGATGTCGATTGAGAATATCCCATCCGAGAATCCGAAGACGGGCCGAATCACCGCGCTGTCGGTGATTGCATATCTTCGCAAGCGACGATCTGCGCTTCGCGTCGGGACATAGGCGAGCGCGGAGACGAAGTTCAATCGCAGCGGTGACGTGAAATAAACCAAACGAAGGAAGCAATCATAATCCTGGGGGTCGGGGGTTCGAGTCCCTCTCCCGCTACCACATCCCGCATAAATCGGCGCAAATTCCGGTAGCCCGAACGCGTCAAACAGCGTCCAAATCTGGCAGACGTCTCTGGAGGAATCGACTCGACTCTTAGAGATGCGATTTGGGCAACAGCATGTGAATGCCTTTGTTGCCGTCGACCAGTTGGGTCACGCGCAGGTTACCCGCGAGCGAGCACAGCATATAAGCTTCGTTGCGCGTCAGGTTGGTGCGCGCGCACACGTGTTTGACCATCTCCCTTACCGCCTGCTTGGCCGCGTCGTCGAGATCTTCGTCTAATCCGATCGACATCAGATGCGTCGCACTTTCGGCAAACGGCCAGGTTAATTCCATGTCCTTTCGCA
>WNFJ01016585.1_pt1 | contig 10186 bp, 10 predicted proteins | sample 5400461 | NCBI WGS metagenome assembly WNFJ01 (sample SAMN13153349, study PRJNA577476) | soil metagenome | isolation source: 115 cm saprolite on Douglas fir-dominated hillslope | place: USA:California | collected 2013-09-17
GCCGCACGTAGTGCGGGGGCGCGAAGCGCCAGCCTTGACGCGACCAAATCGATCAGCGATCTCCCTGCGACAAGATGACAGTTGCTCACTCGATCACCTCGTCGGCGAGGGAGAGCAAGTCGTCGGAAAATTTGATGCCGAGTGCCTTCGCGGTCTTCACGTTGAGCACGAACTCGAACTTGATCGGCTGCAGCACCGGAAGTTCGGTGAGTTTGGCGCCCTTGAGGATGCGGCCGACATAGATGCCGACCTGGCGGTACACATCGGGAAGATCGATGCCGTAGCTCATCAACCCGCCGGCGAGGACATAGTCGCGAAAGCCGTACATAGCGGGCACCGCGGCGCGTGCAGCGAGGACCGCAAGCTTGTCACGGCGGGTATTAAAGAATGCATCGGACGCCACGAGCAGCGCGGGAATGTGGTCCCGTGCGATGGTTTCAAAGGCCGCCTCAAGCTCGCCGTCGGTGCTGGCCCGAACCACATGAAGCTGCTGACCGATCACCCGTGCTGCCCCCTCGATATCTTTGAGTTGGTCCGAAGATGGCGGGAAAGTCGGATTGAGCAGCACACCCACGCTCCCGGCTGACCGCACCACCTCGCGCAACAGGCTAAGCCGCTTGGGCTCAAGCGCTGTGCTCAAGTTGCTGATCCCGGTGATATTGCCGCCCGGCCGGCTGATGCTGGCGACGAGGCCGGTCGCCACGGGATCGGCGCTGAACGCGGCCACGACTGGAATAGTGGCGGTCGCCGCCTTGGCCGCCATCGCTGCGGGCTGGCCCCCGGTCGCGGCGAGCACCGTCACCGGTCGGCGTGCGAGTTCCGCCGCAAGCGCAGGCAGCCGGTCGTACTGCCCGTCGGCCCAGCGGTATTCGATGGCTACGTTCCGGCTCTCGGCGTAGCCGTTCTCAGCCAACCCCCGACGGAACGCCTCTACGAGATGCGCGCTTTCATCGCGCGCCCGCGTGCTGAGAAATCCGATCACCGGCATCGCCGGCTGCTGCGCGCAACTCGCGCCGCTTCACTCGATCACCTCGTCGGCGCGGGCGAGGAGCATGGGCGGCACGGTGAGGCGGAGCATGCGAGCGGTCTCCGCATTGATGACCAGTTGGAATTTCGAAGTCTGCACGACCGGTAAGTCTGTCGGCTTCGCGCCCTTCAAAATGCGACCGACATAGCTGCCGATCTGACGCCAACTGTCCACAAGGTTGGCTCCGTAGCTCATCAATCCGCCGACTTCGACAATTTCACGCACCCCATAGATCGCTGGGATGGAATGGTGCGCTGTCAAAAGGGCCAATTGGACACGCCGACTGGTAAAAACGGATTGGCTGGCAACGAAAAGCGCGTCGGGCCGTTCTCGCACAAAGCTTGCGAAGGCCGCATTGATCTCGCTGCTGGTGCCGGCATTGAGAACCTGGATTTGCAGTCCCATGGCGCGTGCAGTGGCTTCTATATCTCTCAACTGGCTTTCGGCACTGACAGCATCGACTGGATTGACAAGCACAGCCACGCGACTGGTTGCGGGCACCAGCTCACGCAGGAGTTCCATCCGTTTTGCCGCCAGCTCGGAAGTGAGAATATTGAAACCCGTCAGATTGCCGCCTGGCCGAGCGATGCTAGTGACGAGACCGAGCCGGACCGGGTCTTCGGCGATGCTGAAGACGATGGGGATTGTCGTTGTCGCGGCCTTGGCAGCGAACGCAGCAGCGGGACCTGCGGCCGCAGCAATCACGGCGACCTGTCGGCGAACTAATTCGGCCGCCAGGACGGGCAGGTTGTCGTTGCGACCCTCGGCCCAGCGATATTCGATCGCCACATTCTGGCCCTCAACAAAGCCGGCCTCCTTTAATCCTTGGCGGAATGCTCGAAGGCGCTCGACGTACACGTCAGGTGACTCGAGGTTGAGAAACCCGATCACAGGCGTTGCCGGCTGCTGCGCTCGCGCCGCGAGCGGCCATCCCGCCGCGCCGCCGACCAGCGTGATGAACTCGCGACGTTTCACTCGATCACCTCGTCGGCGGTCATTTGCATGATCAGCGGCACCGTGAGGCCGAGCGCCTTGGCGGTCTTGAGATTAATCACTAGCTCGAACTTGGTCGGCGCCTGCACGGGCAGCTCGCCCGGACCCTCGCCCCTCAGGATGCGATCGACGTAGGTTGCGGATCGACGGTACATGTCGAGTACGTCGAACCCGTAGGACATCAAGCCACCGCTTTTCGGGTAGAACCGATATGGATAGACCGCGGGAATGCGGTGGCGCGCCGCGAGAGCGATGGTCGGTTCGCGGTGAAGCTGGGTGACGGGATTCGGCAGCACGATTAACGCGCCGTTCGGTTCGCGTGCGAACATGTCGATCGCGCGCTCGATTTCAGCCGCATCGCGCACGCCCGTCTGGGTCAATCGCACCCCGAACGACGGGGCGACGGTCTCGATGGCGCGCAACCACGCGGTCGATGCGGGATTATCCGGATCAAAAATAACGGACCCTCGGACAACGCCGGGCGCGATGTCCTTGAGCGCCTGCAGCCATTTTCCAACTATCGTTAGCTCGAAATGAGTAAACCCGGTGACGTTGCCGCCCGGACGCGCCAAGTTCGGGACAATGCCAAGTGCGACAGGATCGGCAACCTGCACGAACACGATCGGAACGGAACGCGTCGCCTGGGCGACCGCGATGGCGGCGGGACCGCCACAAGCAACGATAATGTCGGGTTGCAATTTAACCAGTTCTTGCGCGAGCGTCTGCGCCCGACTGCGCTCAGCGGCCTCCCAGCGGTAATCGATGCGGAGGTTCCGGCCGTCCGTCCAGCCCAGTTCCTGGACCCGTTGCACTAACGCGGTAATCCAGGACTGAGCTTCGGGGTCGCTCTCCGTGAACGTCGCGAGCACGCCGATGCGCCGCACGCGCTCGCCCTGCTGCGCGCGCGCCGCGAGCGGCCATGCCGCCGCCGCGCCGCCAAGTAGCGTGACGAACTCGCGCCTTTTCAATGGCAATGTCTCCCGTGCTTCCAACCGAAAGATATCACACCTCGCGGGTGCGGGAGACCTACTGCACTGCGGGATTTCGATCCGGCCTATGACCGCAGTGGGTCATTCTCGTCAGATCGACACGCTGCCGACGCGCCCGCAATGTCCGCTTCACCTCCGATAGCGTCCGAACTTTGGCACCGCAGCGAAATGACGCGGAGTGCCACAAGGAGACATATGCAGTGCAGCAAAGAAGGTCGTTACTCGATCACCTCGTCAGCAATGGCGAGCACGCCGGGTGGGAATGTGATACCGAGCGCTTTTGCCGTCTTGAGATTGATGATGAGTTCAAATTTGACGGGTTGCTGGACCGGCAGGTCCGGTGGTTTTGCGCCCTTGAGTATCTTATCGACGTAGGAGGCCGCGCCCCTGATCAAATAGTATACCGAGGGTCCATAACTCATCAGGCCGCCAGCCTCCGTGTAGAGGTTGTGGCCATATAATGCCGGGATTTTACGGTCAGCGGCGAGTTGCGCGAGGGTTACTCGATTTGAGCTCATGAGAGAGTCCGAAAGCACGAAGAGTGCGTCGGCCTGCTCGCGAACCATCGCGTCAAATGCACGTTCGAAATCTTTGCTATCGACCACCTCCTCGGACTGAAGGCTCACGTGCAAGGCCGGCGCCGCCTCTTGCGCATATCTCCAGTAGGTACGAATGAACGGCGCCGCGGAATTCCACAGCACTGCGACGCGCGAGGCCTTGGGGACGACGTCGAGGATCAGTTGAAGCTGCTTGGTGGTTATCTCCGGGCCGGCATCGAACGAGGTACCCGTGATGCGGCCACCCGGCCTTGCCAAGCTGGCAACGAAGCCCTGGCCGACTGGATCGCCTGTCGCTGCCATCACGATTGGAATCGAGGTCGTGGCGTTCCTGGCCGCTTGTACGCCCGACGTAGACACCGCCACGATCACATCGAGTTTTAGTTTGGCTAATTCGACAGCAGACTTTTCCAGACAGTGCATATCACCCGAACAAATTCTTCGGTCGATCGTAATGTTCTGCCCCTCCGTCCACCCGAGATTATTTAAGCCGTCGGTCAACGCAGCCTCCCCGTCTCCAGGCGGGTGCAGAGTCAGGTATCCGATCCGCGCCGTTCGCGCTGCGTTTTGCGCACTCATTGTGCGTGGCAAAGATGCAGCTACGGCGCCGCCGAGTAGAGTGATGAAATCGCGTCGTTTCATCGGATCACCTCGCAGCCTGCCACGAGGTTCCTGAATCGAGGTGGGAGCGGTCAGCGCCTCCGAGCGAAAGGATAGCACACCTCAGCACCGCAGGAGACTGCTGCGCTGCGGAATTTCAATCCCCGCTTGACCGCTTGGGGTCATTCGCGTCAGACCAGCGCAACCGACGGCTTCGCCGAATGTCCGCTTTACCTCCAACAGCGTTCGAATTTCGGCGGCGCACTGAATCGACGCGATGTGCCAATAGCGACCTAACGCATAGCAGCAAAAAGGATCGCTATTCGATCACCTTATAGGCGCGCAGCACCAGGGCCGGCGGGAACTTCCCGGCTACTTCGTGCGCACGATTCCGACGGAACCGTGTGTGTTGCGCGAAACCCACCCGCGCACCACCCGCGTTATGGATTCGCACCATAGCAGGGAGAGCTTGGTCCCCAGCCGTAGCCGCCACAGGTCGGACTGTTGGCGGTCTGAGCGAAGGTCGGGCTGGCAAGCAGCGTGACCAACGCGAGAGCAGCAAAAAGCGCTTTCATCATACCTCTCCAGAGTTGACGGACGGACTGTCCGTGGTTCCTGCAATAGCGGCAGGCCGACGGCCCGTGCCTTGCAGTTGCTGTCCTTCGCCTTTTGTAGACCGTGTGGAGTGGGCTTTTATTCCAAAGCAGCGACCACGCACCCACGTTAATAGCACACGTGATTGTGATTGCTCGCGATCGCTGCAGATTCTGCGGCAACCAATTTCCGATTAAGAACGGCCACCTCGAAGCGTGGTACAACGGAGGGGGGCCAAGAGGGCCGGCTTGCTTGGGGCCGTTCTTCATCCGCGGTCGCCGATACCAAAGAGCCGTTCGCGTGGGCGATTGCGAGCGACAACAAGACGATCGTCGGAGCGGACATGGACGGCTATTTTCGCATCACCCTCATCTCGCCCGACCGCATGGAGAAATGCTACACCCACAACGGGACCAGCCCGACCAAATCGATCGTCGCGACCTGCTACGTGATGGATCGGGTGAAACGGTAGGGTTTGTCGGAAGGCCCCGGCGAGGTTTTCGTCGGGGCCCTAGCGCTCCCGTGGGCTCTTGGGGGGCAGTGGGGCCTTCCGGGAACGCCACAAGATTATCGTCCGGCGAGCGGTTTGGTTCCCGCCGATTGGAGCCGATCGTTTGTAAATTGCACCGTCAGCGGGCGCCGTGGCAGCCCAGCGCCGCTGGCGGCAGCAAAGCGCGCGGCTTGACCCTCGGGGATGGCCCGAAAGATAATCCGGCGCACTCTCGCGAGCGCGCAGGCCCGCTATCGCGAGATCGTCGAAGCACCTCTGCTCGATTGGTTGTAGAAATGGAGGACGGGCGATGACGCTCGCAACGGACCTCGAGCTTCGCGAGAGCAAAAAGAAGATGATCAGCGGAACCTATCTCCGCAACGCGTGGTATGTCGCCGCCTGGTCCGATGATCTCGCCGACGGTCAATTGCTCAGCCGCACCATTTTGAAAGAGCCGATCGTTCTCTACCGAAAATCGGACGGAAACGTTGCCGCGTTGCAAGACCGCTGCCCGCATAGATTCGCGCCCCTGCACATGGGAAAGATCATCGATGGCGATCGCGTCCAGTGCCCCTACCACGGATTGGAGTTCAATTCGTCCGGCGCCTGCGTCTTGAACCCGCATGGAACGAAAAACATTCCGCCCCGCGCGCGCGTGCGCAGCTATCCGGCGACGGAGAAGCACAAGGCGATCTGGATCTGGATGGGCGAACGCTCACCCGAGCTTGCAAAAGTGCCGGACTTCAGCGTGCTCGATAATGTTCCTGAGATGCACGCGACGAAACGAGACCGAATTACCATTCGCGCCAATTACGAGCTGATCATCGATAATCTGCTCGACTTGAGCCATACCTCCTATCTGCACGACGGAATTCTCGGCAATGCGGATACGGTCGAATCCGAAATCACCGTCGAGCAGGACGGCGATGACATCGTGGTCGGCCGCCACGCCCACAATGCGACCGCGCCGGGACTATTCGCCATTCTGATGCCGTCGACGCCGGAGCGGGTCGACAAGTTCACCCGCATGCGTTGGATGGCGCCCAGCACTTTGCGCCTCGTGACGGGGATTTGCATGCCCGGGACGGTGCCCGAGAGCGGCACCGGTTATCATGCAATCCATATGCTCACCCCCGAGAGCGACAAGACCACCCACTATTTTTTCACCGCCGTGCGATTCAACGTCTTGACGGCGGATGACCGGTTGAACGCGCAGATCCAAGACAAGATATCGACGACCCGCCGGTTCGCATTCGAAGAGCAAGACGCGCCGGTGATCGAGGCGCAACAAGAGATGATCGATGCCGCGCCGACTGAGATCGATCCGGTCATTCTCGCGATCGACGTGGGGCCGGTGCGATACAAGCAAATCCTACAGAAATTGATTCATGCCGAGCAGAGGCAATAGGCGATGCGGAGCGCAGTTTCCGCAGCAATTGCCAGAAATGGCGCGACCGAAGCCAACAGACAAGGCTAAATGAGGCGGAGCCTTAGCTCACGCGGCGCATCCACTCCGTAGCATCGGATAGGGCGCCGTTGATACTGGCATGGCCGCCTTCTGCGCGCGCGCCGCCAAGAAGCGTGATGAAGTCGCGCCGCCTCATGGGACTTACCCCAAGGCCAAGGATCGCAGGCTAACTATAGCAGGTCTGAGCGGGTCGATGGCGCGCGGCGCAGCAAAAATCGACGCCCAATGTCGGAGTTGGGTCAAAAGGGCAGGTTCATGGCCGTCTACGGTCCTGACCGTTACGTCCGCAGCAGCCTCGGTATGTTGAGAAAACGTTTATGGCTGCGGACCGTCGTAGCCTTCAACAATGACGATATCGGCGACGGCGTTCGGTTGTCGTACCTTGATATTCGCCTGATATTCGGGCGAGCGATAGCAGGCGACCGCTGTGGCATAATCGGGAAATTCAATCACGATGTTGCGCGAGCGGCTGGTGCCTTCGGGGGCTTCGAACTTGCCCCCGCGAATCAAAAAACGTCCGCCAAATTTCTTGAAGATTGCCGGATTGGCAGCCACGTAGGGTTTGTAGCCTTCGTCGTTCGTCACGTCGACACGCGCGATCCAATAACCTTTTGGCATTTCCAGTCTCTCGGCGGGCGCGGGTCATGAATTCCCCGCGTAAGCTCCGGATGGACACAGTAGCAAATTGCTAAATTCGCCAGAAGCCCAAATGTCCGGGTTGGGTCATTTTCGTCAGATCGACGCGCTCCGGACGCTGCCGGCATGTCCGCTTCGCTCCGATCGCATCAAAATTTTCGTACCGCAGTGAATCGACGCGGAGTGCCACTCGCTACCCTATGCAGTGCGCCTACCAAAACAGACGCGCGCTTGTATACTGATGCCGTCGCTGGGCAGAGAGGTTTCACATGCATACGCTCGACAAAGGCACGATTGTCTGGCGGGCAATCGCGGTTGTTGCTCTCCTGCTATTGTCTGAGCGTACGTGGGCGTTGGACAACGTCACGCTGATCACCGACTTCGGCTACAACGGTCGCCACGCCTATTTCTTCGTCGCGATTGAAAAGGGCTATTACAGGGATGCTGATCTGGATGTGAAGGTTGTCCGCGGCCAGGGATCGGTCGATGCCATCCGGCAGGTCGGCGCTAATAATGCAATCGTGGGTTTTGCCGACGCCGGTTCGCTCGTCCTAGCGCGCGGCAACGATCAAATTCCGGTCAAGCTGGTTTCAATCGTGTATGCCAAGCCGCCGCAGGCGGTGTTCTGCCGCGAGGATTCCGGTATCAAGCAGCCCAAGGATTTGGAAGGAGCCTCGATTGCCAATCCTGCAGGTGGAGCAACCGTCGACATGTTCCCGGTCTACGCCAAGGCCGCCGGCTTAGACGCGAGCAAGGTAAAGTGGATCGTCGCGGGCAGCGACTTGCTGCCGGGATTGCTCGCCGGCAATCGGGTGCCGTGTGTTGGTCAGTTCACGGTCGGTGAGCCACTTCTGCGCATGCAAGCCGCGCCCACCAAGCTCGTCCGTTTTGCCTTTGCCGATGCGGGTGTGAGCTTTTATGGCAATGGTCTCATTGCGACCGACAGCACCATCGCGACCAAGGCCGACATTGTGCGACGGCTTGTCGCCGCCACGATTCGCGGCATGAAGGATGCCTTCGCGAGGCCGGACGAGGCGGGTCGGATCATGAACAAATATCATCCAACGATCGATGTCGCAGTTGCCGAGGGAGAAACCAAAGCAGTGGCTGAACTGGCGCAAGTCAACGGCCGAGAACTCGGCCTCATCGATCCTGCCCGCATCGAAGAGACTATTAACGTCGTCAACAGCGTCTTCAAGCTCAAGACGCCGGTGGCGGTGAACGACGTCTATGCGCCCGGATTCGTATCGAAGTGATGTCGATTGCTGCGTCCGTATCGACGGTAGCAGGAGGCCTTGTGAGTGTTGCACGAATAGCGGTGCCAGATCTCGTCTCAAACTCGTACTTTCCGGCGATCGCTGCGATCGAGCTTGGCTTCTTCGCACGGGAAGGGCTTGACGTTGCCCATGAGCTGATATTTCCGAACTACAAGGCCTATGAGGCGCTGCGCGACGGCAAGATCGATTTCGTCGCCGGTCCGGCGCACGCCGCCTTTCGCGCCTTCCCGGAATGGGAGGGAGCCAAGCTGCTCGCTGCGCTGGCGCAGGGAATGTACTGGCTCCTGGTCATGCGAGCGGACCTTGCGGCAACGCCAGGTGACGTCAACGCCGTCAAGGGCCGCACGATCGGAGCGGCGCCGCTGGTGGACCAGGGACTCAAGCGCCTCTTGATCGACGCAGGATTCGATCTCGACCGCGACGGCGTGCGCATCACCGGCGTTCCTGGGGCGAGCGAGCCTGGCGTATCTTTCGGAGTAGCCGCGGCGAGAGCGCTTGAGGATGGCAAGCTTGACGGATTTTGGGCCAACGCCATGGGGGCTGAGAACGCCGTCCGCCGCGGCGTCGGCAAAGTGATCCTTGACGTCCGTCGCGGATTGGGCCCATCGGCTGCTTTCCACTATACGATGCCGGTCCTGGCAACGAGCGATCACGTGATCAAGCGCGACCCGAACATGGCCGCGGCCGGCGTGCGCGCGGTGGTGAACGTCCAGCGCGCTTTGAAAGGCAATGTCGGCCTTGCCACAAAGGTCGGACAGGCGTTGTTTCCGCCAACCGAGGCCGTGCTGATCGCGGACGTGGTCGCGCGCGATTTGCCCTACTACGATCCGACCATCTCGGAAGCGGCGGTCGCCGGCCTCAACCGCTTTGCTCGGGCAAGCGGCTTGGTGCAGAAAACGGCGCCCTACGATCGGGTCGTTGCCATGGAGTTTCGCCACCTCTGGACCGCCTAGGAGGCGAGTGGTGTGCGCCGCCGACTTGGCCAGCCAAGTGTCGGAGAGCTCATTCGCAGAACGGGACAGGAAAGCGCGCGGCTCTTTCCGTCAGCGCGCAAATGTCCGCTGTATATCCGATAGCGACCGAATTGATGCGTCGCAGTGAGATGTCGCGACGTGCCAATAAGAGACAAAGTGCACCGCAGCGAAAGGGCGCTATTCGATCACCTCATCGGCGAGTCAACGCGCGTACTTGCGCCCCCACTCGCGCATGGCACGGACGATCGGGCCGAGGTCGCGACCCTTTGCGGTGAGGACGTACTCGGCCCGCGGGGGACTCATCGAATAGAAGCGTCGCTCGACGACGCCATTCTCCTCAAGCGTCCGCAGACGCTCCGATAACGTCGTCGGGGCAATGCCTTTCAACGAGTCCTGCAACTGCTGAAAGCGCCTTGGCCCGTGCAGGAAAAAGTCGCGCAGGATAAGGCAGGTCCAACTCGATCCGATGACGCTGATCGTGCGGGCCACCGGGGAGTCAGTGGTGTCTTGATTCTGCATGATGGAACTTTATTCAGCCGTTGCGTCATTCGCAATTATTCCCGAAGTCACTATTATGTGAT
>WNFJ01221926.1_pt1 | contig 10186 bp, 6 predicted proteins | sample 5400461 | NCBI WGS metagenome assembly WNFJ01 (sample SAMN13153349, study PRJNA577476) | soil metagenome | isolation source: 115 cm saprolite on Douglas fir-dominated hillslope | place: USA:California | collected 2013-09-17
GCGGGCGCGGCATGAATCCCAAGACGAGTTCAACCATTGGCTTCGAGCGCAAGCATAACCCGGCCATCGCGCCGCGTCCACGCGATACATTTATTCACGACATCAACGAGAATCTGCCGCAGCGCCCACCCAACATGCTCAAGATCGTTGAACGCAACCGTGCCGACTATACTCATGATACCGCTCCAGCCACTCCGATAGCTCTCGGACCCGAAAGCTTTCAAAAAGAGATGCACGCGGGGGCGCTGGTCATCGATACGCGCTCACCCCAGGAGTTTGGCGAAAGCCATATTCCAGGCGTTTTGCAAGTCTACTTGCATGGCTCTGCCTTCGCTACCCGCGTTGGCTTCATTGCCTCCACGGAGAGTCGCCTGCTGCTGGTGGTCAAGGATGAACGCGACCTGCGGGAGGCGGCCGCGCAGCTGGCTGTGGTCGGCGATGCAGGTATGGCGAGATGCAGGCCTGCCGCTGCAGCACCTGCAGCAGATAACCGTTGATGAGCTGCACGCGCAGCGTGATGCGTTCACCGTATTGGATGTGCGCGACCAGGGAGAATGGGACGAGGGCCATATCGACGGCGCGCTGCATATCCCGTATTACTTGCTAGAGCAGCGCCTGCAAGAACTTGATGGTCGACAGCCACTGGCCGTAACCTGCGCCAGCGGCCAGCGCAGCACGCTCGCCTGCTCTATCTTGCAAAGGCATGGATTCACAGAATTGTGTAATGTCGTAGGTGGCATGGAGGCCTGGAGCAAGCGCAGCTTCCAAAAGGAAATGTAGGGGCGACCCTTGCGGTCGCCTGCTGATCACTCTTACGCTCGCCCGCATGATCACCCTAGCGGTCACCCAGAAGGCGGGATTTGTGTAATTATTCCCATGGTTTTGCATATTCTGCAAGACTATGCTTCCTGATCACCGTGCCAGAGGCGTTGCATCTCATGGTTGGTTTCCAGCAATGTTTCTAGCGTTCCCTCGGCGTCGACCTTACCGCCTTTGAGAACTATGATATGATCGGCGCGGCGCAGAGCAGCATGACGATGAGAGACTACCAGATACGTTGCTTGCTGACGCTCAAACAACCGTTCCCACAATAGATGTTCGGTCTCGACATCGAGCGCGCTTGAGAGGTCATCGAAGACGAGTAGTTCCGGGTTGCGAACAAACATACGCGCTGCCGCCGCTCGCTGCACCTGTCCTCCCGAGAGGCGTATTCCCCTCGGACCGACGATGGTGTCCAATCCATCAGACATAGCCTCCAGATCTGGTTCCATCACCGCAATGTTGATGGCCTCACGCACCTCTGCCTCGCTCGCAGGCGCCCCCATCAGGATATTGTTTCTCAAGGTATCGCTGAAGAGGCGCGGCACCTGTGCAGTGTAGGCACTGAAAGGCGGCTTGAAAAACAGGGACGGGTCGTCGATCGATTCACCATTCCAGCGTATCTCTCCTTCGTCTTTGGGTAGCAGACCAAGTAACACACGCAGTAAGGTTGTTTTACCAGAACCAATGCGCCCTGTGACCACGGTAAACGATCCACGTTTGAGCCGTAGATTGATATCCTCAATGCCAGCGGTCACGCCTGGATAACGAAAGCTTAATCCGCGCGCATCCAGTGTCTCAAGATGGTGCCTGGCGGCTTTCTTTATATGCGCGAGTTCAGGCAGCTTGCCACGTTCGTACACTGGACCGTGCTCGACAAGCACCTGTAATGGCTCATCAGTAATCATGTCGCTCATGCGCTCAATGGACACCTCTTGCTGCTTGTAATCACCTATAAACAGGCCCCATTGGGAAGGCAGCTGCGTGGTGAACCACAGGTAGTAGATAAAGAGCGCAAAATCTCCTACGGTAAAGGTTTTGTTCGCCATGGCCTGACCCGCCAGTAGCAGCGTCACACCAATTCCGAATGTGGCTGCGTTATCGAAGATCGAGTGAAGCAACTCGTTAAACAAACGATCTCTGAGCATGACCTTGCGACGTGTGTCATTCAGCTTGCGAAAATGTCCTATCACATCTTTCTCCGCGTTGGCAACCTTCACCGCCTGAGTCGCCCCGAAAACCTCGCCCAGAAAGCTCGTGACAGCACTCGTTGCCGCGCTACTAATATGACGATAGCGCAGAATACGTCCCCACGCCACGCGTGACACCACAATAGCTGCAAGCAGAGGCAAGAAGATCACCAGCGTAATGGTCAGGTTGATGCGTGCCATAATGACAATGGCGATAAGCGATGCAGCCGTTTGTCCGAACATATCTGGTAGCCACAATGGAAAGTCTGAAGTCTCCCCGACATCATCGCGGAAACGACTGATAGCATCACCCGGCGAGATGGGCATGGCTTGCGCACCTGGACGACGGAGGATGCTGGCAAAGAGATTGCGTCGCAGCAGCGCACCGGTTGTATAGCGAAACGTGACATCACCCCAGATCTCGCCAAACGTGGTTGCCTGTCGCCCCAGTTCCACCGAGGCATACAAAGCAATGAGTCCCCATATGCTCAGAGTAGCAGGCGCTGCACCGGTGATGGTGTCAAAGATGGACTTTTCAATAAGCCCTGGAATCACCTGCAGTACAAAAAACAGAATGTGGAACAGGCAAAAGACGGCATAGGGCCACGGACGGTAGGCAATGAGTTGCCAGTTGAACGGCCATGTTTTCAAGCGACGACTCTGCTTTTGTGCTCCAGTACTCATACCAGCACCTCCTCTAATCCAGTTTGCAGCAGGCTATAGAAGCGTGAAGTTGGGTCATGCATCAAGGCCAAGCGTGACCCGTATTCCACAATACGTCCATCTTCTAAGACCATAATGTCGTCGGCACGCTGGACCGTTTTGAGGCGGTGAGCAATCATGATGCCTGTACGCTGCTCCAGTAACCGATCTACGGCCTGTTCCAACAGGTTTTCCGTGGCTGGATCAAGGCGCGAAGAGGCTTCGTCCAGTATCACCAGTCCGGGATTTTTAAGGAAGACGCGCGCAAACGCCAGCAGTTGTGCCTCGCCGGCAGACAAGCCTTGTCCACCTGCAGCTAGCTCCGCAGCGAGTCCACCGGCAAGGGATTGTATCCACTCCCACAAACCAAGGTCCGTAAGCACGCGCTCGATCTGCTCGTCGCTGCTACCCTGCTTAAAGAAGGTAAGGTTATCGCGCACACTTGCCTGGAAGAGTTGCACATCTTGCGTCACCATGCCCACGTGATCGCGCAGATCATCTATTGCAATGTCGCGAATATTCGCTCCATTCAAACTGATCGTGCCAGTGGCGGGATCATAGAGACGGAAGAGCAGGCGGGCCAGCGTCGTTTTGCCACTCCCTGTTCGTCCCAGAATGCCGAGAACCTTTCCAGCCTGCAGGTGAAACGAGACATTTTGTAGAACCAACTGCTGCTGATCATAGCTGAAAGAGACGTCCCGAAACTCGACTGCAACCTTATCAGTAGGAAGAGTCGTGCTTGCCTTTTCCTGCACTTCAGGGCGCAGCAGCAGCAGTTCTTCGACGCGCTCAATACTGGCAGTCGCCTCTTGCAGGTCCGCCACCTGTTCCTGGAAGTTTTCAAGAGGTGCCGATAACATGCCTATGTAGTACACAATCAAGTAGGCCGTACCAATTGTCGCCTGATGCTGGCTATAGAGGTACACACCCAGACCTAGCCCGATTGTATAGCTGATGACAAACAGAAACCTGGTGCTGATCCAGGTAAAATGACTCATCAGGCGTGCAGTACGAAACGTTTCGAGCATTCGCCGCATCAATTGATACAGGCGACGCGTGACATACGCTTCTGCCCCAATGGCACGAATATCTTCGGTTCCTGAAATGTGCTCTTCCAGGAAACCATAATGCTCAGCATCGGCCTGACGCTCTATGGCCCATTTCTTAACCGCAATGCGTTGCAGCAGAGCAAGGGCAAGCAGCGTGACGATGCAATATGCTGTTAGCCCGGCACCAATACGCCAATCCTCCCGAAACAGCAGCAGCAGGATACCAACAATCAGCAGGGAGTTTCCCAGCACCCGCAGTGTGAATTGAGAGAAGAAGTTGGCAAGCGAGTTCACGTCACCATCAATACGCTCGATCAATTCGCCTGGCGTGTACTTCTTGTGGAAGGACATATCGAGCAAGAGACAGTGCAACGCCAGGTCAGCGCGCAGTGCATTGGTCGCAGTCCAGCCAACATTTTCAGCGACGTAGGTCGAGCAAAAAGCAATGGTTCGCTGTATCAAGGCGATACCAATGAAAAGCAGGGCAGCAAACAACAGCTTTTGCGATGGGCCACCTGCCTGGGTTATATCGATAAAGTAGCGAATCACTTGCGGGTTTAGCAGTTGCAGGCCAATGCTGGCCAGGAGCAGCACAGCCAGTAAGACAACGCTTATCCATTGGGGCTTGAGGTACGTGACCAGCAAGCTCCAGTAACGTTTGAGTTGCACATGCATAGAGGTATCGTTCCTTTCGCCACACGGAGTCATATCCAGCCATTGAAGGCAGGGTATTACCACGGTAGAAAAAACAAGGGGGCTGAGACAATACCTGGAGATGCAGTGCAAGCGGGAAAAGGACTACGGACAAATGCTTCTTATAGCCGTAGCAAGCAAGAAAACAACGCTCATGGCAACACAAAGTAAGCCAGTGGATGAACTGTGTTCTTGCTAAGAAAGCCGTCTAGAATGAGACCAGGTATACTCAGCTTTAGCTGTTTGCGAAAACAGCGGAGGGAAATTTGGCTTTCACGTGGGCACCTCCGTTAATGCATGTTATAACGGAAGTCTACCATTGTTTTAGCTGAAAAGCAAGAGTGATTTTTGGGAGTTCAGTATTTTTTGTCAGGGGCAGAGGCGATCACAAGATCGCCCCTGAAAGTGAGGCCAGGGTAATTATCTGCTACCCTTACCCGGCCTGCAGCTCCCCAAGCGTGGCGTTCACAGTCAGTTGCTGGCTGCCACGCATAATGGTAACCGCAACGGTGTCACCGGGATTTTTAGCGGCAAGGGCATCGCCCAGCGACGAGGCATCATTTACTGCCTGGCTGCCGACCTGAATGATGACATCGCCTGCGCGCAGGCCTGCTTGAGCCGCAGCGCTGTTTTGCACAACGCTGGCTATAAGCGCGCCGTGATCGACGGACAGGTTATCCTGCGCAGCCAGGTTCGCGTTAACGCTAATCACGCTGACACCAAGAGCTGCGCGCCCCGTGTGGGTGACCTTCCCTGTATTGATGATTTGCTCCGCGATGAGCTTTACGCGGTTCGACGGGATGGCGAAGCCGACGCCGTTGGCGGGAGTGCGGAACTCGGGGTCGATGGCTCCCAGCGTAGGAATACCGATCAAGTTGCCTTGCAGGTCTACCAGTGCGCCGCCGCTGTTGCCCGGGTTGATAGGCGCGTCGGTCTGGATGGCGTTTGGCAGCGTTGCGCCGTTCTGGCCTTCGGAAGCGGTACGGTTCAAGGCGCTGATGATGCCGTTCGTTACCGTTTGCGAGAAACCAAGCGGGCTGCCGATAGCCAGCACATCCTGCCCAACTTGCAACTTTGACGAGTCGCCCAGGGCTGCCACCGTGAGGCCGTTGGCAGGCGGGGTGATCTTCAACACGGCCAGGTCATCGGTGGCATCGGCTCCAACCAGTTGCGCTGACAGCTTCCTGCCGTCATTGAGCACGACATTGATACTGGTCGCACCATTGATCACGTGATTGTTTGTGATGATGTAGCCGCGCCGATCGATGATGACACCGGAGCCTAGCTGGTTTCCGGACGAGGTGGTCACATTTACCTGCACCACCATCGGCTGCACCTTGGCGATTACCGCCTCGCGCACCGCTTCGGTATTATTTCCGCTGAGTGCGGGAACAGGGGCCGTGGAATTCGTGCCAGCCTGCAGCGTTCCCGTGGTAGTCGCACTGCTCCTGCCCAACTGCCAGCCCGCGAACAAGCCGATGTTCAGAACCACGAGCAGCAGCCCCAGCACGATCGCTGTGCCCCAGCGTCTTGGGTTGCGTGGTGCAGCGTCCTGTGGCGCGGACAGCGGCGGACGCGCTGCTAAAGGCGGTGTTGGCGTACTTTCAAGCATAGCCTGGTGTGGTGGTATTGGTGTTTGCCCAGGCGCGGCCAGATACGGCAGCGTGGGTTCCTGCTCGTAGGGAGCGAGATATGGAGATGTTGGCTCATCATTGCTATTATAATACTGCATATGTATTCACTATAACCTTTCTTCGTTACGACAGTGACCCTGGTACGAAAAGTGTTTTTGCTTGTATACATACTGTGCCTCAAGAATTTCAAGGAATTGGCAGAGAAATGTAAAAAAGCTGTAAGGAAAATCTGGAGATTTCGGGGTGGTACACCTTACGAAAATTTTACATTTTACTGTCATCTTCTTGAACTTTTAGCGATATGCTATGATGCGAATAATACATGTCTCCGTTGTTTGGAGGCGACAAGGGAAGCTATGAAAATCCTCGTTATTGAAGATGAGCTGAATATCGCGCGGGTCATCCAGCTCTACCTGGAGCAGGCCAATTATACCGTACTGGCGGCCAGAGATGGCGTGGCCGGCCTGGAACTGCACGCCCGCGAACACCCGGACCTGGTTATCCTCGACCTTATGCTGCCCGCGCTGGGTGGCATGGAGGTGTGTCGCCGCATCCGCGCCTGGGCCAACACACCCATCCTCATGCTCACAGCGCGCCAGGGCGAGGAAGACCGCATAGCAGGCCTGGACCTGGGCGCGGATGATTATCTCATCAAACCGTTCAGTCCCCGCGAGGTTGTGAGCCGCGTGAAGGCTATCCTGCGCAGGACTGCGCAAAATATGACTACCACGACTGAAACGAAAAGCGCTGAAACGCCAGGCAAAGCAAAGCACGAAGAGCTACGTTTCGCTGGGCTCGCCATCGATATCCCTGCCAGGCGTATCGAGGCGGAAGGGCAAAGAGTGACGCTCACGGCCAAAGAGTTCGACTTGCTGGTCACGCTCGCCTCGGCTCCCGATCGCGTATTTAGCCGCGAGGCGCTGTTGAACGCGGTCTGGGGTTATACCTACCTGGGGGATGGTCGCACCGTTGATGTACATATCGGCACGCTGCGCAAAAAGATAGAAGCAGTGGAAGGGGTCCCGCACTACATCAAAACGGTCTGGGGGGTGGGCTACAAGTTTGATCCTGAAGGATAGACTGATGAGACGTTTCGCTCTCCCAGCATTGAGCCTGCGTGCCAAACTTGTCCTGAGCTACCTGGGCGTAGCTCTGGCTGCCATCGTAGTGTTGACGATCGTCATCACCTTTGCCGTGCAAAACTACTTCTATAGTACGGAAAGAGAACTGCTGCATACCCGGGCGGAACTCGTTGCACAGCAGGTTGTAGAGGTCTATCATGAGGCCGGGGGAAACTGGGACAACCTGAATCCTTTGCGGCTCAATAGTCCAGACCTGTTTGTAATCGTAGATACAAAGCGCCATGTGCGCAGCCTTCCTTCTCCTACCTACTTCAAGCTGAACAACGCTGACATCCCTTTGCTCCAGCAGGCGCTGGGGCAGTCTCTCCAGGGCCGGGAAGTGAACGGTACCCTGCGGGGCGATGCCGACGGAGATACATTTGCAGGACAGTATATCGCCTTGCCGCTGCGTGATAACGGGCAAATAATCGGAGCGATGTTTCTTGCTGAGCCGCAGTTATATCCGCAGGGCTTTTCACCCAACGAGTTCCTGGTCAATGTCAACTGGGCGATCCTGATTACCGCAATGGGCGTCTCGCTCGCCGTATTGATCTTCAGCCTCTTCCTCGCTCATAAGCTCACCAGGCCGCTGGCCGCGCTCACCGCTGCCGCCGCACAAATGAAGGGCGGGAACTATACCCAGCGGGTCTCCCCACCCATGTCCCAGGACGAACTGGGCAAGCTGGCGTTGACCTTTAACGCCATGGCTGATACCATCGAGTCAGACGTGACCGAGCTGCGCCAACAGGAGGAAATGCGCCGTGAACTGATTGCCAATATTGCCCACGATCTGATTACGCCCCTGACGGCAATCCAGGGCCTGGGTGAAGCGCTCGCCGACGATGTGATATCCGAGCCGAAAGCCCGCCAGGAAACGGCGCAACTGATCGGCCGCGAGGTACAACGCCTGCGCCGCCTGGTTGGTGATATGCAGCAGATGACTTCATTAGAGGCGGGTCGCATTCAGCTTGACCTGGCCCCACTGAACCTGCACGCGCTGGTTGACGAGATGCTGGCGGTGATTGGACCCGAGTGCGAGCAGCGTGCATAACGAGATCGCTCCGGAAACACCCCCTGTACTGGCCGATAGCGACCGCATCACACAGGTGCTGCTCAATTTGCTGGACAACGCCCGGCACCATACGCCCGCGGGCGGCACGGTGACTATTGGCGCCAGGGCAGAAGGAAAAGAACTGACCGTGTGGGTAAGTGATACAGGGGCGGGTATCGACGCTGCCGATCTCCCGCACATTTTTGACCGCTTTTATCGCGCGGACCGTGCGCGCTCCGGCTCGACGGGAGGCAGTGGCCTGGGCCTTTCTATCGTCAAGGCTATCATCACAGCCCATGGCGGCACTATCCATGCCGAAAGCGCTCCAGATCAAGGCACAAGTATCCTGTTCACCCTCCCCCTCGCGCAAGAACCCCAGTAAGGAGATGCCATTCAAAGCCAGCTCTCGCCTGACTCGCATGCGTTTCCGAACACCAGGGTTTCTTTTCAGCGTTCAGCCAGCTTTTTGTGAAGAGCCAGAGCAACTGGATCCCTTGGATTGCGTTTGAGTGCTTGAGCGGTGCTTGCCAGGGCAAGCGCGTCCTCTCCATTTTTCAAATAAGCCAGCGCCAATAACCCATAGCCTTCAGCAGCTTCAGGATCAACGGCTATCCCCACTTCCAGGATACTCTGAGCCTCGCTGGCTCTGTCAATGCTTATCAGAACATCGCCGACAACGTGAAATTGCTCTGTGCCAAAATCATAGCCGTCTGATTGCTGATCCTGAAGATCCCGATAGGCTTGAAGAGCTGCCTTCACCCCTTCCTTTCTGAGGATGGGGCTCAGCGGAACGAGCACCGGCGGCTTCGGCATCTGCGGTTCGAAACCAAGCAGCACGTCGAGCGCTGCTTCTCTGATCTGATAGACTGGTGCAGGAAGTGTATTCGCCAGCACGACGACCCCAATGCCCTCTTCAGGCAACAACACAAAGGTCGTGTCAAAGCCAGTATCGCTGCCGCCATGACTGATCTGTCGTTTCCCTTTGTAGGTGCTAAGAAACCAACTGAGACCAGCGAACATTGGTGGATCACCCTCTCTTTGCGCGTAGGGATGCCAGAAGAGATCATAACTGGCTGCGCTGAGGATGCGCTTGCCATTCCAGCTGCCTTTCTGCAGGTTGGCTCTGGCCCAATGACACATTTCGAGCGCACTGGAGTGTAAGGTTGAGCTTGGCGCATGGGCGCGATGGTAAGGATAGACCGGGCTGAGCATGATTTGGGGGACGCTCACGTGTGGGGTCACTCCAAGTTCAGCAGGCACTTCGTGTTCGAGGAAGGTGCTGGTGGACATGCCCAGCGGGCGTAACAGATGCCTGCTCATATACTCTTCAAAAGATTGTCCCGACAGTTTCGCAATGAGATCCCCCAGCACTTCATACGCGATATTGCTGTAGGCGAAGCGCTCCCCCGACGCAAAGAGCAGCGAAGCATTTCCCAGACTACGCACATAGCGCTCGAGTGCCCCTGCACCATATTCCGGCTGATCCCAATGGTAATTATCCTCATCGGGCATACCAGAGACATGGCTGAGCATCTGTTGAACAGTGATGGCTCGAGAGCGCTCGTCGTTCATGGTGAAATACGGCAGATAGCGCACGATAGGAGTATCCAGGTCAAGATTCCCCTGTTCGGCCAGTTGCATGATGGCTGTTGCCACAAAGGGCTTGGAGACCGAGGCCAGATGAAATAAGGATGTTGCCGTGACTGGCTCTCTTGTTTGAAGATGCTTCACCCCAAAGCCTTTGGCATACACGACCTCATCGCCCCGGACAATCCCGATGGCAAGCCCCGCCATCTCGAAGGAAGCCACCACCTGCTGAATCAGTGGCTCTAACTGTTCTTCCAGGATGGTGGTGATCTCCTGGTTGCTGTTCTGTGCCTTCATGAGTTCGTCGGCGATGAGCACCCTTCCCTTTTCAAGGGAACAG
>WNFJ01223158.1_pt1 | contig 10186 bp, 10 predicted proteins | sample 5400461 | NCBI WGS metagenome assembly WNFJ01 (sample SAMN13153349, study PRJNA577476) | soil metagenome | isolation source: 115 cm saprolite on Douglas fir-dominated hillslope | place: USA:California | collected 2013-09-17
CGGGTCGTAGTAGGCGCGCATGCCAGCGGTCAGGGAGGCGGCGCGGGCCCGCGCGACCACCTCATCGATCGTGCTGTCGGTGACGTCGATGGTGACCACCGAGTTCTGCGCGATCGGGGCGATGACGCCCGCCAGGCCCGGCCGGAACCGGTTGTTCATCATGACCTTGATCGTCAGCGGGTGTACCCCGGTGGCGCGCCCGATAGCTATCGCGATCACGGCGAGCGTCACCCGGGAGGCGTCGGTCCGGGTGCGTTTGGCGATGGCCAGCATGGCCAGGTGTGCCGCGGGTGAGCTGAACCGGGCCTGCCAGTAGCGCGGCACCGCCTGGCCACCCGGGCCGGCTGGCTCGCCGAACGTCTGCGCCGGGATGTGCCCGAGCTGCGATTCCCAGTACCGCATCGTGCGGCTGGACAGCTGCCGAAGCTGCGGCGTCTGCTCGCTCCGGGCAACGTCGAGGATCTGCGGGCGCCGCGGCTCGCTGGCCGCGCGGCCGGCCGTCCCGGCCGCGATCAAGTCGGCGAGGAGCAACAGGTGCGCCCCGCCGTCGGCAACCAGGTGGGAGAGTACCCAGACCAGGCGCAGGCAGGCGCCGCGATGCCTGAGCACCGCCATCCGCAGCGGCCAATCGCGATGGAAGTCGAACCGCGCGAGCGGCCAGGTGGCCCAAAGATGGTCTGCGTATCGCGCTACGTCGGCCCGATCGGCGTCATCGGGGATCGTCAGGATGTCCAGGCCGATCTCCCCCGACCCCGCCACCTCCTGGCCCAGGCGGCCGGCCCGGCCGGTCCCCAGCCGCATCCGCAGCGCGGCATGCCGGTGCATCAGGCCGCTCAGGCGGGCGGCCGCATCTTCGACGGTGCTGCCGTCGGGCAGGCTGAACATTCCGGGCATGCTGAACTGGCTGCCGCTGTCCTGCATATCTTGCCAGATCGCCTTCTGGCCCCAGGTCAACGGCTCAGTGCCAGCCTCTGCTCCGGTGAACTGGACGACCATCCGGTCCTGGCTGGCCGGCTCGAACATAGCTGATTCTGGGCAGCTTCCGGCGGCGCGTGTCAATCCCCAGCAGGCGCCAGCACGCCGGCCCGCAACGGCGTGGAGTGGCTGCTGACCCTTGTCAAACGAGCCCGAACGAGTAAGGTCAATCTTAGCCAGAACCGCCGTTATCAGGTCCTTTTGTACCGTTCCGGCAGATTTACTGCCTCATAAGCTGCCGCAACTGCCACCGGTCTTCGGGGACTGGTCAGCACGCTGACCATGGCCCGGTGAGGGGAGGGAGGTCGGGTGACCGGAGGCGCGTTCCCGCAGGTGGCCGGAGGCGCGTACCCACAGTTAGAACCGGAGTGGGTTGACGAGGTGCTGCTGGCGGGCGCCTCAGACGATGTGTGCCTGCACCTGGGCGAGCCGGTCAGCCGGGCTGAGTTGCGCCGGCTCGTGGCGGAGCGGCACCGCGCCCTGGCCGGTGCGGGGCTACGCCGCGGCGGCTCCGTCGCGCTGTGCCTTGCGCCGTCGCTCGCGTTCATCACGAACCTGCTCGCCTCGTGGAGAATTGGTGCGCAGGCGTCACTCCTTGACCACCGGCTCACCCCGTACGAGGTGGACGTCGCGCTCCAGCGGCTGCTGCCGCAACTCGTCGTGACGGCCGAGCGCTCCACCGGCGGCCCATTGCGGGGGTTCGCCGAGATCACCGAGCGCGTGCGCGCGTATCCCGGCCGGCCCGCCGCCACCACCCACGCCGTCATCCAGCTCAGCTCAGGGTCCACGGGACCATCCAAGATCATTGGCCGCGACGCCTCGAACCTCGTCGCCGAGGTGAAGCGCTACACGATGATCGACGGCGTTCCTGGCCGCGATGAGCGCATCGTGTCGCTCGCTTCGATGGTGCACGTGCTCGGGCTCGTCGGCGGCCTGCTCTACGGCCTGCACGCGGGCGTGAACCTGACGATCCCGGCCCGGATGACGGCGGACGGCATCCTGTCCACCGTCGCCGCGGGCTCACAGCCGACCACGCTGCTGGGCGTCCCCTTTCATATCGAACTGCTGGCGTCGGTGCGCCAGCCGCCGAAGCTGCCGCAGCTCACCGGCATGACCACGGGCGGCGAGCTGGTCCGCGCGGACGTCTACGACGCGTTCACCGGCCGCTACGGCGTGCGTCTCGGCAACATGTACGGGATGACCGAGGTCGGAGTCATCGCGACCGATCTGTTCGGTGCGCACCGGCCCGCGGTGGAGCCGGCGCCCGGCCTCACCGTCCGGGAAGAGGCCGGGGAACTGCACGTCTCTGTGCCCGAATCGCCGTACCTCGGCGACCAGGACCCGAATCGCTGGTCGGACGGCTGGCTGCACACGAGGGACGCCGGCGGCGTCGATCGCCAGACCGGACTGGTGCGGGTCCTCGGCCGCCGGGACTCCCAGGTCTCCGTCGGCGGCCTCAAGGTGGACCTGACCGAGGTGGAGCACATGCTCGCCGCCCTGCCCGAGGTCGCCGGGGCCGTCGTGGTGCACGACCACGCGATCGAGGCGTACCTGGTGCTCGCGGAGGGAGCTGAGACGTCCGCCGTGGAGCGCGAGATTACGACCCGGCTCGCTGCGTACAAGCGCCCGCGGCGGCTGCACATAGTCGAGCAGCTACCGCGCACCGCCACCGGAAAGCTCGTCCGAGACCACGCCGTTCTCCGCGACGTCGGGCCGAGCGGGCCAGCACTCCGCGACGAGCCGGGCAAGCCGGCGATGGCACCCGCCCCCGCAGCCCGGGCCGACGCCGACCGCCAGGCTGTCGTGTCAAGCCACCCTCTCCCGGAAGGAAGGGCCGACCATGATCGATGAGATCCGCCAGTTCGTGCTCGACTCGCTGACGGACATGAACTACAGCATCGACGGCATCGACGACGACACCGTGCTCGGCCCGGCCGGCGCTGATCTGGAGTCGCTCGCCCTCGCCGAACTGGCCGTGCGGGTGGAGGACCGTTTCGGAGTGAAGTTCGACGACGACGAGGGCGAGACGCTCGCCGGCATGACCGTCGGCGAGTTCTGCCGCACCGTCCTGCCGCGGATCCAGCCCGCGTCGGCGCACTGACTCATGCCCGGCGTACTGCAGCGGTCCGACGTCGTAGCGCTGCTCGCCACTTACGGTGACCGGCAGCCCGAGCAGGTACCGGAAGCGATCGACTCCCTGGAACTGGTCTGGCTGATCCACCAGATCGAGCAGCGTCACGGCGCGCTCGACCTCGACGATGACATGCTCGCGCGCATGACGACGGTCACCGGCGTGGTTGACCTGCTGAAGGATCTGAGGGTCGGGTCATCGCATGACTAACTTAGCCGCCATGGCCTCGGCGCCGACCGCCCGCCGGGGGACAGGCTCGGTGGCCGTGACCGGCGCCGGCGTCCTCAGCGCGTACGGCCGGGGGACCGAAGCGCTGCTGTCCGGGGCGCTGTCTGGCCGGCCCGCCTTCGCGCCCGTCCAGCGGTTCGACGTCGGGGCCCGGCGGGTTCGCTTCGCGGCGACCATGCCAGGTTCCCCCGAGCTGCGCTCGGAGGTGACCCGCGCCGCCGCCGAGGCGTGCGACGACGCTGGCCTGTCGCCGTCCGACCGCGCGCGCAGCCCCCTGTTCCTCGCCATCCACGGCGATCCGGCGATCGCCCGTGCCCCCGAGGCTGACCAGCCCGGGCTCGGGCCTGAGGCGTTCACCGCCGCGGTCGCGGGCGACTGCGGTCTCGCGGAGCAGGGAATCCGCTGCTACATGTCGGCGTGTGTGGCCGCGAGCACCGCGATCGCCGACGCGGCCGCGATCATCGCGCGCGGCCACGCCGACCGCGTCGTCGTGGCCGGCGGGTACCTCGTCGACTCCGATCAGTTCGCGCTGTTCGACGCCGGCCGCGTGCTCGCCGACGACGGCCAGGTGCGCCCGTTCAGCGCTGGGCGGCGCGGACTGCTCCTCGGGGACGGCGTCGGCGCCGTCGTCATCGAGTCGTGGGAGTCCGCGCGGGCGCGGCGGGCGCCGCCGCTGGCGCGGCTGGCAGGCTGGGGTCGCAGCGGCGACGCGCACCACCCGTGCCAGCCGGACCCGGAAGGCCATGGCATGGCGCGAGCGGTCACCGCCGCGCTGCAGCGGGCCGGTATCGCGGCGGAGAATCTCGGCTACATCAACGCCCACGGGTCGGGCACCGGCCAGAGCGACCCGGCCGAGACGAATGCGCTGCGGCTCGCGCTCGGCGACGCCGTGGCGACCGTGCCGGTCAGCTCCACCAAGTCGCTGCACGGTCAGACCCTGGAGGCGTCCGGCGTGCTGGAGCTGATCATGACGCTGCTGGCGGCGCGCAAGGGCATGCTCCCGGTCAACGCCGGATTCCTCGGCACCGACGACAGGTGCCGCCTCAACCTCGTGCTGGGCGAGGCGCTGGCCACCACCGCGGACTTTGCGATGAGCCTCAACGCCGCATTCGGCGGCGCGAACACCGCGCTCGTTATCGGCCCGCCATGACGCCGCCCGCATCCGTCGCATCCCCCGGCCTCGACGCGCTGCACGCGGCGGCGGCCGCGGCCGGCCTGACGGTCTCGTCGTCCGCGTCCTGGCCCGAGACGGACGCCGACGGCGAGGTCACCGCGCTCGCCGGATTCATCGAGTCCAGTTTCAGCCCGTTACTGGCCGAGGTCGCCGGACGGGCCCTGCGCAGCCGTGCCCGGCCGCAGGCACCCGGAAAGGTCACCGCCATCGTGATGGTGACGGCCCTCGGCGAAGCGGGTTCCCCCGCTGCTGTTCTTCCAGTCCGTGCCGAACGCCGTCGCCGGCTACCTGGCCGCGCGGTGGCACCTGACCGGGCCGGTCGTGTGCGTCAGCGGGACGAACACCGGGCTGGACGTGGCCGCGCTGCTGATCGACGACGCGGACGCGGACGAGGCGCTGGTCGTTCGCGTCGACCTGGCGGTGACCGACGGCGACCAGGACCGTGCCGCCGCCATTCTCGTGACGGCCCGGCCGACCGGGAACAACCAGGAACCACATGAACCCCGAGGGGGAAGGCAGCAATGAACATCTTCGACATCGACCACATCGAGCTCTATGTGGGTGATGCGATTGCGGCGGCGCAGTCCCTGTGCACCGCCTACGGCTTCCGCGTCTACGGCCACGGCGGCCCGGACACGGAACTGCCGGGCCAGCGCAGCGTACTGCTCGGCCAGGGTGACATCCGGATACTGCTGACCTCGGGACTGCACAAGGACCATCCGGCCAGCCAGTTCATCGCCAGGCACGGCGACGGCGTGGCCGTGACCGCGTTTCGCACCGACAGCGCCGCCACCGCGTACGGCGACGTGGTCGCGGCCGGCGGGTCAGGCATCCACCAGCCCCGCACCTGGGAGAACGAAGAGGCCTGCGTTGTCACCGCGGAGGTCGCGGGCTTCGGCGACGTCGTCTACCGCCTCGTCGAACGCCGTGGCCCGGGCGCCCAGTTCCAGCCCGGCGCGATCGAGATGGAGCCGGGCGCTGCCGCCGGAGCGGACGACGACCTGCTGCGCATCATCGACCACGTGGCGGTGTGCGTGCCGGCCGGCGAGCTCGACTCCACCATTGCCTTCCACGAGCAGGTGTTCGGCTTCACGGTCACGTTCGGCGAGTACATCGAACTCGGCGACCAGGCCATGATGTCCAAGGTGGTGCAGAGCCCGTCCGGCGGCGTGACATTCACGATCCTCCAGCCCGACCTCAGCCGCCGGGCGGGCCAGATCGACGACTTCCTGGCCTGGCACGACGGCGCGGGGGTGCAGCACGTGGCGTTCCTGACCAAAGACATCGTGCGCGCGGTCCGGACCGTCACCGGCCGCGGCGTCGAGTTCGCGGTGACGCCGTCGACCTACTACGACATGCTGGCCGCGCGCCTGGGCGCGACCAACATCCCGGTCGAGGCGCTGCGGCCGCTCGGCATCCTGGTGGACCGCGACCACTGGGGGCAGATGTACCAGATCTTCGCGAAGTCGACGCACATCAGGCGCACGTATTTCCTCGAGCTGATCGACCGGCACGGCGCGCGCACATTCGGCACGAACAACATCCCGGCGCTGTACGCGGCGAAAGAGCGCGAGCTCGCCGAGATCCGCGACATAGCGGGCACGATCCGCGCGTGACCCGGCCGCCGGGCGCGGCCGCCCCGCGGTCAGCCCCGGCCGCAGGGCACGACCCGGCCGCACCGCCCACCGGGCCGGACCCACCACCCACCGGCCCGCCGAGGAAGGAATGAGCCGTGAGCCTTTCTGTCACCCCGCCGTTCACGCTGACGGAAGAGGAGCGCTCGCTGGTGCCATCGGACTCTGATGTCGAGTTCTACGCCGAGCACGGCTGGTATCTCAGCAAGAAGCTGCTCACCGACGGCGAGGTCGACGAGTTGCTCGCGGCGAGCGAGCGGTACTACGCAGGCGAGCGCGACCGCACGCTACCGCTGCGGCCGCCGACGCTGGCGTACTGGGATCCGTCCAAGGGCGATGTGCAGCGCCACAACGACTACGTTCACTACGAGCACGATGGCCTGGCAAGGCTGCTGCGCAAGCCGCTGATCGGCGCCGTCGCTGCCGCACTGGCCCGCGCCGACGAGATCCGCGTGTTCCAGTCGACGCTGATCTATAAGCCGCCGATCGCCGCGGAGCCGACCAACGTCGTCCCGTGGCACTTCGACAAGCACTACTGGTCGCCGTCGACGTCGGACCGGATGCTGACCGCGTTCATCCCGCTCCACGACTGCGGCGAGGAGATGGGCACCATCACGATGATCGACGGCAGCCACCGGTGGCAGGAGATCGGCCGCGATGACTCGATGACCAGGCACTTCGCAGAGCGGGAGGCCAGCGACCTGGAGCGCGTACTGGCGGAGAACGCGGCATACAACAACGCCGGGGTCGTCAAGGTCCCGATGATCATTCCCAAGGGCCACATGAGCTTCCACCACTGCCGGATCTACCACGGCAGCGCGGCCAACCGCAGCTCACGTCCAACGCCTACCGCCCGTTCGTGCTCAGCACCGGCGAGGTCCTCGCGTACAACCACGACGTACTGGTCCGGCGCCTTCCCGATGGCCGCCCCGACTACAGCGACCCTGACTTCTGTCCCGTTTTGTGGCGCAACCCGACCCGTCCGTCTGACGGACACCACCTGCAGGAGGTTTGACATGTCCCGCTATGACTGGGGCCAGCGGCACCCTGGAATCGACCGCCTGGAGGAGCAGATCAGCGAGGCCAGGGACGCGGTCATCGAGCACCCGCTGTACGCGGCGCTGGACAACCACCGCGCGATCCAGACGTTCCAGGAGCACCACGTGTTCGCCGTGTGGGACTTCATGTCGCTGCTGAAGTCGCTCCAGCGCAACCTCACCTGCGTGGAGCTGCCGTGGGTGCCCACCGGCCCGACTGGCAGCCGCCGCCTCATCAACGACATCGTCCTGGTCGAGGAGAGCGACGAACTCGGCGGCGGCTTCATCAGCCACTTCGAGCTTTACCTCGACGGCATGACCGAGGCCGGCGCCGACACGTCGATCATCGGCGCCTTCATCGGCAAGCTCCGCGCCAGGCGGCCGGTGCTCCAGGCGCTCGGCGAGGCCGGCGTGCCGGCGCCGGCGGCCGAGTTCGTCCGGCTCACCTGGGGCCTGATCGAGAGCGCGCCCGTCCACGCGCAGGCCGCGGCGTTCGCATTCGGCCGCGAGGACCTGATCCCTGACATGTTCCAGCAGGTCGTCAGCGTCAACGAGCGCCTCGGATCGCTCGGCACGTTCGTGGACTACCTGGCTCGTCATATCGAGGTCGACGGCGAGGAGCACACGCCGATGGCGATGCAGATGCTCGCTGACCTCTGCGGCGAAGACGACGCCAAATGGGCGGAGTGCGCAAAGACGATCAACCTCGCCCTCGCGGCCCGCGCCCGCCTGTGGGACGGCATCCTCGCCGCCATCGGCGAACGGGTGCCGGCCGCGTAGCGGCGGCCGGGAGGGTGGTCATGGCTGACTCCGCCGACCTGTACCGGACCGTGCGGCTGATCCGCCGGTTCGAGCAGCGGGCGATCGAGATGGTGCGCAGCGGCGTGATCGCCGGGGGCATCCACCCTTACATCGGCGAGGAGGCGATCGCGGCGGGCGTCTGCGCGGCGCTGCGCGCGGACGATGTGATCACCAGCACCCACCGCGGCCACGGGCACGTGCTGGCCAAGGGCGCCGACCCGATCCGCATGCTGGCCGAGCTCGCGGGCCGCGAAACCGGCCTCAACGGCGGGCGCGGCGGGTCGATGCACGCCGCGGACGTCAGCGCGGGCATCTACGGCGCCAACGCCATCGTCGGTGCCTCGGCCGCGATCGCGGCCGGGGCGGCCTGGTCGCACCGGCGCGCCGGGCACGATCGCGTCGCCGTCACGTTCTTCGGCGACGGCGCGGTCAACCAGGGCGTGTTCCTCGAAGCAATGAACCTGGCGTCACTGCGTCGCCTGCCGGTCATCTTCGTCTGTGAGAACAACGGGTTCGCGACGACGATGCGGGTGCAGGACACGACGGCCGGCAGGATTACCGGCCGGGCCGAGGCGTTCGGCATCCCGGCCGAAACCATCGACGGCATGGATCCGGAGGCGGTGCTGGCGGCGGCATCCGGCGCCGTCGCCCGCGCCAGGGCGGGGGGCGGCCCGGCGTTCCTGGAATGCCTGACCTACCGGTTCGACGCCCACCACACGTGGGAGCACCGGGCCCGTCCGCGCTACCGCACGGACGAGGAGGTCGCCGCGGGCCGCGTCCGCGACCCGGTGGAGATCCAGGCAGCGCGGGTGCCCGGCGCGGCGCGCTCGCGGATCGACGACGAGATCGAGGATCTGCTGGACCAGGCGCAGCGCTTCGCAGAAGCAAGCCCGGAGCCCGATCCGTCGGGGGCGCTGGACTACCTCTACGCGGGCGCGCTGCACGGGCGGGCGGGAACGGCCTGATGCCTATTCTGTCGTACCTGCGGGCGCTCAACCGGGCGCTGTCCGACGAGATGGACCGCGACCCGGGCGTGTGCGTGTTCGGCGAGGATATCGGCGTCGCGGTCAGCAACGTCACCACCGGGCTGCTCAAGCGATTCGGGCCGGAGCGGGTCATCGACATGCCGATCTCGGAGCAGGCGTTCACCAGCTTCGCGACCGGAGCGGCGATAGCCGGGTCCAGGCCGGTCGTCGAGTTCCAGATACCGGCGCTGCTTTTCCTGGTGTTCGAGCAGATCGCGAACCAGGCGCACAAGTTCCCGCTAATGACCGGCGGTCAGGTCAAGGTCCCGGTGACCTACCTGCTGCCGAGTTCGGGCTCCCGCGTCGGCTGGGCCGGGCAGCACTCCGACCACCCCTACAGCCTGTTCGCGCATGTCGGCGTGAAGACCGTGGTGCCGGCCACGCCGGCCGACGCCTATGGCCTGCTGGTCAGCGCGATCCGCGACGACGACCCGGTGATCGTGTTCGGGCCGGCCGGCGCCATGGCCCGGCGCGAGAACGTGGATTTCGACGCGCTCGCCCCGGTGCCGCTGGGCGTCGGCCGGGTACACCGGCCGGGTACCGACGTGACGGTTGTGGCGGTGGGACATCTCGTGTACGACGCGCTCGCGGTCGCCGACGAGCTCGCGGACACGATCTCGGTCGAGGTGTTCGACCCGCGCACGCTGTACCCGTTCGACTGGACTGCCCTGGCGGCGTCGCTGGAGCGCACCGGCCGGCTCGTCGTGGTCGATGATTCCAATCGGACCTGCGGCATCGGCGGCGAGATCCTGGCCACCGCCGCCGAGGAGATGCACCTGATCGCCCCGCCGAAACGTGTCACCCGCCCAGACGGTGCCGTGCTGCCGTTCGCCCGCGAGCTCGACCTCGCGCTCCAGCCGGCCCGCGGCCAGTTGCGCGCGGCGATCGAGACCGTGGCGAAGAGCCGGTGATGCTCTGTCAACCCGGGGAGCGACCCCCGGAACCCCCGGGGCCGCTATTAGCTGACCATCGCTGGTGCCGGTTCCGCGCCCGGCCAGCACGTGGCCGTCATGGCGAACGGCGCGGCGCCGGTCAGCGGCGGGTGCCGCGGCAGCCGATGGACCGATATCAGGCAGCGCGAGCCCGCGTTAGCTCCGGTGGCCCGCGGCGTGATACTGCTCTGCCACGCTGGCCGGAATGCGCCCGCGGTCACTGACCGCCAGGCCGTGCTCCTTCGCCCA
>WNFJ01208651.1_pt2 | contig 10185 bp, 10 predicted proteins | sample 5400461 | NCBI WGS metagenome assembly WNFJ01 (sample SAMN13153349, study PRJNA577476) | soil metagenome | isolation source: 115 cm saprolite on Douglas fir-dominated hillslope | place: USA:California | collected 2013-09-17
GCAGTAGGAACGGTTGGATCATCACCTCACCTGCCGCGGGGTGCGGTCAGAACTCTCCTTCGTGTCCGTCCGCCTACGGCACGGACGAGGGGGCCCTCTGTCCCTTGCAAGGTAGTTGCGAATACCCGCAAGGCAAATGCGCATGCCTGAGTTGCGTGGGAGACGCGGGACAATCGAGCACCTTCTGGCATTGTCGCGCGTGGAGCGATTTGGGTCCGAGCTGTCCGACGCCGCGGCCGCTCCTCGGCAGCGCGTGCGGTGCTCCGAACGGTACCGCGTGCGATTATGGGCAATGCTGTGGCGGTCCATCATTGGGCTTGAGCACGGTGTGCAGCGCCGGCACATGGCGATTGGCCCCCATATGTACCGCCGCGTGCACCAGCTGGACGTGTCCTTGAAACGGGCTCAAGACGCAAACCAATTTGGTTCGCGTTTCGGTCACCAACGAACCCCCCCCAAGGAGGATCATGTTTCCTCGGCACGCACCGGTCTTTGACACCTCGAAGCCCTTTGGAGACACTTCTCGCCTAAGACAAATCCCCTCGGAAAATGGAGAGCGGCGTGAAATAGGTAGGATACTGTCGTCTTGCGCTCGTGTGCGCTGGACGAGAGCGATCGTCCCTTGCGCGCGCAGAGGCTCCTTGCGCCTCTTCACGCGTTCATTGCGGGATTAGGAACGCGCTGCTTGCGTGCGAGCGCGGCCTCCCACGCAGTACAAGCGCGTTGCTTGCGCCCTTGCAGGCATTCCTTCTTTCGATGCGCGCATTCCTTCTTTCGATGCGCGCATTCCTGCTCGAGATGAAGGCGTGCCTCTTTCCGATGCACGCCTGCCTCGGTGCGATGCACGCGCTGCTCTCATGTCGGCACGTACGCATTTCTCCGATGCATCGACTCCTTTCGCTCGCGCACGTGCGCAGCGGCGAGATGCACGAGCGCTCGCGATGCGCGCATGCAGGCAGCTGAGGAATGCGCGCGTGCGCATGGAGAATGCTTGCGCGCATCGGAGCAAGGAAGGCGTGCGCCGGAGAAAGGAACGCGCGCGCACCGCGAAAGCAGGTGTACGCGTGAGCAAATAACCCATACTTGCGACACGGGATTCTACGCACACCGAGAAGCAGCGCGTGCTCGCGAGAGAGGAACCCGGACGCTAGTCTGCGCTCGAGTCGGAAGCCAAGAGGGCGTCTCCCATTGACCCTGCCGAATCTGCCGGTCCGCCGTCGGGCGCGCTCGCATCGGGGCGTGGCTTTGCGGCATCGGGCGGAGGAGCCGCGTCGGGGCGGCCAGCTTCGGGAGGCATGGCTCGTCTCAACCGCGGCGCCGTCGTCGGAGGCGGCCTCCTGCCCGGCCCCATCATCTGTCGGCGCGGTGTCCGGCTGGCCGACATCCGGAGGCGACCCTCTATCGGCGGCAGCAGCCGCGTCTTCGACATTCACAATCTTCGACAAATCGGCCGAGCACACGCTTGTCCCGTCCCCTTTGGGAACGCAAGCCAGCCCCAGACTGCAGTCAGTGACCTGTAGGCACTGGTCACCGACGTTCCCCAGCCTCTCGGGCGCGCTGCAGGCGACGCCCGCAATGCAGAGCGCGCACACCAGCCCGAGGGAGCGCAGCCGAATAGCCCAACCTCCCGCTTTCACCCCACAAGTCTACCGCAGCGTGACGAGCACGTCCCCCTCGGCCACCGATTGTCCTTGGCTCACGTGGATTTTCTCCACTTTTCCGGCAATCGGCGACTCCACCGGCAGCTCCATTTTCATCGACTCCAGGATCACGCAGACCTGGCCTTCGCTAACGTCATCGCCCACAGCGACCTCGACCTTCCACACCGTGCCCGTGATGTGGGCGTTCACGCTCGTCGGCATAACAGGGCAACCCTAGTCCATGTTTGCGAAGGGGGCCGCAAATCGGTACCCTTTACGAGCGCGCTTGGAATGGGCGCGGTAGGAAGAGAGCAAAATGGCGGAGCGGCAAGAAACCTCGGTAATGGTCTCCATCCAGGAGATCCTGCGCGACGCGCAGAGCCGGGAGGAACAGGAGAAAGTTGAGGCCGAGCGGCGGGTACGTGAGGAAGAGCAACGGCGCCTCGACGAGATTCGCCTCCGCCAGCAACAGGAGCAGGACCGCTTGCGCGCCGAAGAAGAAGATCGCCAAAGGCGATCCTTCGAGGAGCAGAAGCGCCAAGCAGAGCTTTCCGCATTGCAAGAGGCGGCCATTGCACGCGCGCGCATGGAAGCAGAGGGTCAAGCCCGTCTCGCCGAGATGTCATCGCGCCAGGAACACGAACGCCAACTTCACGCGCTCAGCCAGGACAAGTCGAAAAGGACGTTGCAATTCTTCCTCGCGGGGCTCGGGGTCTTGCTCTTCGCTTTGGCCATTGGCGGCGGAGTGATGATCAAGGGGGCGATTGACAAGGCCAACGCCGCCGAAGCGAAGACACACGAGCTCGAAGCGAAGCAGGAACAGGCCGAATCCGAGAAGCGCCGATTGATGGCGGAGATGGAGGCGGCGAAGGACGACCCGGCGAAGGCTGCCGCCCTGAGAGACGCGCTGGCCGCAGCGCAAAAGCGGATTGACGAGATAAGGAAAGAGCAAACCGGCGTCCGGAAGACCACTACCGTCGCCGCGCCGCCGAAGTCCAATCAGGGACAGTCCGCGAAGCCTTGCAACTGCACGCCAGGCGATCCGCTCTGCTCGTGCCTGTAGGTCACCCGGTTTGGGGCCCCGACCCCAAACCACAAACCTTGGTTTGGGGTCGGGGCCCCAAACCACAAACCTGGGGGGGGCCTTGCCCCAGCGCATGATCTGCGGGCTGCAACCCGTGCGCGAGGCAATTCGTGCTCACGGCTCCAAGCTGGATCGCGTTCTGGTCGAATCCGATCCGCGCGAAGGCCCCTCGATGGCGGCCCTTGTTCGGTTTGCGACTGACCATGGCGCATCGGTAGAGCGCGTCCCACGCTCTGCCCTCGATCGACTCGCACGTGGCGTCCGCCACCAGGGAACGATTGCGTTTGCGCCGGAGTTGCGCGTCACGCGCATCGAAGATCTCGTGTTGGGCGAGCGCGCGCTGGTCGTCGCTCTCGATGAGATCCAAGATCCGCAGAACTTCGGCGCCGTGATTCGATCGTCGGTCGCGATGGGCGCGTGCGCGATCGTTTGGCCCGAGCATCGCGCTGCGCCGCTTTCACCGGCGATGTTTCGCGCATCGGCCGGCGCAGTGGAGCACGCGACGCTTTGCCGTGTGCCAGCTCTGCCTCTGGCGCTACAGAGTCTGTGCGCGCGGGGCTTGACCGTAGTCGGCCTCGACGCCGGAGGAGAATCCACTCTCGACCGCGTGAACCTCGCGGGCGGCGCGGTGCTTGTGGTCGGTGCCGAGGGCAAGGGCCTACGCCGAACCGTGAAACACGCCTGCAATGTGCTCGCCCGTGTGCCGATGCCCGGGCCGATTGCCTCATTGAACGCCTCGGCGACGGTCGCAATGGCCCTGTACGAGGCGGTGCGGCAACGGTCGGTTACGTTGGATTCGCCCGGTTCAGCATGAGCCGGAGCAAAGTACGGCTAGAATAAGTTCGTGTTGTCGGACACGGCGCCCTTGCAGCCCGAGCTCACGCCCGCGAAAGAGCTGGCGGCGCAGCTCGAACGCGCGGGGTACCTCGCAGAGGAACCGCTGGCTCTAGTATGCTGGCTGGGGCTCGCATTGGAGCGCCCACTGCTCGTCGAAGGGCCGGCCGGCGTCGGAAAGACGGACCTTGCGCGGGCCCTAGCGGAAGCGCTCGGCCGCAAGCTCGTGCGCCTTCAGTGTTACGAGGGTCTCGACGAGTCGAAGGCGCTCTACGAGTGGGACTACGCCAAGCAGATTCTGTATACGCAGCTCTTGCGTGACGCCGTCGCGGCTCAGACAGCGTCAGCCGCCTCGCTGGCTGAGGCAGCCGATCGCATTGCGAACGCGGACGCCGCGTTCTTTAGTCGACGCTTTCTCATCGAACGCCCGCTCCTCACCGCTCTGACAAGCGAATCGCCCGTCGTCATGCTCATCGACGAAGTGGACCGAGCCGACCCCGAGTTCGAGGCGCTGCTTCTGGAGATCCTCGCGGAAGGGCAAGTGACCATCCCGGAGCTTGGCACTGTGCGCGCTCGCAGCAGTCCTCTTTTCGTGCTCACCAGCAATGCCACACGCGAGATGAGCGACGCGCTACGGCGCCGGTGCCTGCATGCGTTCGTCGACTACCCGTCCCCGTCGCGCGAGCAGGCGATTCTCCGGATGCGAGTCCCCAATATCGGCGAGCATCTGGCCGAGCAGTTGACACGCTTTGTGCAGAAGGTTCGCACGATGGACCTACGGAAAGCTCCGTCGATCGCCGAAACCATCGACTGGGCTCGTGCTCTCGTCTTGCTGGGAGCCAACGCCCTTGACGAGGAGCTCGTGCGCTCGACGTTGGGCGTGCTCGTCAAGCACGGCGACGATCGGGAGAAGGTCGAGACCAAGAAGGTTCTTTAGGAACGGACCAAACGACCTAGCCGCGGCCGACGAACGGCATCTTCGTGGCCATGAGGGTCATGAATAAGACGTTGGCCTCGAGGGGAAGGTTCGCCAGGTGCAGCACCGCATTGGCGACGTGCGCCAGGTCCATACGAGGTTCGACCGCAATTCCCCCGTTCGCCTGTGGAACACCGTTGTTCATGCGTTCGGTCCGTTCGGTCGCAGCATTGCCGATGTCGATTTGGCTGCATGCAATGTCGTATTTGCGCCCGTCGAGCGCCGTGCTTTTGGTGAGACCGGTGACCGCGTGCTTGGTGGCGGTATACGGTGCCGAGTCGGGCCGCGGTGTGTATGCCGACACCGAGCCGTTGTTGATGATGCGCCCGCCGCGTGGGCTTTGGTCCCGCATTATCCTGAACGCCTCCTGCGTACACAGGAACATCCCGGTCAGGTTCACGTCGACGACGGCGCGCCATTGCTCGTAGGTCACGTCCTCCAGCGGCACCCGCGGCGATTCGAGTCCCGCGTTGTTGAAGAGCAAGTCCAGCCGCCCACAAGACTCCTTTACGCGCTGAAAGAGGGCGCGAACGCTGGCCGGATCGCGCACGTCGGTGGGGACGGCGAGCGCGCGCTCGGAGGCGGCCCCCGCAGCTCTTGCGGTCTCTTCAAGCGCTTCCAAGCGCCGCCCCGCAAGAACTACACGGCAACCATCCTGCAAGAGCGCCAAGGACGCGGCCCGTCCGATACCGCTGCCCGCCCCCGTCACGACCGCGACCTTCATGGCATTGTAGTTAGCCTACTATCGGCGCGCTGCACGTGGGGCAGGTTGTAGCGCCCTTCTCCAGGGGTTGTCCGCACGAGGAACAGCGCGAAGGTGTCCCCCGGCGGGCGATTGACGCAAGCGCGCCAGCCTGCCCAATGCGTCGAGCAATGTGGCGTCGACGCTCTCGCTTGGAACGACGTGCGTTTCCACGCCGACAATGATGATTTCGGGCGCGGAGCCCGCGGGCGCTCGGTGCGCGAGCATCGGCTCGGGGCGGGCCGAGGGCCGGCGTCTGGGAAGCACGTCGGTCTCGTTGCACGCGACCACGACGGCCGCGACGTTGTCTTGCGCTCCTCCCGCCAGAGCGGCCTCGATGACGGTGTGCACCAGGGCGTCGGGCGGATGGGACTGCGAGAGTAGCGACGCAAGCGCTTCGTCGTCGAGAACGTCGGTCACCCCGTCCGAGCACAGGAGGTACACGTCGCCAGGCAGGACAGGCAGTGTGCGCACCGGAACGCGCAGGCTCTCCTCCATGCCGAGGGCTCGGGTGACGACATTTTGCGGAGTGCGTGCCAAGAGAGCATCGTCGGCATCGGGGTACGCTTCGAGCACGTCGACGATGAGGGAGTGGTCCACCGTGAGAGGCTCGAGCTGTCCCGCGCGCATCCGGTAGCAACGGCTATCGCCGACGTGCGCCACGTGCAGCACATCGCCCACAGGCGAGAAAGCGATCGCGACGAGCGTCGTCCCCATCCCGTGGTACTTCTCCGCCTTCTTCGCGATATCGATGATCTCCGCGTTGGCCTGGTGGATGGCCGAGGACAGCCGGCGCGCGACCGTCCAGAGCCCGAACGAGTCGACCTCAGGACGGTCAGCCAGCGTCGCCGCGCTCGTCTCGAAGACATTGGCGACCGTCGTCGTCGCGAGCGCACTTGCGACATTGCCCGCGTTGTGCCCTCCGGCGCCGTCCGCGAGCAAGAACAGACCGAGCTCCGGTCGGAGCAGAACCTGGTCCTCGTTGTGGTCACGCTGGCCGATGTCGGTTGCACCGGCCGCCACGACGCTGAGTGCGCGGCCGGTGACTACGGGATCGTCGCTGGCTCCTACCCCTGACACCTGCATCCCCTCAGTATACGGGACGTGGCCCCCGCTATCTTAACTCGGCCACCTGCTCGCCGAAGATTCGCTCGATGCCCGAGAGCAGCGCATCGCCTACGTCGACGCGCCATCCCTCCCCCAACGAGAGGACGGCTTCCGCACCGTCCACAAAGCTCAGGTAAAGGGTTACCGGGCAGCTCCCCTTCGCAGTGGACAGCACGCGCGCCAGGTTGGTCAGGTCGGATTCGCGGGTACGCTCGGCACGAAGACGAATGGCAATCGATCGGGTGTCCGATCGCACCGCGTCGGTTAGCGGCCGCACTTCGCTCAAGAGCAGCGTCGGCTCGCGCGTACCCTCGGGCTCTTCTTCGGCATCGTCCGAGCGCTGCGGAAAGCTCACTTTGCCGCTCACCAAGACAGGCTCTCCTGTCGCCAGGATGTGCCCGTACTGCTCGATGTCGCGAGCGCGCATTTTGACGCTCACGCGGCCACTCAGGTCTTCCAATTCGAAATACGCAACCTTGCCCCCGCCGTCCTTGAACACGCGCTCGCGGTAGCCCTCGACGACCCCCGCCAGCTTGACCTGAGCCCAGTCTTCCGCAGCCGCGCAAGCGGCAATGGGCGACGCGCCAAGCCGGCCAAGCCCCGCGTCCCCCTTCACGTACCGGTCCAATGGATGCCCAGACACGTAAAACCCCAGAGCTTGTCGTTCCCGCACGAGAAGCTCGCGGCGATCCCAGGGCTCGCAATCGACGTAGTCGCCGGCCGTTGGCCCCGACGTCGACGTTTGAGGCGCGGCATCGAAGAGGCCGAAGAGCGTCGTCTGCCCCGCGGCCCGGTCGCGGCTCGCGGCGCGCGACCGCTCGAGCGCGACGTCGATCGAAGCGAATGCTCGTGCGCGGGTCACGCCACGTGGCTCCAAGGTCGAATCGAACGCGCCACATTGGACGAGCGCTTCGAATACGCCTTTGTTCACACGTTTGGCATCGATGCGAGCTGCGAGGTCGAAAAGGTCGCGAAGGGGGCCGTCGCGCCTCGCATCGAAGACCGCCTCGAGGGCCGCACCCCCAAGGCCTCGCACAGCGCCAAGGCCAAAGCGAATCTCGGGCCCCAGCGGATCTTTGATCCTTTCGCTCGGCCGAATCGGCCTTTTGCCCTGCGGATGAGTGTAAACGACCCTGAAGTCTGTCTCGCTCTCGTTGATGTCGGGCGGCAAGACGGTCACGCCGATGGCGCGCGCGTCGGCGATGGTGCGCACAACCCTCTCGATCCGGTCGGTGTCGCTCGTCAGAATGGCGCAGAGCAATTCTACCGGATAGTGCGCTTTGAGCCATGCCGTTTGATACGTAATGAGCGCATAAGCTGCCGAGTGGCTCTTGTTGAAGCCCTAGCCCGCAAAGTATTCGAGCAGGCCGAAAATGTTGTCCGCCTGCTTCTCGTCGACGCCGTTCTTCTTCGCTCCCTCGATGAAGGTGTCCCTTTGCTTGGCCATCTCGTCGGGCTTTTTCTTGCCCATGGCGCGTCGCAAGAGGTCCGCACTGCCGAGCGTGTAACCCGCCAGCGTCTGTGCGATTTGCATGACTTGCTCTTGGTAGACGATGACGCCATAGGTCGGCGCAAGGATCTCGTCGACGAGCGGGTGCAAGCTGGCAATGGTCGCCCGCCCGTGCTTTCGGTTGACGAAGTCTTCCACCATGCCGGACCCAAGCGGACCGGGACGGTAGAGCGCGACCGCGGCCACGATGTCCTCGAAGCGGTCCGGGCGAAGGTCCTTGAAGAGCTGCTGCATCCCACTCGATTCAACTTGAAAGACGCCTTTCGTTTCGCCGGAGCCGAGAAGACGATACGTCGCCATGTCGTCCATCGGAATTCGGGAAAGGTCGACCGTCGTGCCCTCGCGAATCATGTCGGGCCGCGCATTGACGAGGCGCACCGCGATATCGAGCACTGTCAGCGTCTTTAGCCCCAGGAAATCGAATTTGACGAGGCCCGCCTGCTCAACGTCATCCTTGTAGTACTGGGTGATAAGAGCCCCCGCGCTCGCTGCGCCGGACTCGGCATTGTCCGTGGGAGCTGCCTTGGGGCGGTCGCGGAAAACGGGCACGTGATCCCAAAGAGGTCCCTCGCTGATGACGATCCCCGCCGCGTGTTTGCCGGCGTGCCTCGTGAGGCCTTCAAGCTTGCGGGCTTGGTCCAAAAGCTCCTTGACCCGAGAATCGCGCTCGTACAGAGCCTTGAGCTTCGGCTCCACTTCGAGCGCTTCGCCAATCGTGTAGGTTTCCGCGAGCGTCTTACGCGGGATTAGGTTGGCAATCGCCTGGGCCTCCGTGGCTGCAATGCCCATGCAGCGCGCCACGTCTTTGACGACGCTCTTGCTCTTCAGTTCCGCGAACGTCGCAATCTGCCCCACGCTCGATTCGCCATACTTGCGCTGCACGTAGGCGATGACATCGTCGCGCCGCTCCATGCAGAAATCGATGTCGAAATCGGGCATGCCTACCCGTTCCGGATTGAGAAAACGTTCGAAAAGCAAGACGTGGAATATGGGGTCGATATCGGTAATGCGCATTGCATAAGCGACGAGCGAACCCGCCCCAGATCCTCGACCCGGTCCGACAGGAACTCCGATTTCTTTCGCATAGCGGATAAAGTCCCAGACAATAAGGAAGTATCCTGAGAATCGCATCTTCGCGATAACGTCGAGCTCCGCTTCCAGGCGCCTCCGGTATGCGTCTGCATCCACAGGCTGGCCTTTTGAAGCGCCTTGTGCCGCGAGCTGCTGCAAACGCGACAGCAAGCCCTCGCGCGCTACGTGTCGAAAGTAGCCTTCGGTGTCGTACCCCTCGGGAACTTGAAAGCTAGGGAGCATTGGCTCACCGAGCTTCAGCGAGAGCTTGCACTTCTCCGCGATCTCGAGAGTCGTTTTCAATGCGCCGGGTTGCGACGCAAAAAGCTGCTCCATTTCGGCCGGCGACTTCAGGTACATCTCGCTCGAGCCGTGATGGCGCTCCTTCGCCTCCTCGAGCGATCGCCCCGTTTTGATGCACGACAAGTAGAGGTGGGCCTCCGCGTCTGCCCGTTCGGGGTAGTGCACGTCGTTGGTGGCAACGAGTGGCAAGCCGACCTCGCGTGCCAGCCTGACGAGAATCCCGTTGAGGACGGGTTGTTCGGGCAGCTTGTGATCTTGCAATTCAACGTAGACGCTGCCCGGTTCAAAGGCATCTCGAAGCGACGCCAGTTCCTCCCGTCCCGGGGCCTCCCCCTCTTCGAGGACGGCCTGCGCGACCAATCCCCCCATGCAACCGGTAAGGACGACGAGGCCCTTGGTGCGCGTGGCAACGTCATCCATGCTCACCGGCGCCCCCTGAAGGTGGGCGCGCGACACGAGCCAGACCAGGTTCTTGTAGCCTTCGCGGGTGGCCGCGAGCAGCGGCAGATGGCAGGCGCGTCCACCACGCCCGATAACCTCGAGCTCGCATCCCAGAATGGCCTGAATCTGGGCTTCCTTCGCCGCTTTGTAGAATGTAATCGCACCGAACATGTTGCCGTGATCGGTTACGGCAACCGCGCGCATCCCGGACGCCGCTACGCGCCTCGCCAGGTCCACGACTTTTACCGCACCGTCGAGGAGCGAATACTGTGTGTGCACATGCAGGTGGACAAACTCGGCGGCCATGCGCCCCCATGGCTACCGGTCGCCGCGAACGCCGGCAAGAGGGAGCGGTCCCGGAGCCTCCAAACAACAAACCAAGGCGTGGGCTCAGGACCCACGCCTCAAACTAGGGCGTGGGCTCAGGACCCACGCCACAAACCAGAGCGTGGGCTCAGGACCCACGCCACAAACCAG
>WNFJ01098170.1_pt1 | contig 10184 bp, 12 predicted proteins | sample 5400461 | NCBI WGS metagenome assembly WNFJ01 (sample SAMN13153349, study PRJNA577476) | soil metagenome | isolation source: 115 cm saprolite on Douglas fir-dominated hillslope | place: USA:California | collected 2013-09-17
CCTCACGGTTGAGCAGTGCGTGCAGACGGTTGTACAGGCTCGAAAACATTGGATTCACCTCCTGCGAAAGAAGCTTGACTTAGTCTGGCACCGAACTTCTCCCAAGAGGTCGAAGCGATGAACGTGGTCTGCGCAGAAAAAGTGACGGCTCGGTGAAATCGGGGCGGATCTACGTCAACCTGCGTAAATCCCTCCGCCATTTCCCTCCCGCTTCTCCTCGGCGGCTCGATAGACCAGGATGAGGACGCCGTCTCCAACCGTCTTTAACTCCGCCAACTTCAGTGTCTTCATGTCCGTCGTGTCAGCGAAGAGGCGCTTGCCGCTCCCGAGGATGACCGGAAAGACCATCAGGTTTAGTTGATCGACGAGATCATTCGCGATCAGCGTCTGCACGAGCCTGGCGCTGCCACTCACCAGGATGTCTCCCTTCAGCCTCTGCTTCAACTTGGAGACCTCCTCCACGACGTTCCCCTTGAGGATCGTCGAGTTGTTCCAGTCGGCCTTCTTGAGCGTCTGGGAGATGACGTACTTGGGCATGCTGTTGAACTTGCCCGAGAATGGGTCGCCACTCCTCTGGGGCCAGGCCTCAGCGAAACCCTCGTAGGTCACCCGACCCAACAGCTGCGCCTCCGCGTTGAGGGTCTCGTCGACCTTGAACTTGTCGCCCTCGTTTCCGCGTGAGAACTTGAAGGTCCAGCCACCGTACTTCGTGTGCTCGCTTCCGCCGGGGTCCTCCATTACGCCGTCGAGAGAGACGAACTCGGTTACCACGATTCTTCCCATCTTGATGCTCCTTCTCTTTGTCCTTTGCCGTCCCACCCTACAAAAACGTCGAACGAGGCCAGGCGAAATCGACAGGACCCCCTCCCTACCCTGCCCACGCGGGAAATCCCGCGACCCTGACGAGATTGGCTCCCGTGCGAGCGGGGGAGGGGGAAAATAAACCGACTTGGCCCAGGTCTACGTCCGCGATCCGCTCCGCCCCAAGGCCGCACTCCGATTCCGGTCGGCGTGGTGGATCGATGCGCTGGTATTCGTCGCCTTCATCGGGCTCGCCTACGGCCTGGTGGGCACCGCCTCGCGCTGGGCGCGACCAATGACACCCAGCCAGCACATCGACCTGTCGCCCTGGTCGCTGCCCATGTACGCCGGCCTGTCCACCATGCGCATGTCGGCAGCCTACGTGCTCTCATTGATTTTCAGCTTCGCGTATGCGCGGATCGCCGTCGCCAACCGGCGGGCCGAGCGTGTCATGATCCCGGTGCTCGACATCGTGCAGAGCATTCCCATCCTTTCTTTCCTGCCGGGTGTCGTCCTGGCCCTGATTGCGCTCTTTCCGCATTCCACCGCGGGGTTGGAGCTGGCCGCGATCATCTTGATCTTCACCAGCCAGGCCTGGAACATGGCCTTCAGCTTTCACCAATCGATGATGACCATCCCCAAGGACCTGTCCGACGCGGCGACGATCTACCACCTCAACTTCTGGCAGCGCTTCACGCGACTCGAGCTGCCCTTTGGCGCCATCCCCCTGGTCTGGAACTCGATGATGAGCTGGGCCGGCGGTTGGTTCTTCCTGATGGCCGCGGAACAGTTGACGCTCGGCAGCCAGAGCTTCCAGCTCCCCGGCCTCGGCTCGTACCTGCAGGCCGCCGCGAACGACGGAAACTCCGGGGCGCTGTTTCTCGGGCTCGGCACCCTGATCGCCGTGATCGTCCTGCTCGACCAGTTTCTCTGGCGGCCCGGCCGTCGGCCGGTCGAGCGGGCCGCTGTCCGATGAGCTGAGGGCCGCGCTTCGAGATCCGGTCCTGGTGATCTCGATCGGAACGCGGTTGGGGATCGTCCTCGGCATCGTCCTCCTCATGACCCTGAAGCCGTCGCTCGCGACGTCGATCCTGATCGTCGCCCTGGCTGGCGCCATCGGCTGGCTGGCGAGCCCGTTTTTGATCACCGCTCGGAGGGGCTCTCAGCCGGCGCGGTCGAGCTGAAGCGACGGCAAGATCAGTCCCCCATCGCCAGTGCACTCGGCGAGCAGTCGTTCGACACCGGCGGCCGGGAGTGGCCGAGACAGGTAATACCCCTGCCCGGCGATGCAGCCCATCTGCCGCAGCGTGGCGAGCTGATCGACCCGCTCGATCCCGTCGGCGATCGTGATCATCCCCAGAGCCGTGCCCAGGTCGATGACGGCCCGGGCGACGGTGGCATCCGTTGGACTGGTCGCCATCCGGCCGACGAACGAATGATCGAGCTTGACGATGTCCACCGGGAGATCGCGCAACGCGCTCAGCGGCGCGGCGTCGGCGCCGAAGTCGTCGAGCGCCACGCTGACGCCGCGTTCGTGAAGCTCCAGCAACCGCGATGCGGTGACCTTCGGTTCCAGCGTCGCGCCCTCCGTCAGTTCGAGGACGAGGCGCTCTGGCGGAAACGCGGCGGCGGTGCACGCGTGCGTGACATCCGCCACAAGGTCGGCCTCCGCCAGGCCGCGCTGGCTGATATTGACGCTGACCGTCAGCGCCGGCTCGACCGGAAACCTGAGCTGCCATTGCCGCCCGTCGGCGCAGGCCTGTCCAAGCACCCACCGTTGCAGCGAGCCGCTCATCCCCGTCTCCTCGGCCAGCGCGAGGAAGTCGCCCGGCGATAGCAACCCTCGGCGCGGGTGATTCCATCGCACGAAGGCCTCGAACCCGAGGATCACGCCATCCCCGAGGCGCACCGTCGGCTGGTAGTGCAGCACGAACTGCCGCCGCTCGAACGCCCGAGCCAGGTCGGACTGCAGCTCCATCCGATCGCTGACCGCCGCATGCTGCTTCGGCTCGTAGCGCTCATATCTCCCCTTCCCGCCCGCCTTCGCCGCATTGAGCGCGATGTCGGCGTTCCGCATGAGGTTCTCGGCCGTGTCTTCGAGCGCCGCCTGCGGGGCGATCCCGATGCTGAGCCGCAGCACTATCTCGCGCTCCTCGATCTTGAAGGGGGTTCGGAAGTGCTCGAAGATGCGCTCCGCCAGCCGGACCGGCTGGCCTTCGTTGAGAACGGTCTTCATCAAGATCGCAAACTCGTCCGCGCCAATCCGCGCCACCACGTCGCCGGCTGGCACGATCTTCCCCAGCCGCACGCCGATCATCCCCAGGACGTCGTCGCCGGCGCGTTGCCCGAGGGCGTCGTTGACCAGCTTGAAGTCATCGATGTCGAGCGCCAGCACGGNNNNCGCTCCAGCGCCTCATTCACCTGCTTGCGGAAGGCGATCCGGTTCGGCAGGTTGGTCACCGGGTCGTGCGCGCCGAGGTATGCCATCCGCTCCTCCATCTCCTTGCGATCGGTCACGTCGCGAATGTTCAGCACCAGCGCTTGCGAACTCGAACGGTGCAGCAGGTTCGTGATCGTGACTTCGCAATACGTCCAGCTGCCCAGCTTGTGCCGGAACCGGCAGCTGACCACGACCGGACGCGCCGATGCCGTCAGCGCCTTCGCCAGGCCGCTCTTAAAGACTGGCTTGTCCGACGGATGCAGGAGTTCGGTGAACGGTTGACCGACGAGTTCGGTCGGGCTGTAGGCGAAGAAGCGATCGACCGACGTGCTCACGAAGCGAACCACCCCATCCGCATCAGCAAGCAGAACGACATCGCTGGAGTTCTGGACCAGCGAGTGGAAGTGCGCTTCGCTGTCTCGTAAGGCGGCGGATTGCGATTCCAGCTTCTGGTTGAGCGCGCGATTCTCCCAGATGCCGACCAACTGGCGCCCGATGACGAGCCCCACGACGACCAGCAGGTCCCACAACAGGATCGGCCGCAGTGACCCATTGACGCTTGCGAGCACGGCCAGGACGGCCGCGATCGCCAACGGGATGTAGGGAAGCACGAGCGTCCAGTGGCCGGGCGCTCGCTCGTCAACAGCGGATCCCGACCTTGCAACCAGGCTCGCGCGAACCGCGCCGAGGGCGATGAGCAGATAGCCGGCAACCCATCCGACACCGATGGTTTGGATCAGACTGTTGGGGTCAATCGTCGTCAGGTACGTCACCGCGCTATCGGACAGAAGGTTCGCGAAGACGCCGACGACCACCAGCAGCAGAGGGAGGCGCATCGACCCTGCCGCACGGCCTACGAGCAAGAGCGCCACGACCGCGATGACGATGTCGCCGATCGGATGGGCCAACGCGATGAGAGAGGATGCGGATAGGTCGGAGGCAGCCGCGTAAACGCTGCCGAACGTCGCCCAGCTGATCAGCAGCAACGCGCCCGCCATGATCGCGCCGTCGAGCAGGAAGGCGATCCGCGAGCCGGCGCGATGGCGCCCGGGGAAAAAGGCGGTGCCCAACGCGGCCAGGGGCACGGCGGCGAGGTACCCTCCGGCCACGACAGAGGAAAAGGGCGCGGGCAGGTCCTGGATGACGTCGATGTAGGATCGGGCCGCCTCGCCCGCGGCCCACGCGATCGCCGAGCTCCCGAGCAGCGCCCAGGCCAGCCGCATGCGACCGTGATATCGCAGCGCCGCGACCACGGAGGCCGTGGCGGCGATCAGCGCCGCGACCGTTTTCCCGAAACCGCCGACCGCCTCCGTGACAGTGGCACCATCGATCCGACCCGTTATCCACGCTGCAAACCCTATCGAGAACGCAGCGGCGACGGCACTGGCGATGACAAAGTCGCGGTTGACGTGGCGGGTCCGAAAGAAACGGGGAGCCATAGGTCCATCCCTGTGACGATCCTGTGAAGCGGTTTCTTCCGCCCAGCGGGTCACCACTCGGTGACTGTTTTCCCCGCCCAGACCAAAATGCCTAGGGAAAACAAAAACCCCCACCCCTCGCCCTCCCCCGCGTGCGGGGGAGGGTCAGGGTGGGGGCGCTTCTTATGGTCTGTTTAGACCTCGGCGCGAACGTTAGTCGCTCGCGGACCCTTGGCACTCGGCTCAGTCGTAAAACTGACCTTGATGCCGGTATCCAGCCGATCGAAATCGACGCTGCCGCTGCGGTGGAAGAAGTAGTCGTTGCCGTCTTCGGCGGTGATAAACCCGAATCCGCGCTCGGCGACGAGCTTCTTAATGGTTCCAGACATTGTGTGGACCTCCTTTCCCGAACGTACTGCCTCGCGCTGTCGAGGCCTGTTCGAGCGGGGCCCACGGCGAGCGCACCCCGAATGGGTGCATTGCCAGTGTTACCCAGATACCTGGCGGTTCAAACCAACGTCAGGATTTCCCTTATCCTTCGAGTCGATCGGCCATGGCCAGCATCGACCTCGCCGCCTTCCTCGGCATCTCGATCCTGGTCATCGTCACCCCCGGGCAGGACACCGCCCTGACGATCCGCAACACCCTGCTTGGCGGTCGCGGCGGTGGTGTCGCGACGGCGGCGGGCGTCTCCACGGGCCAGCTCACCTGGACGATCGCGACCAGTGCCGGACTGGCGGCCTTGCTGGTGACGTCGGAGCCGGTCTTCATGGTGCTCAAGTGGGCCGGCGCCGCCTACCTTGTCTTCCTTGGGTTGCAAGCGCTGCACGCGGCGCTGTCCCCGGGGTCCAGGTCCGTATCTCCCTCCCCCTCCGGGGGAGCCAATGTCGTCAGGGTCGCGGGATTTCCCGCGTGGGCAGGGTCAGGGAGGGGGCTCTATCTCCAGGGGGTGCTGAGCAACCTGGGGAATCCCAAGATGGTCGTCTTTTTCTCCAGCCTGCTGCCGCAATTTGTCGCCCCGGGCCAGGCGACCTTCGCCAGGCTCCTCGTACTTGGCCTGATCTTCTGCTCCATGACGTTTGTCTGGCTGAGTTTCTACGCCGTCGTCGTGGCCCGAGTCGGCGATTTCCTGCGTCGGGACCGGGTTCGACGCGCCCTGGAGGCAACCACCGGCGTCGTCCTGATCGGCCTGGGCCTTCGGCTCGCGACCGAGCGTCGCTAATAGCCGCCCCCGGCGTGGAAAGGGCGGCGAGACAGTTGGGCGTTTCCCACTCCCTTCTTTCCCCTTCCTGACCAGTGTGGTAAAGTACGGCCGTTCGCCCGGCCTTCGGGTGAAGTCGCGTGCGGCCGGCATTCTTCTCTCTCGAACTAGGCCGATGCGTTCAATTCGGAGTTCGAGAGGAGGAGAATCGGTAGATGCCAAAGGGCACCGTAAAGAAGATCGTGTCCGACCGCGGATTTGGGTTCATCGCCGCTGACGATGGCAAGGAGTACTTCTTCCATCAGAGTGGCGTTGACACCTCGCTCAACTTCGACAGCCTGCGTGGTGGCGAGGCCGTCAGCTTCGACATCGAGCAGAGCCAGAAGGGTCCGCGGGCGAACCACGTCCGCGCCGCGTAGCGGGAGCTCGACTTCGCAAGGGGCGCCCTGCGGGGCGCCCTTTTTTTATGCCGGTTCTCGAAGGAATTCGGCCAGCGCCGCGCCCCAATCGGGTAGCGGCCGCAAACCCGCCGCCTCCCAGCGTTCGCTCGTAAGGGCACCGTAGGCCGGTCGCGGCGCGGCTCGGGCAGCTTCCGCAGACGTGATCGGCAGGACCTCGACGCGACCCTTGACGATGGCGCGGGCAAACTCGAACCGGCTGCAGGCGCCACCGTTGGCCACATGGAAGAGTCCCCTTGCCGGGGTTCGGATCAGGTCGCTGATCGCCTTGGCCAGGTGCCGGGTCCAGGTGGGGCTGCCCACCTGGTCCGCCACGACTTTCAACGGGCCCCCGCGCTCGGCCGCGGCGAGAATGGCCTTGACGAAGTTCTTCCCATGGCTGCCGTACAGCCAGGCGGTGCGCAGGACGCACGCCGATGCTTGCGAGCCCAGCACCTGCAGCTCGCCCTCGTATTTTGACCGCCCATAGACGCTCAATGGATCGGGTCGATCCGACTCGGTATAGGGCGCGCCCTTGCGACCGTCGAAGACGTAGTCGGTGCTAATGTGCACCATCTCAGCGCCGGTCCGCGCTGCGGCATCGGCCAGATAGCCGGGTCCCGAAGCGTTGATCTTGAATGCCTGTTCAGGCGCTCCTTCCGCGCCATCGACGTCGTTGTAAGCGGCGGCGTTGATGATCCATGACGGCCGCACCCGTTCGACCGCGGCAAAAACCGCTTGTCGATCGCTCACGTCCAGCGCGCGATGATCGAGGCCGTGGACCTCGTCATGGGCCAGCACCTCGATCAGCTCGCACCCCAGCTGACCACCCGCGCCGGTGACGAGGATGCGAACGCTACTCAGGGAGGGCGTTTCCCGGCAGGCCCCGGTAGTTGTTTCTGTAGTACTGCCAGAAGTCCGCGCTCTTCCGCGACCGCCACCAGGCATCGTTTTTCCGGTACCACTCGACCGTGAGACGCAGGCCGTCTTGAAATCGGACGGTCGGCTCCCATCCGAGCGGCCGGATCTTTCGCGTGTCGAGAGCGTAGCGATAGTCGTGGCCGGGCCGGTCCTGCACGGAGCGCTTCAACGATGATGGCTTGCCGCAGAGCTTCAAGACGCTGTCCGCGACCTCGGCTCCGCTGACCTCGATGCCCGTGGCGATGTTGTAGGTGTCGCCGGGCTCACCTTTCCAGAGGATCCGCGCGATCGCGCTAACGTGGTCATCGACATAGAGGTAGTCGCGGACCGCCGATCCGTTTCCGTAGACGGGCAGGGGCAGATCCTGTAGCGCATTGGTGATGAAGAGTGGAATGATCTTCTCGGGGAACTGGTACGGGCCATAGGTATTCGACCCCCGCGTAATCAGGGTGGGCACGCCGAAGCTGACGTGGTAGGCCTGGACCAGCATCTCACCGCCGGCCTTCGTTGCCGAGTACGGGCTGCGCGGGGCCAAGCCATCCGTTTCGCGACTCCGTCCGTCCTTGACATGGCCATAGACCTCGTCCGTGCTCACCTGGAGGAAGCGCTGGTGGCGGTGCTTGCGAGCCGCCTCGAGCAGAACGTACGTTCCATAGACGTCGGTCTGGACGAATGCCCCGGCGTCCAGCAGGGATCGGTCGACGTGCGACTCAGCCGCAAAATTCACGATCGCGTCGACGTCGCGGGCCAGGTCGTCGACGGTGCTCGTCTCGCCGATGTCACCCTTGACGAATCGCAGACGCCGATCGTCGCGGAACTCCGCCAGGTTCTCCTCGCTCCCGGCGTAGGTGAGCTTGTCCAATACGGTGATTTCGATCTCCGGGTCTGCCTTGAGGCGTTCCCGGACGAAGGCCGAACCGATGAACCCGGCGCCCCCGGTGACGAGCAGCCGGCGCAACCGCAGCGCCATCAGGGCTTCATATCCCTCCCCCGCTTGCGGGGGAGGGTCGGGGTGGGGGCCGTAGCGCGGAACGCGGGGCGCGTCCGATATTCAGCGAGCGTCATGCCCCGGGCATCCTTCGCCGAAACGATCGGGTTTGTGATCGGCCAGGCCGCGGCGATCTCGGGGTCGTTCCACACAATGGTTGCTTCTGCCGAGGGATCATAGTAGCCGCTGCACTTATACTCCACGTCGGCCGCCTCCGACAAGGTGAGAAAGGCGTGCCCGAAGCCGACCGGCACCAGCAGCTGCAGGTGGTTCTCGCCGGTGAGCTCCACGCTGAAAGACTTGCCGAAGGTCGGCGACCCCACCCTGAGATCGACGACCGTGTCCAGCACGGCCCCGGAAACACAACGGACCAGCTTGGCCATCGGCGCCGACATGTCCTGGTAGTGGAAGCCCCGCAGCACGCCCTTGCTCGAGCGCGAATGGTTGTCCTGGACGAAGTCGAGGTCTATCCCCGCCTCCCGGTACCGTTTGCGCTGGTACGTCTCCAGGAAAAACCCGCGCTCGTCCCGATGGACTGGGGGCTCAATAAACAGGACGCCGGCCAGCGGCGTTTCACGCACCGTGATCACAGGCTTTGCGTCTTATTGTGAGGCTTTCCGAACATGCTTCGTTACACTCTCAGGATATGAGTTCGATCGCGGTCATCGGCACCGGATATGTCGGCTTGACGACCGCCATCTGCCTCGCCGACATTGGTCACCAGGTCACCGGCGTCGACATCGATGAGGCGAAGGTCGCGCGGCTGGTGCGAGGCGAAGCGACGATCTATGAGCCGGGGCTCGAAGAGCTCATGGGGCAAACGCGGGGCGGCTCCACTTCACCGGTGATTATGGCCAGGCGATCCCGGGCGCCGATTTCGTCTTCATCGCGGTCGGCACACCGCCCGGCCGGCGGGGTGAGGCCGACCTGGTCTACGTGAAGCAGGCCGCCAAGGCGATCGCCGCCGCCATGAAGAAGACGGTGACCATCGTCAACAAGAGCACGGTTCCGATCGGGACCGGCAACATCGTGGCCCGGATCGTGGGCGAGAACCTGCGGGACGAAATTCCTTTCTCCGTGGTTTCGAATCCGGAGTTTCTCCGCGAAGGCAGCGCCATCTACGACTTCATGCATCCCGATCGCCTGGTGTTCGGTTCGCATGACGAGTCGGCCGCACGAGCGGTTGCGGGGCTGTACAGCAAGCTCGACACGAAGATCCTCATCACCGACCTGCATACGGCCGAGATGATCAAGTACGCGTCGAACGCCTTCCTTGCGACACGGATCTCCTTCATCAATGAGATGGCCCGCATCTGTGAGCGCGTCGATGCCGATGTCAAGATTGTGTCCGAGGGGATGGGCATGGACCGCCGGATCGGCCCGCTCTTCCTCGATGCCGGGATCGGGTACGGCGGATCGTGCTTTCCGAAGGATGTCAAGGCGCTCGCCCGGATGGGCGAGACCATGGGCTATCACCCCGAGCTGCTCGACGCCGTGATGGAGATCAATCTCGATCAGCGGACGCTGGTCGTCGAGAAGCTTCGCGAAGTGCTGGGTGGACTGCGTGGCCAGGTGATCGGTTTGCTCGGACTTTCGTACAAGCCCAACACCGACGACGTCCGCGAGGCTCCCTCGATCGACGTCATCGAGAACCTTTTGCAGAAAGGCGCCGAGGTCCGCGCCTACGACCCCAAGGCGATGCCGGTCCTCAAGGCGCAGATGAACTCGATCCAGTACTGCAAGGACCCTTACGCCGTGGCGTCGGGCGCCGATGCCTTGCTGGTTGTGACCGAGTGGGACGAGTTTCGCCAGCTCGACCTCGATCGCATCAAGAGCCTGATGCGGCGTCCAGTGATCGTCGACGGCCGAAACATCTTCGACCCCAAAACAATGCGCGATCGCGGCTTCGTCTATCGGGGCGTCGGCCGCTCCTAAGTGCCAGGCCCATTTCCCTCCCCCTCTGGGGGAGGGCAGGGTG
>WNFJ01349682.1_pt1 | contig 10180 bp, 6 predicted proteins | sample 5400461 | NCBI WGS metagenome assembly WNFJ01 (sample SAMN13153349, study PRJNA577476) | soil metagenome | isolation source: 115 cm saprolite on Douglas fir-dominated hillslope | place: USA:California | collected 2013-09-17
ATCGGATAAAAGAGCGGAAAGTCGAGCAACGAATCCAATCCCGAATCGGCGCCGTCTCGCACTTGACCACCCTGAAAATACGAAGTGTGCACTACGTCGCCATCTTTCACTTCGCCTACCACGGTGAAGTTCGGATATTCGCGCTTCAGCGCAGCAGTCCAGTCGTGCCAGAAAGTGTTCGGCACATACTGCCAGGTGTCCATGCGGATTCCGTCCAAGCCCGTCACACCAATCCACCATAGCGTGTTCTGAATGAGATAGCGGGCGACCTCGGGATCGTTTTGGTTCAGATCCGGAAGAAAGTCGAGGAACCAACCTTCCATTGTCGCGCGTCTCAAATCCTCGACCGGACGCGGGTCATGCAAGACCCAAGTTTGAAACACATTGTTGAGATGATGCTCTTTAGTACCATTGAACCATGTCGGTGTTGGCGGATCGGCGACCCAGCTGTGGTAAGGGCCGGTGTGATTTGCGACCTCGTCCTGAATTATCTTGATGCCTGAGCGATGCGCCTCATCCACCAATTCGCGCAGCTTAGCGAGCGTCCCGAAGTGTTCCTCAACCTTGTAAAAGTCCTGCGGGTTGTACCCATGAAAACCCGTGCTGGGCTTTCCGTCCTTAAGTTCGATCTCATTCGGATGATCGTAGTTGTCATACCACGGCGTAAGCCAGAGGGCGGTCACGCCAAGGTCTTTCAGATAGGGGAGGCGATCGATGACGCCCTGCAGATCGCCGCCATGGTAATAGAACTTGTTGCCGCGATCGTAGAGACCTTTAGATTGAGGCGGATCGTTGTTTGTCTTATCGCCATCACTGAAGCGGTCGATCATGATGAGGTAGACGACGTCAGCAGGTGAGAAACCCTGGAAACGTCCTACCCGACCCAGCGGGGCAAGAATCTCGAAGCGGGCATTGGCGGTTCCGCCCGGTACAGAAATGCTAATCTCTTGCTCTCCAAGTGGCGCGTTGGGAGCGATGGCAACGTCTACGAACGTATAGCTGCCCCGAGCGTTAGTTTTTGGCGCACCAACAATTCGCAAGCCGTGACCAAGGGCGTGTGCGCGAGCGCCTGTCAGATTTCGCCCGCGAATCATCAATCGCACCGGATTGATCGAGCTTCCCGTCCACCAACTCGGCGGTTCAATTTTGAGGATTTCGGGGACTTGCGAAAAACAAACAGACGCGAGAGCGAAGCAGAAGAAGAGACTGGCTATCGCTTTTCGAATCGTTCGGAAACGTTGAGGTTTCGCGAATCGCATCTCAGTTGACACCTACAATGGTTGAAGCAGTGTCCTCATTTGAGATTGTTTAGTGCATTCTCCGTGTTCTCCGTGCCGTGGTGATAAGGGCGCCGAAAACCATTTCACCAAGAAGGCACGGAGAACACGAAGAACGCCATCGGACGTGAAATTAGGACGCTACCCCGTTCAGATAGAGCTGGCCTTCATCATCCCACTGCAGTGCTCTCCGAAACTTGCTGTGCTCGCCCGTACAGCTCCGTCAACATTTTAAGGCGAGCGGCCATCTCATCGGTTAGTGCATTTGGCATAAATCGCCAGGACCAATTTCCTTTAGTGCTGTTGGGAAGATTCATGCGCGCTTCGGTTCCCAGCCCAAGTACATCCTTATCGCCGTATTGGCGACAGTCGCGAATAGGGCGCGAATGAAGTCCCAATGAATTTCTTTACCGTCAGTGTTCAAGTAATTCATGCAGAAATCTCGCTCGCTCTCGATCTGTTCGGCCGTTCGTGTCGAACCTTCACCGGCGACGCTGCGAAACCAGCCTACAATCGTATCGTTGTCGTGAGTGCCCGTATACGCAGCAACGTTCGGCGCGTAGTTGTGAGGGAGATCCATGTTCTTTGAGTCGCTGCCGAATGCAAACTGCAGAATCCGCATTCCGGGAAAACCAAATTCATCACGGAGGGCAACTACGTCGGGAGTAATTACACCCAGGTCTTCCGCGATAATGGGCAAGCTGCCAAGCGCTTTTCGTATTGCCGTGAACAGCTCTCTTCCAGGTGCTTCTATCCAGCGTCCGCGCTCAGCCGTCTTGTCACTCCCCGGAATTTCCCAGCAAGCCGCAAAGCCACGAAAATGATCGACGCGCACGATATCGACGACATTCAGTGTCGCCTCAACCCGCTTAATCCACCACTTGAATCTATCGTCGAGCATTCGATCCCAGTTATACAAAGGATTACCCCAGAGCTGGCCTGTTGTGCTGAAGTAATCAGGGGGAACGCCGGCAACAACAACGGGAGTCCCATTCTTGTCTAACTTGAACTGGTCGGGATTAGTCCAAACATCTGCCGAGTCGTGAGCAACGAAAATCGGAAGGTCCCCAACCAGCTTGATGCCGCGTTCATTGCAGTAATGCTTGAGGGCAAACCATTGCCGGAAAAAAAGGAACTGATAGAACATTTGCGCCTCAACTTGCTCTTGAAGCTCCTCGCGAGCGCGCGTCAGAGCGGCGGGAGTGCGGCGTACGAGTGCTGGTTCCCATTCATTCCAGGCAACACCATTGTGAGCGTCTTTCAGCGCGCGGAACAAAGCATAGTCCTCGAGCCAGTCAGCGTAACGCTGTGCGAAGGTTTCAAAGGCGCTGCGTAGATTCGTGTCAGTCGTCCGCTTGTACCGGTCATAAGCTTTGCGGAGAAGATCGTCTTTGATCTCGTGGACTCGTCCAAAATCAACCCGATCCGCAGGTAGTGAGGCCGCAACCGAGTCAGACTCTGCGAGTAACCCTTCAGCAATCAGCAGTTCAGGGCTGATGAGCAGAGTGTTTCCCGCAAAGGCCGAATAGCACGCATAAGGAGAATCGCCATAGCCTGTGGGACCGAGCGGCAGAACTTGCCACAAACTTTGCCCGCTGGCCACGAGGAAATCCGCAAAGGCGTATGCTTCGGGACCAAGATCGCCAATGCCGAAAGGGCCCGGCAATGAAGTGGGATGAAGAAGGATGCCGCTCGCTCTGGAAAAATTCATGTTACTTAGTGGAGAAACTAACGAACCGCGAAAGCCACCGCCGTTTTTGCCGGGAGAGTCAGCTGCGCCTGTCCATTCGTAACCCTGGTAGTGCCCGGTGGTCCACTTAGCACTATCAACTCCGAACGATCTTTCACGCCAATCGAACCCGCGGGGATCGTAACCTTCTTTTCCTGAGCGGCGCGATTGATCGCAACAATCACAGTCTCACTTCCATCCTGCCGCGCAAAGGCGTACGTGTCGTCGTCGTAGAAAAGATCGATCAGCCTTCCATCTCTCAAAGACGAATGTTGCCTTCGCAGTCTTATCCAGTTCCGCGTCCAATCGTACATGCGTTGTTCAGTCGGCGTGCGGCCCTCAGCTGTAAAAGCACTTCGCTTATCGCCGGGAAATCCGCCGGGAAAATCGCGCCGGTTGTCGGGATCTTCCTTTCCTTCCATCGCGATCTCTTCGCCGTAATAAAGCTGGGGAATTCCGCGAATGCTGAGAGTAAACGCCGTATGCATCATTGCCCCCTCAAGAGTCGCACCGTTAAGCGAGATGAAACGCGGCGTGTCGTGATTGTTCACCAGCGTAGTCAACTGCGACGGGTCAGGGTAGAGCGCATCATACTTTAGCTGGTCGCGCAAAGCGCGCACCGGCAGTTTACCTGTGAATACCAACAGCGAAGCATTCCAAAGCGAGAAGTCAAAAACCGAGGCGAGTTTCGTATCAATACTGTCCCAGCCTGTATGTCCGCCGATGAAGAATGCTGTTTGTGCCGCATCCCGTTCGAACACCTCTCCTACCATCCACATCCGCGGATACTGGCGATACAGCGCGTTAGACAGATCGCGTATGAAACTCCGGGGCACGTATTGAATTGTGTCCTGACGAATCCCATCGATGCCTGTCGTTCCGACCCACCACAACGCATTCTGAATCTCATAGCGCGCGACTTCGGGCTCATCCTGATTCATGTCCGGCAGATCATCACTGAACCATCCATCCAGCGTATTTCGTACCTCATCGCGGTTGGCGTGGGGCGACAAGAGAACGCTGTTCTGAAACTTATTCAGCAGGTGGTTTGCGAGTGTGCCGTGAAACCAGTCGTCAAGCGGGGAATTAGTAACCCAGGGATGGTGAGACCCAACATGATTTGCCACCTGGTCTTGAATTACTTTCAACCCGAGGGCATGCGCCTTTTCAATCAGCTCCTGAAGGGTGGCGAGGTTGCCAAAATGATCTTCAACGCCGTAGTAATCGATGGTGTGATAACCATGGTAATAGGTATTCGGGCACCAGGGTTTATCGCATCGATTTATGCCGTTCCAGTTGTCATACCACGGAGTCAGCCACACGGCGGTGACACCAAGATCCTTCAAATATGAAAGATGATCGATAACGCCGCGCAGATCCCCACCGTGATAAGCGCGTGGATTGTTTCGATCGTTGGCGGCAGGCGGAGAGTCTCTCGGAAGATCATTTGTAGTGTCACCGTCAGCAAAACGATCGGGCATGATCAGATAGATCACATCGTCGGTGGTAATACCTTGAAAATGGGTTTTGGGATCGAGCGGCTGTTCAATCGAAAAAGGGATCGTAGTGTTTCCCTGCGCTGTTTCGAGAATCAGTGGATAAGACCCGGGTCGCGCGGTTGTGCTGATGTTGACGTTTACAAAAAGATAGGTGCCGTTACGATTGATGACTACGTCCGAAGTTTTGATCGTTGGTTCTGTTGAGCGAACGCGCGCACCCGTCAGATTCTCACCACGCACGAGAAGCCGGACGGGATTAATTGTATGGCCGGCCCACCACCATGGCGGTTCCACCTTAGTGATTGATGGAGCTATGGCAGCGAAGACTGCAGAACTGCAAGCGAAAACACAGACGAGCATTCCAAGTATCTGGACAACGATTGATCGAACGTTAGTGATTTCATCACAGTCACGCGCCAAGGTGTTTCCTTTGGAGTTGGGTTGGGCAATGGAGAATATGCATCCACCACTACTTTCCCGACCGGCTCACTCGACCGCCGGGTTATCTAATATGAATTAGAAGTCGACATGGCCATTCACTAATAGTTTCGAAACGTCTATTCTAAAGTTCGTGTTCATATTGATATCATTGTTGGTGAAGTTGGTGACCAACTCGGTATCAACAGGAGTTAACAGGGCCTCCCCCTTCTCGTTGAAGCGCGGAAAATAGAATATAGCTTCGTCGCCGGGAGCTTTCGGGGGCACAAAATGAACGAGCTCGCGGCGCTCGCCGCGACTGTTCGCGATAAAAACATAACGCTGCAAGTCCGCAAGGCGTCCTCCCTTAAAAGCCGCGAAGATCGCGTCTGCTCCGGGACGTTGTTTCGATTTTGAACTCAACGTGACCACGTAGTTCTGCTCACAAGCGGGACATTCCAATAGTCCTTTAAATTTAGCATCGAAAGCCCGACGGTCAGCCTTGCTCATCTCATCGTAGTTAGCCTCCAATTGTTTGAGTCGAACCAGAGCCTGACGCACAATAACGGCTGAACGAAGGCGCAGCGTGAACTGAAAATCCACCGGAGCTTCAGCTCCGCCCATTTCTGCGCTGGTGGACGTCGTATCGGATAGTCCGCCCTCAGTGGTTGATGGTACAGCGCCGCCTGCTATCCGGCGGGCCGTGGCGGCGTACCTGATGCGCACTTCCTGTTTCGGCGCCCACGCAGATTCCTCAAGCACGCGCTCGGCTTCCTTTTTCGACCACTCTTGAAAAGGCTTGAGCGGTCGGCCCTCTTGCGAATTGACGCGCGAGGGCGATGTGGAGACCACCATACCGATTAGAGCCAGGACGAAAAACTTCGTCGCAGATTTCTTAACTCTTTGGCCGATCATACTCAGTTGTCTCTACCCGTTTACTTCGGAAGTTGGTTCAACAGTTGCTGGATTCGCAGCTTCTCATCTGTCGAACGCTCTTTGGTCGAATCCTTTTCCAACGCGTCGAGCCGTTTGAATTCCGCAAGTTCTGTCCGGGCCTGTTCGGTCTGTTTGAGACGCGTATATGCAAGAAATAATTGATAGTGGGCCGCTGTATGGGACGGACTCTTAGCCACGACTTGTTGCAAGCGCGTGGCGGCTTCAGCAAAATTGCGCTCCTTCAACGCCAGGCGTGCATAGTCGTAGAGTACTGGAATGTTGTTATGGTCAAGATCCAGTGCGCGTTTCAGCGGGGCTTCGGCGTCTTCAAGCCGGCCCTGCTCGATGGCCACGTAACCCAAACTGGCTAGCGCGTCTACGTTGTTGGGGTTCTTGGCGAGGAATTTTTCCAGGTATTCGCGAGCGCGGTCGAAATCGCCGGCAGCGCGATGCGCATAACCTTGCCAGTATTCAATATCGCTCCTGCTCGGGTCGAGAGCAGCCCCCCGATCGAAGTCTGCCGCAGAGGCACTCCAGTCACCTTTGCGGTAGTAAGCGTCCGCGCGCGCTAAAACGTAAGCTGCTTGTTGTGGTTCTAATTCAATCGCACTTGCGTATTCGGCGATCGCCCCATCCCAGTAACCAACTCGGAAATACTCTCTGCCGAGAAGGTAATGATAGCCGGCATTCTTGCCGTCGCGTTCCAGCGCATGTCTCAATTCAGTAATTGCGTTAACTGAGTCATTGCGCGCACTGGCGATAAGTCCAAGACGCAAATGCGTCTCCGCAGGTCCGGGATTAAGGTCGGCAGCCTCAGCCAGGTACGTGGCAGCCTCGTCATTGCGGTCCAGGTTGTAAAGCGCGATACCCAGATTGTAAAGCACCTCGAAGGTGTGTGGGGTAAGCTCATTTACGCGAGCAAAGAGACGCGCCGCGTGTTCATACTGACCGCCCTGGGCGAGGGCGGTTGCTAGTGTGAATAGGCCGCGTGCGTCCGCACCAACCACTCGCTCAACCAACACGGCAGCGGCGTCAGCTTCCGCTGAACGGTTGGCGCGATAAGCGACATTGAGAAACGCCAGCGCCAACTGTGGGTCTTCAGGCTCAGCCTTGCGTGCCTGGGCGAAGTGTTCCGCGGCTTTAACGAAGTCGCCCGCGTCACCATAGAGAGTGCCCAGATTGTAATGCGCCTGAACATGCGTGGGATCCAGTTTCAACACGCGCTCGAACAGCGAGATTGCTTCGTTTGCCTTGCCGCGTTCAGCCAAATGGCGCGCTGAATTGTTAAGCGCGCTAACAAAGTTGGGATCAAGTTTGATTGCTGCGCTGAACTCGGCGTAGCCTTCTTCGCCGCGCCCTGCTCGATCCAGCACGACACCAAGGAGATTATGAGCAACGGCAGACTGCGGCGCGGCCGAAACAGCTTGACGAGCAGCCCGCTCGGCTTCAGCAAGAAGGCCCTGTTGCAAGTTTGCGACAGCAGTGTCCATAGCAAGCCGCGCAGCAGCACTCAACTCGGCTGTATTCTCGCCGCGTTGCGCGACAGACTTGCGGGCCTGCGCTCGTTGCGCCTGGACCGTCCAACAATTGGAGGGGAACGACAAGCAGCAAAGTAACAACGAGAAAGACAGGCACAAAGCCCGCTCTATGTTTAAGCTGATTCGTCACCGGTTATGTCTGACCTCAGGGAGTCTTTTGTGATGAGTTGGTGCGAAATTCTGTGTTGAGTTTGTCAACGGTTGTAAACTCACGTCCAGCTTCTTCATTTCGCCCCAGCCGTCGCAGCGCCTGACCTAGTTGATAATGCGCGTCGGCGCGTCGCGGCTCGAGCGCTACTACTACCTGCAGGACCTCTACTGCTTCCGCAAAACGCTCACTTAGTATGAGTGCCCTGCCTAACGACCAGCGTGCTTCAAAGTTCTTGGGATCGATCGCAATTGCCTGCTGGAGGGAGCTGATAGCTTCGTCCTTCTTACCTTGCTTCAACAGCAACGCACCCAAGCCCAACTGGCCATAGACCGACTCTGGGTCGAGCTTGATGAGTTCCTGGTATTCGATCAGCGCCGCAGCCGAATCACCCGCTGACTCCAGCGACGTGCCCAGAAAGAAACGCGCTTCTGCAGCTTTCGGCTTCAACCTGACTGCCGCGCGAAAGCTCCTGGACGCGCCTTCGTAATCTTTTTCCGCAAACTGTACGCGTCCCAAATTGAAAACCGCGTCGTACTTGGTTGCGTCCAAAGCGACCGCCTGAGTCAAAGCTTCGTTGGCTTCGCTATTGGCATTGCGACGCGAGGCGAGAATTATTCCGAGCAGCGAGTAGGCGTCAACCGCACCCGGATCGATTCGCAACGCTCGCCGCACTTCTTTTTCGGCTGCTTCGCTTTTTTGCGAGTTGTAAAGGGCAAGCGCATAGAAGTATGCCACTTCCGCCGAATCTGCTCGTTGTTTTGCCAACTCCGCGAAGGCTTCGACCGCCTCTGGCCAACGGTTCAACTTCTCATAAGCGAGGCCCAAATCCTGCCAGGCGCCAACCAGTGTGTGATCGCGCTGCAGCGCCTCACGAAAATCACTGACAGCGGCGTTCAGATCATCGCGATCGGCGGCGAGCAAGCCTCTAACGTAAGGCACTCGCGCATCTGACGGCCGTGCATCCTGGACCAATAAGAGTTGCGACATAGCGCGAGGCGCGTCGTTGAGCAAGCGATAGACGGCAATCAGTTCAAAGCGCACATCGTATTGTCGCGGATCGAGTTCGAGCGCGCGGCGAAATTGCGAGGCCGCTTCCGGCAGCTGTCTCGGATCACCAATACGCAGGAGAAAGCGTCCTAGCTGGTAGTGCGCGGTGTAGTTTTTGTCGTCCAACTTTTGCGCCGTACGTTCAGCATCAATGGCTTCGTTTGCACGACCAAGTTTCCACAATACATAACCGAGGTTGGCCTGATAATCCGCGTTTGTTGGCTTCAGAGCGACTGCCTGGCGGAGGTCAGCGTAAGCGTCGTGGTAACGATTGAGTCGCATGCGAGCCAGAGCACGTGTATTTAGGGCTTCAGCGTCTTGCGGATTTGCTTTGAGTTTTGCGGTCTCGTCGGCTTCGGTCCTCTCAGCGCGCACCTCAGGAGTTCTGAAGCGTTCAACGTGCGAGCGCGTGGCGCCGGCAGGCGAGGGCGTTTGGGCAAGTAAGGGAAGGGCGCACGACAGCAAAATCGAAATCAGACCGCTCAAGTTCACTTTCATTTTTGCTTACGCCAAACCCGTGGGAAACGCGAGGATTTTAGCAAAAGAGAACGACTTGGGCGAGCATTCGGAGTTTCGGCCAGCGAGCGCCGTCTGACGGCACTCGCTGTCACACCGGATGCGATTTCAATCCGGAACACCAACCTCAGAAAATAAACTTAAATCGGTATTGAACAACGCGTCCTGCTAAGGCGTTGTTCTTAATCTGGCCGAAATCGCCGTTGGCCAAATCGTTTGTCGGGACCGAAAAATTCGGGTGATTAAAGACATTGAAGAATTCTAACCCGATTTGCACCTTCGTATTCTCAGTGATCCTTGTATTCTTGAACACCGACACGTCCGTATTGAAAATCGATGGGCCACGGAATGTGTTACGTCCAAGCGTGCCGAATCTGATCGTGTTTCCGGCGGCATTCGTGACGGTGGCCTGCGCACTGGCGGCAGTCGAAAAAGCTGCCGGGTTAATTACTAATCCAGCTGGCACGCTGGCGAAGGGATCACCAATCTGTGAAGGGCGGTTAGCCCCGCCGCAGTTAGTGCATACCACTGTAGGGAAAGCCCGAACGCGCTGACTCAATGATGTTTAGCTGCCAGCCTCCTACCACTCTATCAGGGGCATCTTTGAGATAACGTCGTTCCTTGCCGAACGGCAGGTCGATGATTGCGTCGGCTGACAACAGGTGGCGTACGTCCAGGGAAGAGTTGCCTCTGTCCTGATTAAGGTTAAACGGATTGATTGGACCACCACGGCCGTTGCGCGAGTCGCCCAGGCCATTAAAGATGCCCGTGTTGTTGTCTATTGTGTGACCCCAGGTGTATGAAAGCTGACCCTGAACGCCACGCGAGAACCTTTTCTGCAATTGTGTTTGCAGGGCATCGTAACTGGAAGAAGCTCCATTCGTGTAAAGCACCGCGTTGCTCAGAAATTGGCCCGCACTGTTTTTCGCCAGCGCCAGGCCATTCGAGCTAATGTCATTTGCATAGAGCAGATTGTGCGAGCGGTTGCCGACATACCCGACATCCAGCGAGTAATCCTTAGAGAGCTGATACTGAACACTCAACTGCCATTGATGGACGTAGGCCGTCTT
>WNFJ01337888.1_pt1 | contig 10179 bp, 11 predicted proteins | sample 5400461 | NCBI WGS metagenome assembly WNFJ01 (sample SAMN13153349, study PRJNA577476) | soil metagenome | isolation source: 115 cm saprolite on Douglas fir-dominated hillslope | place: USA:California | collected 2013-09-17
CCGACGTCGTCGTAATCGGAATGGGAGTAGGCGGTGAGGAGGCCGCCGGGCGCCTGGCCGAGGCTGGACTGCACGTGACCGGGATCGAGAACAGGCTGGTGGGCGGTGAGTGCCCGTACTGGGCCTGCATACCGTCGAAGATGATGATCCGGGCTGCGAACCTCCTGGCGGAGACGCGCCGCGTTCCGGGCATGGCCGGTGCTGCCACCGCCGTGCCGGACTGGGCGCCGGTCGCGCAGCGGATCCGCGAGGAGGCCACCGACTCCTGGAACGACAAGGTGGCGGTGGACCGGTTCACCGGCAAGGGCGGCCACTTCGTCCGCGGCCGGGCCACCATCACCGCACCCGGCGAGGTCACCGTCACCACGGTGGACGGGGGTACCCGGAGATTCACCGCCCGTCGCGGCATCGTGATCGCGACCGGCACCGATCCCGCTGTCCCGCCCATCCCGGGGCTGGCCGGGACGCCGTTCTGGACGAATCGGGATGCGGCCGAGACCGAGCGTGTCCCGCAGTCGCTGATCGTGCTGGGCGGCGGCCCGGTCGGCGCCGAGCTGGGCCAGGTCTTCGCCCGGTTCGGCGCGACCGTCACCGTGATCGAGGCGCTGCCACGGCTGCTGCCCGCGGCCGAACCGGAGGCGGGCGACCTGCTGGCCGCCGTTTTCGCCCGGGAGGGCATCACCGTTCGCACCGGGGCACCAGCCACCCAGGTCAGCCACGACGGCGACCAGTTCACCGTGCACCTGCAAGACGAGACCGTCACCGCGCAGCAACTGCTGGTCGCCACCGGCCGCCGCACCGGGCTGAAAGCGCTCGGCATCGCCAGCGCCGGCCTGGACCCGGACGCCCGCACGCTCAGCGTCGACGACCGGATGCGCGCCGCCGACGGCGTGTGGGCGATCGGTGACATCACCGGGGTCGGCGCGTACACCCACATGGCGATGTACCAGGCGGACATCGCCGTCCGTGACATTCTCGGTGAGCAGGGCCCGGCCGCGGACTACCGGGCGGTTCCTGGCGTGACGTTCACCGACCCGGAGATCGGCCAGGCCGGGCTGACCCAGGCGCAGGCCCGCGAGCTGGGGATCAACGTCCGTACCGCGATCACCCAGGTCCCGTCCTCGGCCCGGGGCTGGATCCACAAGGCCGGCAACGACGGATTCATCAAGCTGATCGCGGACGCCGGCAGGGACGTCCTGGTCGGCGCCACCTCCGCCGGGCCGGCCGGCGGTGAGGTGCTCGGCGCCCTGGTCGTGGCCATCCACGGCCAGGTCCCCGTCTCCAGGCTGAAGACGATGATCTACGCCTACCCGACCTTCCACCGGGCCATCGAAGACGCCGTCCGCCACCTCGACGCGGCCTGAACACTGTCATCGGGCAGACACTACGGCCGGTGCGGAACGTGGCAAGCTGGTGTGATCCGGTCATGACCAGTCAAGCCGCGACAACCGCGCCCGTACCGGAGACGGCCCGGTCGCTGCGCCGGGACAGCATCGCGTTCCTCGGCACGGCCGGGTCCGCGGTCGGCATCCAGGCGCCGTCGGCGGGGGTGAGCTTCCTGCCGGCGCTGATGGCTGGCATCGTCGGCGCGGCCGGGCCGTTCGCGTTCGGCACCGCGATGGTGGTGATGCTGTTCGTCGCGTACGCGTTCGTGATCTTCACCAGGGAGTTCGCGAGCGCCGGGTCGGTGCAGGCGTTCAACGGCGCCGCGCTCGGCTCGGCTTACGGGTTGGTGTCCGGCTGGCTGCTGTTGTTCACCTACCGATCCGGTTCTCCACCGGGATGATCTTCGCCCTGGAAGCGGTATCGCTGGTCATAGTCGCGATCGTGGCGGTCGCGGTGCTGGCACACGGCGGTTACGGCGGCGGCACGCTGCGCCGTGTCTCCTACCATCCGTTCAGCCCGGCCGGAGTGCCTGCCGGGACGCTGGGCCTGGGTATCGTGTTCGCGTTCACCGGGTTCTCCGGGTTCGAGGTGGCGCGCTGTGGTTCCGCTCCCCGCTGGACGCGTTCACCGACCTGGCCACCTACGGCGCGGACCTGATCATCGTCGCCTACCTGGCCACGATCATCGCCGCGCTGACCTGGATAATCCGCCGCCGGCGCACCACAGCGGCCCGGGTCACGCTGCTGGCCGCCGGGGCGGCAGCGATCGGCTACGTGATCAAGGTGACCGTCTGGCCACTGCCAGCCGGCGCGCCCCGCCTGTACATGTACGCCGCCGCCGCGACCATACTGGCCGGGGTTGGCGTCGCCGCCGTCCGTCGGCTCTGCCTCGCGGTTCATTGAGCAGAACGACCTGTGGTATCCCGGTCCGGCACGCCGGCTGCCCGCAGGATGGCGGCGACCTGCGGGCTGGGCGCCTTGCGATCATCGGGGGACAGCTCGATGCCTTCGGTGGTGGCACCGGCCTGGAACAGGATCCGCACGGTCGCGGCCCAGTCGGGCCGTGGGTTGTGCCGGGGCCGTTCTCCGCTGCCGACCTTGGCCCACGTCAGCGGCGTGCTGTCCCAGGTCGTGCCGCGGGCCTCGATGCCGGCGCCGCGGTCCAGCAGCAGCCGGGCCACGTCGCCGAGGCCGCAACGCAGCGCAGCGGCGACCAGCCGGGCGGACGGCCGGTGCGGCCCGCCGACCCTGACCGCGTCTCGATCTCCGCGTCGTCCAGCATGGTGAGCAGGCCGGCGGTCTCGGTCATCCCGTACACGTTGCGTAGTGCCAGCCGGGGCAGCCGTTCGCGCAGCGCGGCGATGACCGTCGGCGGCGTGGGCGCGCCGCCGAAAAACGCCAGCCGCAGCGCGGGCAGTTGCCGGCCGTCGAAGCCGCGGTGCCGCAGCTCCAGGCCGAACATCGCGGGGACCACGTCGATGACCGTCACCTGGTGCTCGCGCAGCACCCGCACCAGCTGCGCCGGGTCGAACCCGGGCAGGACCACCGCGGACCCGCCCGTGAGCAGGAACGGGTTGAGCTGGGAGATGTGCCCGGACACGTAGCTGAACGGCAGGCAGATCGCGGTGACGGCGTCCGCGGTGAGGCCGAGAAGCTGCCGGTAGCAGCCGGCCACGTGCATGGCGGCACGGTGGGTGACGGTGGCGGCCTTCGGCGTCCCTGAGGTGCCGGAGGTGTAGATGAGCGCGTACACGTCGCCGGTCTCCGGCATCAGCCGGGCCGGATCCCAGGGCAGGCTCTGGCCGGTCAGCATGCCGTCTGCCGGCTGGACCGGGTACCAGGATTTGCTGAGGCCGGACAGGAATGCCTCGCCGGCGAGCACCAGCGCCGGCTCGGCGTGCGCGAGCAGCGCCCGCTGGCCGGCGGGCGTGAGCGTAGTGGGCAGGCCGGCGAAGATGTACCCGGCGCGGGCGCATGCCCAGATCGCCACCGCGATGTCCAGGCCGCCGGGCAGGCACACCGCCAGCCGGTCTCCTGGCCGCAGTCCCGCGGCGGCAAGCCGCGCGGCCGCGCCTTCCACCAGCCCAGCGAACCCGGCATAGCTGACGGCCCGCGACCCGGCGGTCAGCAGCGGGCGGCCGCCGTAGGGGCGGCGGCCCCGGTCGAGGTTGTGCACGATTGTCGCGGGGATCTCAGTCATGGGCAGTGCGCCGGGCGGCGCGTGCTTTGCGTCCGCCGTAGCCGCCGAAGAACTGGGCTGCTGCTTGCTGGATGGCCAGTGACCAGGTCGGGTAGGCGTGTACGGTCTGGGCGAGCCGCCCGGTGAACAGGCCGGCGCGCATCGCCAGCGCGACCTCGTCGATCATCTCCCCGGCCCGGGGTGCCACGATCGTGGCGCCGAGCACGCGCCCGCCGCCCAGACCCCCGGTCAGCCGCCGCGGGCCGCTGATGATCGTGACGAACCCTTCGGTCCGCCCGGCGGTGACCGCGCGGTCCACCTCCCGCATCGGCAGGTAGGCGACCCGCGCGCCGCGCGTCCGGGTAGCGGCTTGTTCCTCGGCGAGTCCTGCCTGGGCGACCTCCGGGTCGGTGAACACCACCCACGGAATGCCGTCCGGGCTGAACCGGGCGGGCCGGGACCATCGTTTCCGGAGCGCGTTGCGTGCGGCGATGCGGCCCATCGCGTAGGCGGCGTGGGTGAACGGCATGATGCCGGTGCAGTCGCCGGCTGCGTACACGCCTGGTGCCGTGGTGGCCAGCCGCGGGTTGGTGATGATCTGGCCGTGGTCGCCGGTGCGGATGCCGGCGGCCTGCAGGCCGAGGCCGCTAGTAACCGGGATCCGGCCGGCGGCGACGAGCAGGTGGTCGGCTGCCATGGTGGCCGGACCGGTGAGCTGGAGGGAGATACCACTGTCGTTATGATTGCCGGAGATTTTCTCCACTGTGGTCGTGGTGCGGACCTGCACGCCGTCGGCGGCCAGCGCCTGCGTGATGATCGCCGAGGCGCGGGGGTCGGCGGCGGGCAGCAGCCGGGGCGCGGTCTCGATCAGCGTCACCTGGCTGCCGAGGCGGGCGAAGGCCTGGGCCAGCTCGCAGCCGATCGCGCCGCCGCCCAAGATCGCGAGCCGCCCGGGCGGCTCGGTGAGCTCGAAGATGGTCTCGTTAGTCAGGTAGGGCACTTCGGCCAGCCCGGGGACCGGGGGGATCGCGGGGCGCGAGCCGGTGGCCAGCACGATCCCGCGGGCGCGCAGGGCGCGGCCGGCCGCGGTGAGCTCGCGCGGCCCGGCGAACTCCGCGTGGCCGCGGAGCACCTCGATGCCGTGCTTTTCGAGGACGGCGGCGGTCTCGGTGGCGGCGATCGCCGCCACCGAGCGGCGCACCCCCGTCATCGCCGCGGCGAATGTCGCGTCGCGGGCGGCGGCCTCGATCAGCGCCTTGGACGGCACGCACCCGGTGAACGTGCACTCGCCGCCGAGCTCGCCTTCGGAGATCAGCAGAGTACGCGCCCCGGCTGCGGCCTGGGCGGCGGCCAGCCCGGCCGCGCCGCCGCCAAGCACGATCAGGTCGTAGTCGTCCACACCCTCAGCATGCCCAGCCGGCCGCTCGGTCAGCGCCACTGTGTCCGTTCGCTGACAGTCCTGCATACTCGATGCGCCGTGGCGCGTCCTCTTGGATAGACGATTCACCGCATCCGGCAGGGAGGAAAGACATGTTCCAGGCAGTGTGGCACGGGGCAGTGCTTGCCGAAAGCGACCAGACGGTCAAGGTGGAGGGCAATCATTACTTCCCGCCGGGGTCGCTGCGCATGGAGTACTTCACGCCCAGCCAGATGACCTCGGTGTGCCCGTGGAAGGGCACTGCCAGTTATTACGACATCACCGTGGACGGGTCGCTGAACCCGAACGCGGCCTGATACTACTCAAGGCCCAGCCCGGCGGCCAGGCAGATCAGGGATCACGTCGCGTTCTGGAACGGCGTCAAGGTCGTGCGCGCCAGCAACGGCGACGATGGCGCCGCGATGGCGGCCGGCGGCGGGCTGACGGCGCGACTGCGCGCGATGTTCGGGCGCTGATGCGACCTGGGGCGCGATTGCGGGCACGTCTCCGGCGGCGCCTGGTGGGGGATGATGAGCCATGAGCTATCTGCCCTCGCTGCCGCCGCAGGCGGTGCTGCTCGACGTGTTCCGCGCTCGCCCGGAGGTCTACCGGCCGCTGATCGATTACCACGAGGCGCTGCTGCGCGGCCCGTCGCCGCTGTCGGTCGCCGACCGCGAGCTGATCGCCGCTTACGTGTCCGGGCTGAATGTGTGCGGGTACTGCCATGGCGTGCATGCCGCCACCGCGCAGGCGTTCGGCATCCCCGAGGGGACGCTGGCGGCGCTGCTGGCTGACGTGGACTCCGCGCCCGTCGCCGGGCAGCTCAAGCCGCTGCTGCGCTATGCCGGGAAGCTGACCGTCAACCCGGCGAAGATCACCCCCGCCGACGCCGAGGCAGTGCTGGCCGCGGGCTGGGATGAGCGGGCACTGCATGATGCGGTGGCGGTGTGCGCGCTGTTTAACATGATGAACCGGCTGGTGGACGGGCTGGGGATCACCGGAAACGCGGAGTACTTCGCGCTCGCGGCGGACCGCCTGCATGACCAGGGTTACGCCGTGCTGCGAGACCTGATGTGACCGGCCCGGGGCGCCGGAAGCGGCGCGGAGCGGGACCGGCGGGCGACAGCCAGCCTGTGGGGGTCGATTACTGGATCTGGCCTGGGCGGACGGGCGGGCTGGCGTGCCTGGCCGCCGATCAGCCGCGGCGCCGTTGACCGCGTGATGGCGAACTAACCGCCGCGGAATGGAATGACCGGAGGCGGTGACCGGGTTCCGGCTGAATGAGGTGGTCAGCCAGGTCGCGTTCGGCGGGCGCCGCGGCCGTGTGTACCGGCGGATCGTCGCGCTGAGCGGCGTGCGGCCGGGCGACCCGGTCCTGGACGTGGGCTGCAGCGGCGGATATCTGGCCAGAAAGCTGGCCGCCGCCGCGGGACCGGCAGGTCGCGTCACCGGGATAGACCCCTCGGAGGCGGCGATCACCTACGCCCGCCGCCGCGCACTTCCCGGCTGCTCGGCTGCCTAACGGTGCTGACCCGGCACCAGGTATCCAAGGACGCCGAGCTCCTGGTGCTCCGGCACGAGAACGCGGTGCTGCGCCGCCAGATCGGCCGGGTCCGCTACCAGCCGGGCGACCGGCTGTGGCTCGCAGCACTGTCGCGACTGGTCCCGCGCCGACGATGGGGCGAGGTGTTCACGGTGACCCCGGCGACGCTGCTCGCCTGGCACCGGCGGCTGGTCGTCCGCACGTGGGACCACACCAGCCGGCGCCGTCCCGGTCGGCCGTCTACGGCAGCCGCGATCCGGAAGCTCGTGATCGGCATCGCGACGGACAATCCGACCTGGGGACATCGCCGCGTGCAAGGCGAACTCGTCAGGCTCGGCCACCCGATCGCAGCCTCCACGGTCTGGCAGGTCCTGCACGCCGCCGGGATCGACCCCGCGCCGCGCCGCACGGGCCCGACGTGGAAGCAGTTCCTGACCGCCCAGGCCCGCGGCATCCTCGCCGTCGACTTCGTCCACGTGGACACCATGCTCCTGCGGCGCCTCTACGCCCTGATCGTCATCGAGCACGGTACCCGCCGCGTCCACCTGGCCGGCGTTACCGCCAACCCGGACGGCGCGTGGACAACACAGGCGGCGCGTAACTTCCTGATGGACCTTGGCCATCGCGCGACTCCGGTCAAGTTCCTGATCAGGGACCGCGCAGGCCAGTTCACCGGCTCCTTCGCCGCCATCGCAGGGGACCTACAGCATCACGGCCGGCCCGCTGCTGCCGCTGAAACTGGCGGGCACGCCAGCTCGGAGGAGAGCGGGACGTTCACGTTCACCATGAGGGTCACCGGCAGCAGCGGCCTGTCGGCGTCGCAGAAGTTCAGCCTCACCATCAAGCAAAACCATAACGGTGGCGGCAGTCAGCGGTGACCCCGGGCCGGTGGCGGGCATGATCCCGCTAATGGTGCAATCAAGGGAGGGCGCCAGGCGTCCTAGGTAGGTGTGAGTGCCGTGGGCGATGATCATCGCGCGTTCCTTGACGCCACGCTGCCGTACCTGGACGTGGTGTACCAGGTCGCGCGGCACGCTGCCGGGGACGGGCAGGAGCCTGAGGACCTTGTGCAGGAGACCTACCTGCGGGCGTACGCGGCGTTCGGCTCGTTCCGGGGCGGGAGCATGCGGGCCTGGCTGGCGGCGATCTGCCTGAACGCCGCCCGGTCGCAGGCCCGCCGCCGCCGCGCCCGGCCGTGGGAGGCGGTCGCACGGCCGCTGCCCGAGGGCGTGTCCCCGGCGCGCGGGGCTGAGGGCGAGGCGGAGCCTGATGTCGCCGATGTGGTGATCGCCGGCCTGGACGCTCAGGCGGTGTCCCGCTGCCTGGCTCAGCTGCCGGAGCCGCAGCGGGTGTGCATCGTGCTAATGGACGTGGCCGGGTACACCGCGCGGGAGGTGGCGGAGCTGCTGGGCTGCCCGCGCAGCACGGTGCTGGCCCGCGTGCACCGCGGCCGGCGCAGGCTGGCCGGGCTGCTGGCCGGGGCGGGGGTGAGCTATGGACAGCCATGAGGCGATGCTGGCGGGGTTCCTGGCCGGGGACCTGGATCCAGACGAGGCCCGGCGGTGGGATGAGCACCTGCTGGAGTGCGAGCGGTGCTGGCGGGCGGTGCGCGAGGACCGGGCCTGCCGTCAGGCCGCGGCCTTGCTGCGCGAGCCCGCGCCGCCCGGTCTGGCCGACCGGGTCGCGTTCGCCGTCGAGCTGGCCGCGGCCGGCGCTGATGGCCCTGCCGCCCGGCGGGTGCGCCTGCGGGCCGGCTCATCGCGGCTGGCTCGCCTGTCAGCTGGCTGGCGGCTGCTCGCGGGCGCCGGGATGCTCGCCGGCGCGGTGGCTGCGACGCTGATCGCGTTGCTGTTCGCGGGCGGGAGCGGGACCGGCCGCATGCCCGCGGCGGTGGCGGCGGTGGCGCGCTACGCGCTGGCCGTGCCGTCTGCGGGCCGGGAACCACCACCTCCCCAGAACGGCCGGTCCGCGCCTGCCGAGGTGGGCCGCGCGGTGACGCTGACCGCGGGCGGCCAGCAGATCGTGGTCCGGACCTGGCTGCTGGACGGCACTGAGGTGGTGGTGGCGGTGTCCGGGCGGCCGTTCCCGATGCCCGCAGGTGCCCTGGGCGCTGCCGGCCCGGGGATGGCGTGGTCGGCGCGGCTGGGGAAGCTGGGCCTGTACTGCGTCAACGGCGGCACATCGGAGCTGGTAGCGGCGCCAGTCCCGGCGGCGGAGCTCGCCGCGCTGGCGGCGCGGCTGCCGCCCGCCTGACGGCGCCCGGCGCAATCAAACACGGCGGGCAGGCGTCTCCTATCAACGTCAGCGGCACACCTGCGCCGCATGCACGGGAGGAGTGCGCCAGGTGGCTGATTCCGCTCACATCAGGGAGCGACCGCGCCTCACCCGGACCGGACCCCGGCTGCTGCGTGCCGCCGCGGTCGGCGGCCTGCTCGGCGGCCTGTTGATGTTCTTCGTGCTGGCCGGATATAACGCCAGCTCGGGTATGGGATTCCTGACCATCCTCAACGTCTGCTTCGCTGCTTGGGTGTTCCGCGGCACGTCGATGAGGGCGGCGGCGCCGCCGGGCGGCCGCGCGGGCGGCCCGGCGATGGCGGGGGAGACCGCGATGCCGAGTAGCACGCCGATGGCCAGCGCGATGCCGAGCCATACCGCGATGGCCAGTCACACCGCGATGGCCAGCCATGCCGCCGCGGGCGGCGGGGCGATGGGCGGTCATGGCATGGGCGCCGGCGCGATGATGAACCAGCCGCTCCTGGCCAGCCACATCATCGTCGGCGGGCTGCTGCACCTGGCCATGTCCGCGGCCGCGGGCGTCGCGTTCGCTGTCGTGCTGGCCGTGCTGATACGGGCCGGAATACGGGTGCTGGCCACCCCGGCCGGGTACGTGGCCGCCGCCATGGCCGGCGGGGCGCTGCTGTACGTGATCATGCTGTACGGGTTCGCGCCGCTGTGGAACACCGAGATCGTCGATTTCACCCCGCGGGTCCCGTTCTTCCTCAGCCACCTGCTCTTCGGCGCCGCCGTGGGCGGATGGGTGTACTGGCAGGCCGGGTACGCCGGCACCGGCATGCGCATCCGGGCACATCAGCCCCGATTTGGCGGAGCCTAGCCTCTGACTCCGGTACGCAAGGGGTGCGCAGTACCCGATGAGCGCCATTACCCCGCTGCTGCCGCTGCGCCCGTATGATGGGCGGCTGCACGCGAGATCGAGTACTTTCGTCCGCCGGGATCCATCAAGCACCGGGCTATCCCGCGCTTCCTGTGCCGCCTCGCGGCAATGGGCGAGCTGCCGGCCGGGGCGCGGATCGCCATCCGCAGCGCCGGGCCGCGGCAGTCTCCGCCGCATGGGCCGGCGCTCGGCTCGGTCACCCGGTCCTGACCGTACTGCCGCCCAACCTGGCCCGATGATCCGCTGGCTCGGAGCAGACTGCCTCCCGCCGGACCAGGCCACCGAGCTGATGACCGGACTAGGTGCCCGGCCGGACACCTACGTGCTCGAGCAGGCCGCCGAGCCCGAGATGATCGACTACTACCGGCCGGTCGGCTCGATCCCGGCGGTGTCCAGGCCGAGCCCGTCGGTGGCCGGCGTACGGCCGGCGCCGAGGATCACCACGTCGGTTTCCACCTGGCTGCCGTCGTCCAGTGTCACCAC
>WNFJ01532651.1_pt1 | contig 10179 bp, 10 predicted proteins | sample 5400461 | NCBI WGS metagenome assembly WNFJ01 (sample SAMN13153349, study PRJNA577476) | soil metagenome | isolation source: 115 cm saprolite on Douglas fir-dominated hillslope | place: USA:California | collected 2013-09-17
GGCGGCTGGCCAAGGAGGAAGGCATCCTCTCTGGTATATCGTGCGGCGCCGCGGTGGCCGTCGCTCTGCGGCTGGCGCGCGAAGAACAGTTCAAAAACAAGACGATGGTGGTGATCCTGCCGGATTCCGGCGAGCGCTATCTGACGACTTCATTATTTGAGGGGATGGCCGAAGATTAAAAGCGGGCGCGCTTGGGTGATAGGGGTGTGTGCGCCCGCTGTGGTAACGGGGATATGCATGGAAGGACGAGACCCTTCTTCAGGATGTTACGTCATTGGGTCTGCTTTGAAAAAAATCTCTCTTGACTCCATCAGGCGAATCAGTATAGAATAAAAAGCGAATAAAAGGCGAATACGGAGGTTGTGCAATGCAAGGCGCTCTTCGCTGTGGAACATCCGGCTGGCTACACGCCGATTGGAATTCCGTTGTCTATCCCCCCATCAGGCAGCGCGGTTTTCATCCGCTCGAGTATCTGTCGCAGCACCTGGAGCTGATCGAGATCGACGCTTCGTTTCAGAAGCCCCTGCGTCCCGAGCTATCGAAGCTATGGGTCAACAAGGTGTCGCAGCATCCGGACTTTCTGTTTACGGTGGTGCTTGGGCGCGAGTTCACTTATGACCGCGTGCTTGACCCGGACCGCATTTGCGCGTTCAAAGAGGGACTTTGGCCACTGCTCAAGGCCCGGCGGCTGGGCTGTCTGCTGATGCGCTTCCCTTGGGCATTCCGGTTCACCAGGGAGAATCGCGATTTCGTCATCGAACTACGCCGGGCCTTCCACGAATTTCCACTGGTTGCGGAGATGCGCCATGCCAGTTGGATGCTCGACGAAGCGCTGGGAACCCTGATGGATTATCGCATCGGCTTCTGCAATGTCGATCAGCCGGCCGGCGAGCGCGCCATGCCGCCCGGGGCAATCATCACCTCGGCCGTCAGCTATGTGCGCCTGCTCGGCCGCAACGGCGGCGACTGGACGGATGAAGAAGCGGCGGCCGATTATCTCTACACGCCGCAGGAACTGGGCGCCTGGCAGGAGCGTATTGCGCGGCTCCGCGCTCATTCGAGCGCCACCTTTGTGGTCGCCGCGAACCATCCGGGCGGGAAGGCCGCAGTCAACGCCATGCAGTTGCAAGCCATGCTGCGCGACCCGGCTACTCCGCAGCGCCGGCGCGTTCCGTCGATGCCGCCGCGGCGCGAGAATCTGGTTCCGATTTCATCGGCGCAGATGCTGCTTCGCGCTTGAGTATACTGTAGCTAGTGAAGACGCTGATTTTGTCGCTTGCTCTCTGTTCGACCCTGGCTGCGGCGGGTATCGGAATATTCGATTCGGATGGCTCGGTCGGTGTAACGCCAAAGAAAGGTTCCGTCGAATACAACGCTGCGGCCAATGAATATCGGGTTACCGGAGGCGGCGCAAATATCTGGGCTGCCACTGACGCCTTTCACTTTGTGTGGAAGCGACTCTCGGGCGATGTGACTCTGACGGCCGATGTCCAGTTCTCCGGAGCCGGAGCGGTGGCCCACCGGAAAGCGGTATTGATGGTGCGCCAGACGCTCGAGCCCGGTTCCGCGTATGCCGACGCCGCGCTGCACGGTGACGGCCTCACCTCGCTGCAATTCCGGCCAACCGACGGCGCCGTTACCCAGGAGCTCCGCTCAACGGTGACGGCCCCGCTGCGGATCCGCATAGAACGGCGCGGCGAGAAGTTCACGATGTATGCCGGCAAGCCTGGTGAAGAGCTGCAATCGACAGGGCCCGCCAGCGTTGCGCTGAAGGATCCAGTGTACGTCGGTCTCGGGGTCTGCTCGCACAACGCGGACGTACTCGAGACGGCTGTATTCTCGAACGTGAAAATCGAAGATGGCTCTCGTTGATCTGACCAAGCAGCTCGTGCTGGATGCCATGCGGCAGCCGGACCCCGCACCCGTGGCGGCGGAATCGGGGAATGCCGGCGCTACCATCCTGGGGCAAGTTTCGGCCATGCAGAAGGCTCTCAAAGAAGACCAGGAACTTCTGGTGCTCTGCCATGCCGGAGGCGAGACGCTTCGAGTTCTGGAAATCTTCATGCCCTCCTGGCAGGTGGCCGTGCTCACCGGTGTAGACAGCGGAAAGAACATTGCGCGTTTGATCTCGCCGATCGAATCTGTGCAGCTGATCTGCAAGGTTGTTAAAGCACCGGGCAAGCCCACCCGGATCAATTTAGTTGCTCCAAAACCAAAGTCCGAATAGGACGCGCTAAAATCATGGGCAGGATGCGATGCGTATTCGCCGCACTGGTAGTTTCCCTTCTAGCGGCATGGGCGCAATCCCCGGTGGACCCGCCTGCGGTAAAGGATACCGCTCTCGAGAATTCGGGCAAGCCGATGCTCGCGCCGTTTGAGTGTACCGAAGAAGATATCCAATCCTTCGGACTAGGCTGCTCGGAAGAGGAACCCTGCCCGATCTTCCTCGAGCTCTCCGCCTTCGCGCCGGTAGGCAATCAACTTTTTGTGGCGGGCAACATCCACTCCGCATCGAGCACGCTATACTCGATCCTGCTGGCCAGCGCCGACGGCGGTAAGACCTGGCGCGAGCCGTTCACTCGCATCCGCGGCGCGAGTCTCGATCACGTCGTGTTCGTTGACTTCGAACACGGCTGGATCCCCGGCCAGATCGTGAACCCGCTGGCGCGCGATCCTTTCCTGCTCATCACCTCCGACGGCGGCAAGACCTGGCGCCGCGTCTCCGTGTTTGAAGACAGCCGAGCCGGTTCCATTCAGCGCATCTGGTTCGATTCGCGCAACACCGGGACGCTCATTTTCGATCGGGGGCAGTCGGGCGACGGCCCTCGCTACGAGTTGTATGAAACCGCTACCGGTGGGGACAATTGGATGGTCCGGGAGGCGAGCGATCAGCCCATTCAGACCAAACGAATGCCGCTCGAAAACGAGCACGCCGACTGGCGGCTACGGCCCGATGCTGCTTCCAAGTCGAACCGGATCGAGAGTGTAAGCCGCCACAAGTCAAGGAGCCTGAACCGCCTCCGGAAACCACCGCGCCGGAGACAGCCAAGCCAACCGCGCCGGGGACGCTTTCTCTGCCAGCGCTTCGCGGGGAGCGCGCGAAGAAGCCCAAGAAATGAAGCGGTCGCCGGTTGAGCTCGAGCTGTTTCGAAACCTGTTCGTCTCCATCGCCGAGGAAATGGGGGCGGTGCTGCGCAAGACTTCCTATTCGGCCAACATCAAAGAGCGCCGCGACTACTCCTGCGCGATTTACGACGCCGCGGGCGACACAGTGGCGATGGGCGACCACATGCCCGTGCACCTCGGCGCCATGCCGCTTTCGGTGCGCCACGCCCTCGATGCCTTCAACCTTCAGCCGGGAGATGCGGCAATCGTCAACGATCCGTTTCGCGGGGGCACGCATCTGCCGGACATCACGGCGATCTCTGGCGTCTTTCTGCAGCGCGAGAAGCGGGCGTCGTTCTATGTAGCCAGCCGGGCGCATCATGCCGACGTGGGCGGCATGAGTCCGGGATCGATGCCCATGGCTCGCGAAATTTACCAGGAAGGGATTCGCATTCCGCCGATCCTGCTGGTGCGCGGCGGCCAGATCGATCGGGACTTGCTGCGGCTGATCGTGGCCAATGTGCGCACACCCGAAGAGCGCGAAGGCGATTTGCGCGCGCAGTTGATGGCCAACGCCCGCGGCGATCGCCGGTTGCGGGAGATCGCCGGCAAGTACGGCGCCGCGGCGGTGCGCCGCAACATGCGCGAGCTGCAGGACTACAGCGAGCGTGTGATGCGGGCGGCTATCCGCAAACTGCCCGATGGCGTGTTTCGCTTTGCCGATTTTCTCGATAACGACGGGCTCTCGAGCGATCCGGTGCGCATTGCAGCCGCGATTTCGATTCAGGGCGACAGCGCGGAAGTGGATTTCACTGGGTCGAGTCCGCAGTCGCATGGTTCGGTGAATGCGAATTACGCAATTGCCGTTTCGGCGACAGCCTACGTGTTTCGCTGCCTGCTGGCTGACGACGTGCCATATACGGCAGGCTTGTTGCGGCCGATCCGCGTGATCGCGCCTGCAGGCACGGTGGTGAATGCGCTGGCGCTGCCCCCGGCAGCGATGGCGGCCGGCAATGTGGAGACGTCTCAGCGCATCACCGATACGCTGCTGGGAGCGCTGGCACAGGCTGCGCCGGAGCGCATACCGGCGGCATCGTCGGGCACCATGAACAACCTCACGCTGGGCGGATTCGACGCGCGTGCAAAGAAGAACTTCGCCTACTACGAAACGATTGCCGGCGGAATGGGCGCATCGGCGGCCGGCCCGGGCGAGAGCGCCATTCACACGCACATGACCAATAGCTGGAACACTCCGATTGAAGCGCTGGAGAACCAGTATCCACTGCGTGTGCGGCGCTATCAGATCCGGCGCGGTTCGGGCGGAAAAGGAAAAAACCGGGGTGGCGATGGCATCATTCGCGAGATCGAATTCCTGACGCCGTGCGAGGTGACGATACTCTCTGACAGGCGTGAGCGAGGACCGTACGGCTTGTGCAGCGGCGAAGCCGGCCAGCCGGGTCGCAACACGCTGCTGAGCAGCGGAAAGACTCGGGCGGTTCCCGCGAAAGCGAATTTTCAGGCGCGAGCCGGCGACGTGCTGCGGATTGAAACTCCAGGTGGAGGCGGCTGGGGCTAGTATGCGGCCATTAGCGCTCTCCACCGGCGCAACCTGGGCGTCAAGAGCTACTTCGAGAGGATTTTACCAGCAATGAGCCAAGCGCACCCGAATGTAAGTAATACGACCTTTCCAACCCAAGGGGGAAACCGCCGTTCGCCCGGCTTCCACCAATAACATCCCTTCGTAAGGACAGCCCATACAAAATGGCAACCAGCCGCAACCATAAATAACGGCCACTCGCGTATCCCTCGATAAGAGTTAGATAGGCGAACGAGAGCGGTTCACTTATCAGTAACTCCCCTACCGGAACGAATCGGGCATATTTGATCAGTATGTTTCGAAATGCTGGGATAGAGAGATACGGACGTTGAAATGCTTGGGCATGCAAACGTCGGATCCTTAGCGAATTTTCAGGCGCTGAGCCGGCGACGTGCTGCGGATTAGGACACCCGCTGGCGTCGGCTGGGGGCTAGCGTGCGGCCATTAAAGCTCGCAGGCGGCGTGCTCTTTCGGGGGCGCGCAACTGACGCAGGGCTTTCGCTTCGATCTGGCGAATGCGCTCGCGGGTGACGTCGAATTCCTGGCCGATCTCTTCCAGAGTATGCTCGCGCTCGCAGCCGATGCCGAAGCGCAGGCGGATCACTTTCTCTTCCTTGGGCGAGAGCGTCTTTAGAATACCCGCTGTTTCGTCGCGGACGTTGGACTCGATCACCGCATCGACCGGGGAGCCCACCCAGCGATCCTCGATCAGATCGCCTAGCGCGGATTCTCCGTCGCGGCCAACCGGCGTTTCGAGAGAAACGGGGTCGCGCGAAATGGTCTTTAGCTTCTGGACCTTTTCCACCGGAATATCCATCCGGCGGCCGATCTCTTCGTTGGTGGGCGTGCGGCCCAGTTCTTTTTCGAGCTCACGAGAGGCGCGCAAGAACTTTTTCATGCTCTCGTTCATGTGCACCGGGATACGAATGGTGCGGGACTGGTCGGCGATGGCGCGCGTAATGGCCTGGCGGATCCACCAGGTGGCGTAAGTCGAAAATTTGTAGCCCCGGCGGTACTCGAATTTATCGGCCGCGCGCATCAGACCGATGTTGCCCTCCTGAATCAGATCCAGAAGGTGCAATCCACGGTTGACATATTTCTTGGCTACCGAAACCACCAGGCGGAGGTTGGCCTCGACCAAATCCTTCTTGGCGCGTTCAGCCTCCTGTTCACCATGGCGAATGACGGTCAGGGTGTGGCGCAGATCGTTGATCGGAGCGCCGGCGGTGGCTTCGCGCTTACGGATTTCCCGGCGCAATTCGCGCAAACGGGTCTGCGCGGCGACCCCGCCCCGAGCCTCGACCTTCTTGACTTCCCGCTCAAGGTGATTCAACTCCTCCACCGCGCGGTCGATCTCCTTGCTGAACTGCTTCCACTTGATGTGGATAAACGGAATACGGCGAATGGACTGAGAGGTTTCCACCTTGGCGCGGCTCAGCTTGGCCATCAGGCGCTTCCTGGGCTTCTTGTTGCTCAGGGGCATGGACTCGAGCTTCTCGAGCAATTGCAACTGCTTCTTGTGGAGAAGGACGACGTCGACGAAATACTGGCGCAACTCACCGCGCCGCTTGGTATCGGCTACGGTGCCTTCTTCCGCATCGCCCAGATCGACGACATTGTCGAGCTCTTCAGCGCCGCGGCGCAATTGGTCGGCAAGATCCAGGACCACTAATTGCACCAATGCCGAACGGCTGATCGCTTTTTGCATGCGCAGCTTGCCCCGCTCCATGCGGCGGGCCAAGTCTACTTCACCTTCCCGTGTCAGCAGGGGGACTGCTCCCATCTCACGCAGATACACGCGAACGGGATCGTCGGTATAAATCGATTCCTCGACCTGCTGCTGAGGGTGAAGAAAATCCGCCTCTTGAGCCGCTTCGGGATCAAAAAACTTGGCTTCCTCCTCGAAGGAAATGCCAAGCGGTTCGTGACTCTCGGTTAAGAATTGATCTTCAAAGTGATCCACGTAGACTCACCTCCACTTCAGAACAGCAAAATCGGTCGACTTGAAACTCGCGGGGATACGGGCCAGATCCTTCAAGAACCAAACACAGCGGAGGGCCATCGCAGCCTTGTGGGCTTTTTCCACAGAAGTCGGATTCTCCTAAGTGTAACATTGATTAGCGATGAAGTTAAGCCCTATTTAAAGGGATGCTTCAAAAAGTTTTTGGTTACAACATTACAGTGCTTCCGGCCTCCTGGGATTCTCACCCCAAATTTTCCTTCTCAGGATCCCTTGTGGCGCATTAAGTTCTTCAGTTCATTGAAGAAGGCTTCCTCATCCTGAAAATCGCGATAGACCGAGGCAAAGCGCACATAAGCGATCTTGTCCAAGTTTTTCAAGGTCTCCATGAGCATTTCTCCTATATCGGTAGTAGAAATCTCCCTGTCAGCGGAATCTGTCACTTTGGCTTCCACGCGATCCACCAGTTCCGATAGCCTCGCCATGCTCACCGGGCGCTTTTCGCAGGCTTTCAGCAAACCTCCCAATACCTTTTGACGATCGAACTTCTCCCGGCGACCATCTTTTTTGATCACCATGTAGGGAACCTCGTCAATTCTTTCATATGTAGTAAATCGACGGTCACAGGCCAGGCATTGGCGACGGCGGCGGATGGCGTCTCCCTCCTTGCTCTCCCGGGAGTCGATCACTTTGTCGTTCAAGTGGCCGCAGAAAGGACAGTTCAAAGCGAGACCTCCGTGCGCAAGGATTTTAGTTTCTGCCAGTTAAGACCCTCATGAAGGGCCAATGGAACGCCAACCGGCACTAATATTACAAATGTAATAATCCAGATGACAAGCGTCATGGAAGTGGCTATCTCGACCGGGATTCCAAAGATCTCGTGTAGAACTAAGACGGAAACAACCTGCATGCCGCCTCCCACTCCGGGCAATTGCACGACGGTCCCAAAGGCTACAAAGCCCATGTAGATAAAGATGTCGATCGGGCTGAATAGAAAGATGCTCCCGAAGGATCTCATCACGCAAAGATAGCAGGCGGCAATGAGAATCCACTCTAGGGCAGTATACCCGATGACGAGCAGCATGGATTGAACACTACGGAGCGATTCGAGGCCTTGGAGGAAGGTGTTGATCAGGCTCTCCGCCTTGGCCATGTGATGCTCATGCAGGAATCCCAGCGCCGCCAGGAGGCGATCCCGGAAAACTTCGGGGTACAATCGAAGTAAGATTAATAGAATTAGTGAGATAGCGCTAATGAGCCAGACCGCGCCGCCGCCGACCTGGAATACCCACTGTAGAGTGCCGCCAACCTGGGCGCGGGAGCCGTGGACGCGGCTCAGGCCATAGCCGAAGATCGCGAGGGCGAAGAGCAGATCGAACATCCGCTCAAGGAACCAGGACGCGAGCTGTGAGGCCAGGGGAACTTTTTCCTTCACCGAGATCAGGTAGGGGCGCACGAATTCGCCAGGCCGGCCAAGCAGAACGACGGCGGTGAAACCGATGATCGTCGCCTTCATCAGGTTCCACTTTCCCGGGCGCGGGCGCAAGGGTTTTAGAAAGACAGCCCAGCGGAGCGCGCGGCCATAGTAGGTGGCGTAAGCGAATACGCAAGCCGGCGCGAGCCAGATCCATTCAAGCCGTGAGAAAGTGGCTGCAAAGACCGCCCAGTCGAAGAGGGGAGCCTGGCCGCGAAACCGGATCGCGATCAGAAGCACGATGACGGCGGCTAGCGCAGCCGCGGCCCAACGCCACTGTTTCCTGGTAATAGTGTCTCCTCCGGGTCCTTCTAGGGTAGAATGATGTTCCGTAAACTGAACTTCTAATGATAAATCCTCGTTGTTCATTGTGGAAGGAGCAACGAAAAAACGAATGGCGGCGATCGCGTATCCGTTGGGAGCTCCACTTGCAAACAATCCGCATTGGAACGAGGCGCGCCGAGGCGGCGATGCAGCGCCGCCGCATGCTGGGCTAAGAAATCGTTTGGACCCGGATTTCAACCTCGTCGATCGGTGTCTCAGCGGAGATGAGGCGGCTTGGGAGACGCTCGTCCGCACGCACACGCGGCGGGTGTTCGGGTATTGTTATCGTTTCACGGGGAAGGAGTCCGAAGCGCAGGATCTGACGCAGGAGGTTTTCCTGCGGGTGTTCCGGTCGCTCAAGAGCTACCGGTCCGATGAAGGCGCATTCGCCACCTGGCTGGCGAGACTGAGCAGAAACCTGCTGATCGATCACTACCGGCGCGGCAAGCAGGACCGGGCGACGGACTCGATCGAGGAGCAGCTTCGGCCGGAGGGGCTGCTGGCTGGCAGGGAAGCGAGCGAGTTGCTGGGGGCGGCTTTGCAGCGGCTCTCGCCAGATCTGCGGGAAGCGGTGATTCTTCGCGATCTGCAGGAGCTGGAGTATCGCGAGATCGCGGACGTCTTGAAAGTTCCGGAAGGCACGGTGAAAAGCCGGCTCAACCGGGGGCGGGCGGAACTGGCCCGAGTATTGCGGCGGCAGAAAGCAGTTTTATGACTTGCGGCGAACTCGACATTCTGTTGTGCGACTACCTGGACGGCACGCTAAGCGCCGAGGAAGCTGCACGTGTCGAGTCGCATCTGGAAAACTGCGCTAGCTGCGCGGAGATGGCGAGAGACGCGCGGCTGGCGGTGTCTTTCATGGAGCGTGCGGCTGAAGTCGAACCGCCGCCGCAATTGATGACGCGGATCCTGCACGAGACCGCGTCGGGCAAGCATGGGCGGCTGGGAAGCTCTCGCGGGATACGGTCCTGGTTCGACAAGTCGCTGGCCTTCGTGCTGCAGCCGCGCCTGGTGATGGGGATGGCTCTGACCATCTTTTCCTTTTCGATGATGGCGCGGTGCCCGGGGATTGCGACGCGGCAGCTGCGGCCGGGCGATATGGACCCGAAGAAAATCTGGGCCGTGCTGGACGATCGCGTTCATCGGGGCTGGGAGCGGTCGGTGAAGTTTTACGAGAACATCAAGGTCGTTTACGAGATTCAATCGCGCTTGCGTGATTGGACCGATCAGCAGGACGAGGAAGACCGGAACGCGGCGGCCAAGCGTCCGGTGGAAGAGCGAAGGGTGCCGGTGCAAAGTGGAAAATAGGGCGGTAGGCATCTCGGCAGACGGCAAGACCGTCCGCCCCACAGGGCAAAGAGGGCAGGCGAAAGCGCCTGCCCCACCCCGCAGGGCTGCAATGTCGAACCAAGGGGAAGGTGAATTAACATGAATTGTTCCGTTCATACAGATGTGCCCGCAGTCGCGTTCTGCCGCACTTGCGGCAAGGCGCTGTGCGCGGATTGCCGGCACGTGGCGCAGGGCACGGTTTACTGCGCCGAGCATACGCCCGCGGCGGGCGCGCCGGCTTATACACCTACAGCAAGCGCGTTCCCTGGGGTTGACTCGCATCCCGGGATAGCCTTCGTCCTCGGCTTTATTCCCGGGGTTGGCGCCATCTATAACGGCCAATACGCCAAGGGACTTGTGCATGCCATCATTTTCGGATTGCTGGTGAGC
>WNFJ01675157.1_pt1 | contig 10179 bp, 9 predicted proteins | sample 5400461 | NCBI WGS metagenome assembly WNFJ01 (sample SAMN13153349, study PRJNA577476) | soil metagenome | isolation source: 115 cm saprolite on Douglas fir-dominated hillslope | place: USA:California | collected 2013-09-17
GTGCTGGGTGGTCGCGGTCTGGCAGATGAACGGGATGGACATGGGGGTGGCGACCAGGCTCGGGTCGTTCGGCGGCTTTATCGCCGTGTGGGCGGCGATGATGGCGGCGATGATGCTGCCGGGTGCGGCCCCCGCAGTCGTCAGGCGCGCTCAGGCAGGCGGCGGAATGCGGGCCGTGCCGGTGTTCATCGGCCTCTACCTCGCAGTCTGGGCGCTGGCAGGCGCAGTGGTGTATGTGGTGGACCGGCCGCACGGGACCGTGGCCGCCGGCGCGGTCCTGATCGTGGCGGGTGCCTACGAGTTCACGCCGCTCAAGCAGTTCTGTCGCCGACGCTGCCGCGACAGCGTCCGCTCCGGATTGGAGTTCGGGCTCTACTGCGCCGGGTCGAGCATCGGGCTGATGCTGATACTGGTGGCGCTGGGCGTCATGAGCGTCACCTGGATGTTCGTGATCGCCGTCCTCGTCCTGGTCCAGAAGCTCCTGCCCCCGAGAGCGGCCATCGATGTGCCGCTGGCGCTGGCGATCGTCGGGCTTGGAATCTGGATCGTCCTCGCGCCCTCTTCGATTCCAGGGCTCGCGCCACCGATGTAAGAGGTCACTGGTGGCCAGGGCTACGCCCAGCTGTAACGACAAGAACACAACAAAGGAGAGAAACGATGACCAGTCACAAGACCGGAACAGGCAAGGAGTGGCTTCAGAGAAGGAGCTGACGCGGCGCAGCGACGAGTTGGCGCGGCGGCGGCAGGAGCTGCCCTGGGTCCGGATCGACAAGCAGTACCGCTTCGAGACCGACGAGGGCGCGGCGACTCTCGCCCATCTCTTCGCAGGACGCTCGCAGCTCCTCATCTACCACTTCATGTTCGGGCCCGACTACACCGCAGGGTGCCCATCCTGCTCCGCGATCGCGGATGGGTTCAACGGCTCCGTCGTCCACCTCGCGAACCACGACGTCACGCTCTGCGCGGTGTCGCGGGCTCCGCACGCGAAGCTGCGGGCGTACAAGCAGCGGATGGGCTGGAGCTTCCCGTGGGCGTCGTCGTCTGGCAGCGACTTCAACTTCGACTTCGGGGTGGCCCACACCACACAGGAGTGGGAGGCGGGTGCCGTTAAGTACAACTTTGGCGAGCAGGATCGGCGGCCGACGGTCGGCCAGGAAGGTTCGCTCGACGCCTTTAGCACGTCGATCGTCGGCACGGACTGGCAGACCTACAGGCGAGAAGGACCAGGCGTAAGCGCATTCGCGCTAGAGGACGGCGTCGTCTACCACACCTACTCCGCCTACGCACGCGGCCTGGACGGCCTGTGGGGCATGTACCAGTGGCTCGACCGCGCGCCACGCGGGCGCAACGAGACCGGCTTCTGGTGGCGCCGCCACGACGAGTACGACAACCGGTGACGCGCGCCGAAGACGACGCCACCCCATAGAGCGCGGGTGCGTGGGCCGTGGTTCACTCGAAGCTGCAGGTGTCGCCTGCCCCGAGGCGCACGATCTCGGGCTCCTGCCGGGAGAAGTCGATCACGTCGGCTTTGGCGCTCATCGCGGTACTTGGATGGGAGGATCGCTGACGGATCTGGTATCGCCACCTGAGCGCGATTCGTCAAGTGGTGACGCCACTGGCGGCGCCGGTGGTCAGCCATCGCTACGTCGACGGCTCGCGTTTCCGGTGGCGTTTGTGGCTGTTGGCATGCTGCTATTCGCGTGTTACTTGCGCATGTCGCTGACGGTGCCGCCGACGTCGGATGGGGCGGCTAACGCGCTCCAGGCGTGGGACATGCTGCACGGCAATTTGCTGCTGCACGGCTGGGCGTTGTCCGACGTGTCGTTCTACACCACCGAGCTTCCTGGATACGCGCTGATGGAATTGACCCGCGGTCTGGACGCGCAGGTGGTGAACATCGCGGGAGCGCTCACCTATACCCTCCTGGTCCTGTCGGCTGCGCTGCTGGCGAAAGGCAAGGCCACCGGAGCCGAAGGGTGGCTGCGAATGTTCCTGGCTGCGGGCATCATGTTGTCGCCGCAATTGATCTCGGGTGTTTCCGTCCTGATGCTGCAACCTGATCACGTCGGCACGACGGTTCCGGTGCTGGTGACCTGGCTGGTAATAGACCGCGCTGGTCGGCGGCCATGGGTACCTGTCGTGGCAGGGCTGATGCTGGGCTGGGCGCTTGCCGCTGATGCCATCGTGCTGTACATCGGGATCGCGCCGCTGCTGTTGGTGTCGTCGATGCGCGCGTACCAGGAGATTGTCCAGCGGCGGCGCGGGCTCCGCGCCGCGTGGTACGAGCTTTGCCTCATCGCTGGTGCGCTGGTGGCGCTGGCGATCGGGCTCGCAGCGCCGCAGCTTGTCCACTGGCTCGGCGGATACCACGTCGCCCCGGCGCCGCACGCGTTCTCCGATGGGACTCACCTCGCCTCGAGCGTGTGGTTCACACTGCACGGGCTCCTGCTGCTGTTCGGAGCGAACTTCTACCGGCTGAACTACTCCTTCGCGACGGGCCTCGTGCTGTTGCACCTGGCCGGGCTGGGCTTGGCAATCTGGGCGTTCTGCAGCGGTTTGCGGCGCTTTGCGAGAACCGGCGACACGATAGTGCAGCTTCTGGTCGCTGGCACGATCATCATCATCGCGGCGTACCTGTTCGGACCGCAGGCGACCAGCCTTGCCACGACCCGGGAAATTGCGGCTGCCCTGCCGTTCGGTGCCGTGCTAGCCGGACGATTGCTCGCGGGCCGCCTTCTGTCGGCCCGCCTGGTGCCCGCACTCGCGCTGGTCATGGTGGGCTACGTGCTCACCCTTGCTAGCAACCTGGTGCCGGGGCCTGCGGCAGTGGCCAATGGCGAACTTAGCAACTGGCTGGCCGGGCATGGTTACCGGTATGGTCTGGGCAACTACTGGCTGGCCAACTCGGTCACGGTCGCGATCAGGGCGGGAACGACGGGCCGGTCTCATATGGTCCCCTACCACTGGGAATCGCAAAGCTCCTGGTATGACCCGACGCGCCATACCGCCAGCTTCGTGGCGCTGACCTCGGTCCCCCGCACAAACGAGAACGACGCGTGGCTGGGTCAGGTGGCGCGGACCTTCGGCCGGCCGGCCCGCATCTACCACGTCGGTAAGTACGTTGTGCTGGTCTGGAACTACAACCTGCTGACCCGGCTGTGATCGGGCCGACGGCCATCCGGCTTTGCGGATGCCGGAGGCGGTCCGGTGGAGCCGCGCTCACGCAAATGCGGCGGCTGAACGGTGCGGCGGCGGTGAGGTTTGCGCTCGATGGCCGCGAGGGTGAGCCGGACGGCCGCTCGGACTATTCCTGCGATGTTCCAGTCCATCGTGGTGAGCGCTGGTGTCAGCAGCGCGGACATCGGGTGATCATCGTAGCCGGAGATCGATACCTCGTCCGGGATGCGCAGGCCGAGTTCGCGGGCTGCCGCGTAGGCACCATAGGCAATGGAGTCGGCAAAGCAGAACAATGCCGTTGGGCGCTCTGTTTCGCAGAGCACTCCGTGCGCCACCTGGGTTGCCGCGGTGAGCGCTAGCGGGGAGCTAACAATTCTCACGTCCAGGCCGAGTCGCTCGGCTTCCGCGGTGACGTAGATGTCGGCGGGGCGATCCGGTGTGCTGGGCTGAGTTGGCGTCAGCACCGCGATCCGCTGGTGGCCGAGCGTATGCAAATGCTCCAGAGCGAGGGTGACGCCCGCGCGGTTGTCGAATACCACCTCGCCAGCGGCTTGCCCGCCGTGCAGGGCGTCGCCGATCGAGACGATAGGCAGGCTCCCCGCCAGCTCTGACCACCTCTCATCGGAGGGGTCGAGCGGATGGACGATGAGGCCGTCCACCCGCTGGTCGCTGAGCTGGTGGGCGAGAAGCAGCTGCCGTTCGGGATCGCCGGCCGCGTCCACGAGGAGGGCGTAGTGGTCACGGGCCAGGAGTGCGCCGCCCATGCCGACGCCAAGCAGTTGCTGCCAGAGATCCTCCAGCGAGCCGAAAAGCAATCCCACGGTGCCGGTCCGGCCGCTGGCCAGGGCGCGGGCGATGCGGTCCACGTTGTACCCAAGCTCGGCCGCGGCGCGGCGCACCCTTTCCTGCGTCTCTCCGGAGGTCTGGACACCTCGCAGGGCGTACGAGACAGCGGCGGCTGATAGCCCCGTCGCCTGTGCCACGTCGCGGATCGTCGCGCGCTTGCTCTGCTCCGGCACCGCTTCCCGCCTAGGGTCGTGCCGGCTTGGTGCCAGCCTCGCTGCCGCGGCCGCCGTGCCAGCCCGCCACGCCATTACAAGCCTAACGGCGCTGCCGCGCTCTCCAGCCAACGGCAGCCAAGCCACTTGACCTACGTCTACTGAAGCGGTTCACTGAAGCGGATAAGTGAAGCGCTTCAGTTTAGCGGGCAGACCGGCCCGTAGCAGTCAGGTGGCCTTGCCCGGCGGGCGGCCCCGGCGTTTAGCGGAGGAGCACCGTGCAGGTTGACGTCCATCAGCACATCTGGCCAGACGCGCTGGTCGAGGAGTTGCGGCGGCGATCGCAGCCGCCGCGGCTGGATGGCTGGACGCTGTTCACCTTCGGTGAGCCGCCCTTCGCGGTGAATCCGTCAGATCATGATGTGAGACGGCGGGCAGCGCAGGCCACCCAAGATGGGGTTGGCCTCGCTGTCATTGGCCTGTCAAGTCCGCTCGGCATCGAGTACCTGGTACCGGATGCCGCGGAACCGCTGCTTGACGCTTACCACCGGGGGGTCAGCGAACTAGGCGCCCCATTCGCCGGCTGGGCGGCGGCCTGCCTGACGACGATTGACGCGCCGGGTCTGGCCAAGCAGCTGGATCGCGGGTGCGTCGGGTTGCAGCTGCCGGCAACGGCCGTCGCCGACGAGGCCGGATACCGCTGGTGCAGCCCGTTGCTCGACGTGCTCGCGAACCGGGATCTACCGCTCTTCATCCACCCTGGGCCCGCGGCTGGCGCACCAACGGGCGGCCCGGCATGGTGGGCACCTGTCGTCTCCTACGTTCAGCAGTTGCACGCGGCGTGGTTCGCGTTCCGCGCCTACGGTCGGCCGGCCTACCCGGAGCTACGGGTCTGCTTCGCGGCGCTGGCAGGGCTCGGACCTTTGCACGGCGAGCGCCTGGCCGCCCGTGGCGGAATCGACCCGCTGGTGCGCGGCGTGGTCGATTCGCGCATGTTTCTTGAGACGTCCAGCTACGGCAACCGCGCTGTCGACTCTGTACTCCGGGTACTCGGCGTTGACGTGCTCGTCTTTGGCTCCGACCGGCCGTACGCGGAGCCGAATCCCGATCTTGGCCTCGGCGACGCGGCCCGCTACGCCATCCTCGTGACCAATCCAGCCCGGCTGCTTCATGGCGACCACTTGCCTGGAGCTCGGGCCGGATGGTGCAGCAGCAAAGAGGGGAGACTGCAATGACCATTTCCGCGCTACCTGCCCGGCACTGCGGCCAGCGTGAGCTAATTGAACTCGTTGAGAACCTAGCCGACTGCCCGGAATTGTGGAGCGACCACGTTACCTACGCCGGCGGACGGCGGCAGTACGCCGCGATCCACCGCGACGAGCACATAGACATCTGGCTCATCTGCTGGTCTCCTGGGAACGATACGGGCTGGCACGACCACGATGTCTCATCCGGAGCGGTTCGCGTGGTGCGAGGCGAGCTCATGGAGTCCAACCTGCGTATCGGGGGCGTGCACGCGCACATGGCAGTGACCGAGGGCCGCTCCTTCTCCTTCGGACCCGAGCACACCGGCTGACTGCTGAGGTTGAGCAGACCATCTCCTTGCACGCTTACTCGCCCCCGCTTTGGCGGCTCGGTCAGTACACCTTCGACGCGGACGGCGTGATGCGCCGCGTGTCGGTCTGCTATGCCGACGAACTCCGCCCGCTCGACTTACTACGTGCCGTCCAGGTCGCCTAGCGCGCCGCGCCCGGCGGCTGGCGGGTGACAGGGGTCGGGGGTCGGGGGTCGAGGGTCGATGCGCACATCCATGGTCGTTTCCGGGGGTCGCTGCGCGGATCCACTTCCTCGGCGGGCATGTGCCGACCCAGGGATTCGGCATGCCGGGCTGGCCGGAGCGCTACCGGCGGCCCGGGCTGGCCCGGGCCACCGGTGCTGATGTGAGCTTTCTGCTCAAACGCCTGCGGGTTGACGTATCAGCCGACGGCGAGCAGCTGGAAGGTGCCGTTGGCGGCATCGGCTGTGGAGAAGTCGCTGGTGGTGTCCAGGACGCGATGGTAAGAGCCGTTGCTGTAGGTGTCGAGGTGCACCTCGACGGCGCCTGAGCCGGTGTTCGCGGTCTTCACGAAGCCAGTTACGGGGGCGGGAGGTGGCGGGAGCGGGCTGGACGGCACGCAGCCATTGGCGGCGTTGCTCCACAGCGGCTGGACGGCGAAGCTTCCCCCGGTCGTGCTGAGGTCGGCCAGGCCGGTCCAGGCGCATTTGTCGCCGATCTCGAATCCGCCGGAGTCATACCAGACGGTCAGTAGCGGGTCCGTGATAACTTCCGCCAGCTCGTGGCCCTCCACGATGCTGACTCCGTCCAGGGTCCCGTTCGAACCGTTCACGGAGTCTTCCCCGCAGGCCGATCCGGCGTCAGTCATATAGGGCAGGTCGGTATAGGTGATATTGGGGTCGGCGGCAACGGCGCCATGGTAGGCACAAAACGATGTGCCGAATCCCGGCGTGGAATGCCCGGTCGGCGTGGCCACCACGATCTGCACGTTGACCGATGTCCCGGTGCCGAAGTGAGCGGCTGCCGCTACTGCCTCGGCCTGAATCTGCGCATCGCTCGGGCTCGCTGGAATTGACGCGGGATCTGACCAGGTGCCTGCCAGCAAGTCCCCGCTCCAGCCGCCGCCGTACTGGGCGACTGTGGCCAGCCATGGGGTACCGCCGACCGCCGACAAGAACCGCTACAGGTAGGGCTGCTCACCGCTGGGGTCAGAGGGCCACCCCCAGAAATCGACATACACGATCGGCGCGGACTCCACCGGCCCGCCATGGTTGATCAGCGGCCCCGTGATCACGGCGGCCCTGGCCCCGTGCGGCCGCGGTCGCATCAAGTGCGGCCCCGCCGGCCGGTGCGAACCCGGTGCCTTCGCCGATACAGCGCCAGCAGCGGGAACGGCCCCAGCGGCCAGTCCCGTCCCCAGCGCCAGCGCAGCCAGCGCGCATAACATATGCCGCTGGTAAGCCCGGACTAGTTTGAACACCATTATATGGTCCTTTCTAAATCGCTAGGCGTTCTTATCGGTCGCACCCGAGCATGACTGGCCGCATAGGAAATGTCTAGCCCTGACTATTCTGTTGGCACGGTGGCCGGAGGAGGAGTTCTATTCGCCTTCACGACGATGTCCGTCCTCATTCACTGACCGGGAACCGTCCGTGCAAGCGGCTTTTCGCCACGAGCTACCGTGGCCTGCACGCACCATGGGGGTTCGCAGCGTTCGGCTTCGTGCCCCCACGAGCCCGGAGGCAGCCCGCTCAGTTGGCTGCCGCTCTTATCCTTCTTCGAGTCGCCTCCGGCCAGTAGGGTGGCCCGGCGATCGGCTGGACGGCGGGGCGTGTCGATTCCGGCGCGGCTGGCCCGTAGTACGGGTGAAGGAGGATTCCATGAAGTATGCGCTGCTGATTTACTCGTCGCCCGGTGCCCAGCATGAGCCTGGCACGCCCGGTGACGGCGTGATCGACTCGTGGCTGGATTACACCCGGGCGGTCAAGGATGCGGGGGCCGTGCACGGGGCGGAGCGGCTGGCCGGGGCTGACACAGCCACGACGGTCCGGGTTCGGGGCGGGGAACGGCTGCTGAGCGATGGCCCGTTTATCGAAACCAAGGAGCATCTGCTCGGGTTCTACTTGATCGACGTGCCGGACCTGGACCGAGCACTGGAGTGGGCCGCGAAGATGCCGGCCCAGCGGCACGGGACGGTCGAGGTGCGGCCGGTGTTCGAGGGTGAGCCGTGGCGGGCACCTCTGGAGGAGTGACGAGCGGGTCGCTGGAGCGCGCGTTCCGTGACGAGTGGTCGACGGTCGTCGCGACGCTGACCGGGCGGCTCGGCGACCTGCAAGCGGCCGAGGATGCCGTCAGCGAGGCGTTCGCCGCCGCCGCCCGAACCTGGCCTCGCGACGGCGTGCCACCGAACCCCGGTGCCTGGCTGACCGTGACCGCGTGGCGCAAGGCCGTCGACCAGTTGCGCCGCGACCGGCTGGTCACCGCGGCCGGGGACCTCCCGGATTCGGCTCCGCCGCCGGATCTGCGCGACCCGGACGAGCTGTCGGCGAGCGACGACCGGCTCGGGCTGATCTTCGCCTGCTGCCATCCGGCGCTGGCGCTGGAGGTCAGGGTGGCGCTCACGCTCCGGTACGTCGCTGGCCTAGCTGCCCCGGAAATCGCCGCGGCGTTCCTGGTTCCCGGGCCGACGCTCTCCCAGCGCCTGGTCCGGGCCAAGCGCAAGATCCGCGAAGCGGGCATCAAGTTCAGTGTTCCCGAGCGATCCGCGCTGTCAGAGCGGGCGGCCGGCGTGCGTGCCGTGATCTACCTGATCTTCAACGAAAGTTACGCCGCGATCGGTAGTGAGCAGCTTGTCCGTACCGACCTGGCCGAGGAGGCGATCTGGCTGGCACGGCTGTTGCACAAGCTGATGCCGCAGGATGCCGAGACGGCCGGCCTGCTTGCCTTGATGCTGCTGCACCACGCGCGTTCGGCCGCCCGGGTCGATGCGGGCGGTCGTCCGGTGCCGCTGGCCGAGCAGGACCGGGGGCGGTGGGACCGGGCCGCGATCGCGGAGGGGACCGGGCTGCTGGACGCGGCGCTCGCGTTGCGCGCGCCGGGGCCGTACCAGATCCAGGCCGCGATCGCGGCGCTGCACGCCCAGGCCGCCAGCGTCGATCGGACCGACTGGGCACAGATCGCAGCGCTGTACGGAGCGCTGGCCAGGCAGGCACCATCTCCGGTGGTCGAGATCAACCGGGCCGTAGCTGTGGGGATGGCCGATGGTCCGATGGCTGGACTGGCCGTGCTGGAGCCGGTACTGGCCGCCGGGGCGCTGGCATGGTACGGCCCGTTGCACGCCGCGCACGCGGACCTGCTGGAGAGAGCCGGCCAGGCCGAGGCGGCGGCCGCGGCCTGGGAACGCGCGGTAGCGCACGCTGGCAGTCCGGCCTTGCGGGAGGAGTTGCGGCGGCGGGTGCTCGGCGACTGAGCGACCGACCCGCAGCCTTTTTTCGTGCCCGCTGTCGATTTCGGGCCGTTTGGTCCGTAGGTCAGGTGAATCGGGCGGTCAGCAGGCGCGTCTGCCGCGCCGCCGCCCGATCGCGGAGGTACGGACATGGCACACACGCAGGCGGCCGGACGGCAGGCCGCGGGCAGCCCCGGCTGGGCGCTCGCGCTGACCTCGGTCGCGTTCTTCATGGTGGCGCTGGACGCGCTGGTCGTAGTCACCGCGCTGCCAGCCATCCACGCGTCGGTCGGCGGCAGCGTTGCGACGCTTGAGTGGGCGGTCAACTCCTACGCGCTGACCTTCGCCGCGGGCATCGTGACCGCGGCCAGCCTGGGCGACCGGCTTGGCCGGCGCCGCACCTACGTCGCCGGGCTAGTGGTCTTCACACTGGCCTCGGCCGCGTGTGCGCTCGCGCCGAGCGCCAGCGCGCTGATCGTGGCGCGGGCCGTCCAGGGGATCGGAGCGGCCGCGGTCACTCCGCTCAGCCTGACCATCTTGTCCGCGATGTTCCCGGCCGAACGGCGCGGCTCGATCGTCGGGATCTGGGGCGGCATCGGCGGGCTAGCGGTGGCCGCGGGCCCGCTGGTCGGCGGCGCGGTGGTCCAGGGGCTGAGCTGGCACTGGATCTTCTGGGTCAATGTGCCTACTGGACTCGCTGCCGCGGCGCTGTCGGCGCGCAAGCTGCCGGAGAGCCGAGGTCCCGCCGGGCGACTGGACTTGCCCGGCGTGATGCTGGTCATCACTGGGTCGCTTGGCCTGGTCTGGGGCTTGGTTCGAGCCGGCTCGGCCGGCTGGAGCAGCGGCGAGGCGATCGGCGCGGTCGCAGCCGGGGTGGTGTTGCTAGCCGGTTTCGTGACCTGGGAGCGCCGAACCAAGCAGCCGATGCTGCCGCTGCGGCTGTTCGGGATCAGGGCATTCGCCGCGGCCAACGCCGCCGGGTTCCTGATGTCGGCGGCGATCTT
>WNFJ01132778.1_pt1 | contig 10178 bp, 9 predicted proteins | sample 5400461 | NCBI WGS metagenome assembly WNFJ01 (sample SAMN13153349, study PRJNA577476) | soil metagenome | isolation source: 115 cm saprolite on Douglas fir-dominated hillslope | place: USA:California | collected 2013-09-17
CTTCAATCAGGCTGACCAGGTACTGCAACTTCTTAATCGAATGTTGCGCGTTCTTCTTATTGCGCTCGTACCCATCGGGGGCGAGCTGGCGAAACCAGGTAAGAATGTCCTCTTCCGAAACATCGTACCATTTTGCATCCGCCTGTAGTCGCAGGTAAACTCGCATCTGCGGATCCTGCTTCTTGCGCACCGTCAATTGCACTGGCTGCCCCGGTGCACCAGTCGTGGCGCTGTCACGCTCATCCTCGGCTATGGCTTTGGCCAGGGCACCCTCTGGATGCAATGATTTGTACAGGGCGTCAACATCTGCGGCCTTGTAAAACGAGTCGCGTCCCACCCCTTTATAAGCTTTAATGCGACCGTCGCGCACCCACTGGTCGAGGGTGACACGATCGATTCCCAACCTTCGTACCGTCTCGCCGGCGTCTAAAAAAGCAAATCGTCCACCTGGACTTGATCCTTGCATGTTTATCAAGATTGCTCCTCTTTGATTGCGTAAAACATCAGTAATGTACTGCCATAGCGGCGTTCATCTGTAAGCGCCAGGCGCGTAAGCGGCACGGCAACGACGCCGGCGCGCTCTTTCGGGTGTATCTGGACGATGACCAGTCCTGTTCTGGACACCAGGGGCGAACTATCGAGCATACCTAAAGCGCGCGCAGCCATCTCTTGATACTGCGGTGGCGCTACATAGATGATATCATATGGAGCGATGGCGTCGGAGACATTGCCTCTGGTGATTCCCCCGAAGTCCGCCAGAGATCCTTCGCGCTGCTCAGGATGACAGCCTGGGGTTTTGTCATCCTGAGCAGCGCGAAGGATCTCTGGTGCGCCATCGTCCAGCCCCCCTGCCTCACGTGGCCTAGCGGACTTCGGGGGAATCACCAGACTGCCTGTCTCGCCAGTAGAGGCTTCCACACTCCGTTTACCCTGTTTATGCCGCGCTTGCGGCGCCCCGTTTTGCAAAAACTTGAAAGCATCGGCATGTATCGTCTCGGCGCGATCAGCCAGTCCGGTGATTTGCAGGTTTTCACGCACCAGCGCCAGCATTGTATAGTTCAACTCAATAAAGGTGGCGCTGGCGGCTCCACGGCTTAAAGCCTCGATGCCGACGCTGCCCGTCCCGGCGAAGAGATCCAGGAAACGCGCATCTTCTACGCGGGCAGCGATGATGTTGAAAAGCGCCTGCTTGACGCGATCAATAATCGGGCGCGTTCCAATCGTCTTTGGCCCTTTGAGTTTGCGTCCCTTGGCTTCACCGGTCACTACCCGCATATTGTTCCTCTTGCATCAATAGCAGTACGATCTCGACCTCGCTGAGAAAATCATCTTCTTTTGCCCAGGAAATCAGCGCTTCTGCCTGGTCATTTTTCAATTTCTTGAGCGCTGTGATACCCCATATACCATCTACCAGTTGCAGGAGCTGCTCTTCGCTTACCTGCGAATCGGTGACATTGTGTAAGACCTTCAAACGTGCATCACTCGCGCTGGAAGAACCGTGCGCCTCGCGCAGCTTAGCGAGCACATTTTCCCCTAGCTGCCGTTCCTGGTTCGTCAGTTCGGGCACGTACTCAACATCTTCTTCCTCTTCCAGGTCGATCTCACCGCTTTCCAGGTCAATTTCTTCATCGAAAGCGTAGGACGGAGGAGTATCGCGGACCACGGCGTTGGTGATCTCGACGATATCCGGGTTCTTCGGATTTGCGGTGCCAGGAAACTTTATCGGGGGCGAAGACGCTGACGATGATGAAGATCTCCCCGCCTGGTCATCCCCGGCGCCGGATGCTGTAGCACGAGATGCGCCACCAGCTTTCACATCGGCTGTTTCTTGCTGTCCTTTCGGCTCTTTCGTTTGATTGCTCTCGGCGGGTTTCTGATCGGCAGCTGCCGGTGGCGTCGTCATACTGGCCGTATCGTGTCCAACGATCTCCTGCAACTCCTCCAGCGCCTCGCGCAAGTTCAGCCCGCTGAGCGATTTTACGTTCAACAATTCCATGGCCTGCTTGGGGGACAGGTCCAGCGTATCCTTAATAAATTGAATGAACTGTGGAAGCTTCAGGCTGCCGCTTGTATCCACCGACATGCCGGGCGAACTGGGCATACTGGCACCTATATTCGGGCGCGTGGGGGGTACCGCCGTCTCTTTGCTGACGGGTACGACAGTCGGAATAGAGCCACGGGCCTGGGCCGTCGCGCCTAACTGTAATGGTGTAGGGGTCGGTGCTGAAGGAGCAGCGCTGGCCGTCGTTTTGCTGGCGGCACTTTGCCCTGAAGACGCCGGCGCTTTGATGGATGGAGCCCTATCAGCTTGAGTCGGCTGGCTGCGCGTCACTTTAAGCGGTTCGCGGTTCTCAATGCGGCTCGCGAGCTCCTCCATGCTGCTTTCGGCCTCGTTCAGCAGTTGTTCGCGCATATCCGCGCTTGCACCAATCGGAATAGGAATATCCATCTCGATGGTGTGAGTTCGTTCACCCACCCTGACCTGCATGGTGTGGTGCAGCCAGATATGCGATCCTGTCCCATCTGACTTCCCTGTTGTTCTACCGTCCATAACCTTTAACTGCCTTTCGCGTTGCTGAACACGGAGGAATCTTCACGTGGTTCCAACTAAATGGTGCATTCGCTCATTCCTAAGAAAACCGTAGGTGCCGATTTATCGTGCACACGGCCGATAATGAACATTCACAAAATAAACGAGGGATCTGACTGTAGGGGCGCAATGAATTGCGCCCTCATCCCAGGCCACTCCACGGGGTCCAGGGCGCAATGAATTGCGCCCCTACAGACCCCCAAACAATTTGTTCATCATCATTATCGGCCCTGGTTCTCATCCACGAATTTCCCGAATGCACCAGTCCGTTCGAAACACGTGCACGTACATTATATCAAACGAAACCTATAGAGGTAATGTGATCAGGGATATATTACCTTGCCAAAAGGAGCACAGTAGTGTATGTTTATGATACATCATTATGCTACTCTCAATGCGAGAGTACAAGGTCATAGGTTAAGAGTGGTAAACATTCACACACCCTGTAGAGACGTGCTATATATTTGCACAAGGGAAAGCCAGCCGCGCGCAAACGCCCGAGAAAGTTGAGAAGCGAGATATATGAGTGTTAGCCCTGCACCAACTCAACAAAAGCCAGGCCCCAAAGGTCCAAACGACCAGGTGAAACCTGAGGAAAAAAAAGTAAAGTCAACTCCTGCCAGGAGAAACGCAAGCCAGACTCGTGCCGCCCGGTTCGCTAAAGCGATCTTTCGCCCTATCTTCAAGGGCATATACTATTTCCTACGGGGAATAAGGTCCCATAAACTGGTCGCCTTCCTCTTGCTCCTCCTCCTCATCGGCAGTAGTGTCGCCGCCTATTACACGGTAACGCAAACCTGGCCATTTGGCGTTGGCAGCGATCAATTCAACTTCCGCGTCAACGGCAAAAACTTCAGCGGAGAGCATGTAAAAAACTGGCTCTACGCGCTGCGCGATGGCGACGCCTCAACGCTGTCGCTCATCGGCCAGGAGACTGCACAGGGAGTAGATCTAGCGTCCTCCGGCACGTCGGCCGCTGTCATTAACCCTACTGATACGGCTTCGCTGATCAACTCGTTCAGCCAGGCGAAAACCCACCTTACATGGAAAACTATTACCGTTCTTACTGTTTCCAGCGCGCCAGATACCACCGTGGATAGTTTTGTAGAGGTGGATACCGCCAGCGCGGGGCCAGGTGGCAATGTCACCGGTATTATGATCTGGCACTTCATTACAACACCACAAGGCAGGCTCCTTGCGGTCAGTCTCGTCTCCTTCCGTTCGCCTTTATCGTAGTATGTGGAAGAAATTGATCTCAAGAGCAGAAAAAGGAATACCCAACAATGGCAGAAAATACTAAGGCTAAGGCAAAAAAAAGCCGCCTGGATAAATCAATCGATCTGGGCATGGATCAGTTTGGACGCTTTGTCAGGCTCCGCTGGTTCTGGCTTGTCGTCGTCAGTATTATTATCTGGTACACTTTCGTCTTTATTGTGCCGCAGTTGAACGCGCCGTCGCCTGGATCGATCCTGTACTACGCCTTCCAGATCAGCTTTGCCCTGCTGTTTGGTATCATGCAGTTCGTCGCCATTTTCTGGTTCCTGGGGCGCCCGCGGCTCTACTGGGTAATGCCGGGAGAGACAGGCGTCACCTATGAGGACTACAAGGGTAATCCAGAAGTGCTCGAAGCTGCCCGCCGTATCGTGGCGTTGTTGCGCGGCGTCAAAGAGTTCCAGCAAATGGGCGGTTCTCCTGTGCGCGGTCTCCTGCTCTCAGGCCCTCCAGGAACAGGTAAGAGCTATCTTGCACAATGTATGAGTACAGAGGCCGGTGTCCCTTTCGCCTATGCCAGCGCCGCCAGTTTCCGCGCCATGTTTATCGGTATGGACATCTTGATGATCAGGCGATTATATAGCAAAGCGCGGCGCCTGGCTCGTGAGTATGGCGGCTGCGTCGTCTTCATGGACGAAATCGATGCGATAGGAGCCTCACGCGGTGGTGGTGGCATGGGCCTGGGCGGCGGTATGATGGGCCTGATGGGTGGTGCCGGAACCGGTGGCCTCAACCAGCTTCTGATGGAGATGGACCCGCCTAATATCGAGACGGGCTGGTTTAAGAAGATCCTGCGCACGATTGGACTCACTCATAGCCGGGTGCAGAATGAGCCCGTACTGACCGTTGCAGCGACCAATATTCCCGAGTCGCTTGACCGGGCTCTGCTGCGACCGGGCCGCTTTGATCGCAAGATTCACGTTGCCGCTCCAACCGACAAGTATCGCGCCGAAGTCATTGTGTACTACTTGAAAAAGGTTGAACACGATCCCGATATCGCGATAAACGCTTTAGTTCAGCGCCTGGTGGATTATACGCCTGTAGCCATCAAACACGTCATCAACGAAGCAGTCATCATTGCTCATTTTGATGGTCGTGATCAGATCACCTACAAAGACCTCATTGAGGCACAGGATGTGCACGAGTTTGGCTTACGCCAGACCAGCGAACTGACACCGATCGACCGGCGACGATTGGCCTATCACGAGGCAGGGCACGCCGTGGCCTCTTACTACCTGTACGAGCGCTACTTCCCGGCGTATGTCACCATCCATCAACGCAGTGACCTGGAGGGAGCAGCCGCTTTTGCTCTCCCGCGTCCAAAAGAGTCGATCAAGACGTTGAGCAAAGAAGATATCCTGGAGCGCATCCAGGTAGCCCTGGCTGCTCGTGCGACAGAAGAACTCTTTCTCGATTTGAACATGAATGGCGTCTCTTCCGATTTACAGCAGGCAACCACAAATGCCTTTGCCTATGTTGGTTTATGGGGTATGGATGGTACCCTGGCCTCGGCTAGAGTTGCCGAGGTGCCACAGACGAAGCTTGACGAGCGCGTGGAGAAGCTGCTGCAGTCGCAGTTCAAAGCGGTGAAGAAACTTCTCCAGGATCACAAAGAGGCGCTCATCGCCGTCGCTGAGGCATTGATCGCGCATGATGAGTTGAAGGTCACCAAGGTTGTCTTGAGCGACTTCGAGGCTTTACTGGGCACAGGTAACGGCAACGGCCATAGTAACGGCAACGGCAAGAACGGCTATGCCCTCACTGGTGGCAACGGAAATGGCAATGTCCCTGCGGAGGATAGCCCGCGCATCGGCTCGACACCATCAACCTCGTCCTTGCCCCCTTCGAATGAGGTGACGAGTATAGAGCAGATCTTCACAGACGAAGATGCGCCGCCGTTTATTGATAAATAACAACAGTTCCACTACAAGGGATGCAGGGCAGTACCGCTGCCCTGCATCCCTTGTAGTGGAGTATCACCTTCGTAAATATCGTTGAGAGTCGTTATATGTCAGCAAGTATCGTAGCAGATAATAAAGCAAAACCCGCGAAGTCAAGACTATGGCCCTCTACTCGGCAACAAACCATACTCTTCTGGGGAGTGCTGGTAGCGCTCCTCGCAATAGCTTTTGGCCTGCGTCTCTATGGCCTTGGCCTGCCCTTTGACCGCGATGGTTACGACGAGGGCGTATACTGGCAAACCTTACTCTCCATGCGCGCCGGCTACACCCTCTACCAGCAAATATTTTACTCGCAGCCCCCCTTTTTCATGTACTCCACCTATCCCTTTTATATCCTCTTCGGCGGTACGCTCTGGTCTGCACGTTTTGGGATCGCACTCGTGTCGCTGCTCGGGCTGGCGGGAGCTTACCTCATGGGAAAATCCCTCGGCGGGCGTTTCGGAGCAATCGCTGCTGTGCTGTTGCTGGTCATAGACCTGCTGTACTTGAGTCAGTCACAGAAGATTGAAGCGGAAGTATCCTCGGTGGCATTTTCATTCCTGGCCGTGGGGGCGGCGTATCTGTGGTGGGAGATGCCGGAGGGAGCGGTTGGCCTTTCTTTAGCAGCCCTTTCCGGTGTCGCCCTCTCCCTGGGGATATTGTGCAAGTTACTCGGCATCACCAGTATCGTTCCTATCTCCTTGCTGCTGCTGGCGCGCATCTGGCAGATCTGGCGCAAGACACCAGGTACAAGCTGGCGCATCAGGCGCACCATGGCCCTCCTTGTGATTGCTAGCGCAGGCACGATGCTGGTCGTCTTGCTGCCCCTCTTCGGCACCTATTCCACTATGATACGCGACGTTATCACCTTTCATACTGATGCCCGGACGTCACTGATCAATAACCAGGTCCATAACATAGACATATTTTGGAGCTACTTTGTGGCTAACTGGCCCCTGGTCATCGCGGCGCTTTTCGGCGTGCTCAGCGCGCTGCTACGACGCGACTGGCGTTTTATTCCCTTGCTGGCGTGGCTCCTTGTCTCCGCCTACATGCTCCAATGGGAAGTACCCCTCTTTTATCGACACTTTATCGCGCTCCAGCCCGCGCTCATTGCCATGGCCGTGATGGGCTTAAGCCGCGCATTTCCGATGGGTTTTGTATCCCGCTTCAAACTCCCACAAATCATACCCGTCCTGGGCGCCCTGCTCATCTTGCTCAACATCGTGACTGATCTTCCTCAATATCCGTCTTACTATCAGAGTGCCGAAAGGCATGGTAACGATGCGTATATCAGGCTGCAGACGCAGGCCGCCCGTGATTTGGACAACGCTATTACGGCCGACGAACTTGTCGTAACTGACGGGCAGTTTACCGCGGCCATAGCGGATCGCAGAACGCCGCCTTCACTGGTGGATACGTCGATCGTTCGTGTCGTCAGCGGATCCGTAACGCTCCAGCAGCTTGAAAGTGAAGCATCGCAGCCGCAGGTACACGCCGTCCTTTTCTTTATGGCGCGTTTGCACCTGCCACAGGTAGCGGGTTTTCACGCCTGGGTAAGCCAGCATTTCCATCTGAAGTATCGTTATGGGCCAGATAGAGAACTCTGGGTAAGGTGAAGAGGAAAAAAACAACATGCAACAAAAACGCAAAACGTTCAGTACAATGGAGATCGTGCTCCTCACAGTACTCATAGGATCACTCATCCTCTCCTTCATACAATCCTGGCTCGAAGAAAAAAACCGGTAACCATGCCAACTAGATGGGCTGAATGTCCTATAGAAAGCACACAGGTCAGCGTGGGTGGTGAAGTTTCGATAAACTGTACGTTATAAAAGTAAGCAAAAAGAAAAAACATCCCTTACTAAGCGCTACAGGAAGCGGGTAAAATTACTGTGAACCGTCAATTTGGACTACCTCATAGTTCTCCGGCCGCGTCGAATCAGCCGGAACAGCAACCACAACCTGACAGCGGGTTACATATTGGCGCGGGTATTCCTCCCAATGCTCTACCAGGGCGGTCCCAGGTAGAGCCATCTTCACCAGTAACACGGCGACCTGCCGGCAAGGGACTTCTATCCAGCTTTAGAGCCAGTCAAATGTTACAATCCACTGGCAGCGCGAACCCACATCCAACCCCACCTACCTCGCTGGTAGAACAGGATGTCATAAAACAGCCTGCGGTCCAGCGCCCAATCAAAGAACCGATCACCAATCCAACATCTTTACAGAACCTATCCTGGGGGCAGGTATCGCCACATCAATCAGGAATTACCCCTTTGTCGGCTATGTCTGCTAGCGCGCAAAATGTGCCAACCTATAGCTCCATGCCCGTGCCTGGTACTACTCCCACCCCTATCAGCTCGCGGCCCTTGCAACCGCTTGTAGCGTATCCTCAATCGCCTATGACCGGACCTTTTGATCCGCGCGCCTTCCAACGTGCTGATCCTGTAACTATGCCTGGCCAGCAGCAGGGAGGATGGCAGGGGCAGCCAATGGCATACAATGGCCCGGGTGGCGCATTGCCATTTGTTCAAGGACCTCAAGGCGAAGACCAGAAAAAGGGATGGCGCAAGAAAAAGCGGCGTTTCCCCATCTGGGCGCGCGTAGCTGTGGCTGTTCTCGCCAGTTTCATTATCCTGAGTGGCACCGGCTTCTACTATTACGAGGCAAACTTTGCCGCGCCTGTAAAAAATATTGTAGGGCAAACGGCGCCCTTGCTTAAAGGAGAAGACAACCCGAACGTGAATCGCGGCAATAACGGTGATATCTTGAGCGGTGGACGTATCAATATTCTCTTGTTGGGAAGTGACACAGATCAGAAATTTCAAAATGGCTACCTGGCGCAGACAGATATCGTAGTTACCATTGATCCTGCCACGAAAAGCGTCGGGATGCTCTCCATTCCGCGTGACCTTTTTGTCAATGTGCCCGGTTATGGTATGATGAAACTGGACGAGGCATTTTATTACGGTGATACGTATAATAACCATGATGGTGTCGGATTGAGCCGCCTTACCATCTCGCAAGATTTCGGTATTCCTATCAACTATTACGCGTGGGTTGGGCTGTCTGGATTTATCAAGGTGGTTGATACTGCGGGTGGCGTCGATATTGATGTGACCCATCCGATTACCGACGATATCTACCCCGATGATACAACAAATAGCAAAGATATCTATGCATACAAACGCCTGTACCTGGCGCCAGGCCCGCAACACCTCGACGGGCAAACTTCTCTGGAGTATGTGCGCTCACGCCATGCCGACCTCGTCGGTGATTTTGGCCGTTCAGCGCGCCAGCAGCAGGTGTTGAGCGGTTTGAAAACCAGGCTTGTCAATTCAAGTATTATCGACAAGCTACCTGAATTGGCGAAAGATATGAACGGCTATCTCAAAACAGACATGCAAATCCTGGACATTGTAAAATTGATGAATTTTGCCCGTACAATCGATCCGAGCAAGATACAACGTGTTATCTTGAGTCCACCGACCTACTCTGTGGCGGCAGTTGCGTCAACCGGACATGATACAGGTGAAGATATCTTTAACCCTAACTGTGAGTCAATTCAGCAAGTTATAGCTCAGATGTTCGCACTTGGTAGTAAGGCGAGATGCAATGTCCAGGCCAACAACAATGCCAATACACCTGCGCTGGCTACCAGCCACTACAAACTCATGGCAGACAACAAGCCAGCTGGCCAGTATGAACCTGCATGGAACAAGCGCTGATGATCCATTTGGTATTCGCAGCCTTCTTGACCTGTTGTTGTTGGTCGTGTTCGAGTCTCCCGCAGCTTTACAATTATGAAAAACCAAGTTATCCGTAGAGGCTCTTTCGAGGATAGTGCTGAGGCTTTAAGATAGGACGATCATCATGAAACGATATATTCCCTGGCACATATGTCTCTTGCTAGTGCTCCTGGCACTGTCCTTACAGGGCTGCCTTGGGATCGGCAGTAATACCAGCGGTCAAAATTTTAAATCTGTCAATACTGCCAATGGCAAGACGCTGCAGGTCAATACCAGCAATGAGGCGCTTTTCAAAGGGAAATTGTATTTTACTCAGGGACACGTACTTTTAGTCATGGATGGCTCACGCAATGTTCGTGCATTGACGCCCAGTAAATATTTTGTGGGCGACCCTTCGGTCTCGCCTGATGGACAGACGCTCGCCTTCATCGTGCGCTACAAATATTCCTCTGACCTGGTCTCTATGCCCGTCAATGGCACGCACTGGACGATCTTAAAGACTGGGAGCGGCCAGTATATCGCTAATCCACCATATCCAGCGCCTAAAAGCACCCATAAATGGTTTTTTCAACCGGCCTGGGAAGACAACACCCACCTGCTCTTCCTGAGCGATCTTGAGAAATC
>WNFJ01380937.1_pt1 | contig 10178 bp, 10 predicted proteins | sample 5400461 | NCBI WGS metagenome assembly WNFJ01 (sample SAMN13153349, study PRJNA577476) | soil metagenome | isolation source: 115 cm saprolite on Douglas fir-dominated hillslope | place: USA:California | collected 2013-09-17
GCCCGTGATTAGCTGGTGGTCTTAGGTCAGCTAAGGCCCGCCAGAGTCAAAATCTGACTCACTGGTGCGTTTTGGCCGGCCCCGAGTCCGGTGATACCAGTCGAGGGCCAAATCGATTCCACGGGCACAAAACCGGCCCTAGACCAGTGCACGTGCTGCGCAAGCCATGCCGTGCCCGTTAAGCGGCCCTCGGCAGCCTCAGTCCATGGTGTGGGGCTTCCCCCTGCGCCTGAAAGGCATGAAGCCGAACTCGAAACCCAGGCCGGTCAACAACATCGCCGACCTGTCGAAGCCCATGTGGAGTGGACTTGCGCGCAAGCCGCAGGGGCGCTGTCTCATCCCGCTGACCGGCTTTGCGAAGCCCGCAGGACCCAAGGGCTCGAAGACCAGGCCATCGGGCAGGCTGTCCACTTTCCGCCACTTCTTCATCAAACTCCACATTTCGGCCCGCTGGTTGGCGTAGTGCGCCAATAGGTTCGCGGTGGCACCGCGGATGGGATCATGCGGAGGTCACGTCATGACGTCGTTCTACAATCGCGCCGCGGCGATGGAATTCGCCGGCGAATTCTGGAATCGGCCGTGCCGCTCGGATACGCAGCCGTTCGCGCTCGGCATGGATGGCGGGCGCGACGTGCCGCTCAGCGCGCGTTTTGGGATCAGCGCAAGGCGCCGAGCAAGCATTACGAACCGCGCTTCGTGTACAGCACCCTGTGGCGGAAGGACCAGCTGATTGCCATGCCCAAGCCCGGCGCCCCGAAAGATCTTCCCCAGGTCATGCTGGTGGACGACAAGACCGACGGCAAAAAACTCGAGGACTGCGCGCACTTCCTGTCGCAATGCCTGAAGGCCGGTGGGCTGAACATCAAGGAGCAATGGAGCGTGCCCATGCTCATCAATGAACTCACCGCCGGCGAAGATCACCGGATCAAGCCGACCGCCAAAACGCTCTGCGAGAAGGTCTCGCGCGAGGCCGCCCAGCGCATCATCGACGCGGAGCTGCTGGGTATCGGCGACATGATCGGCTATTTCAAGCCCGCCGCCAAACCCGGCGAGAAGAGCGAGTATTCCCACAGCGGCATGTTTTGCGGAACGAGCAGCAACGGCATCGGCAGCGTGACCTGCCACACCGCCTCACGCTTCATCGGATTGACGCCGCGCGACCTGAAAGACGACTGGTTTCTGACCAATCCGAACTATTCGTTCACGCTGCTGCACATTCCGCGCGCCTCCGAAAGCACGGCGGCCATCGGCGCGAGCATTGCCGGCTGGTGGCGCGTTGCCCAGGGCAACCAGGCCATGTTCTATTTCGTGCTGGCCGACGGGCGGGCCGTGCGGACCAACCGGGCGCCGAGCGACGCCAAGGGGCCTTTGGTCGGCGCGGGCGACAGCCGCGGCTACTGGTTCGAGAGGCACGGCAAGGTCACGATCTGCTGGCGCGCGGAGGGCAGCCTCTTCGCCATGGATCTGCTGGCGGGCAACAAGCCAAGTCATGTGACGATCGACGGCGCGCCGGCCGTCGCCACCCGGCCGGGCGGCCTGAAGTTGGATATATGAGTACTCGCCCCAGCGCGTCCGCGCGCGGATTGTCCGTCTGGCCGGGCGCCATGCCCCGCGCGCCGTACTGCATCTGCGCCTGCGCGTTGTAGTCGCTGCTCGGCATGCCGGCAGCAAAGGCCTCGCTTGCAATCAGAGAGCAGGTGTAGCCCGTCGCGCATTGTGGAGAGCATGCCCAACGGCGTAAAATCAGTTGCTCGCCAATTGTGCAAATGGGGAAGCCCATGTTGATGCTCTACTATTGGCCAGGCGCATCCTCGGTGATTCCGCACATCGCGCTCGAAGAAATCGGCGCGCCCTACGAACGCAAATTGATCAACTTGGCGAAGGGTGAGCACAAGAGCGACGCCTATTTGAAGATCAATCCTCGTGGAAAGGTGCCGGCACTTTCCGTTAACGGCAATGTACTCACGGAGAACGTTGCCATTCTGACTTATCTCGCAAAACAGTTTCCTGATGCGCGGCTGTTGCCTCAAAACTTGTCCGAAGAGGCTCGGTGCATATCGACGATGGCATGGTTCGCTAGCGCCGTTCATCCGACCTTCGCACATATTATCAGGCCTGAGCGCTTTGCTACTGACACGGCCGCGCAGCTCAATATGAAAGCGACGGCTCGCAAGACATTTTGGGCCCACTGCGAGGAAGTAAATGACTTGCTCGCAGGCAAGGAATGGATGATGGGCGCGCAATACACGGTATCTGATCCATACGCGCTCTTCTTCTACGATCTGGGCTTGCGCATCAAGCTGCCGGTGCAGGAGCTTGCCGCCTACGCTGCGTTCAGTGAGCGTATGCTGCAACGCTCCGCGGTTCGGAGGGTGCGTGAGCTGGAGGAGGACAGCCTCAGAGGTTCAAACTCATGGGATGGGCCCTACTTTCCTGACGCGCGCCGTGCATAAGCATTTAGCGGAGCACCTGACTGGAAGCGGTTTGCCGTCCGTAAACACGAGAGCCGGGTCAGGCTGAGACCCTGAGCGCGAACACCGCGATCGCTGACGCGACGTCGCTCTACCTGTGCTGCGAGGGCGACATCTCGGGGCAGGACAGCGCGCATGGCATCACCGCCGGCGTGCGCATGACATGGTGAGCAGGACCGCTCGCGCGACGAATTGGGGGAAAAGGGGGAGGGAAATGCGAGCCCATGTGGATCGGACTTGCGCGCCAGCCGCAGGGGCGCTGTCTCATCCCGCTGACCGGCTTTGCCGAGCCCGCAGGGCCCAAGGGCTCGAAGACCAGGACATGGGTCACCGTGAAGGGGCTACCGATCTTCACCTGGGGCGGGCTGTGGCGGGAAAGCGCCGAATGGGGCCCTGTCTATTCAGGGGCGATGGCTGACTGCAACGAAGCGATACGGCCGCTCCATGATCGAATGCCGGTCCTGCTGCACCCCCACGAATATGAGCCATGGCTGCGCGGATCGTTCGAAGATCTCCTCGTTTTCCAGAAGCGCTGCTTTCCCGATGATCTCGTCGAGTTACAGCCCACAAGTGAGCTTTGGGTGAAGAATGAAGGCTCCGGCCTCGAGCGAGGTGCCATCATTGCTCTGACTGGCGCTGGACATGCTGGAGAGGTTGGAGAAATGCAGTTTGCGGCGGGTATCCGCATTGCCGATGACCTGCGACGCGCCATGACCTGGGTTGTCATCTAGGAGGCGGGGCCGTAATTCCCCTCTTCGGCAAGCCACCATGGCCCTCCAGCCGGGTGAGCCTGCCCGCGCGCATCAGGTGGCGGCGAACCGGCACCTCTATCCGCCATATGCCGTAGCTGATCGCCACGACGGCGCTCATCGCCACAAAGATCGATAGCGCGAGTCTGCCGGGCGGCACCAAGTCGATCAGGACCGATCCGAACGAATTGTGGATCAGGTACAGCGGGTAGGAAATCCCGCCCAAGGCCAATGCCGCACGGCTAAGGCGTGGTCCCGTCTGTATGATGGTGCTTGCGTAGATCGCGCCGGCGCCTGCAAGGACGATGGCTCCGGTCAGCCATATATTGGGTCGAACGCGATTGGCGAAAACATCCGAGTCGACGGAGGCACCAATTGCCGCGAAGACGAAGGCAAGCGAGAGCGCAGCGGCCAGCAGCCCGCGATCTACGACGGTACTGCTTTCGCTTCGAACGAGAAATATCGCTATGCCGACCGCGAAGTATGGCGCGAAGTCCAACGCCAGCAGGGTATGGAGCTTCGGTAACGTCACGAACAGGCCGAGGAGCGCAAGGCCGAGCCACACCGCCGCAAAGATCCGCAAGCGCTGGACGAAGTTACTGCTCCCGACCAGCAGTATCGTCACACCGACATAAAAGAAGATCTCGTACATGAGTGACCAGTACACGTCGTCGATGTAAGGCACGCCGAACAAGTGCGGCACCATCGTGAGGTTTCCGAGGATGACCCAGCCACCGGGCGCCGGACCCACCAATTGCCGGACGACAACGGTGATGCCGAGGCAGATCACGAACGCGGGCCACAGCCGAACGAACCGCGCAAAGGCAAACTGCCCGCGTGTGCGGCCTGTCGCAGACTGCGTTATGACGTAGCCACTGATCATGAAAAAGAGCGGCACGCCCAGATATCCATAGGACGCGGCGGTCTGGATGTCAGGTGCAAACGCAGCAGCGTAGCTGCGATAGTAGAACAGGTGGTGGAACGCCATGACGGCAGCGGCCGCCAGAATGCGCAAGAGATCGATTGCCGCAAATCGTTGTTTGGCTTGCATTTGCTGTCCAGCCGCCATGACTTGACCTTGAGTCCAACGATTGTCCTGCGGTCGTGGCTGACGCGAGGCCTCAAGCGCATCTTTTGGGTCGTGGCGCCGCAAGTCGTGTGGTCTTTTTAAGGTCGCAGAGACGCCCACGACGACGCGCAACAAGCGGGTGCAATCGTCGGCGCCTCAGTTTTGATCGTGATCGGCAACGACTCCGCAGCTTCCGTCGGCTCGGAAGAACAAACACCTGCCTGGTACTTCTTTCCACCAACCTTGATTGGTCGGCGAACGGCGCAAGCTCACCACGCCAAAGCGCCAGGCACTCTTGTCGCCGCTGTAAGGCTCGTCGGAGAGGAGATCCTGATAGCGTGGCACGTTCCAGGTGTGTTCCAGCACCTCCCACTCGCCGAGCCTGCCGCCCAGCCAGGTGTCGAAGTGATCCTTGATTTTCGTTCCCGGCGGGTTCGGATACAGCGAATTGATATGAGCGGTTCCGTCCCGATCCAGTCTTGCAGGCAGGGCTTCGACGACCCTCCGCAGAAGATCAGTGCCGTCTATTCCGCCGCTCCAGAAATTGTCGCCGGCCTTGGCAGCCGTATCGGGTGCGTAAGGAACGTTTGCTATCAGCAGATCACACGTTCCGTCGATCGAGTTGAAGAGATCGCTCAGAACGAAATCGGTGTTGCTCTTCTCATTCAGCACCGCATTGAACTTGGCAAAGGCCATTGCGCGCGGGCTGACGTCTCCGCCGACGACGCTGGCGCAATGATCGCTCGCCAGAATGGCGTGGACACCGGAGCCCGTTCCAAGATCGATGCCGCGTCTGCGGGATTTGGTCCGGTTGACCAGTCCGCCGAGAATGAAGCTCTCGCCCCACAGCCACATGACTTGATTGATTGCAGTATTCTTCGCTGCCTGATCGGTGACGAGGTACTTCCCGTAGCACGGAAACAAAGAAAGGTTTGCCTCCAGAGAGTCGCCGTCCTTCTCGGCCAATCTCATTTCGAGCGCCGTATCGACGAATTCGGGTGAGATCAGGTTCGCAAGGGCGCCTGCGCTCACCTGATGGCCATCGACGAACAGCTTGATCAGGTTGTCGACCGCGTCTTCCGGTCGAGCAATCCAATTGGGCCGCATCACTTGCCAGAAATTCACCCCCAGGCGAGGGAACACCCCGAGGCGCTTTGCGCAGTTTGCCGTATCATAGCCGCAACGCCGGAGTTCCTCGATGAAACGGGCCATTCGTTCGTGCCGTTGTGGGATTACCGGAAGCGGCATTTCTCGTGAAATTGTCTGTAGATGCATTGGTCTCGCCCTTTGTCGATGGAATTTCGTGGAAATGCGACCCCAACGCCCAGTGACGCTCGTGATTTTGGTCGGGGAACTCATGCCTGGTTCGCGCTGCATCGCATCAAGTTTTGGCGACCACAGAAGGGCCAGCCGGTCTTTTCGTATTGCCCCGAATGCTGAGCCAACCGACCGGCCAGCATCAGAGATCCGGAGTTGATCGATCGCGGCAACCTCACTAGACAGCTCACAAAGGAATGCCCACCAGCGACAGAATTCGCTTCGTTTCGGGAAGCTAATGGGGTGTTTGACGCTGGCGGGCACCCATCGATGTCTAGTTGTTGTTCCGGTTCATGGCTGCCTCCTTTCCCTAAGTCCCAGCGGCGACCGGGCGGGTCGTCGCGATTGTAGATGCCGAAAGTCAGACCGAACTCGTGTGATAACCACGTTATCTTTCAGATCGTGCGGGCGACTTTTGAGCGTCGCTGATTCTCGCAGAGCCACAGAGATCGTGGGCGGGATCTTGGGCGGCAAGTCTGGCGCGTCGCTGACGGCTTGCGCATTGGCCGATCAATCGCCGCGGTTTGAGCGCTGGGAGTTGATGGCTGCCGCCTCGTCGAATCTTTGTTGTAGCGAGGCCGCGAGGATTTTCACGTACGGTCCAGACCTGAGTTCATGGACATCGAATTCGAAGCTATGCATTCGTAGAGTACCGGCGACTGCACGCCACGTTTTGTAATCGAGCCGATCACAGGAACTGAAGAACACATCGACTGGGCCGACATAGGATCGGGGCCGGTAGTTGCGAATCGCCTCCCAGGAGCTGAGGATTACCCGGTAATTGGCGGACAGCGGGTCCGCGGCACCAGGGATAGGGACGGTCTCGCGCTTTCCAAGGTGGTGCCTCAGTTTGCTTTTGATGAAGCGCTGCCGCTCGGCCAGCGTGCCCGACGTCACGCCCCTCACGTACTGCAGCACTCGGCACAACTTCGTTGGGTATGGCCATATCTTCGTGGGGAACCGGGCCGCGATGATCGCCAGCAGGGCGACGTGCTGCCCCGCTGCGGTCAACTGGCGGGCGGCCTCGAAGGCCAGGGGGGCGCCCATGCAATGCCCGGCGAGCAGATAAGGTCCTTCAGGCTGGAAACGGCGGATCCGCTCGACCTGGAAGCGCGCCAGCGCCTCCACCGTATTCAGCGGCTCCTCTCCGTCATAGCCTGGCGGCTGGACGACGAGCACTGGCTGGTCGGCTCCCAGGTGCCGCGTCAGCGGCCCTATGTAGAAGATATTGTCGCGGTCTCCGGTGAGAAAAAAGACGGCCGGCTTGGTTCCCTTGAGATTGATCGGCACGATCGCATCCGGAACATTCCTGAGCGCTTCCGCCTCCCGCAGCCGGGCCATGACCTCCACTTTTTGGCTGGCCAGCGCCTCCAGCATCTCGGCATCGAGCTTGCCTGCGGGAGCGCTGCATTTCAGCCGATCTCCTTCGATCCATAGTCTGACGTCCCGCCGCCGGAGCTCAGAGAGGAGGGTGGCGGAATCCGTCACAGATCGAACTCCTGGTGCACGGCTGCCACCCTGGAACCAGCCGCGACGTTCGAGAGCAGGAACGCGTCGATGAGCTCCGCAAGCTTTGCGATGGTCATTTGTTCGAACAGGCTTGCGAGGTTGATGGTGACCCCGAAGGTCACGTCTATCTGCTCGACGAGCTCGATGGCGTTCAGTGAATCGCCCAAATCGAAGAAGTCTTCGTCGATCCCGATACTGTCGATATTGAGGATCTCCTTCCACATCGCCGCGACGGCCTTTTCCGTGTCCGACGTGGGCGCGCCGCCCTTGCCGACATCGGCCGTCTCCGTCGAAGGAGACGGCAGGGCCTTCCTGTCGACTTTTCCATTCGGCGTGAGCGGAAGGGCGTCCAACGAGACGAAGCGCGTCGGCACCATGTAGGCAGGCAGGGTCTTTTTCAGCGACGCCCGCAGCTCATCGATGCTCAGTGCAGCGCCGGTGCGCGCGACGACATACGCCACGAGCTGCTTGTTTCCACTGTCATCCTCGCGCGCCACGACCGCGCTGGACTTCAATTGGGGTTGGGTAGCGAGGGCTGCCTCGACCTCGCCGAGTTCAATGCGATAGCCGTGGATTTTGACCTGGTCGTCGATGCGACCCAGATATTCCAGCGTCCCATCCGGGCGCTGGCGGGCGAGGTCCCCGGTCTTGTAAAGACGCGTCCCGGGGATTCCGCTGAACGGGTCGGGCAGGAAGCGCTCGGCGGTCAGTTGCGGCCTGTTCAGGTAACCCCGCGCCACGCCTGCCCCGCCGATATACAACTCTCCCATCTCACCCGGCGGCACCGGCTGCAGGTGTTCGTCGAGGACGTAGAGCTGCGTGTTGGCGATCGGGTGGCCGATGGGCACGGGCCCCGTTCGCGGATCTTCCGGCTTCACCTCATAGACGCAGCAACCGACCACCGTCTCGGTGGGGCCGTACTCATTGATCAGCCGCGGCGGAGAAGCGAGGCCACGCCACAGCCAAAGGCTTTCCGCGAGAAGGTTTTCACCGCCAATGACGAAGGCTCGCGCCATGCCCTCTGCCTGCGCCGGAGAAATCTGCTGGGTGAGCAGCGCCAAATGTGCCGGTGTGATCTTGACCAGTCCGCGGTCGCCGGCGCGGTGCAGGGCGGCAAGCAGGCTCTGGGCGCCGAAATCCTCGGGCAGCAACTCGGCCGTGCCGCCGGACAGCAGGGGCGTGTAGAGGCTGGTGACCGTGAGGTCGAAGGACAGGGACGTATGAACCGGAACGCTGCATCCCGGCGCGAGCGCATAGGCCTTGATCGCCCACCACAGATAGTTGACGAGCCCGCTATGGACGATCATCGCGCCCTTCGGCTTGCCCGTCGATCCTGACGTGTAGATCACATAGGCAAGATCCGACGGGCAGGCGACAGGTGCCGGATTTTCGCTGGCCTCCTGGTCGATCATGGGCCAGGCGGTGTCGAGGTAGATCGCCTTGTCGCCGGCCGAAGCAAACAGCGGCTGGCACTTCCGTTCGGTCAGAACGACCCGCGGCTGCGCGTCGTCGATCATGAACGAAAGCCGCTCCGGCGGGTAAGCCTGGTCGAGCGGCACGTAGGCGCCGCCGGCTTTCCAGACCGCCAGCAAGGAGATGACCATTTCCGGCGAGCGCTCGAGGCAGACGCCGACCAGCACGTCGGGGCCGACGCCCCGCCTGCGAAGGTGATGCGCCACCTTGTTGGCTCGCTCGTTCAGCTCCGAGTAGCTGAGCCGCCGCTCCCCGAAGACCAGGGCCACGGCTCCTGGCGTCAGCGCCGCCTGTTTCTCGAACAGCTCATGGGCGCAAACCTGCGGAAACGCCGCGTGGGTATCGTTCCACTTCCGAAACAGCCCCGTTGACTCGTAGTGATCCATTGACTTCCCTTCCACTAAAGCGACGACCCCACGACTTCCTTCATGACTTCATTCGATCCCGCATAGATGCGCTGGACTCGGCCGTCAGCCCACATGCGTGCGATCGGATATTCGTCGACGTAGCCGTGGCCGCCGTGCAGCTGCAGGCACTCGTCGATGATTCTGCCCTGGCTGTCGGTAAGCCAGTATTTGGCCATCGCCGCGGTGACGGCATTGAGCCGTCCGGCGATGAACTGCTGGATGCAGCTGTCGATGAAGACGCGTCCGACATAGGCTTCGGTCTTGCACTCGGCCAGCCTGAATCGCGTGTTCTGCGAGTCCGGCTGGGCGAGTTCCTTCCGCTCCTTCACGTGCCGGATCGTGGCTTCCACGGCGCACTCGGCGGCGGCGATGGCGCTCAAGCCAATCGACAGCCGCTCGTATGACAGCTGCTCCATCATCTGCAGCAGTCCACGGCCTTCTCCTGCACCCAGCAGGTTTCGGGCGGGAACGCGAACGCCCTCGAAGAACAACTCGCAGACGTCCACGGCATGTCGGCCGATCTTGTTGAGCGGACGGCCCACCCGATAGCCCGGCAAGTCCGTGGTCTCGAGGACCAGCAACGAAAGCGCCTTGAGACCGGACGCTTTGGGATCCGTCCGTACGGCGAGGCAGATCAAGCTCGCATTGAAGGCGTTGGTGATGAATGTCTTGGCACCGTCGATCACATAGTGATCGCCTTCCTTGCGGGCCGTCGTCTTGATGGCCTTCAGGTCAGAACCGCAATCGGGCTCCGTCATTGCGATCGCACCCACCAGCTCGCCGGAGATCATCCGCGGCAGCCAGCGGTGCTTCTGCTCTTCGCTGCCGTAGGCGAGGATGTACTTCGCCACGATGCTGTGGTTGCCCAACCCGAAGTTGATCGCTGCACGGGCGAGTTCCTCGACGATTACGGCTTCATGCGCGAACGTTCCGCCACTGCCGCCATATTCCTGGGGTACCTCGGGGAGGAGCACGCCCATGCTGCCCGCCTTGGGCCAAACGTCGGCGTCCGGGTAGCCCTGCTTGCTCCAGCGGTCCTGGTGTGGCGCAAGCTCGTTCTCGATGAATTGGCGCACCTTCTTCCGGAACGCCCGTGCGTCGTCGGTCATCCATGGAGAGGCCGGACACGACGAAACTTGCTCCCCAGTCACTGACCCCTCCGATAGTCCTACGCGGGGGAGCC
>WNFJ01075687.1_pt8 | contig 10177 bp, 7 predicted proteins | sample 5400461 | NCBI WGS metagenome assembly WNFJ01 (sample SAMN13153349, study PRJNA577476) | soil metagenome | isolation source: 115 cm saprolite on Douglas fir-dominated hillslope | place: USA:California | collected 2013-09-17
CACCTGATCGATGGGCAGGCCATAGCCGGGATCCGGGTTCTGCATCTCGACCAGCCCGGCCGCGCGCGCCAGCGAGATGGCGGTGTTCACCGGCACGCTCGAGTCGCCCGAGGTCCCGATCACCAGCATGTTGGCCGGCCCGGCGACGACGCCCGTGTCCTTGTCTGGCAGCGCGCGCGCAGGAAGCAGGTCCTTGAAGTAGTGCGGCGCGTAGTTGATCGGGTCGCCCGGATCGAGGATGAGCTGCCAGAGTCCCATCATGCGGCGAAACTCGGGCGTGTTGCGCGAGAGCCCGTAGCCGCGCGCCGGCGAGGTCAGCGGATCGCCCGGCTTGTAGTTCACGCCGAAGAAGCGCGAGGGCAGCTGGTACTTGTCGATCACTTGCGGCGTCGCGCCCAGCACCGTCACTTGAAGGGGATCGCCCCCGGTGCGTGTGGCCGCGAGCGACGGCCAGTCAGCTGAGATGGGAAGTCGCAGCCGTCCCGCGAGATCGGCCGTCCCCAGCCAGCAGCCGTCGATCTTCGGGGCCGCCACTGGCGGCAGCCCCGGTGGTCCCGGAACCGGGAGGCAGTCCGCGCCGGTTGGGTTCTGCGCCAGGTTCTTCACCATCACTTGTTGCCCCGCCGCGAGTGTCAGAGGCGCCACCGGAATGTCGCGCTCGCGGTCCACGTCCTGCACCACCAGGACCAGCGTGTCCGGCGCACCTGCGGCGCACGCGCCGGCGGGCATTCGCGTCTGCGCGTCGACTGCCGAGGCGTCGTAGTGGCAGTTGGCGAAGAACGGCCCGAACACCTCGAGGAACATCGCCTGCACCACCTGGGCGAGCGTGGAGCGTATGCCCACGTCGGCGAGCCCGCCCGCCCCGCTGGTGGGCGCTGCCGCGACGATGTCCGGCTCGACCGCTGGCAGGACGCCGCTGAGGATTCCGCCCAGCGATATTCCGAAGGCGAACAGATCCGAGCCCGGGTTGAGCGCGCCCTTCTCGAAGAGGTGGGTCTTGTTGTCCGAGGCGAGCACTGTGAGCGGCCAGGTGACCGGACCCGCAACGTCGGGCACTCCGTCGTTGTTGAAGTCGCCGGCCCGGTTGACCAGTTGGCCGAGCACCTGCACGCCGGTGCCGTCGAAGGTCCGCAAGAGATGGACGAGTTGCATCCAGTCGACGACCGACTGCCGCACGACGTCGCGGGTGTGGAAGGCCTCCGCGGTCCAGAAGTCGCCGCCCGAGTCCTTGATGCCGTCGTAGTCGAGATCGCGCGCGCGCCCCTGGAAGACGGCGTCGGCGAAGGCGGCGAGTCCGTACTTCGCCGCCAGCGTGCGGGCGGTCAATTCCGTGAGCGGGTCGACGCCGATGCCGTGCCCGTACGCGTCGATGGCGATGGTGGCGAGCCCGAACTTGGCGAAGGTCCCGCCGAAGCCGAGGATGTGCTCGACCCGCATCGAATTGTAGCCGTGGCCGGCGAGCACGGTCGGGAAGGGCGGGACGTGGCCCACCGCGGGCCGCGGCTTGGGCACTGCGAGCGTGAAGTTCACGGTCTCGCCGGTGGTGCGCGCGATGCCGTTCTTCGCGTCGATCTGGAAGCTCTGGTCGGCGGGCACGCCGCTGTCGGTGTTGAGGAAGCTCGGCGAGATGAAGTTGCCGGAAACGATGTAGTCGACGTACTTGAAGGTGTCGAGCAGCGCTTGCAGCGCGGCCGGGTCGGCGCCGATGAGCAGGCTTCGCACCTGATCGTCGGCGAGCAGCGCGCTGAGGCAGCCGGGCGGCGCGGGCGGCGCGGCGCACTCGTTGACGGGCAGGATGAAGTCGGAGGGCTGCGCCGGCTTGCTCTGGGGCGGCGGAAAGACGCCGCGCTCCTGCAGGATGTTGAAGCGCGACGCATAGCTGGTCTGCGTGGCGATGTCCTGGACCCGGTAGGTGAAGCCCAGGGTTCGCAATGGCCCGCTGCTGTAGAGGCCGTTGCGGATCAGCTCCAGATCGCGCGTGGTCGACTGCGTGGTGAACGCCCAGGTGTACGCCACGTCCGCCAGCCGCACGCCCGGCGGCAGGTACCCGAGCAGCGGCTGCAGCTCGCTCGTCTGCGCGCTGTGGTTGATGCCGGAGTGCGGCGAGGCGATGGGCTTCTGGTCGAGGCCGCGCACCCGCGTGGTCAGCACCACCGCGTACACGCGCTCCTGCGCGAGCGGCACCACCGGCCGCAGGATGAGCGTGTGCGTCGCGCGCTCGTAGAAGGTGAGCAGGTCGTCGGCCTGCGCCCGCAGCGTGTCGTGCGGCAGCTCCGGATGGAGGAAGTTCGCCGCCGGGCCGGTCACCGGGAAGAGCAGGTTGAACGCGCCCGTGTTCGGGTCGTTGAGGAAGTATTGACCCGGGTCGTTCAAGGTGTAGGGGAAGTGGCCGCCATTGAAATCCAGCGGGGTGGTCGCGCCGGTCTGCAGATCGACCAGGTAGACGCCGTCGTCAGTGGGGTCGGCGTTGTTCTGGCGGTTGTAGAGATCGAGGACGTCGAGGTCCTGGTCGAACGCCACCGTGATGGGCGCGAAGGTCCCGAAGCCATCGAGCGTGTCGAGCAGGGCACGGGCGTTGCGCTCGAGCTGCGTGGGAGCGATCAGCGAGGCGTTGAGGCGAAGCCCGGTCGGGCTGTTCGGATCGGTGCGCGTCGCCAGGTCGCTCGGGAAGGGGATCTCGGGCAGCGGCTTGTGGAAGAGGTCGAAGGCGACGAGCGGCCCGCCGGTGTTCTGCGCTGGCGCCAGGCCTTCGAACGGCGCACCGCTCGCGCAAGCGACGAAAAAAAAGCACAAGCAACATCTCACCGCGAAGGCGCGAAGGAGCGAAGGTTGCTTCGGCTGCCTGCCCGACGCTTCGTGCCGCATCCGTGCCCCGAGTCCTTTGCGCCTTTGCGGTGAGAGTTTGCAGGTGCTTCTAGACTAGAACGCATTTCACAATCCATTTCTAACGGCTACAAGCGTAAGCCCTGAGCCGGCGAGGCGGGCCTAGAACACGAACGTCGCACGGACCCTCAGGGCGTACGCGCCGGGCATCCGGCTTCCGTCGGCCCGGGTGAAGGCGTTCCCCGGGAAGAGATAGCCGAACTGCACGCCGGTCTCGAAGCCGAGGGCACCCGAGAGCCGGGCCTGGTACCCTATCGCGCCATCCAGCTCGATGCCGTAGTTCCTTCCCGCGTCGTGTCCAAAGGCGTTCTTCGCCGCCGACCACACCAGCGCCTGGTAGACGTCGAGCACCGGCTGCGGCGCGCGGGCAAAGAGCGCGCTGCCGACCAGCCGCAGCCCGCCGCGCAGGACGCGCGGCTTGTAGCGCAGCGTCGGCTTCAGGTAGAGCGCGTTGGTGACCGCGCCCTCGGTCGGGAGCAGGTCCAGCCCCTGCGGCGGCGCCCCGAACAGCGAGGGATCCGAGAGCCGCCGCGCCGCGTTCTGCGACTGGAACATCAGCACCTCGTCGAAGAGCACGAGGCCGACCTTGTAGTCGCGGTTCATCTGGAAGTTGTTGGACTGGCCGTCGAACGGATTGGCGTCGCCGCTGGCGTAGCCAACCTCGAGCTCGCCCTCGAACTGCCCGCGGGCCAGTCCTCCGCGCAGCGCCGCGCCCTGCTGCGAGACGCGCGACATGCCGGGCGCCGTCAGATTGGGGACGTGGTTGGTGCCGCCGTAGATCTGCGCCGCCTCGCCCTCCACCGAGAGGACGTAGCCGCTGTCGAGCGCGCGGATGTGGCGGAGATAGCCGTCGAAAGTCCAGATGTGGAGATTGCCAGCCCATCGCTCGGGTCGTAGACCAGCGCGCCCACGCCCTGCCAGGCCACGTCGCCGATCTGCAGCCCGCCGCCGTTCTTGACGACGAGCTGCGCGAAGCGGTCGCGGTAGACCAGCTCGGCCGCTACCGCCAGCCCCACTTTCTGGCCGAGCTCGCTCTTGGGACCGAGCATGGAGACCAGCGGACGCGTGGCGAAGAGCACGCCGTCGACGATGTCGCCGTAGCGCGCGTCGCCGAAGTCGTTGAGGTTCTCGCCGTTGCCGTTGTTCACCAGCATGCCCATGCCCCACTGGGTGGGCATCTGCCCGATCTCCAACGTGCCGACGTTGGTGCGGACCTGCGCGAACAGGTAGCGGAAGTCGAAGCCCTGCGCCCTGAAACCGCTGCGCTGGGAGCGGTCGGTGAGGCCGTAGCCGCGGAAGTCGGCCGCGACGTCGCCGCCAAAGATGCCGGAGAGGATGTCGAAGCTGGCCTGGATCTCGAGGCCGGAGTTCTCGCCGATCTCGACGATCTTCGGCGTCAGCCGCAGCCGGTGCTCGGCCCAGCTCTTCTGCCCGCTGGCGAAGCCCTGGTCGTCGAGCAGGAGGTTGGTATCGGTGTTGAAGCGAAGGCGGTAGCTGCCGTCGAAGCGCACTTCCGCGGCATGCGGCCCTCGCGAGAGGAAAAGACAAGAGCTCAGCGCACAGGCGCGGAGGACACGGAGGACCGGCATCCTTGTTTGACGGCGCATCGGGTCTCCTCTATCAGTGCGCCCGATGCGCATCCACCAGGGCCTCTCGGCGTCGGTCAACCGGCTGACGGGCGGCGCCATGGCGATCGGGAACTTCGACGGCGTGCACCTGGGCCACCAGGCGCTCTTTGCCGCTGCGCGCCGCGACGCCCGCGGTCCCGTCTGCGCGCTGACCTTCGAGCCGCATCCGGCGCGGCTGCTCGCGCCGCAATATGCGCCGCCGCTCATCTGCGAGTTGCCGCGCAAGCGCGAGCTTCTGGCAGCCTGCGGCGTCGAGGACCTCGTCGAGCAACTCTTCGACGCCGCCTTCATGGCCACGCCGCCCATGCAGTTCGTCGAGCAGCTGATCGCGACCGGCATCGGCGAGATCGTGGTCGGCCACGACTTCACCTATGGCAAGTCGCGCGCCGGAACCGTCGAGTCGCTGCGGGTCGCGCTGGAGGAGCGCGGCGTGCGGCTGCACGTGGTGCCGCCCGTCGCCGTGAACTGTCTCGTCTGCTCGTCGACGAAGGTGCGCGAGTTCGTGCTCGAGGGACGCATCGAGGCCGCCAACATGCTGCTCGGGCGGCCCTTCGATCTCGACGGCGAGGTCGTGCAGGGCGCAGGCCGCGGGCGCAAGCTGGGTTTCCCCACCGCCAACATCCGCACCGGAAACGAGCTGTTGCCTGCCGTGGGCGTCTACGCGGTGCGCGCGCGCCTGCTCGCGGCCGGCGGATCTTGCTCCGAGCCGACCCCGGGCGCCGCGAACCTCGGGCTCAACCCGACCTTCCACCCCGACGTCGCGCAGGCCGGGGCCGCGGGCCGCCCGCCGCTTTCTCTGGAAGTGCACCTCATCGACTTCGCGCAGGACCTCTACGGAAAGCGGGTGCGGGTCGGATTCCTGCACCGCCTGCGCGAGGAGCGGCGCTTCCCGGGCGTCGAGGCGCTCAAAGAGCAGATCGCAAAGGACATTGCCGAGGCGCGCCGCCTGCTCGGGGCCTGATTCCGGCCGGCGCGCGAGCCCGGCAAGCGTGGGTCCGCCTGCTCCACGCACGCCCTTTCGGCCATTCTTCAAGACCCGGAATTTACCGGGGACTTCGCCTGGTTTCTCGCTATGCGGCCCGGCGATCGCCTATACTCGGCCTCTCAACTACGTTAGCGGGGTACACTGCATGGCTGGACGTCTCGGCGAGCTCCTGGTCCGTGAAAACCTGATTTCGCTCCAACAGTTGCAGAAGGCCCAGGACGAGCAGAAGAAGGCCGGCGGCCGCATCGGCTACCACCTCACCAAGCTCGGCTTCATCGAGGAGTCGGAGCTCACCAACTTCCTCTCCAAACAGTACGGGGTTCCTTCGATCAACCTGAAGGAATTCGACATCGACATGGAGGTGGTGAAGCTCGTCCCCAAGGAGGTGGCGGAGAAGCACCAGTGCATCCCGGTCAACCGCGCCGGCGCCTCGCTGATCCTGGCGATGAGCGACCCGTCGAACATCTACGCCATCGACGACATCAAGTTCCTCACCGGCTACAACATCGAGGTCAGTACTACGCCGAGAAAGGCCCCTCGTACGACGAGGTGATGGAGGGCTTCGACGAGAGCGAGATCGAGGTCGGCCATGACCTCAGCGACGAGAACGTCGTCGACCTCGAGAAGTCGGCCGCCGACGCGCCCGTCGTCAAGCTGGTGAACCTCATCCTCCTCGACGCCATCAAGAAGGGCGCCTCCGACATCCACGTCGAGCCGTACGAGAAGGACTTCCGCGTCCGCTACCGCGTGGACGGCGTGCTCTACGAAGTGATGAAGCCGCCGATCAAGCTGAAGCTGGCGATCATCTCGCGCCTCAAGATCATGGCCGAGCTGGACATCGCCGAGCGCCGCCTGCCGCAGGACGGCCGCATCAAGCTCAAGCTGGGCAAGGGGCGCGAGATGGACTTCCGCGTTTCCGTCTGCCCGACGCTGTTCGGCGAGAAGGTCGTGCTCCGTCTGCTCGATAAGTCGACCCTCCAGCTCGACATGACCAAGCTGGGATTCGACATCGATCCCTTGAAGCTCTTCAAGGAGGCCATCGACCGTCCGTACGGGATGGTGCTGGTGACCGGCCCCACCGGCTCGGGCAAGACCACCACCCTCTACTCGGCGCTCTCCGAGCTGAACAAGACCTCGGACAACATCAGCACCGCGGAGGACCCGGTCGAGTTCAACTTCGCCGGCATCAACCAGGTGCAGATGCACGAGGACATCGGGCTCAATTTCGCGGCGGCGCTGCGCAGCTTCCTCCGCCAGGACCCCGACATCATCATGGTGGGCGAGATTCGCGACTTCGAGACGGCGGAGATCGGCATCAAGGCCGCGCTCACCGGCCACCTGGTGCTCAGCACCCTGCACACCAACGACGCGCCGGGCACCGTCTCGCGTCTGCTCAACATGGGCATCGAGCCCTTCCTGGTGACCTCGGCCGTCAACCTCATCCTTGCGCAGCGCCTCGCGCGCAAGCTCTGCCAGGAGTGCAAGAAGCCGGTCGACCTGCCCGCCCAGGCGCTCACCGATATCGGCGTCAAGCCCGAGGAGATCGGCACCTTCCAGGTCTTCGAGCCAGGTGGGTGCCGCACCTGCAATGACCGCGGTTACAAGGGCCGCGTGGCGCTGTATGAAGTGATGCCGCTCTGGGACAGCCTCAAGGAGCTGGTGATCAACGGCGCTTCGACGGCCGAGCTCAAGGCGGAGGCCATCCGTCTCGGGATGCAGACGCTGCGCATGTCGGCCATCGCCAAGCTCAAGATCGGCATGACCAGCGTCGAAGAAGTGGTCGGCAACACAGCGCCTGATACGATGAGGTAAAATGCCGAACCTGCACCAGCTCCTGAAAGCCATGGTGGAGAAGGGGTCCTCGGACCTCCACATCACCACGGGCTCGCCTCCCCAGCTCCGCATCAACGGCAGCCTCGTTCCGCTCAAGACGCCGCCCTTGACGCCGGTGGAGACGAAGCAGCTGTGCTACTCCATCCTCGCCGACGCGCAGAAGCACAAGTTCGAGGAGGAGAACGAGCTGGACCTGAGCTTCGGCGTCAAGGGCCTCTCCCGCTTCCGCGCCAACCTCTTCATGCAGCGCGGCGCGGTGGCCGCCGCCTTCCGCACCATCCCCTTCAAGATCCTCACCTTCCAGGAGCTGGGCCTCCCGCCCATCATCTCGGAGCTGTCCAAGAAGCCGCGCGGGCTGGTGCTGGTGACGGGCCCGACGGGCTCGGGCAAGAGCACCACGCTCGCCTCCATCATCGACAAGATCAACACCGAGCGGCACGAGCACATCATCACCATCGAAGATCCCATCGAGTACCTGCACCCGCACAAGAACTGCGTGGTCAACCAGCGCGAGGTCGGCGCCGACACGCACAACTTCAAGAAGGCCCTCAAGTACATCTTGCGGCAGGATCCCGACGTGGTGCTGGTCGGCGAGATGCGGGACCTGGAGACCATCGAAGCTGCGCTGGTGATCTCCGAGACCGGCCACCTCGCCTTCGGGACCCTGCACACCAACAGCTGCGTGCAGACCATCAACCGCATCCTCGACGTCTTTCCGCCCTACCAGCAGCCGCAGATCCGCGCCCAGCTCTCCTTCGTGCTGGAAGGGGTGGTGACGCAGAACCTGATCGCCAAGCAGGGTGGGCCAGGACGCGTCCTGGCCATCGAGGTGATGGTGCCGAACGCCGCCATCCGGAACCTCATCCGCGAGGACAAAGTACACCAGATATACTCTCAGATGCAGGTGGGTCAGTCGAAGTTCGGGATGCAGACCTTCAACCAGTCTCTGGCCTCGCTCATCCAGCGCGGCGTCATCGCGCTCGAAGAAGGGCTGGGCCGCAGCTCCGATGCAGAAGAGCTGCGCAACATCCTTTCCTCAGGCGTGAAGCCCGGCGTCAACCGCCCCGTGCAGGCACGGTAAAGGAGCTCTCGGATGGCTACGGCACAGGCAGCAACTGCAAAGCCCGCCCCCAAGGCGAGCGCCGCCCCCAAGGCGCTCCCCGTCTGGGTCTGGGAAGGCAAGACCAAGAGCGGCGAGGTCAGGCGCGGCGAGGTGGAGGCGCCCGACGAGGCCGCCGTCCAGCAGCGCCTGCGCGCGATGGCGCTGGCCAACGTCAAGATCAAGAAGAAGCCGATGAAGTGGGCCTTCAAGATTCCCGGCCTGGGCGGCATCGGTCAGAAGGACCTGGTCATCTTCACCCGGGAGTTCGCCGCCATGACCGACGCCGGCCTGCCGCTGGTGCAGTGCCTCGACATCCTCGGCACCCAGCTCGACAACCTCGCTTTCCGCGAGGTGCTCATGAAGGTGAAGGGCAAGGTGGAGTCGGGCTCGACGCTGGCCGACGCCCTCGGCGATCACCCCAAGGTCTTCGACACCCTCTACGTGCAGCTGGTCGCCGCCGGCGAAATCGGCGGCATCCTCGACACCATCTTGAGCCGCCTCGCCCAGTACATCGAGAAGAACGAGAAGCTGAAGGCCAAGGTCAAGGGCGCGATGGTGTATCCGAGCGTGGTGCTCGTCGTCGCCGTCGGCGTCACCGTGGTGCTGCTCCTCTTCGTCACGCCGACCTTCGAAAAGATGTTCAAGGACTTCGGCGGCGCCATGCCCGCGCCCACGCAGATCATCATCGACATCTCGAACTGGCTGCAGCACTACATCTTCTACCTGATAGGGGTGATCGTCGGCCTCATCTTCGCCTTCCGCGCCTGGATAAACTGGCCGCGCGGCCGCATCCAGTGGGACAACATCGTCATCCGCTCGCCCATCTTCGGGCCGCTGGTGCGCAAGGTGGCGGTGGCCCGCTTCACCCGCACGCTGGGCACCATGATCTCCTCGGGCGTCCCCATCCTCGACGCGCTGGAAGTGGTGGCCAAGACAGCCGGCAACGCCGTCGTCGAGAAGGCCATCCGCTACACCAAGGAGAAGATCTCCGAGGGCAAGACCATCGTGCAGCCGCTGGCGGAGACCAAGGTGTTTCCGCCCATGGTGGTGCAGATGATCGGCGTCGGCGAGGCCACCGGCGCCATGGACCAGATGCTCACCAAGATCGCCGACTTCTACGACGACGAGGTGGACGCCGCCGTCGCCGCGCTCACCAGCCTGATCGAGCCGGTGATGATGGTGGTCCTGGGCGGCGTGGTGGGCGGCTTCCTCATCGCCATGTACCTGCCCATCTTCTCCATCGCCGGAGCGGTCAAGTAGCCATGGGCAACGGCGGCGTCTATCCGCCGCAGGGCGAGCGCCCACCCGGCCTCTACCACAAGCTGGTGATGCTCACCGGCATCCGGCTGGCGGTGGGCACGGCATTGCTCGTGGCCACCGCCTGGCTCACGCTGGGCCACGAGTCGTTACCGCGTGCCATCGAGGCGTGGCTCTACGCCATCATCGGCAGCATGTACGTGGCGTCGCTCATCGCCACCTTCCTGCTGCGGACCGGAAAGCACCTCGGGTACGTCGCGCTCGGGCAGATCGCCGCCGACGTCATCTTCGCCACCGGCCTCGTCTACCTGACCGGCGGCGCGGACAGCATCTTCACCATCCTCTATCCGCTGGCCATCGTCTCCGGCGCCATCGGCCTCGGGCGGCGGGGGGCGGCCCTGGGCGCGGCCGCCTCGTCGATCGCCTTCTGCCTGCTGGCCTGGAGCAGCGACGCCGGCTTCGTCGAGCCGGTGACCGCGTATCTCGATC
>WNFJ01137631.1_pt2 | contig 10177 bp, 7 predicted proteins | sample 5400461 | NCBI WGS metagenome assembly WNFJ01 (sample SAMN13153349, study PRJNA577476) | soil metagenome | isolation source: 115 cm saprolite on Douglas fir-dominated hillslope | place: USA:California | collected 2013-09-17
CTTTGGTCTGCGCTTGTTTCTTGAGAATCTTGCCCAGAGTTTCCGCCAGATCGGGGGCGCTGGCCGCTTCAGTGGCCTCCACCAGAATGACCGGTTCATGCCCCCCGGCATCGATCAAGCCAACGCGCGCGATCTTGAGCAGAGTTTTGCCCAGGGCCAGACTCAATTCCGTCTCCAACAACGGTGCGGCCTTGCCCAGCTTGTCCCAGAAGGCTGTTCCTTCCGGAAGGGCGGCAAAGATACCAAGGCGGGAATTTTTCGGCATATAGCGGAGCAAATCCACATCAAGGGTTCGCGCCGAGAAGAAATCCGGCCACGGGCTCTTGGCCTTGGAATCGAGGGTGACAGTGCCATTGACCTGGGCGCTGCCGTCCTTCACCGTGAAATTGAGGCTGATGCTGCGAAAACCCTTGGCGATATCCATGATTTCTCGGACCAGGGCGGGAACCCCTGTCTCTTTTTTGACTTGAATGATTTCGACTTTTGTTTCCAACTTCGGGAGTTCCTTCTTGTCTTCAAATTTTGGATCCAATTTTTCCAGGGGATAAACGGAAGTGCGATTCTTGAGCGAATTCACAGTCATGATACAGAGATTGACCAGGGCTTCGCCGTCGGCGTGGGCGAACAGGCCGGGCTGGGAGCGGAGCTCGGCGGTTTTCTTGAATTCAGCCGCGCCGGCCAGGGTTGGTCCCTTGCCCTTCCCTTTCAGCCGCCGGATCACGTCGCCAACCACATCCTTGCTCGAACCCATGACGATGGCGCCCGGCACCATGGCAATCGTTGGGCCCGATTCCCGACCGGGAGCCGGCGGCTGATCGATTTTCTTACCCTCAAGGCGGAAGATGGTTTCCCGATCATTGTTGTATCGGTACAGCCCAACCCCCTCCACCTCGGCAACTTTCTTCATCATCGGAATGGACATGAACAGGCGCAGGTACAAGCCCGGAATGTTGCTCTGACCCGGCAGCAGCACGCCCACTACTTCCGGGCTTTTGTCGGGATCGCTGGTCAAGTCCGTGAAAGCGATGGCGCCGCCGCGAAAGCGGCTAAACTCGGATAGCGCCTCCGGACTCAGCATCATGCCGTATTGCAAGAATTCCAGGAAGAAAAAGTCGTTCCGCATCAGACCGGCAAATTTCTCCATGCTTTTGGGCACGTCCTCCAGGCACGAGCCTTTGACCAGGCCGCGGACTTCCTTGACGACATCGGCGATGCCATTGATTTCCAGGTAGACCCTGGTTTTGGCCGGAAACAGCTCGGCCAAATCCTTGACCTGGGCCCGGCCAACCGGCGCCGCCGCCAAAACGACCGTCACCGCCAGAATAGGGATCTTCATGTGCGACCTCCCTGGTAGGGTTAAATGGTTTTGTCAGAATAGTCCATGATCCGAAGGAAGGAAAGGACAAAGTAGGATAGATTTTCTATCTGTCCGGTCAGGTTGAAAACCTAACCTACGGCGATAGGTGCCGCACCATCTCCGGTTGCAGGCGGACCCTTTCTCCTCCCACTTCCAGCTCAAGCCCTGCGAAAGAAACATCGAGCAATCGGCCTTGCCTGGTTTCCTTCAGGCATGCCACCGTCACCTGCGTCCCGAGCAAGCCCAGGTAATTTTTCCAGCGGACTTCCAGGGAAGACAGGTCGCCCTCCACGAGCCGCCGGTATTCCGCATCCAGGCGCCCAAGCAATTCCTCGGCGATCCGGCGGCAATGGAAAACCCGGTCAGAGAAAACGGCCAGCGAGGCGGCTTCCATCAGCCCGGCTTGAGCAAAGGCCGTGGCGCTTTGAGTGACGTTCAAGCCGATGCCCGCCACGGAGGCGACCTTGTCCGGCCCGCTGGCGCGCTGTTCGATGAGAATGCCGCAGACCTTGCGATCCTGGATCATGACATCATTGGGCCATTTGATCCGGACCGGCAAGCCCGTGAGCTGCCGGCACAGATCGCACACCGAGACGGCGGCCCAGGCGGTCAGCAGGACCGGACGGCGCAAGGCCGGTGGCGGAAACAACAAGACCGACATGAGCACGGAACTATCTGCGGGCGCCAGCCACGATCGGCCATACTGTCCGCGCCCCGCCGTCTGCTCCCGCGCCAGGATCACCGTTCCGTGATTGGCCGGATCATCCGCCAGGCCCAAGGCGATGGTGTTCGTGCTTTCGACGCTGTCGAAAACCAGAATCCGCCACTGGCCATCTGAGCCCGAAGCACCAGCAAGGGAGGAGGGAGCCGACCTAACCCTTGCTTGCGCTTCGGGCTCAAGTGATTTGGATTCATCATTCATCGTTCATCGTTCATCGATTAGGAGATCCAGGGCGATATCCAGTGCCGGGGCGGAATGGGTCAGGGCGCCGATGCTGATGCGGTCCACGCCGGTTTCGGCGATGGCCCGAACGGTTTCCAGGGTCACGCCGCCGGAGGCTTCCAGAAGAGTTTTCGAGCCGAGGGCGTTTCGACGCTCCACGGCTTGCCGTAATTGCTCCGCTGGCATGTTATCGAGCAACACCATGTCGGGGTGACAAGACAAGGCCCAGGGCAATTGTTCAAGATTGTCCACCTCGATTTCCAAAGGAAGACTGTGAGCCTCGTGAAGGACTCCGCTACTTGGTATTTGAGATTGGGTTTTACTAAACATCACCATCAGCGGATGATGGCTCCTGATGGCCAAGAGCAAACTCTGAAGGGCGGGTTTTCCCTTCCAGGCCGCGAGATGATTGTCCTTGATGAGGATACCATCAAACAATCCCATGCGGTGATTGTGTCCGCCGCCCTGGCGAACCGTGTATTTCTCCAGCAAGCGCCAGCCGGGCAGCGTTTTGCGGGTGTCGAGGATTTGACAAGGCAAGCCGGCAATGGCATCGGCGTACTTCCGCGTCAGCGTGGCAATGCCGCTCATGTGCGTGAGGAAATTCAGGGCCGTGCGCTCGCCTGTCAGGATGAATTCCAGCAAGCCGGAAACGGTCGCGAGCCGATCTCCGGAGGCCACGCGGGCGCCGTCTTCCAACAGAGCCTCGAATTTGACGAGGGGCGTGTGCGCGGTTTGAAATACCATCTGGGCCGCGGGCAGGCCGGCGAGGACTCCGGGGGCCCGCGCCACGAACACGGCCCGGCCCTCGAGCTTGGGCGGAATGACGGCCCGGCTGGTAATGTCGCCGATGCCTCCCAGGTCCTCTTCCAGGGCCAGCTCGACCAGCCGCCGGCAAGCCGCTGCTTCCGCTTCAGAAAAAGGCATTTTTTCCTCGCATTTCCGGGCCGGGAGTGCTACTGTCCGGGTATCTATTATAGTAGGGTGCGTTCGGTCTTCGCAGCCGCCCTTTTCCGCGGCGCGACCTGCTTCGCCGGGGGCGGCTGCGAAGACCGAACGCACCCTACTTAAGCTGAGGCGACCATGAAAAAATCCGACCGCGATGAGGACGCATTCGAGGAAAAACTCCCCCCTCGAAAGCCGCCCAAACGGGAAGAAGCAGCGGAAGCCGAGGAGCGTCCGCCGCGGAAAGCGCCCCCTCCCGTTAACGAGGGAAACATCGAGGAAGCCCAGGAGCGCCCGCGCCGCCGGCCCAGGCCACTGGACGAAGAAGAAGAAGAGCGTCCGCGCCGCCGGCCAAGATCACGCGACGAGGAAGAGGACGACGCGGACGACCGTTCGCGCCGCCGGCGCGGCCGCGATGAACAGCCCTACTCCACCCTCATTCCCTATCGCAACGTCATGGCCCTGATCGGTTACTACCTCGGCATGGGCAGCCTCATTGCCATCCTGGGCGGCATCGCCCTGATCTTTTACAACCCCGTGAATGCCCCCTTCGTGGGAATGATAGTGCTGGTGGTTATTTACGGCCTGGGCGGGTTATCGGCCCTCATGGCGATCATCTTCGGCATCATCGGCATGGTCTATGCCAACAAGAACCCCAAAGCCCGCGGCCTGGGACATGCCATCACCGGCATCGTGTTGGGCATCCTGGAAGTTCTGGGCCTCCTGGCTATTCTTGTGCTCGGCGTCATGGCGCGGCAAAGGTTTTGAGGAGAAATAATTAATCGACCACCGATTGGAAAGAAAGGATAACATGAAACTCATCATCGCCAAGATTGTTCTATTGATTGTCGGCATTGTGCTGACTGTCGAAGGCATTAAGGAGAAGAGCCTTGCCTCCGCCGCGAGCGCGCAACCGGAGGAGGTGTCTCTGGCCGCTCTCATTACCCGTGGGCCGGACAGCAATCCCAATATCATTCTCACGGATTATATGCTCGGGGATGACATCATCATCAAAAGCCGAGGCGGCAGTTGGACGGGGGCTTGGGTTCCGGCCATCCCCGGCAAGCGCGGTCTTGAGCGGCCCCGCAAACCGCCCGTCATTCAGGCCCTGATTTACTCCAGCAAAGCCCGGAACGCCGAAGAATTGTATCAGCGTTGCGAGCAGGCCAAACTGCGCGGGCTCCTGGTCAACAAGATTCAATCCCTGGAACCCGACGAGAGAACCTTGCTGGAAAGAAGTAATCCCGGAACGGATTTCTCCAAGTGCCTGATCATTCACGAAGGCCGCGAACCAGCGGGCACCGGGATGGTCCTTCTCATGGTGGGCGGCGGGCTCCTGGTGAGCCTTGCCGCTCTCGCCTGGTTCGCCGCCGGCTTCGTTAGCTCATCGCGCGCCAAAGCGCAACCCGTTCCTGACCGCGCTGAGGACGCATTCGAGGAAAAAACCCGCCCACGGAAGTCGGCCCCAAGCCGGCATGAGGAAGAAGAGGCTGACGAGCGGCCGCGCCGCCGCCCCAGATCAGGCTACGACGAGGTCGACCAGGACGACCGTTCGCGCCGCCGCCGAAGTCGCCAGGATGAGCCTTAGATCTAGGTGGTGTTGTTCTCCATTGAGGAAAGAAAGCCAAGGCCCCCCAATGCTCGATCGGGTTGGATTGGAACACACACCGCGAGGGCTGCCGGCCCATGTCCGCCAGTGTTGATGCGCCATTGCAACTTGCGGAGCTGTGCCGGCTGGTCGAGGCGGCCGAGCCGGCGGCCTTGCTGGTGCCGCCGCGACTTTTGCGCCGGGCAATCAAATACGACCGCAAGCTGACCATGATCGGCCTGCACATCCCCCATCGCAAGAGTTATGTTATCGGCCGCGAAGCCCTCCTCGGGCTGACGGATCGCGAGGAGCTGGGGGTGGGGCCCGAGCGCGCGCTGCCGGAGACCGTACTTTTACTCGCCCGGCCCGATGCGGAAGAGCTTGCGGACAGCGGGCGCGGCCAGGTGCTGGTCGAGACCTGGCGTCTCTTGTTTCATGCCCGCGTTCACCTCGCCATCGCCAGGCGGTTTGCGGAACACCGGCTCACCCGTGCGGTCATCCGGGCGCGCATCCAGCGCATCGGGCGCACGGAATTCGAGGAGATCCGCACGGTTCTGCGGCAGGAGAATTACTTGTTGCCGCCGCGCGACGAGCGCGCGGTATATGAGGAGTTTGCGGCCTTCTACCTGGAGCTGCGTTTCTTTTCCACTCCTGGCCCGCACCTTTCCGGCGCTGGACTTGGGCCACATCGATCCAATCCTGGCCCAGGACGTGGACGGCGCCGCCCTGTTTGCCGCCACCCGACTCGCAGGCGCTCCGGACCCGGTCTTTCCCGAAGACAATCCTGAGGAAGGGGACGAGCCAGCCCAGCAGTCAATGGAAGCCGCACCAATACCTCAGACTTTTTCGGAAGAACGATACCGCGATTATTTGACGCGCGCCGACAAAGCCAGCGCAGCGGGTAATGTGGTGCGGGCAGCCATCCTGCGAACCCAGGCCGGTTGCGTGGCTATGCCGGAGTTTGCCGGCGAAGTCCAGGCCGGCGCCCGCGCCGAGCTGGACCGGCTGGTCGAGCGCATGAAATTGGCGCTGCCCTTGGATGATGACCAGGCGGAAGCATGGCGGCAGGCCTTGCCGGCGCTCCTTCCCCGGGCTGCCCGGGGGATTTGGCCGGCCGAGGCCAGGCTGCTTTACGACTTGCAGAAGGTCTGCATCGATCATGAACGGCCCGTCTACTCCCTGGACATTGGCGAGTGGGCTTATTCCGGGTTTCGCCAGCCTCTGGTGCGGCCGTTGCCGAATCAGTCCATCGTGCTCGCCGTCAAACACCTTCGCAGGGCGGTGGAAAGGCTACCCGCGGTTCGAGTCACCAACGCCGAGCGCCACGGCCTGTCCCACTTGCTGCACGGCGCCCTGCACCATGCCGAGGCGCGGCTGCGCCAGCGCTTCCGTCCTCACCTCGGCGAGGCCCTGCAAGCAGTCGGCTTGAGGCCCGAAAATCTTCCGGAGCGCGTCGCCCACGACAAGCTCGTCGAGGAGCTGCTGGATCAGGTAGCGGAGCGCGGTTATCTAAACATGGGCGATCTGCGCGATGCACTGTCCCGCAATCAGCTCAAGCTGGCTGACCTTTCCGGCCCGAGGGAATTCCTCCGTGGCGATCCGCTCATTCACGCCAACCGGGAGCTGGCCGAGCGCGCGGCGGGGGTTTACCGCCGCGGCCCGGCCTACCTGCGCTGGCTGCAGCGGCTCAGCGCCCTGGCATTCGGCACCCGCCCCGGCCGCGGGCTCACGCTCTTTGTGGCTCTGCCCTTCGGCGGGGCTTTCGCCACCATCGTCATGGTCCAGGAAATCCTTCATCTGCTTCATCTGCCGCACCACCTGGAGCCGGCCGGCCTCGGCATATCGGCCGGAGCGTTGGGCGTCTTCTACCTGCTGCTTCTGCACGTGGCGGCGTGCCGGCGAATTGTGGGCCGCGCCCTGGGGCTGGCCTGGTTGGCCATCCGCGCTACGCTCTTCGATTGGCCGAGGGCGTTTCTGCGCCTACTGGCGGTGCGAAATATCCTGGACAGCTTGCTATTCTTGATTTTTCTGCGCTATGTCCTCAAGCCGTTGCCCTTGGCGGCCCTGACATGGGCAGCCTTGTGGAGGTTCGGGGTTGATCCAGGGCATGCGGCGGTGGGCGGGATGGTAACGCTTCTGGCGTTCAGCGCCCTGCTCAACGCGCGCCTGGGACGCGACCTCGAAGAGATCGCCACGGATTGGCTGGTTCAGCGCTGGGAAAATTTGCGCGGCCTGATTCCTGGCTTGTTTCGGCTGGTGGTGGAATTCTTCAAGGGCATCCTCGAAGCGGTCGATCGCTTCCTTTACGCCGTGGACGAGTGGCTCCGATTCCGCCGCGGCCAGGGACGCCGCCTGCTGGCCGCCAAGATCGTCCTGGGCTTTGTCTGGTCCATCGTGGCCTATTTCATCCGGCTGTTCGTGAACGTGTTCATCGAGCCGACCGTCAATCCGCTCAAGCACTTTCCGGCAGTGACCGTGGCGGCCAAGCTCCTGGTGCCCTTCTGGCCTCCCCTGACCCATCTGTTTGCCACGCCCTTTCTGTTCCTGGGCGGTCCGCTGGCACTCACCATCGGTTTCCTCCTCCTGCACACGCTACCTGGTGCGGCCGGCTTCCTGGTCTGGGAGTTGAAGGAAAACTGGCGGCTTTTTCGGGCCAACCGTCCAGGCACCCTTGGCGCGGAAGGGATCGGCCACCACGGCGAAACCATGCTCCGCCTTCTGAAGCCCGGTTTCCACTCCGGGACGCTGCCGAAATTGTATGCCAAGCTTCGCCGGGCCGAGCGCCGGGCGTTTCGCAGCGAAGTCTGGCGGCCGGCGCGGCGCCTCCGGGAAAACCTCCACCATGTCGAGGACAGCATTCGCCGTTTCACCGAGCGCGAGCTGCTCGCCTTCCTTTCCGGCAGCAAGGACTGGACAGCCGGCCCGGTCTGCCTGACCACGGTTGAAGCCGGCTCCAATCGCATTCGCCTGGAATTGGCTTGCTCCGCCTTGGGTGAACCCGGCCTGGAGCTAAAGTTCGAGGAACAGGCGGGCTGGCTTTTGGCCCACCTTTCCCACCTTGGCTGGCCGCCGCGGCTCACTTCCCCCCAAAAGGCGGTGTTTTCCCTGGCCCTGACCGGCTTCTACAAGAAAGCCGGCGTCGATCTGGTCCGCGAACAGATCGAGGCCTGTTTCGCACCTGAGTGTCCCCCTTACGACCTTGCCGCCGATGGCCTGGTCGTCTGGCCCGGCCAGGATTACGAGTCGGAAGTGGCTTACGCTCTGGGTGAAGGCCCCGTGCTGCACCCGCGCATCGTGGAAGGACTCCCGCCCGTCCAAATGCCGGTATTGAAAGCGGACGAGCTTCTGTTCCGTAATCGGCCTTTGACCTGGCAAACCTGGGTCAATGCCTGGGAACTTCTTGGCGAGCCGGGAGCGTCAGCGACCGGAGAAAGAATTCTTGGATAAAATCGGCTTGAGCCGGTAATAGATTGATAGAGGCCACGAGTCTCCTACCCGAGAGAAAGCAATGGCGAGCAGTCCCATGAACCAGGTCATCCACCAGTTGCGCAGCATGATCCTGCGTGACGGGGTGGAGCCAAGCGACGGCCAACTGCTGGAATGTTTCGTCACGGGCCGGGAGGAGGCCGCCCTGGAAGCACTGGTGCGCCGGCATGGGCCGATGGTCTGGGGCGTGTGCCGGCGTGTCCTCGCCAATTTCCACGATGTCGAGGATGCCTTCCAGGCCACCTTTCTCGTTCTCGTCCGCAAGGCCTCCGGCGTCAAGCCGAGAGAATTGGTAGGCAATTGGTTGTATGGCGTGGCGCATCAGACCGCCCTGAAAGCGCGGTCCCGAAGTGCGAAACGGCAAACTCGCGAAAAACAGGTGATCGACATGCCCGAACCAGCCGCCCCTCCAGCCGACCTCGCCGATGATCTGGGCCGACTGCTCGATCAGGAGCTGAGCCGGCTGCCTGACAAATACCGGGCCGTCCTTGTCCTGTGCGAGCTGGAAGGCAAAGCGCTCAAGGAGGCGGCCGGCCAACTCGGTGTGCCCGACGGGACCATTGCCAGCCGATTGGCACGGGGTCGAACGATGCTGGCCAAACGCCTATCACGCTACAACCTGGCCGTCTCAGCCGCGGCCCTGCCGGCGCTCTTGGCCCAGCAAGCGGCGGGGGCAAGCGTGCCGGCGGCGACCCTGTCCGCCACGATCAAGGCCGCCAGTCTGCTGGCGGCCGGCAAAGCCGCGGGAGTTGTCTCCGTTCAAGTTGTTGCCCTTACCCAAGAAGTGGTGAAAGCCATGTTCCTCGCGAAGATTGGAAAAGTGACCGCCGTCTTGTTGCTCGTCATCGTCAGTTGCGGGCTTGGCTTCGGCGCTTATTCAAGCATCACTGGCGGACCCGCCGAGAAATCAGTTCCAAGTGCCGAAAAAAAGGATCCGTCAGCAGCGGCAAAGCCCCAAGTCCGCCCTCCGGAAGAGGCCGCCAAGCTACGGGAGCAATTCAAAGCCAACGCTGATGGATTTGAAATCACGATAGCACGTCATGGACAAGGTGACGGCAAGGTTGACCTGCGTTCCATCATGCTACATTCCTCGAATCGAAGATTTGAGCCGGCAGTCATCGGACCTTCCGGTCAGCCCCTTTTCAAAAGCGCCCGTATCACCAAAGAACAGGCCATCAAAATCATCGAATTCTTGGACACGGAGGTGTTCTTCCGCGTCGCAGCGGACGGGAATCAGCCGCTGAAACACAAAGAACCCTATATCTCCACCTTGATTGGCTACGGTCCTGATTCAAAGCCGGGGCCAAGGCTGCATCTCGCGCAGGATTGGGACTGGGCGATGATGCGCCAACTGGCCGCGGTCAAGGATTGCGTGGACGGCGAGGCGGCCAAGCTCGTCATCGAGCTGCTTCAAGCCATAAGCGATTCTCAACCGAATCCCGCGAAACAGAAAGAAAAAACAACGCAAGCCGAAAAGACCAAACTGAACATCCTGAAAGCCAGTTTGCTCAAAGACGAAGATCTCCCGCAGCTTCCCGAAGACATAGACGGGCTGTTGTTGCGCGGCCGGGAAGGCTACGGCACCAACACCGTCACCGACGAGGGCATCAAGCACCTTACACGCTTCAAAAGGTTGCGCATCCTCGAAGCCGCTGGGCTTCGCTTGACGGATCGGTCGCTCGAAACGATCGGCAAGCTCACGTCGCTGGAAGAGTTGTCACTGGAAATTAATAAAATCACCGGCGCCGGCCTGCACCATCTCGCGGCCCTGAAGAAGCTCCGCCGGCTGGACCTCAATTACAACAAGCTCGATCCTGCCGCGCTTGAATCCCTGGTGGAATTGCCGGAGCTGACTTCC
>WNFJ01727186.1_pt3 | contig 10177 bp, 10 predicted proteins | sample 5400461 | NCBI WGS metagenome assembly WNFJ01 (sample SAMN13153349, study PRJNA577476) | soil metagenome | isolation source: 115 cm saprolite on Douglas fir-dominated hillslope | place: USA:California | collected 2013-09-17
GTGCACGGGCGGCTGGGTGGTTGGTTTAAGACGGGCGCGTTTATTCTCGTCGCCTTCAACTTCTGGACCGACTTCAATTACGGTAATCTAGCCAGTGGGTTTTGGGGGCAAGTGGCCTTTGCTGCCATTACCTCCTTTATTGTCGCCTTTTTCGGCATGCTGGGCCTCAACCTGATCTGGGGCAGCATCACCGACTTGAGCCACTAGAAGGGAGGCCCTCGATGAGCGAACCGATGGAAGAGAAAACGTACCCGCTGAAACAATCCGCCGCCTTTGCAAGCAGTACCCTGGTGACGATGGGGCTGGTCGACCTGGTGGCTCATCTTGGGCCAACAGGTCTGCTGGTGGGCGGGTTGGCATCGTATGTGGCCTGGAAACATGGTCCTGAAATCTACGCGTATGTGAGGGAGAAGCTTCCCTCCCATCCTTCCTCTGAGCCGTCCGAGCAGGGAGACGAGCGACCGCGCAAGAGGAGCAGGAGCTTTCTGGATCGTGCCATAGGGCGTTTCCCTAATGACTCTGGAGAAGAGGACCAGCAACAAGAGGGGAAAGACACAAAAGACGCATTGCCGGACACGAAACCTCAGAGTGCGCAAGCGTCCATCCCACCTCAATTCAGGCTTGATGATATCCTTGATATCATCGATGAAGTGAATGAGAAGGGATACGTGTACTTCGGGCAGGGTGCCAACACGGTCGCTATCGCTCTTGGTGAGATGTATCATGTGTTTGATGTCTCATCAAGCGGGAAAGGGAAATCGAATCGCTTTCGCCTTGCACTCATGCAAATGGTCGGGCATTGCGAAACCTACTTTATCAACCCGCTTGCAAATCCTGTCAAGGCAGTCAATGATGGCCGTGTGATTGAAGTGTGGAAGCCCATCTTTGACCGTCTGGCAAATAAGCGACCAATGAAAAGCCGTGCTGAAATCCTGCAACTCATGACATCCCTTGTGAATGAGATTAAAGCGAGGAGCGAGCAAGAGGGCGCTGGTGACTTCTCCTGGCAGCAGCAGCCGATTTTTGTTTTTATCGAGAGTTGCCAGAAGTGTTTGCGAGATGCCCTGAAGCTGTTGAGTTACTTGACCAGATCGGGCGAACAGGACGCCAGTTTTGTGTGTTTTCCTGGGTCGCTTCCCAAACAGCGGCGGTTTCCGAGATCGGGCAAAGTACAGCGGCGCAAGCCAACTATAAGACCCGCATCTATGGGGGTGGTGACCGCAATTCGTCAGGGCGAATGATGAAGGGCTCAATACCGATGAGCGCTGAAGTCACTCTTCAGTCACAAGGAGCAGGTTTGACCTTGATGCTTGCCGATGGGTTTTCAAATCTCCAGTTCGTTCGCGCACCCCTGGTGACAAATGAGGCCCTCTTCAAATACTTTGGCCTTCCCCCATTTCAGATGAAAGATTGGCTTACCCAAACCTCGAAAGGTACCGAGCGTCTGCCAACGCTCCACCTGGAGGACGAAGAAGACGACCTTTCACCCCTCCACCTTTCACCGGAAAAACAGCCTTCACAAGCACAAAAATCGGCCCAGGACGACGGTGGAAGGGTGAAAGGTGAAAGGGGTAAAAGGGTGAAAGGTCCAAATGAAGAAGCCATTCTTGACGCGATGGAAGCTTTAGAAAACGAAGATAAACCTTTGACCATGAATGCAATCGCGAAAAAGGCGCGGCTCACCTGGCATCACTATGATGAAATCGAAGAGATCGCGATTTCCTATAGCTATGACCTGGACAGAGGAAAAGGGCGACCGCCAAGAACAGACAATGAGAGAGAGGCGTAGTATGCAACAGATATCAGATAAGGAGAAGCGGCGCTTGACCTTGAGCGGGACCACCATCAACGAAGGCGTCACCCGTTTTACCGACTGGCTTGATGAATTTCTCATTCGTTCAGCCGGACTCATGATTATGATTGGGATGATAGCAGGAACGCTTGATGTCTTTACGACCGTTGGCTTCATCAAGCTCCCCTGGTTTACGCTCATGTGGGCGGGGGTGCAGTCCATAGCCATAGACGGACTCTTCTTTGCGGGCTGGCGACGTATCCGCAGGCGATGGGCTACCGTCGCCAATAAATGGAGCTTAGCCCCCCTCATTGGTGTCGGGATCATTCTGGCTCTCATAGCCGGTCTGATCTCGGCTACGCTGAGCTACCAACAACTGAGTGGCTCATCGGATGTGGCTATGGCTATGGCTACCCTTGGAATTGACAAGACCCTGTTTAGCTACGTGCGGTCCTTTCTGGTGGTCATCGTCGCCATCCTCATTGTACTGGTCATCGACGAGACGAGACACGAACCAGAGGCTATGCAAGCTCAAGGGATGCAGGGAGTTCAGGCTAGCACATCACTCGTAGCCCAGACCCGTAGCCCTCGTACCAGAGTTACAGAGGCTAAGGCCTCACAACCTGCTAGTCCTGATTGTAGCCCAAAGGGAAAGGCGACGACTCTCCCAGAACGGGCTAGCGCCGTAGACCATAGCCTTGATGCTGTAACCCGTAGCCCTGAACCCGTAGCCCAGACACGTAGCCATAGCTCGATGGAAGAGGCCACGGATAGCCCGTCTACCTGTCTGCTACGTGGCCCACAAGAGACCGGCTACATAGCCGTAGATGATGGCAGTACCGTAGCCGTAGCGAACGGGCAGGGGGCTACGATGATAGCCACGGGTAGCCATCGTGACCGCATCAAGCAAGCCATGCTCCAGGCGCTGCAAAAAGGGGAAGAGGCGACGTACAACGAGATTGCCAAAGCTGCCGGAGTAGGGTACTCAACGGTAAAGAAGCACGCACCAGCTATCAAAATGGAAATTGCGGCAAGCGTCTCATATGAAAGGACAAGTGAGGAGTAGGGAGCACACCCACTTTTTATCGTATCGTAGAGAATAGATACAAAAAGGTCTATGACAGGCAGAAAGGAGGCAAGCTCTGTGAAACTGGTAGAACAGCACGTGATTGATCGCCATGACCCGCGCTTTGCGGCCATCGATGCAGCAGCGTTTGCCTCCAAGAACTTGTACAATGCGGCTTTATATGAGATGCGGCAAGCCTTCATCCATACGGGCGCGTACCTCTCCTACAACGAGATGGACAAGCTGATGCAGTCGCATGAGGCATACAAGGCGTTACCGGCAAAGGTGAGCCAACAAATCTTGATGCTGCTGGACAAGAACTGGAAAAGCTTCAAAGAAGGACTCAAAGCCTACGAGGAAGACCCGTCAAAGTTCCTCGGACGCCCGAAACTTCCCAAGTACAAGCACAAGACGGAAGGCCGCAATATCCTGGTGTATACCATCCAGGCGGTAAGCCGTGGGAAGAACGGCTTGAAGGGTGGCCTCATCAAACCCTCACAGCTTGCCATCAGCGTCAAGACGAAACACAAAGAGATCGCGCATCGTCCCTCGCAAAGGGTTCTACGTCGTTGAAGTCGTCTACGAACAAGCCGTGAAGCAAGCACCTCTCAATCCTGCGTACTCCGCTGGCATAGACATTGGCATGAACAACCTGGGAGCGCTAACCTCAAACAAACCCGCCTTTCAAGCGGTAGTCGTTAACGGGCGTCCAGTGAAGTCCATTAACCAGTTCTACAACAAGCGGAAAGCAGACCTGCAAAAGAAGCTCGGTCATACAGGTACAACGAAGCGCATGGAGCGCATGACGAACAAGCGGAACAGGCGTATCGATCAGTACATGCATACAGCCAGTAAGCAGATTATTGACGTGCTGGTGAAAGAGGGGATAGGCGTGTTGTGCATTGGCAAGAATGACGCCTGGAAACAGAACAGTGAGATGAGTAAGCGCACAAACCAGAACTTCGTCCAAATCCCGCACGCTCGTTTCATTGCCATGCTTACCTACAAGGCAGAACTGGTCGGCATTCGTGTTCAGATCACGGAAGAGTCCTACACCAGTAAAGCCAGTTTGCTTGACCTGGACCCGTTGCCAGTTCGCAAGAGCGGCGATGAGAAGCACACCTTTAGCGGCAAGCGGCTCACTCGTGGATTGTACCGAGCAGCGAACGGGCGGTACATCAATGCCGACATTAACGGCGCGGGAAACATTATCAGAAAAGTAGCACCTGATGCCTTCGGGTCGGAGGGTGTAGAGGATGGTAAAGAGGTGCTTGCACCCCTGGTAGTCCATCCGGTGGTGCGCCCAGAGAGGCCCGTGATCTTCTGCTCTGTGCAAACAGAGCCTCACTCAGGCAAAGTGAGTAAAGCAGCTCCTTACCTCGATCCGAAAGGAAAGAGTGGACAAGAGCATGGAGCTAAAAGTCCGTTGAAGCCCTGGTACCAGGGCCAGAAGACGGGCAGCCAGGTCGTACATGGTTAAGGCTGATTGCTTGAACCCTAGTCGTGTCGAAAGTTGGACGTTCCGTGGGATAGGTACCATCACCCACGTCTGACGATATCACGTAACTCACTGGTACGTAATATAGCCTGCGTCAGAGCCAGTTCTCAGGGAGAGAAAAACGACATACGGGGAACCTAACTACGAAGCGAAGATCACAGGTTGGGGATCGCCTACACACCGCAAGGTGCATGGCGACGGAGGAACCATAGTACTCAAACGCTCACTGTAATGAGTGAGACACGGGGAAGGGTTCTACAGAGAGTCTGTTTCATTCTTTGGAGGTTAACTTGGATGAGTCAGAAGACCTTAGAACGATTGGAACGCCTACGCAAACTGAACAGCGACAAAGAGTGGATCAACCACGATCTGTACAGGTTGATGTACAAAGAAGACTTGTACATCCTCGCCTACGAACGGATTAAGTCGAAACCGGGAAATATGACCCCTGGATCAGACGGGGAAACGCTTGACGGCTTCTCCTTAAAAGCTATCCAGGAGATCATTCATGAGATGAAAACCGAGCAATTCCGCTTTAAGCCAGTCCGAACCACCTTCATACCAAAGGCGAACGGCAAGCTCAGGAAACTCGGTATTCCAAGTGTGAGGGACAAGATCGTCCAAGAAGTCATGCATATAATCTTAGAGGCGATCTACGACAGCCCTCACGGACCATATTTCATGGAGACGAGCCACGGTTTTCGACCAAATCGAAGTTGTCATACAGCGCTTCGAGAATGCCGAGAGAAATGGACAGCGGTGAACTGGCTGATCGAGGGGGACATACGGGCCTGCTTCGATGAGCTGGCTCATCAAAAGCTCGTTGCCATCCTACGAAAGAAGATCAGAGACGAGCGTTTTCTCAACCTCATCTGGAAACTTCTGAACGCAGGATACATGGACCTTCACGGAGAAAAAAGGGATAGTCTGATAGGTTCTCCCCAGGGCGGAATCGTCAGCCCGATTTTAGCCAACGTATACCTCCATGAACTCGATGAATTCGTGGAGAAACTACGAGAAAAGCTAGAAAAGGGAAAAGAAAAACGCCCAAGTCTTACTTACCAAAGGCTCAGAAGCAAGAGGTATACTATGGCAAAACGTGGGAGGACACGCACCAAAGAGTTTAAAGAGATCACCCGTCAAATGAGAGCCATTCCCTCAAAGCAGGTAAATGACCCCGAATACATTCGGATCAGATATCTGAGATACGCAGATGACTGGCTCAGTGGAGTATATGGCAGCCACAGTTTAGCCACAGAGATCAAACAAGGCATCAAAATGTTCTTGCATGATCACCTACAGCTTACACTGAGCGAAGAAAAGACCTGCATCACCAATGCGAGGACCGAAGAAGCCCACTTCCTCGGCACCATCCTCAAAATTGGCAATGGAGGAAATGCCAAGATCAAGCTTCAAACCTCTTCTAGGACAGGAAAAACGTTCAAACGTCGCTCCACAGGAATGGAAACGGCAATGAATGCTCCTCTGCCTAAACTCGTCAAGAGACTGGCAGAGAGAGGATTCTGTACGAAAGAGGGCGAACCTACTCCTAAAACGGGATGGATGTTTCTCGACGCAGACCAAATAGTCAGCCTGTACAGCAGCGTCAATCGCGGCTTGCAGAACTTCTATCGGTTTGTGGACAATTGGGCGCACATGCAGAGAATCCAATATATTCTCCAATACTCGCTTGCCAAAACCCTAGCCAGGAAATACCGGATATCGATGACCAGAGTCTTCAAGCGCTTTGGAAAAACATTGACTATCATGGTCCCAGGAAAGAACGGGAAAAAAGACCGCAAGGTCAGCTTTTACCTCAACCCTGACTGGAACAAGAAACGGGATGCGTTTCAACGTGGAAAACAACCCGATATTGATCTGGTACCAACCATGATACGCATGAAAACCCGGTCCAAACTAGGAAAGGTATGCTGCATTTGCGAAAATGCAGAACAAATCGAAATGCAGCATGTTCGACATATTCGCAAACTTTCCCACAAGCGAGAAGCAGCCGGCTTTAATCGCCTTCTCCAGGCAATCAATCGGAAACAGATCCCGGTATGTATAACCTGTCATCGTAAGATCCATCAAGGGAAATATGACAGTCTCAAGCTATCCGAACTGGCATACATCCCACGCTGAGAAAGAATCCGTAGCGACTCTTGGAGAGCCGGATGCGTCGAAAGGTGCAAGTCCGGTTCGGAGGGGAATCGTTGGAAAAGGGCTATACTCAGTTGTTACAGTACAACTGAGTATAGTACCTCGCTGGCGGTTTACCCTACAGGATTGTCGTTCCCCTCACGAAGCCAAAAGCAAGCGGTCAATAGAACGCTATAAATCGCTATAAAACGCTATGCTTTTTGGAACTATAGCAGAAACTGCGGCTTTTAGTATACTGCATAAACCTTAACCCAACTTTGGTACTTTTCTACCAACCTGAGCACAATCTATGCGAATATGAAAGAGAAGCTATCGTACAATCGCAAGTGTGTAACGATATGTCAATTACATTCAACATAGCTCGTGGTGTAAACATGCATAACACATTAGAATGGGCAGATATCGTCATTGTAGGAAATGGTATCGCCGGTCTTACTACGGCTGTCGAGGCTCGTCGCTTCGCACCCGATACACGTATAGCTATTATTACCGAGCAGTGCCATCCAACTATCAATACCCCTGCGCTCAAACAATTTGCTATCGGAAGGCTCGCCCAGGAACAACTCCTGGCGTATCCTGCGGGAACCGAACGTACCCAACGCATTCGTATGATCAATGCACGAGTTGAGGAGATCAACGCTCAGAATAAGTTTCTTGGTTTGCATGGTGGTTATACCTTTGGTTATGGCTCGCTCATCATTGCAACTGGTAGCCGTCCGAATGGGCTACCCGCACACCTGCCTGGACGTCAATTCGATGGGGTGCTCACACTTCACCGTTTACAGGACTACCTGGATTTGCAAAGACGCCTTGATGGGGTTGAATCAGCGGTGGTAATCGGAGGAGGTGCGCACGCTATCGAGACAGTGATGAGCCTCTTACACCACGGAGTCGAAGTCAACTGGCTGATACGTGGCAAATCCTTCTTGTCGCATATGCTTGATCACACCGCATCCGAAATGGTATTGGAAAACACGCGTAACGCTGGCGCAAAAATTGCATTGAAAACTGAGCTCATTGGTATTGTTGGCAGAGTTGGTTCCGTCGTTGGCGTGATCACTAACCACGATAAAATGATTCCCTGTCAGTTGGTGGTGGTGTGTACCGGTACATCTCCCGTCACTACCCTCGCGGAGCACTGCACTTCCCCCATGATGCACGGCCCTGGTATATATGTCGATGAGCAGTTTCGTACCAGTGTGCGCGACATCTATGCCGTCGGTGATGTCGCCGCACGCAAAGACCCTCAGACGGGCAAATTTGAGACGCAGGCCCAGTGGTATGCCGCGGTGTTGCAAGGTCGCTCCGCCGCCGCGGTAGTGACAGGACATCATGAATTAGCTACTCAATCTATGGGAGTTCCCTGGCACGCTACTCATGTAGCGGATCTTTTTATGTTAACGGTAGGCAATCCCCTCCGTATGTTGGAAGGGGCGACGATTGTCACAGATCGTAGTAAAAATAAATATTGTCGCATGACTGTCATTGGCGATAGATTAGTAGGCTACCTCTCAATTGGTCCTGCACAACCAGATAGTTTAGCCATTAAAAGCATCATTGATGAAGGCCTTTCAATTCGCCGCATCAAAAAAGCCTTGCTCAAAGGAGAATTCGATGCTCGAAAATACTTTTCCCAAAGAAGATCACAGGCCGCTCTGGATATGGTCACTTCGGGCAAATTACCTGTTGTGAAACCCGTCTATTATCCTATGGCACCTGTTAGATCATTTCCTGTTGTAGCTTATCACCCTTCGTATATCCCAATCATTGCTGCCCAATACAGCCCGGCCATACACTCATCAACTACATCAGTTTCCACTGTAAGCGCTATTGCGAATATGAAAACTCTCCATGCGGAAACGTTCGATACATCGCTTGTTGTGCTCTCGTCCCTCGCTGATCAACCGACCATGCCTGGTTTGGAAAGAGATACGAGGCCTTCAACAGAGAGGATAGCAATACCTTCAAGGAAGGATATTGAGTCCATTTTGTTGCCACTCCCTTCACGTACTGTCACACGTAGTCTCTGGTCCTACAGCGATAAAACGCTCGCGGTGAAAGCTCGTAAATCTTCTTTCCCACCTCCAGAGCAGAGGCAATCAGAGAAAACCAACTTTCTATTATGAACGTATTGCCCACAAAAGACTCGTTCGCGTGAAAGGTGAGTGTGCCGTTGTGAAATCGACTCTCCTCCATAAAACTGCTCCACAGGTAGCCCAGGAAATACATGCCTGTATTGGTTGTAATGAGTGCTTACTGGCGTGCCCTGCATTGGCTGAAGCTATTTCGATTGATGTATTGAACCGTGAAACGCTTTCAGGCGCCATTTCCACTCCGGTAGCACGTTTCGCCCGTTCATGTTATCAATGCGGAGCCTGTATAGCGCCCTGTCCGGTAGGATTACACCGCGATGCAATGATGATGTGGATCAAAGTGCGCCTGATGCGTTCTGAGAGAGGAGGATAACAGGTTATATGTCTATGCCCGGCCCTCGCCCTGAATATTCAACGACCAGCACTCAATCTTCGCGGTCCAGCGAAAGAGGTTATCCCTGGCTGTTTTTCCATCTTAGAAGCTCATGGGGTTACAGGCTCCTGGCCGCGCTCCTCGTCTGCGCTTTGAGTGGAGCCTTTTATATTTGGTATAGTCAATCCGGTTACGATACCACACCCGATAGTTGGGCTGGCCTTGGTTATGCGATCGTAGGAACAATATTTTTAAGTCTTGCTGCGGTGCTGTATAGCGTACGGCGCCGTCTGCGAAAGCGCGCTATAGGTCAACTCAATGCTTCCTTGCACTGGCATGTGCTGCTAGCAATAATGGGGCTGATTGTGCTCTTCATGCACTCTTTCGGTCATTTTGCGATGATCTCGGGTACATTTGCGCTCTATAGCATGGTCGCCCTGACGATAAGTGGTTTTATCGGACGTATCCTGGATCATGTCATGCCTCGCTTGATTGCCCGTGAGGTGGATATGGTACTCACTATGCAGGGGGATGATGGCGTTGAATCGACCTCACAGAAGCTGCGGGCAGTTGTAGTACATAACACGCAGGAGAATAGAGGTATCACAGTGAGTCAATCTCAAGCGCCTGTTCCAATGCACATCCCAATGCCTGGCAGCCTTCCTTTTACCACGAATGGCCAATCATTGGGTGTCTCGTGGGACCTGGCGTATATATCGCTGGAACCAACTCAGCAAGAATTGGATCAAAACGCTCCCCATTATCGTTTCATTCCTGACAAGAAAAGTGCGCTCAATCGCCCAGGAGCGCTCATGCCTGGAGCTGAGGAGCATCTCTCAGCATTACAAGATATGCAGCTCGCCATGCGACGAGAGCAGTTCTTCCGCTATATCATTCGCTACTGGCGTGTTCTGCATATCTTGCTTGCTTTCATTACCATTTGCCTGGTAACCTGGCATATCATTTTTGCTTCCACAATGCTGTGGTCGCGCTTCTTTCATTAGTCCAACATTGTTTGCTTAGGGCGCAGGACATTTGATCTGCACCTGCCTCGTATTAGCGTCAAACGCAAAGGTACAGGGTTGCCCATTAATGTTTGTTGTTCCTGTGCAGCCCGTCAAGACGGTGCCATTGATTACACAATTGGGTGATGAATCCCCGGGACCTTGCTCTCCATTTTTCACTCCATTGATGC
>WNFJ01360222.1_pt1 | contig 10176 bp, 5 predicted proteins | sample 5400461 | NCBI WGS metagenome assembly WNFJ01 (sample SAMN13153349, study PRJNA577476) | soil metagenome | isolation source: 115 cm saprolite on Douglas fir-dominated hillslope | place: USA:California | collected 2013-09-17
CGAGGACGTTCTAAAACAGGTCAAAAAGGGCGGCAAGTTCGAAGACCTGGCGAAGAAGTACTCCGAGGACCCGGGATCGAAGGATAAGGGCGGTGACTTGAGCTGGATCACTCAAGGTCAGACCGTCCCGGAGTTCGAAAAGACGGCCTTCAGTCTCAACCCGGGCCAAGTCTCGGATCTCGTCAAGACGCAGTACGGCTTCCATATCATCAAGGTCTTGGAAAAGGAAACGGCTCACACCAGGCCGTTCGAGGAAGTGAAGGATTCACTGCGCCCACGCCTCTTGCTCGATCAGGCTGAGAAGCAAGCCAGCGACACGGCAGACCAGCTGTCCACCGCAATCCGCCAGTCCAACAAGATCTCCCTGGACGATCTGGCGAAACAATACCACCTAACGGTGGGCGAAACGCGGCCCATCAGCGCGACCGACCCCCTTTTGGAGCTTGCGAATTCGCAGGAAGCCAAGAATGCGATCTTCCTTTTGCACCTAGGCGCGCTGAACCCGCCAGTTCGAACCGATCGCGGCTATGTCGTTCTATCCGTGAAGTCCATCCAGCCTGCACACCGGGGTTCGCTCGAGGAGGTCCGCGACCGTGTCATTGACGATCTCAAGCGCGAAAAGTCCACGGAATTGGCCAAGAACAAAGCGGAAGAATTGATCAAGCGTGTCAAGGCGGGTGAGAAATTCGATGCTGCCGCCCGATCGCTCGGCTTGGAGCCGAAAACGAGTGATCCCATCGCGCGCGATGGGTCCATTCCCGGCGCGGCAAGTGGCAAGCAGGTCGGCGCAGCCTTCAACCTGAAAGCTGGCGATGTGGCTGCTCCCTTGAGCCTGGGACAGAACTGGCTGGTCTATCGCGTGGTCGAGAAAACAGAAGCTAACCCTGCCGATTTCGACAAACAAAAGAAGCAGTTGACCGAAGAGCTGCTCCAATCCAAGCGGAGCTTGGCCTTTGACGCCTTCCGGACGGCCTTGGACTCGCGCTTGAAACAGGAAGGAAAGCTGAAGCTCATGCCCAATAAGTTGAAGGCCTTCGGCACTTTTGGCTAAGTCTAAGTAACACAAAATAAAACACTTATAGAATTAATACAGTGCGCTTGTCTTTCTTCGCCCGTCCCGATACCCTATTGGTGTCTTCCTTGAAGCCGAATTCCACCCGAAACGCTTTTGTTTGGCGGATCATGGGTTCCGGGGCCAGCGCCCAGAATTCGGAGCAGAAGCAATCATGGGCACCCAGCGCCAGGACTTCACAGATCGGTGATACCAACATGCCAGCCCGCACTTCCGCCGTTCGTAACGACTACCGCTGCAGCATCGACCGAAACCAGTCGGGGAAATACTGTGTCCGCCTCCAGGTCCACTACCCCCGGCATGCGTGGACGCTGAGCGTCTTTTTCCTGGCTTCCTCCTTCGACCGCGCCATGAAAAAACTCGAAGAGGCTCTGGATTTCCTCCAGCGCCAGGAAGAGAAGCTGTGGTTCTGGGGTGTGGATCGCGCCGATGACATGGGTTTTTCGGCTGAGTTTCTGAGAGAAGCGGGGTTGCGGCTGGACCGCCGCACGGAATTCCCCGGAAAAGCTACCAACCTATCGCTGACTCCGGAGCGCGAAGTGCCTGCATTCGTCTTGGGACCGATGCGCCGGGGCCTGGCCGAATCCGTCGAAGTGTCTCGCAGCGCGGCCGCCGGCGGCGGATCCTAACTCTCTTATTTTGAACCGCTTCTCTGCCCCAATACTCTTGCCCGATAGCTTTCAATCCCCAGCTTTGCTCGCCGCCGCTGGCACGGCTTCGCGGATCAGCAGGGGCAACCGCGGGAAGGAGAAGCTTCCCGCCACGTCGTCAATCACGTTTACCTGGCACAGGTATAGCCCCGGCTTCAAAGCCTGCAGCGGCAAATCCATCTGGAAAATGACCGCCTTGCGTTCCGGAGCCGTCACTTCGTTCGCCACCACCGCTTTTGATTCGTAAATCTTTGTCGCGCCCTGAAGGAACTCGATGTTCGTGAAAACTCGGATGCTGTCCTTCGGTGGCTTGGCCGCCGGCGCATCCTTGGCTGACCCATTCTGGCCAGCGGCCGCCGTGGCCGCTGGATTCTTTCCCTTTGCCGCATCATACACTTCGTACTGCAAGTACAGATGCTGGTCGGGCGCGAAAACATGCGAAATGTTCGGAACCAGCTCCAGCTGGTCCCGCACGAGCGGATTCGCTCCGTTTTTCTTGTTCGTGACGGGGGCGCGCAGGCTGCTCAGTACCACCGAGCTCATTTTCAGCGGCGTCTTGCGGAGGTCCGGGATCTGCACGTCCGTCTCGAAGGAACCCATCCGGCCTGTCTGATTCTCGCGGATGACAAACTTCAAGTGGTAGCTGCCCGGAGCGAGTACGAAGCTCGTGTTGTACTGCACGTTCTTGCGGCGGACCTGCTGCGTGGTCTCCACGGCCAGCTTCACGGTGTCGCGCAACTGCCCAACACGCAACTTCCCGCCCCCGAGAGCTTCCCCGGTGATGTCGATGGTCGCGTTATCTTTCTCTTTTTCCGTTACAAATGGTATCTGCGAGCCTGGAATCACCAGCGAAACCGCAAGATAATAGTGAGCGTCGTCCTGCCGGAAATACGCCGCTCCGGCGTACAGTGGCACGTCGACCCGCGGAAGTTGGGCGTCCAGCTCGTCCTCGAGCTGCTGCTCGCGGTCGGCGCGGTTCAAGTGTTCGAAATCCCGTCCCGCGTAATAACCCGCGCGAAAATCGAGCTTCAGGTCCGAGCGGTTGACCTGCACTTTCAATCGGCGGAATTTTCCGTCCTTCAGCGGATTGTTGCTCGTGAAGCCGAGAACGTAGTACGCCGAACTGTCTTTCAGAACTTGCGAGAAGACCCCGCTAAAATCATTTGAATCGAAAAACGTCTTACCTCCCGTGTCCGACGAAAGTGTCGCGAGTGTTTCCTGCGAAGCGGCGTTCCCGCTGAGATCGTTCCGCACGGAGGCGCCCGAATAAGCCGATTGCCCGTGCAAGCTGGCCGATTGCGCTTCCCCGCCGGGCGGGAACGCCTGCAGGCCGCGGATATCCAGCGAATAGATCGATACGTTTGCTTTCACTGCCGCCGCGGTTGTGGCGCGCAGGGCCGATTGGTTGTCCACCCCCGATTGGCTGATTCCATTGCTGAAATAGATGAGGCTCTTTTTCTGCGGGAGTCTGCCAAGCGCCTGCATGAGGGACTGTAGCGCCAGCAGCTTACGGTCGGCGCTGAACGTGTTGAAATCCGTATCGTCAGCCGAGAAGGCTCCGCTTGTTTCCGCGGCGCCCTCCGCACTTCCCGAGCTGCCGTTTTCGAAGCCCTGGCCCTGTCCGGAATTGTACGCGGTCAGCGCCGCCAGCAATTTGGTTTTATCGTCCGTGAAATCCAGGTCCACCCGCATGTTCGTGGCCAGCGACACCAGCGCCATCAAATCGGCGGGCTGCATCTTTGTGTCGACGAATTTCTTCGCAGCTTCGACGGATCGCTCGATCTGTTCCGGATCCATCGCCGAAAAATCAAAAAAGAGCAAAATCAATCGCCGGTCGCGCGCGTCCAGCGACGGTGCCGCTTTCTTTGCGGAGCGCAGCAGCGTGCCCGGTCCGGCTGCACCCGAGACGATTGCTTCCACGGCACCGGCGGTGGCCAGCTCGTCTACATTCTCGAAATCGAAAGTGGAGACCTCCTGCTTCTTCCCATCCTCAAAGACCGTAAAGTCTCCCTTTTTCAAATCGCGAACGAGGTTCCCTTTCTTGTCGCGTGCGACCACATTCACCAGCACGAGTTCGCTCGTAACCTGGATGCGCGATTCGTTTGCTCCGGCTTGTCCCGTCTGCTGGGCAAGCACCGGCGCCGCCGCTTGCAAGAGCAGCCCCGCTGCCGTGAAGATCGAAAATGTCTTTCTCGGAATCCCCATATTCATCAGAACCGGAAGCGCGCCTGCATTGTCACCCGCCGCATGCCGCCCGTCCCGGTGACCTCCCCGAACGTAAATGAATTCACCACCGTATTGATGGAAGTAAAATGCACGGTATTGGAAACGTTGTTCGCGGTGATGCGCAGCTCGAGCGCGCGGGATTCTTTGATCTGAATCGTCTTGTTGAGTGACATGTTCAAAGAAACTTGTCCTGGCCCCTCGATAATATTTCTTCCGGCGTCGCCAAAACTGGAACCATTCGGGTTGACGCAGCTGGCGTTCGGTGTGCAAAACGCCGCCGTATTGAACCATTTGAGAGTGGTTGGGTCGCTTAACGAAATCGACTGCCCCGCGACGACGTTTGCGCGAAGCGACCCGCTCGCACCACGGCTGATGTCCAGCCCTCCCCCCAGCACGCGCGGGGTGAAATAGAACCCGGACCCGACCGTGAAGTCACCGCTCCACTGCCATCCTCCTAAAATGCGGCTCCATGCGCCTTTGGGAACAAACCGCCGGTTCTCGCCGAAGGGCAGATCGTAAATCCAATTTCCCGTGAATTTGTGCCGCTGGTCAAAGCTGGAAAGCCCGCGGTCCGCTGAGATGTCAAACGGATCTTGTGCCACAACGCTCCCCCCGCCGCCGATGGATGAGGCGTCATCGATGGACTTCGAAAACACATACTGCGCGCTGAGCCCCAGCCCTTTCGCCATGCGCTTGCGCACGCGCACCGAGGCCGCATGCAAGATGGAGTTTCCCTCCGAAGACTCGTAAACAAATGGCTGGCCGCCGGAGACCACCAGCGCGCGCTCCGTATCCAGCCGCGTTCCTTTCGCACCGTTATAGCCCGCGTTCATCACCACGCCACCGGGAAACTCGCGCTGTATATCAAGATTCCAGATCTGCACGTAGCCGAGGCGATAGTTGGGGTTGACGGCGAAGTTGTTGGTCACCTTCCCCGAAGGGGGAGGGAATCCGTTTGTGAGTTTCAGCGGGCTTGCTCCCCGGAGACCGGTAACATCGGTCGTATTTGTCTCCGCGTTCGCGAAGGGCGGTTGAAACGCGAAGTTTTGGATCATGGCGCCGTATTGCGCCAGGTTGTAGTTGATTCCGTAGCCTGTCCTCACTACCGTTTGCTTCTGCGGTTTCCAGGCCATCCCGATCCGCGGCGCGAAATTGTTGCGGTCCCGCCGGACGAGCGACGCGGGAAATATTCCGTTGAAGGGCCCGGCATTGCCGGGCAGCACACGCGCGGCAGCTGTAAAACCGGGCGCCACGTCCAGATTAGCGATGCGATTCTCCGCCTCGGTGTAAGGTCCGTTGTATTCGTAGCGCAGCCCTAAATTGAACGACAGATTGGAACGGAATCTCCAATCGTCTTGCGCGAAGAAATCAAACGCATTGGCGCGGAAGTGATAGGAATTTGCGCCAGACTGGAGGGAGGTTTGCTGCGGGAAACCCAACAGGAAGTCGGCAAAATCGTACCCCGTGTCGGTTACCGGTTGCGTACTCCCGGCTGGGTATTGTGACGTCGCGAACCCGGTGAACACAAAACCGCCTTCCGCATTTCTTGCCGAGCGGAAACTCTGCAAAATGCGGCGGTAGTCTCCACCGAATCGCCAGTTGTGTTTTCCGCGATTCCACGAAACCGTCTCCGAGATCGAGTAGGTCTGGTCCAGTTCGCGCCGCGCTGTCGGATCGTTCAGCCCTCCAAACGACGTGAAGCTGATTCCCGGCAAGCCCCAGTCGAACGGATCGTTCGATATCCCTATAATTCCCGCGCCCCCGGTTCCCGCCACGTCCGTCGCGTTCGTATACAGGTTCGCTGTCAGAACATGATTGTGATTGTAGTTCACGCGAAACATGTTGCTCACGCGCCCTCTGCTGTACACCCAACCCGCGCTGGCGTTCAGCCCTTGCGTTCCCGCGCTTCCGGCGAGCGAAGGGAATGGATTCACCAGGTTGTTCGAACTGCGCGACCAGTTCAGCCCAAAATTGATGTTGTTCTGCGCTCTCCGTCCGCCTCCACCACTTCCACCGCCGCCACCCCCTACAGCGAACGGACCGAATCCCGGACCACTGCTTGCGCCGAAGTTGTGGATCAGCCTCAGCATCACGGTATCGGAATTGCTCTCCGCGGACGTCACGTAGTGAAAGTTCTGGCCGGAAGCTGTCGTCGCGATGTTCGGCATGGGGATGTACTGGAGCAGCGCGGTTGCCGCCGGGCTGATCGACGAAGGATCGATCGCGTTCGAAACACCGTTGAATTGATATTGCTGCCCGGTCTTAGGGTTGAATAGTGGAACAGGCTTGCCGTCATTGTACGTCGTCGCCGAAAAATTGCCGCCGCGCTCGCCCAGCGTTGGCACCGTCGAAAACGCATCGTACGGCGAGCTCCCGCGCGATCCGTTCCACCCGCCGAAAAAGAACCATTTGTTTCCCCCGTTAAAGATCTTGGGGATATTCAGGGGCCCGCCGATGTTGACACCGAAACGAGCCTGGTTGTAATCGGCTTTTGGCGATTCAATTCCGGTCAGGGAATAGGATCGAGCATCCAATCCCGCATTATCGTCGGAGAAATACAGCAGGCCATGCGGCTGGTTGATGTTGAAGCCTTTCGGCATCCTCCCGAGGACGATCATCCCGCCGCCGGGCCCGCCGAAGCCGCCACCCCCAAAACCTCCACCCCCTTCGCGTTGCGCGCGGTCGCGAAACTCCTGTATCCGTTGTTGCAGATCTTCTTCGCTTCCCCCGCCAAAGTCCTGCGTCCGTCCTTGTGCGCCACTGATGCTCACCGACTCTGTTGGTCCCTCCGCTCCCGCTCCGTTCATGGGTAGGCTTGAAAGTTCGCCGTTGCCTTGCCCTCCGCCGAGCCCGCCAGCTCCGCCGAAGCCGGAGTTTCCGCCGGCAAGCGAAGAAAGCGCGCTGTCCATCGCCAGGCTTTGAAATCCCCGGCCTGCCGCCGCCATTGCCGCATTGATGTTGTTCGACTGTTCCTGCTGGCGAGAAGCCAGAATCAGTTCGGCGTCCACTTTCGCGGATGGATTCTCAGGATTCAGCACGACCTCTTGTGTGAAAGCCGCGAATCCCATGAACTCGGCGCGTACCACATATCTCCCGCGCGTCATGCCTGACAATCCAAATTTTCCTTCGGAGTTCGTCGCCGCCGCGTACTTTTTCCCTGTCAAGGTGTTGCCTGCCGTGACGGTCACTCCCGGCAGTGGAGTTTTGCCGCTGCGTGCCGAACCACTGATTTCATAAGCTGGAGCTGCAACGGGAGCCGTCGCGGACTGCGCCGTCGGCGCAGGCGGAGCGGCATCCTGCGCCGGCAATCCTGGCGCAAAAAGTATTGCGAAGGAATGCAGTATGAAAATGACGCGGGCAATCGACTTCAAATCGTGGGCTCCCTGAGTGAGCTACGGCTGTGGCGGATTGTTTTTTGGTGCGGTTGCGTGCTTACTTCCGGCCGGCCCACTCCCGGCAGGACCCATTCCACTCATCTTTCGCATTTCCTCCAGCTGCTTCCATTGCTCGGGAGAAAGAACCATCACGTTCTTCGGCACAAACGCATTATTCTGCACAGCTCCGCGCACCACCACGTGGTCGCCGGGCTGGATGTCCGCCATCGTGATGCTTTCGCGCCCTCTGCGGAGTGACGTTTCCTCGTTCAGCTCCAGTGTCTGAGTTACGTTGTCCGGTCGCAGCACCGTTAGTTTCGGTGCGTCCACCGATTTCACTTCGCCCACTACAAAGTCCTTTCCCAGCTCGCCGAATCCGCCGCCACCGCCGAACCCTCGGCCGCCCTCCAGGCCGCCCCCTGAGCGTCCACCAATCATCTGTGCCGTCACGCTATGATCCGCATTCTCCTCCCCGCGCACGAACACGACGTCGCCAACCTTGAAATCTTCCAGTTTCGCGACTTGCCGGTCCTTTCGGTCCTCCGTTTTGTCTGTGATCTTGACCGCCACCGTCGTGCTGTCTGGCTTGGCTAGCTCCAACGATCCTTTGTTGAGTGCGGTAATCTTCCCCAACAGCCCCTGCCCTTGGCCATCATTTGGTCCACGCCTCTGGCCCGCTGCTGGTGGGGCTCCCTGTTCCTGAGCCGGTGCGGCACGCGCGTGCGCCTGCGCTTGGCCACTTGTTGCAGCGAGCAGGAACAACAAACTCAATTGATAGAATGCTTTCCCGTGCATCATCATGACGATCCCATGGCAAACCCTCTCATCCTTAAAAACGTAAGTCCATGCGCCAAAGTAACGCCGCCCTGCCTTTCTGGCCAGCAAAAATTCCTCTGCTCTACAGTTTCCTCGAAAGTGACACTAAAGTTCCCGTCCGAAGCCGCCGCAAACACATTCCCTTGCGCACAGCTCAATCGGGCCCAATTTTCTTCTTTCTTGACTTCCCACGCACTCTCCGACATCATGCGCCCATTCCAGCGAGGAAGGCCTGTACTGCGCACCTGGAGGTCATCTTCCGCCCGCCCCCCTTCCTCGGTTCGAATGTGCCCGCAGATGGATCAGCCGCCGCAGACGGAGGGATAAACCCAAAATGAAAAGTGCGAAGAGTCTGTACATCGCTTTGTTCGCTGTCTCGCTGCTCGTCGCAGGCTTGTGATACACGCCAGAGTCCGTGTTGACCCAGACCATGCCAGCGCTGTTTACCGGCGGCGTCTGTTGTTGAGCCGAGGTTCGCTTGCTGACGGGAGCAGCTACCGCGGTTGATGCGGCGGAGCTCTTTGAACTGTTTTTCTTTGGCGTGGCCGCGCTATCGGCATTTTTCTTCCCTGGTTTTGTGGTCGTGCTCGAGTCACCCTTGGCGTGTTCACCGGTCTGTTGCGTCGTTCGCGCACGAACGGTTACGTGACCCCGGCACACGCTGCTATGGAAAAACCAAACAAGGGAAGTACATAACCGCAGCCGACGCCCAAAAAGCCGGCTATCGCGCGGCGGCAGCGGCTGCACCGAAAAAGAAATTGAACCAGTGGATTTATGCGCGGCGAGTTGGCGGCGGCCCGAGGTTTTGATTTTCTCGCGCTCACTTTTCGCGCAGGATGACTTCGCCGTGACCCACGAGCTGATCGTTCAACCACAGGCGGTACTTGTAGGTGGCCGCTTTGCTTCCAGGGCGAGGGGGGCCGCTGAGCAGGCGCATGCCCGCCGGCGCCTGAAAAACGTTCGATGAAAACGGACACCGGTTGACATCGAATTCGACGCGCAAATTGCCCGCGTCGGAGATCCAGGATACCTGATCGCCTTCATCGATCACGACGACCTGCGGGATGAGTCCAACGAGTACAGGGCGTTCAGCCATTTTTCTGTGCGGCCGCGAGGCAATTCCAGGGCCGATGCTCCTAAGTTGATGAGTGCACAGGGACGATAGCATATTCGCTGGAAAGAATTCTTGTGAGCTTGCGCACACCGCCGACGAAGCCCATGTTAACGAAACTTAATGTGAGACAGCTCGCAACGAACCCGTACCTTCGGGCATCTAACTTGACGTAACCTGTACCTCGCTGCGCTTGACCGCTCCTCAGCGCGACCGTACACTGAAATTGTTGATTCGTGGCGCAAAAGTTCCGATCTCTTGCGCTCACGGAAAGATGCAATCATAAGCGTCTTAATCTGGACGCGGAGGATTTTGCCGGATGGCTTCACCTTCTCGATATCTGTCTATACCGTTGCCGAACGGCTCGCGGATTTCTCTGCTTCTTTCTTTGCCCTTTGCACTCGTTCACATTGCATCGCTGCTGATTTTTTTCTTTCCGTTCCACTGGTATTACCTGGTCACCTGCCTGGTGCTGCTGGTCGTGCGCATGTTCTTCGTCACCGCGGGCTATCACCGTTATTTTTCGCACCGCTCGTTCAAGACCAGCCGCGTGTTCCAGTTTGTGATCGCAAGGGCGTCCTGTGGTGGGCAGCGCATCATCGCCACCATCACCGGCATTCAGACCAGGAACTGGATTTGCATTCGCCCACGCTTTTCGGGTTTTTCTGGTCGCACGTTGGCTGGATTATTTCGGACAAGTACAATGACACGCGCACGGAATACATCGCGGACTTTGCCAAGTATCCCGAGCTGCGTTGGCTGAACAAGTATCATCTGGTGCCGCCCGTCGCTCTGGCGGTGGTGCTGTGGCTCATCGGCGGATGGCCGCTGTTTATCTGGGGCTTCTGCGTGAGCACGATGCTTCTGTGGCACGATACGTTCACCATCAATTCGCTCTCGCACCTTTTCGGCTCGCGGCGCTACGAA
>WNFJ01183965.1_pt2 | contig 10175 bp, 9 predicted proteins | sample 5400461 | NCBI WGS metagenome assembly WNFJ01 (sample SAMN13153349, study PRJNA577476) | soil metagenome | isolation source: 115 cm saprolite on Douglas fir-dominated hillslope | place: USA:California | collected 2013-09-17
GTAGACCGAATCCAGCGAAACTTCGAGCCGATCAAGAATCAGGTCGCAACTTGGAAGGCATCTCGCATCACGGATGACGGTGCCAAGCTCGTCATCTATCGTGCATTCGTGGAAGACGGCCTTGATGCGTCGAAGCATTTGGCGCATCGAGTGCACGAGCAATACTTCAATCCTCCGTTCGACGAATTTGCTCCGCGGACGATGTGGAGTCTGTCCAACGCGTTCACCAGCGCTTTCAAGAGCCTGGATCCGATCCCGCAATTCAAGACGAGCGCAAAGCTCGGTCCCTTTCTTGAGCTAGCCTCCCACCTCCTCTAACTGAACCTTGCACGCCAAGCCCTTGAGCCAGTGATGCAAGCAAGAAGGCAGGGGAGCGCTCCTGCATCACTGGTCCTCGGCCTGCCCCTTCATGTCCAGACCCCAGCGCACGATTGTCTCAAGTGAGGTCGAAGGTATGATCTACCTATTGCACTACGACCGGCCGCTGCACCATGCGCAGCACTATCTCGGCTTCACCGACGATCGTGACACGCGTACGGCGCGTCATCTTAATGGCTCCGGCGGCCGGCTTCCCGCTGTCTTCTTTGAACTCGGTATATCGTTTACGATCGCCCGCACCTGGGATGGCGACCGGATGCTCGAACGGAAACTCAAGAAGCGCAAGAACGGGGCGCAAACTCTGCCCAATCTGGCTGAAGGAGAGGAATGGCAGACTTCGATGACGACGAAGAGCCGATTCCGGATTTTCGCAGATTGCGGGATAATCAATGCAAACCATGGGGGAACAAAGCGCAACGCGGTTGAAAGGGGACGACTACCAGCATCTATACAGCTGGTTCGAACTGCTTCAATTGCTGATACCAGAGTCTCCGTTTGCATACGGATATGTAGAGCACCCCCAGGCCGGTGCTGCCGACGATATTACGCTTCACCCCCAACGGCGCCAGGACCGAGCAAAGTACACTCAGATAAAATTCCACGTTGACCAGCGCGCACAGTACTCATCTGCTTCTCTCGTCAAGCGTGCACAAGACGATGCGCGGTCTCTTCTTCACAAGTTATTCGACACCTGGAACCAGATGCGACAATCGGGTGAGGAGAATAGCGAAATCTGGCTGGTCAGCAATTGGGCATCGGGAGAGGATCTAGGTAAATTCATCCATGACACGTATGTCCTGACGGAAGACTTTTTTAGCAGTGGGCCCAAAAGCGATGCCGGAAAAGTCCGGGAACTTTGGACGAAGGAACTAGGAATTACAGAGGAGCAACTCCATTCGTTTTGCCGCGCGCTTCGTTTGCGGCTCGGCTTCTCAGGGCTGAACGAACTCACCGAAAAACTTGACGATCGCATGGCCCGATTTGGCCTTCGGACGGGAGCTGATCCACGAGCGATAGTGCTCGACATTGTTCGCGGTTGGATCAAGGACGGAGGTAAGAGCAAGCGAATAGACCGGGAGGTCTTGCGTGACGTTATCGAGAAACGTAGTCTGAGAGCCGTTGCCATTGAAGAACCGAAGGTGAGCCTCTGGATTCATGCCTGGGCAAAACGCGGCTACGATGTTGTGCCCACGGTGGAGTTGGACTGGACGGCGTATTTCAATATCGATTCGAGAACAGTTGCAGATCAGCAGACGTGGGACACGATTCTGTTGCCGGAACTGAAGGAGGCGCGGCAGAAACTGGCAGGAATGCCCAATGGCACCTATGTAGATTTTCGTGGCAAGTTGCCTCTCACGGCATCCCTTGCCGTGGGCCGCATTTTTTCAGAAGCGTTCGGTTTCCAATTCCGCGTGGAACAACCTACAGGGGGAGAAGTTCTGCTTTGGCGGTCGGATGTAGCCCCCACCAATTACCCGTTGAACCCTCGGCAGAGAAACCTTGAGTCCGGTGCGTCTGCGGGATTGGTGTCGCTTTCTATTACCGGAGATGCGGAGCCGGACGTGGCACAGATGATCAGCGGCTCGCCAGGCACGTTCCGAGGCTTGCTGAACATTCTGCCTGCCGCTGGGACAGGAAGCAGTGCAGTCACGAGCCCGTCGGACGCAGTTGCCATCGCTAACCAGGTAAAGGACGAGATACGGCGGTTTCGTACTGAGAATAGCCTTCAGAGCATCCACTTGGTCCTATACTGCCCAGCGGTGCTGGCTCTTTTTCTCGGTCAGCGGCTGAATGCATTGGGCGATATTCTCGCGTACGAGCGCGACCTCAATGGCAAGTATCGGGTGTCCGTGCGACTCCAAACGGGTTGAAGCAGTGCTACGACAATGGAAATTTAGGTCCAAAGAGCTTGCGCCAAGCTTGCAGCGCATCCCCGTTTTTGCCTTGTCGTACAAGATCGATCGGGATGGTCGCTTGCCGAGCAGCTTGTTTCAAAGCGGCACACGCCGTTTTCTTCTTTTCCTCACTCATCATGTCGCTAACAGGAGGCCCTAATCCCGCAGGGTCTGCCCATGCGTCAAAGATGCGATCGGCGAATGTGGCGAAAGCGCCCTGGAACTCGTAGTCAAAACGTCCGTTGAATGGAGGATGCAAACACTCCAAGGCCATGACCTCTATTAGGAACGAGGGCTTAATCGGCCTGTCGTGATGGTTGTTCCAGTACTTTAGCATCCGCACCAACCCCTTCCACTCGCCGTTATAAGCATCGTGGGCCTCAATTGCCTTCTCCTCATGGATTTTGGGATTCGTCTTTATCCATTTCCCTTCGTCCTTGTCGGGAATTTCGTAGTTTTGCCCGCAAGCGAATGCCGGCACCGCGTCCATGCTTACCACGCGGTAGTCGGTGTTATCCTCGGCGTCGACCACCACTCCAAAATCAACGCATACAGAGCGACGTTGAATGGAGACTGCCGCCGCGCCATATTTTTCGGCAAGCGCTTTCTCGAACGCTTGCAGCACCTTCAGTGGGTGCTCGTCGCGGAAGTGTTTCTCTTTGCCACCAAGCACGCAGAAGATATCCACGTCCTTGAGGGGCTTAGTCTTGGTGTATCGCTTGTACGACCCCGTGAGGAAATCATCATCGACAGCGAACCGGTTCCGTACGTGTTCACGGATCTCGTTGTGGCGAGTCGATGCATTCTTCTGTTCGTTCTCGTTCAGCTCCAGTCGGCTCTTGAATTTTCGGAATGCGTCATCAATGGTCAGCATGACTTAGGGCTTCTTTCTGTAGTAACTCGCGCCAGCGCCAAGGCCGTTGTGCTCAATGGTAGTTCCGAAACTCTGCTTGATCATTCCGGAAGTGGAACGCAACGTGGTTGAAGTCCACCCAACTACGTCGGACCTGCCATCCTTATTCGAACAAACGATCCTGTACTTGCTCGCGGATGGCCACACGCCCGCCTTCGTTATGGCTGCTTTGATTTGATCGGTGTCGACCCAAAAGCGCCCGCTGTCCCCGTTCCAGTCGTAGGCAATATCGATATCCCATCGCCCGATCAGCGCATCCGTACTCGGGTTATAGACCTCCAGCACAATTTTCTCGAGATGTTTGGAATCGAGCCAGGTCCTGATTCCTCGCTCAAGCGTCACCCAATCATCCGAGATCTTGTTCGGATCCAATCCGCTCATTCTTACAATGTCCTGTAAGCTGCGGAGAATATTTTCGGTCACGTACGTGACTGAATGTGTGTAGGTGTTGACTGCTACGAACGTGCTCATGACTTAAAGAACGCCTCCAAATCCACACTGTCGCCGGAGGACTGCCGCTCACCGCCATCGTCATCCTCGAGAGCGGTGGCCATGTCCCTGGCTGAGATGCGTATGGTCTTGCCTTTCAGAGAATTCTGTACCCACGTCAGATCGTCCGCAGGGCACGGTAGCGATATCTTCCAGTCGCCATCAGTCGCATCAAATGACAATGGCGCTTCGTTCGTATCGTCGCCTTCAATTGCATCCTCGTTGTACAAACAATAGATCCGAACTCGCGGCCCCGACCCATATCGGTGAAGTCATCGCTTCGCGCGTGATGAGGGAACACGCAATTCCGGTGACCGAAGCCAACTCACGCGCTGGGGCCGAAGCCGTATCCGAAGCAAGGAGCGCGGAGATGGCCTGCCATGTCGCGATAGCGGTCCGTTCTGGAATCGACACAAAGCGTCGAGCGATTACACTCATGCGGCTGCCATCCTTTTCTTTTCCTTGAGTGATTTTTCTGCGGCGCGCCGAAGGTCAGATATGGTTAATTTATTCGGGTCGGCAGCGGTGTCACGGCTGAACGTGCAGCCAACCGCCACCATTTTGCGAATTTGACGGCCATCCATTCCGACGCAAATCTCCGCTACATCGCCGAGATCCCGGTGACTCACCAGCTCTTTAATTTTGGGAAAAGTCTTTGCAAGGCCTGTCAAAGCATCGGACAAGATTGCCTTGCAGGCGGCTTTGTCTGGCAAGGGCACTGTAATGACGACGTCGCTCCTGGAGACGAATGCCGAGTCGATCGCTTGAGAGAAATTGCTGGTGGCCACGATCAGCAAATTCGGATAATCGTCCCCGAGATGGTCCAGTTGCACCAACGCGGCGTCGGTCGCGCGATGGACATCGATTGGATTCGCTTCGAGGCTTAGCTTGCTCCTTTCGGCAATCAATGTTTCCACTTCATCCAACAACACAAACGTTGGGCCGCCTTGGGCATACTCGGCAATCGTTTGGCCGAAGAGTTCGGTGACCGCCTTTTGAGATTTACCCAAGGCTGAGCCGCTCAGTGAATGCGGCTCGACTTCCAGATAGGCAAGCTTCTTGGACTGCAGCAGACCCGCGGTCTTGGAGGCGAGGCCCTTGGCTAACGAAGTCTTCCCTGTCCCCGGTTCTCCAACCAAAAGGATGACCCCGTGCAACGGAATGACCGCTCGGCTAACCTTCGGCCGGAGCGTAAAGTTCAAGAGTGCCTGGCAAAGCAGAGACTCCTTAAGATCCGTCGGTACGTGGATGGAATCCCACAATTCAGCGTGCTCTTGTGGACCGAGAGTCTTAGAGATGTAAATTCCTTTGATGTCCTGTTTTGGGCCCAATGCAACCTCCTGCTTGGCAGCCACATCGTACTGGCCAGTGTTCGATAACTACACTATACATGATTATTTAGATTTGACAAGAGGTCGATTTTCGATCTATCATTGGGCAGGAGGAATTGATGCCAATTACCAAGCAGGAGCTCGGAAATCGGCTGCGTCAGCTTCGCGAAACGCGTGGTTACACGCAGGAAGATGTTGCCGAAATTCTTGGGATTTCCCGCTCTGCCGTGGTTCAACTGGAAGCGGGAAACAGGAGTCTTGACAGCGTTGAACTGATGACCTTGGCCAAGGAGTTTGGATTTGATCCCAAACAATTGTTCGAGGAGAACTTTGATGCGGTACAAGATTCAGTGACCGCGCTGTTTCGCAGCGATACGCAGCTCGCCACGAACAAGGAGCTAACCCGCGCCGTCTCTGAATGGTCAAACTTGTGTCGACAATTCACGATTCTTGAAAAATTAGTTGGCTCGGACCGCAAGTCCGTAAGTCCTGCGCAGTATGGACTGCTTTCCCCGAGGAACAAATGGGAGGCAATTCAGCAAGGCTCCCTAATTGCTGATAATGAGAGGAACCGTCTTCGCCTGGGGACTGGACCTCTGCCTGAGCTTCCTGAGGTCATTGAGAGCCAGGGAGTCCGGGTGGGCCATCTGCCGCTAGAAGACTCAATCTCAGGTTTGTTTCTTGCAGATCAAGAGAATGGCCTGGCGATTCTCGTAAACTCCATTCACAGCGAACAAAGGCAGCTGTTTTCATTTGCTCACGAGTATGGCCATTTGTTGTTCGATCGACAGATCAAGGGCAATGTGAGTCGCCTTGCGGATCGAGAGCACTTGAGCGAAATTCGTGCCAATTCATTCGCTGCCGCTCTACTGTTGCCGGAACAAGGCGTGCGGGAATTTCTTTCCAGCGCCGGCAAGAGCCGCGATTTCCCTCTATTGCAGGAGATCTATGACGAAGAAGGCGATGCCGTAAGAGCCCAACGTCGAGAGACTGCCGGTCCAATTGCTATCCAGTTCTATGACGTTGTCCATCTGGCGTTCTATTTCGGCGTCAGCTATGAGTCAGCATTGTGGCGTCTGAAGACCCTAAAGCTGATCTCCGAAGAAGAACGTGCGAACCTCGCGAATCAAAGTGACAGCGCAAGTGAATTCAGAAAGTTGCTCTGGAGTCAATCGGGAAGGCCAAGGCGTTTGGCTGATCGAGAAGGAAAGTTCCAGCACAAACTTCTGATGCTGGCACTCGAAGCCTTTAGGCTCGGCGAAATAACCCGTGCAAAGCTTCAAGAGGTAGCAAAGCTGAGCAACATCTCCGCGGGTCAACTTGATACGTTTGTTGCGTCGATAGAACCGGAGAACCACATGGAATCGAAGCCAATGTTGCCCTCCTAAACATGAACGTCGCGACGGACACCTGCATTCTGATCAATCTGCTGCATGTCAAACGACTCGACTTACTCGGAGCTTTGGCCCCGTATGTTTTTTATGTTCCTTCAGAAGTAGTGGAGGAAATCGGGTACCCCGATCAGCAACAGGCAGTCCAAACGGCAATTCAGCAAGGCTGGATTCAGCAAACGCGACTGGAGGACCCTTTGGAACTCCAGACCTTCGCACGGGCAACAGCACAGCTTGGGAAGGGGGAGAGTGCATGTATTGCCATGGCGGAGAAACGGAGTTGGGTACTGGGGACTGATGACTCAAAGGGCGCCAAGTGGAAAAAAGTGATTTCCGCGCCGGGAATTCAGATATTGAACACTCCCGGGATCATTTTGTTGGCAGTGCGGAAGGGAGTACTCACCATTCAGCAAGCCGACGAAATTAAAGTGGATCTGGAAAAGAATCGCTTCCGGATGGGGTTTCGTTCGTTTGGAGATCTTGTTTAACCCTGAGGGCAAGAGGCTACGGGTGAATGCCCGCATTTCGCTGAATGGATCGACGGCCCGCTCCAGCCAAGCTTCGCCAATCCATCAGAATCGTTCTTGCTCAAGCTTTATTCCATGCTTTAGGAGTGCGTGTATTAGTTCGCATGCTGTTACAACATCAGCGCCTACCAGTGGTTCGAGTTCGGCACGGAGACGCGCAAGTGCGGCCCGCTCCAATCCAGAGAGATGTCTCCCCACGCGCGCCGACTCACTTGTTACCCACTCGGGCGTGGTTCGGAAGAACTCGACGGAACGCTTCAGACGCGACCGGAGGAAGTACCAAATCCGAATGCCACCGACGTCGGCATCTCCCCAGTGACGGAACAAAAGACTGGATTTACATTCGCTGAGGCGTGTGAGTGTCCCCATCAGCGCCGGGGTCGGAAAGCCAGCAGTGTAGATAACTAATTCGTGGCGTGTCCCCACCCCTGCGGGGCCTCCAGCCTCCTCGACATACGCTAGAAACGGGTACTCGTTTTCTACCGTTGTGATGATCTCGACTCCAGCCTTGAGCACTCCCTCAACCCAAGCCTCTGCCCACGCCTCTGGGAGATGTGCGACCGGCGTGAAGTCCTCCAGTCGATAGGCACTCGATCCCACCTGCAGCGTGACTGCTCCGGCGCACCGGATCAGGCCTGGCTTCCGCCGCACACCATAGGCCTCTAGCAGATCGGCCGCTTCTTCTAGAGGAACACCATCCCAACGTGGATCGGCCCGGAGGAGAACTTCAACGATCTGAGATCGAACCCGACCAAGCAGCTTGGAGTCGCCAAGTAGTCGCTCGCTGACAACTCGCTCCCACGCGGGCGTTATGCCCTTCGCGAGGGCTGCTGACGCAGTGAGCGCGGGAAGAAGCCCCCGCCATTCGCGTTTGAACCGTTCGCGATGCATTCCCAACACGGAAAGCTCAGCATCGCGTGCGCCTGCTGCCAGCCTCTCGAGAAAAGCGCCCATCCACATTGGTCCCATTTGGGTAGCAAGCCGCATCGCGTGCTGCGCGACCTCGTCAAGCCCTACCGCGAGCGATTCGAATCCGAGGTGTTGCGCCACTTGGTATGCGCGATCCACGTGTTCAGGTCCGAGCCGAAGCTCTTTCGGTTCACCAGCGAGCGGCCCTCGCGGGTGTTTCACAACCCGAAGGCAGCCATCTGCCTGTAGTTCGCAGGCGGCAGACACGAGCAACGCGCGCTTCTCGCGTCCGTCCGGCGCGAAGGCCTCAGGGCACGTGCGCGCGTCGAGCTTTAGAATCACATCTCGCGGCCATGGGGCGGGACGTCTATAAGAGACGCTGTGTTCGTGGGCCTGCAGCAGCCTCGTAAGCAGTGCCCCCCGAGGGGACGGCATTTTCACGCTCATCGCGCGTGAACTCCTTCGTGAAATCGAGAACTGTGGGCGCGCCGCCAACGGCATCCTTGTGAATTAGGAGGCTCCGCTCCACCGCGGGCGCTACCATCTCGCTGCGTTCCTTTGGAGTCGCAAGAACAAGCTGGAGTCCCAACCTGCGAGCGAACGTCAGGGTTGCCGCGATGCGTGGCTCGTCCATTTTGCCAAACGCCTCATCGAGTAGCACCAGTCCGCAAGTCGGCCGGTCGTCAAGAGAACGACTTCGATACATTCTGTACATTGAGGCAAGAATCGCGATGTAGTAAGGAGTCTGCGTCTCGCCCCCCGACTTGTCGCCCGACACCTTGTCGTAGAGCGAGTAGCCGCCATCGGCATGCAGAATCTTGAGGTCGTAGCGGAAGTATTCTCGGTAGTCCGCCTTCGCCTCAAGCTCGGTCTTTACTTCTTTGGCCTCCGCTTCAACCAGGCGATCCAACAGACCCCCGAGCGTTGCCTTGAGCTCTGGGGCCACCAGCGCCGCTGCCCCAAACAGGGATTCCTTCTCGAATCGTCCAGCGTCCATGACGAGGTTGTAAAAATCCCGGTGTTCGGGATCGACCTCGACGGTGAACTGGTACCTCTCTGAACCGAACGGCACGTCCCGCAGCGCACGGTTAAGCACGGTTAAGGTCGTCGATCTGACGTCTAACGAGAATTAAGTTTTCCCGAAGCCGGAACACGACATCTTCTGCGAGTTGCTGGAGGGCCTTCGTCTTGGCTTCTGAAATCTTCTCGCGATAGGCCGGTAGCCGGCTTTCACGCCAGGTCTCGAGCTCAACCGCGAACTCCTCGTACGCCGCTCCTTCGACAGCTGCGACAAAGCCGCGACGCTCGACGTAGCGAGTCTTCACCTCGACAAGTTTTTGGACAAGATTGAAGACGCGCGTCTCAATCATTCGCCGCTGCCGCTCAAAGACATCGTGGATCTCCGCGGGCGGACGGTCCGCTCGCTCGCGGAGGTATCGCTGTTCGTATGTCTCACGTGTCGTCGTGTCCAGCCCGTCCGCAAAGGCTTGAAGCAGGTCTTCCGCGCGGGTTATGTTCATCCGCGCATCGTCGAGATCACCGGAAAACTGCTTGATGCGCTCCTCAGTTTCGCCCATAGTCCTCTGAATCTCATCGCGCTCATGCTCGAGCGTTCGACGGCGCTTCTCCACCTCCTCGCGGGTGTGCTCAAGCGCATTGATGTCGCTGCGATCGATCTTCGTCTTCTGCGTCGCTAGCCGCTTGGCCTGTAGTCTCAGTCCCGCCAGACCCTCCGCCCTCGCGACTAAGTCCGGCAGCCTGCGCGCCTCGGCTCTCGCCCGGTCAAGCAAGCGCACGGCATCACCCAGCCAGTCGATCTCTACTGCCGCCGCCACGATCCGGGAGTGTAGTTCCGCCAGCCGAGCGGCAATCTCTTCGATCCTGCGACGGCGTGCCGCTTCGCCAATGTAGTGACGCGAGAAAACATCACGCGCAGTCTGTCGCGCCACATGGCTGCGGTAGACCATAACGGTGTCGGTGATAGCGGCTTTGTGCTTCCTGAGCGACTGCTCGTCGTCCACGCAGATGACACCACCGAGTACGAAATCGCTGTACGCGCGGGCATACGCATCGCTGGTTTCAACCTGCTCCGCCAATGATCGAGGCTCGCAACGCGTGGCCACACGCAGAATGCGCACGATATCAACGAGTCCCACGCTACTGATGAAGACGGTGCCCCGACCAGGCACCGCATAGTCACACTTGTATTTTTCGTACAGTGCCAGAGCGCGCGGATAGTCTTGAGGTGCAACGATCACGTCGAATCGCCGCGTGCTCAGGTAGCCCTCGACGGCGTTACGCCACCGAGGATTGGGCACTTCGATGAGTTCGCATAATGGCTT
>WNFJ01323905.1_pt1 | contig 10174 bp, 11 predicted proteins | sample 5400461 | NCBI WGS metagenome assembly WNFJ01 (sample SAMN13153349, study PRJNA577476) | soil metagenome | isolation source: 115 cm saprolite on Douglas fir-dominated hillslope | place: USA:California | collected 2013-09-17
GGCATTGCTGGCCGACGGCTGGCACATGAGCACGCACGTCAGCGCGTTTCTCATCACCGCGATTGCGTACTACTTCCCGCGGCGGCACGCATCGAATGTCCAATTCAGTTTCGGCACGGGGAAAATCGGCGTGCTCGGAGGTTTCGCGAGCGCGGTCGTGCTGTCGGTGGTTGCCTTCCTGATGGCCGGCGAATCGGTGCACCGTCTTTTCGTTCCGCTGTCCATTCATTTTAACGAAGCAATCGCCATCGCGTGCATCGCTCTTACCGTCAATCTTGTCTGCGCGTTTCTACTGAAGGAGGATCATCATAACGGGCACGACCACCACGACGAAGATCGACATCGTCATTCGCACGATCACGATTTAAATCTTCGCGCCGCATACTTGCATGTACTGGCCGATGCGTTCACGACGCTTCTCGCGATTGTGGCGCTCACTTCTGGGAAATTCCTCGGCTGGTCGTGGCTCGATCCAGTGGTCGGCTTGGTCGGAAGCGGCGTTGTTTTTTCGTGGGCTTATGGCCTCCTGCGCGCCACGAGTGGGATTTTGCTCGACCGCACGCCCGTCTCTTCCGATTTGCCGGAGGAAATTCGTCGCGCGGTCGAGGCTGACGGTGACGCGATCGTCACCGATCTTCATGTTTGGCAGGTCGGCGTGGGAAAATTTGCGGCGATTGTTTCAATCGTCGCGCACGAGCCGAAAACTTCCGACGCATATCGCGAGTTGTTGCGCGAGCACGAAGAACTGGTTCATCTCACCATCGAGACGCAGCACTGCCGGGAAGATCACGAGTCACTCATGAGCTCTTGAATGGCCAAATCACGCTCTGGCAGGTCGTCGCGGCCTACGCTTTCGCCCTCGCCGGCGGGTGGATCAGCACGTCGCTGCGGTTAGCGCACAAACCGCTTTGTGCGTTGATCAGTCTGGCGGCCGGCACACTCCTCGGGGTCACGCTCTTCGCGATTTTGCCCGAGAGTTTGAGCAACAGCAATTGGTGGACAGTCCTGTTGGGGGCGGCTACGGGATACGCGCTGTTCTTCTTCATCAGCAAATACGTCCATCACGTTTGCCCGGCCTGCGCGGCCAGTCACTTCGACGCGGACACAACGCGACATTTCAGCGAAATCGCGACGGCGTTGGTTGTCGCACTGGCAATTCATAGCACAACTGACGGTGTCGCCTTGGGAATTGGACCGGGAGCGCCTACGGCGGAAGCGGCCCAATGGTCACTGTTCTCTGCGCTCTGCATTCACAAGGTTCCGGAAGGTCTTGCGCTGGGCAGCCTCTTGATTGGCGCGGGATTGCAACGCGCGAACGCGCTCGGCTGGGTGGCCGCAGTTGAAGCAACCACGCTGCTCGGCGGAGCGATCGGATTTTTTTTCCTGGCCAGAGCTTCGACGTTTTGGCTCGGCTTAATTATGGCCCACGTGGGCGGCGGATTTTTCTATCTGGCCGCGCACGCCGTTTTAGGGGAAATGATCAAGCATGGAAAGGGACTGGTCGTGACGAGCTTTTCGATTGGAGTGGCATTGATCGGGGCGCTCAACATCTGCTTGAGAATGCTCGCGCTTTAGCGAATTGCATTGGCATAGTGCATTCGTTTCATTACCGCGAAGGGAAGCTTCATTGCGAAGATGTCGATCTTGCGCGGGTCGCGCAGGAATTTGGGACGCCGCTCTACGTGTATAGCGCGGGAACGATTCTCGATCATTACCGCAGACTCGATGCCGCGTTCGCCGCGGGACGAATCCGTCCGTCCGGCGGACTCGCGCCGCTGGATCATCTGATTTGTTATGCGGTCAAAGCGAATTCGAATCGCGCCATCCTGAGTTTGTTTGCCAAAGAAGGAGCCGGGTTTGATATCGTTTCCGGTGGCGAACTTTTCCGCGTCCTTGCCGGAGGAGGCGATCCAGCGAAATGCACTTTTGCCGGCGTCGGAAAGTCGCGCGAGGAAATCGAGTACGCGCTCGAACAACGCGTTTACAGTTTCAACGTCGAGAGCGAAGCGGAGCTGGATTACATCGACCAGATTGCCGCGAGCAAAGGTGCGCGCGCCCCAGTCGCGTTGCGCGTGAATCCCGATGTCGATGTAGCGACGCACGAGTATATCTCCACCGGCAAAAGCGAAAATAAGTTTGGGATCCCGCTCGATCACGCCGCCGCGGTTTATGAGCGCGCCGCGAAAATGCTCAACATCGACATCGTCGGCGTGCAAATGCACATCGGTTCGCAGATCATCGAGACGCGGCCCTTTGTGGACGCGATCAAGAAGGTCGCGCCATTGGTTCGCGAATTAAAAAGCAAATACGGGATCAAGTTTTTTAGCGTCGGCGGAGGAGTCGGGATTGTTTACGAATCGTCGTTTGTGAGCGGCAGCAGCGGCTGGTGGAAGGAAGAAGCACCCGCGCGACATCAATTGTCGATCCAACAATATGTCGATGCGATTCTGCCGCCGCTGCGCGAAGTGAAATTAAGAATTCTGCTCGAGCCTGGGCGATTGCTGGTCGGGAACGCCGGTGTTTTGCTCACGCGCGTCCGTTACCTCAAGCAAACCGGCCAGAAAAAATTCGCAATTGTCGATGCCGGAATGAACGACCTGATTCGCCCGGCGCTTTACCATAGTTATCACGAGATCATTCCGCTGCGTGAATCGCAGCGAGGTGGCGAGCGCGACAAGATCGACATCGTCGGTCCGGTGTGCGAGACGGGCGATTTTTTTGCGCGTGACCGCGAAATGCCGGAGCTGCGCGAAGGAGATCTGCTCGCGATCATGAGCGCGGGCGCTTACGGCTTTGTCATGGCGTCGAATTACAATTCGCGCGCTCTGCCGGGCGAAGCTTTGGTGCGCGGCGATAAATTCGCGCTCATTCGAAAACGACAAACGAATAAGGATTTAATTCGAGGCGAATTTGATGCTGCGCTGTAGGGGACGACGTTGTCGTCCCATGGAAAGCCAACGGCAGATGTTCGTCGGCTCGACAGAGTCTCGCCCTACCGCTCACCTCACTTGCAGATCTTCGTCTCCTGCATAAATAGTGCTCTCCTTCACTCGATGAAACGCCTGTTGCTCGTTTTTGCATTGTCGATCATGGCGGTTGGATCGATGGCGGCCGCCCGTCCGCCCGGGGAATGGATTGTGGTGGTGGGCGGACCGTCGCTGCATCAGTGGGAACAATACAAAGCCTATCCGCACGATCATTGGTGGGCGAATTTTGTGCATGCCGCGCGCCTGCGCACCGAACAGCTTCGCACCGGTCTCGGGCCGGACGCCAAGATCACCTGGCTGGTTTACAAACAAGGTTATCTTGATCGCGCCGCACAGGAGCACCAGGACCTGATTAGCTTCATCGACTCCGTTGCGGACAAGTTTCATCTCAACTTGATTTATTTCCAGAGCGGCGCCGACGTGATCGATTACCTGAATGCCGGGCGCGACCGGATGAAGATTGTCGGTTTCGAATACTTCGGGCACTCGAACCGGGCCTGCTTCATGTTCGACTACAGCAACCTGCTCGACAGCGCGTCGAAATCGTGGCTGCACGAAAGCGAGCTGAGCAAGATTGAGCGGCGCGATTTCCTACATGGCGCGTACGTCAGGAGCTGGGGTTGTCATACCGGCGAGAGCATGTCGAAAAAATGGTACAACGCCACCGGCACGCACATGATTGGCGCGATCGGCAAAACGCAGTTCATGATGGAAGAACTGCCGGTCCTTACGTCCGAAGGCGGGAAGTGGGTGAATTGATTTTCGATTTTCGATTGTCGATTTTTCATTTAGCCTAGCGGCCCCGATGAGATTCGATCAGCTGCACGCACTGTATCATCAGCCGCTTTTCGATTTGATTTCGCACAGCCGTTCGGTGCATCTCGAGCATTGGTGCGGTGAAGATGTGCAGCGTTGCAGTTTGCTTAGCATCAAGACCGGCGGGTGCAGCGAAGACTGCGCCTATTGCGCGCAATCTTCTCATTACTCCACCGGCCTCGAACGCGAGGAGTTATTGTCGATCCAAAAAATTACAGCCGCGGCGCGACAAGCACGAGCGCAGGGTGCGACGCGTTTCTGCATGGGCGCGGCCTGGCGCGGCGTGCGGGATGGGACGGAGAAGTTCGAGCGCGTGCTCGAGATCGTGCGAGAAGTGAGCCAGCTCGGCATGGAAGTTTGTGTCACGCTCGGCGAGATCGGTCCGGTGGAAGCGCGCAAACTCAAGGCTGCCGGTGTGACGGCTTACAATCACAACATCGACACCTCGCCCGAATTTTATCCCGAGATTGTGAGCACGCATTCGTTCGAAGATCGCCTGAACACGATCGCCGCCGTGCAGGAAAGTGGTATGTCAGTTTGCTGCGGTGGAATCATCGGCATGGGCGAATCGGAAAACGATCGGCTGCGCATGATTGAGATTTTGAGCGAACTCGATCCCCCACCGCAAAGCGTGCCGATCAATTGTTTGATGGCGATGCCGGGCACGCCGCTGGCCGATCAATCGCCGGTGGATGTTTTTGAGCTGGTCCGCCTCATTGCCATCGCGCGCATCGCGTTGCCGAACGCCCGCGTGCGCCTCGCCGCTGGGCGCACCAGAATTTCGCGTGAAGGCCAGGCGCTCTGTTTTTTTGCCGGCGCGAACTCGATTTTTTTCGGCGACAAACTTCTCACCGCAAAGAATCCGGCGGCGGATGTCGATCTTGCGTTGTTGCGCGAATTGGGACTGGAAATTGAATCGCCCGACGCAACTGTCGCCACGGCTCTGTGAACCCCTTCTTGCTTTGACACCGGGATCAGCGATTTGAAAACAATCGCGGCGAAGTCATCCCCCGTCACCGAAGTAAAGTTTACTCAGGCGAGGAGATTGTAAGGCGGTTGACTCGCCCTCGGATATTTTGTAGGGCGTTTCTGGGAAAGCCGACTTTAAGGTTTGGGTTTGATACCGACGCTCTGCAATTCCTGAAATGAAAATCGCCACCGATACCGGAAAAGCGATCGGTTTAATTTTGATCTACACAGCGCTCCTTTTCTTTCTGGTCGGTGTGGCTGCTCACCTAAAGAGCGATTTCCACTCGCGCGCTTTCATCTTCCGGGCCGGGCTCTTCACTGCCGCGGTGCTCGCCGCATTGGGAGCGATTACGCTTCTGTTCTCCTGGAGAGGGAAACAGGGCTGAAGCTGTCAGGGTGTAGAGATGGCCCGTCCCAAGCCGTAAATAAATGATTCTTCTGCGCGTGAGCACAGACGCCTCTGGCAGTCTTTGGCGCGGATCTCGGTTCGCCCAAAAAAATGCGGCGGCGACCGTTTCCCGATCGCCGCCGCTCCTTCCCTCTGAACAACCCAAGCTATTCTGCCTGCGCCTCGTGCAGTTCCTTCATCGCGTTCATCAAGTCCTGATGAGCCTTTTGCAGCGCATCAAGTTTCTTTTGCTGGCCCGCGTTGAGCAACGGCCGGATTTGCGAAGCAGCGTTGTCCATCACGGCCTTGGTTTTCTGCATCGCATCTTTGTGAATGGCGATGATTTGCGGCCGAGCTTGATCGACGATCGGCTGAACCTTCGTCTGTTGATCGGACGTGAGATTCAGCGTCTTGGTCAAGTGTTCGAGCGCAAATCCGTGGCCGTGCCAGGAGCCAGGTCCGCCACCGAAAGCGCCGTTTTCACCTTGCGCAACGGCGAAGCCGCCAAGCGTGATGGTGCTGACAGCAGCGAGTGTAAGTACGTTTCGTTTCATATTTTGTTTTGTTTGGTGTTTTGCTAAACGCTTCCGCGCCTCTTTCACAATTACTGACCGCAGGGAAACATCGTCGGTTACAATTTTCTCTTGTCGATCTAGCGGCGGCATACTTTGTAACCGCAACGCGCGCAGACCGGTCATAGTTGGTAGTGTGGATGCGATCTCGAATACATGGATGATCCTGATGCACGCGCGTTGGTGGAAGCTGCGCTGCGGCATGACGATGATGCGGCTCGCGAATTGGTTCGCCGTCTTTATCCGCTTGTCGCAAAAATGGTGCGCGCCCATCGGCCGCGACGAACTTCTGAAGAGGATCTTTGCCAAATGATTTTCATCAAACTATTTCAAAAGTTATCTCAATTTTCCGGCAAAGTGCCGCTCGAACATTGGGTCTCCCGCATTGCGGTTAACACCTGCCTTAATCAAATCGCGACCGAGAAAGTGCGGCCCGAGTTGCGTCACGCCGATTTGAGCGAGGATGAGCAGGCAGTCGTAGAAAATCTCGCCGCCACGACCGGCGATCTGGCGCCGGACCAGCAATTTGCCTCGCGCCAACTGGTCGAGCACCTTCTCGATTTACTGAAACCAGCCGAGCGTCTCGTGATCGATTTACTTTATCTGCAGGGGCGTTCCGTAGACGAAATTCGCCGGATCACCGGCTGGAGCACATCGTTGATCAAAGTACGAGCGTTTCGTGCGCGGCGAAAAATGAAAGATCAACTCGACAGGATTTCGGCGAAAGAAAATTTATGAAAGATGTCGATGGGAAAATCGATCGACTGTTGCGATCGGCCACACAGGTGAACGAAGAGGAGCCGATCGAAGCGCCGTTTGGTTTTGACACGCGCGTCGTGGCGCGGTGGCGCGCGAATGAAGGCGCCGAATCGCTTGGGCTCGCGCGGCTCATTCGGCGCGTCGCTCTTGTGGCCGCAGCCGTGACGATTGTCGCAACCGCCGGCGCCTACCGTGAATCCAATCAAAACCTGGAAAAGAGCGAGCCGTTCGCCAATGAATTTGCGATCGCGGATTCGGCGATTCAGGACGAGTTTTTGCAATGAATCGGGCGTTAAAATGGAAATTAGTCGCCGGCTTCGTCCTGGTCTTCCTTGCCGGCGGAATGACCGGCGCTTTCTTCGGCGCCTCGCACGCGCGCCATCTCTTTTTCGGACCGCAGCGGACACTCCTCGGCGAAAGGATGCGGAATCACCTGCGCTGGCAGCTTCATCTCACCGACGAACAGGTCGCGAAAATCTCCCCGATTGCCGATAAAGCTGCTGCTCAGCTTGAAGAAATCCGAAGGAGCACTGGGCGCCGCGTCCACGAAACGATCGCGGAAGCGCATCGTGAAATGGCGCCCGATCTCACGCCGGAACAGCGCGCCAAACTCCAGGAAATAGAATCGCATCACCAACATTGGCACGGGTTTCACCAGCGGCAGCCCCCTTCGGCCGAAACGCCTGAATTATAGACCGACGGAAGCGGCGAATTAGCGAATCTATTCCCTGCTTGCCGGCCTCGGCATGGTCGAGGACGATGTCCACGGTCGCAAGCCATTCGGGAAAAATACTCGGTCGCGCTCTACGCTTGCACCGCGACTCAAGAAAAACTCGCGTAGTTCGGGCGTGTGATAATCTCCTTCCCGGCGCCTTCGATTTAAGGAGAAAAATATTTGGCCTCCCGGCGCCAGATATTGTTCCAAGTCATCCAGGAAAAAATTCCACTCGGAAGGGCCCCAATACCAGTCGCGTTCGGCGCTCCGATTAAAGCGGGTCGCGAACGCAGTGATGCAATCAAACCGTGCCCCCAGATCGGGCAGCGGTTTGAACGCTTCGATCGCCCAGACAAGCCGCGGCACACCGAAAAGATCGACAAGCTCTCCAAAGAGCGGGAACTCTTCGATGTCGAGACCAAGAACTTCGTGTCCCAGTTGCTGGAGAAGATAAAGGAAAAATCCGCCGCCGCATCCAAGGTCCAGAACGCGCTTGCTCGTGCAACGATGCAGCCCCAGGTCCTGGATGCGTTTGCGGTTTTCGCGCCAGAACCGGTCAACCTTGGCGTACTTCACATAATGATTTGTCGAAGTGGCGTAACGTGCTTGAATCTCGCGCAGCCGGTCTTGATCGAGATTTGCCAGCAGTGGCCCTAGTGGCAGCGGCCAGAGTAAACGGCGCGTTCTTCGCCAGCCTCGCCGATACGACAAAGGACGGAGGACTTTTCCGATCTTTTGCCTGAGTTTCAAAGCAACATGACATTCGGAGGAAATCGCCTCTCATAAAGCGATCGCCAGTCAAACGCTTCTAACGACAAAAGCCAACCACAGTTTTTTCGCAACCGAAATGCCGAGGATTCGCCTCACAAACTTTCAACAATTTCCCGGATGAGATTCGGTCCGCGATAAATGTAACCCGTGTAAACCTGAAGAAGCTGTGCGCCGGCCTCGAATTTTTCGCGGGCGGATTGCGCATCGACAATTCCGCCTGACGCGATCACCGGGATTGTCGAGCTCGCTGCGATCGCGCGCACCAGGGTGGTTGATTTTTCGCGCAACGGCGCGCCGCTCAACCCGCCTTCTTCATCAAGGACGGTCGGAATCGGCGAGTGATCGAGGGTTGTGTTGGTCGCGATGATCCCTGCGGTTTCATTTTCTTCGCAGGTGGCAATGACCTCATCCAATTCGCTAGACGAAAGATCGGGTGAGATTTTTATCAGCACCGGTTTACGTGTGATTTGGTTCTTTTCGCGAACCGCACGAAGCAATTGCGCCAGTGTCTCGCGTCCCTGCAAATCGCGCAAACCGGGCGTGTTGGGCGAGCTCACATTTAATACAATGTAATCGGCAAATTCCCGAAGCAGCCGGAAAGAGTAGAGGTAATCGTCCGTGGTCTGCTCCAACGGTGTCTCCCTTGATTTGCCGATGTTGATGCCGAGGGGGACATCGGGCCAGCGCTTGCCGCTACGCAATTTGCGCAGCCGTTCGGCGATCGCGGCCGCCCCGTCATTATTAAATCCAAGGCGATTGATCAAGGCTTCTTGTTCGGGAAATCGAAAAATGCGCGGCTTCGCATTTCCCGGCTGTGATTTGGCGGTCACGGTGCCGATCTCGATAAAACCGAAGCCAAGCGCCGCCCATGCCGGCAAAGCCACGCCGTTTTTATCCAGGCCCGCGGCCAGTCCGATCGGATTCCGAAAGGTCAGCCCGAAGACTGTTTTCGGCTTTGGCGCGGGCTGAAAAGACTGGAGCGCGCGCAGCGCAAGATCGACATGGGAGGCGCCGCGCAGCAGCGCGATGGCCAGATGATGCGCCGCTTCGGCGTTGAGAGAAAAGAGCAATGGCCTAACTAGTCGCTCGTAGGCACTGCTCATTTGCCGATGCAGAACTGGCCGAAGACAGAATCGAGAATCTGTTCGACATTCACCGCGCCGGTTACTTCGCCCACCGCGCGCAACGCGCCGTTGAGATCGACTGCCGCATATTCCGGCGCGAGCCCATTGTCCATCGTCGCATGCGCGCGATCGCACGCGTCCAGCGCGCGCCGCAGGCAATCGCGGTGTCGCGTGTTAATTGCGACCGCGCTCTCGGCTCGCAAATTTTGCCCGGCGACGCGCGCGAGAATTTCATTCTCCAACTCCGGCAAACCTTCGCCCGTTACGCAGGAAATGCGCAGCGCGTCGGAGTTCTTCCAGTCGGTGTGCTCGGCCAGATCGCTTTTGTTGAGCAAACGAATTTCGTTCCCATTCGCGTTTTGCTTTTCGAAGTGCGCAGGCCGCGGCGCGCTTCGATCGACAATATGAAGACGCAAGTCCGACATTTGCAAGGATCGTTCCGTGCGCTCGATTCCTTCGCGCTCGAGGTCGCAAGCCGACGGGCGCAAGCCGGCGGTATCGAGCAACCGGATCGGCACGCCGCGGAGGTTGATCATTTCCTCGATGGTGTCGCGCGTCGTCCCATGCGTTTCGCTTACGATCACACGGTCGTATCCGAGGAGTCGGTTGAGCAAACTCGACTTGCCCGCGTTGGTCGCGCCGTAAATGACAACGCGAACGCCTTCGCGCAAAATGCGGCCTTGGTCGGCCGTGGCAAGAAGTTCGGAGATGTCTCGGCGGATCGAATCGAGTCGCGCACTTAACTTTTTCCCTTCATCCGGCGCAATATCCTCTTCCGGAAAATCGATCGATGCTTCGATGTGCGCGACAAGATCGACAAGTGCGTCGCGAATGGATTTGATTTTCCGGCCGAGCCTGCCTTCGAGTTGCTCTGTGGCGGAACGCAAAGCGAGATCGGTTTTGGCGCGAATTAAATCGATGACCGCTTCGGCTTGGGTAAGGTCCATTTTGCCATTGAGAAACGCGCGTTCGGTAAATTCGCCGGCCCGCGCGGCGCGGGCGCCGGCGCGCAGACAAGCGTCGAGCACTTTCGCGCTGACCAGTGTGCCGCCGTGGCAACTGATCTCGACCAA
>WNFJ01140010.1_pt1 | contig 10173 bp, 14 predicted proteins | sample 5400461 | NCBI WGS metagenome assembly WNFJ01 (sample SAMN13153349, study PRJNA577476) | soil metagenome | isolation source: 115 cm saprolite on Douglas fir-dominated hillslope | place: USA:California | collected 2013-09-17
GATGTAGCTGTGTTCTTTCAGCCGGATCGTTCCGAGTTTGGGCAGTTGGATGCGATCCTCAAAGACATGGATGGGCTTGTCTAAGCGGAACGATCCGCGCCCCTGGCTCTTGCTTTTGAATGTGGGAAAACCGAGGCTGCGATGCTTTTTCCCTGCTTTCTTTTCTCGGACACGTCGAAAACAGTTTTCATAGGCCACATCAAGATCTCTGAGAGCATTTTGCACAATCCACTTGGAAACACCTTTCAGCCAGGGAAGATCCGCATGTTTTCGAGCAGTCAATTCTTTCTGGAGATCAATGGCAGAGATGGATTGCCCCGTGTTTTTGTAGACTTCTTGCTTGCGAGCCAAACCATAATTGTAGAAAAAGCGAGACGCCCCTGCACATTGACAGAGCAAGATCTGTTGTTTCACAGTTGGNNGTGATCTTCATGCTTCTTTTTCCCACTCCAAGTACGGCTCATATTCTTCAGGAGTCAATTTGTTGCAAAAGTATTCAAAATCGTTTTTCTCTCGATCAAAGGTCCAGTCAAGAATAGAGCCATTCCGTTCTGCTTCGAGCTGAAGCTCTCGAATCGCATCATCGGCATCCACGCTGAAATCATCATGGCCTCGATCCATCATACGCTGAAGGTCTGGACGTTGGTCAATTTCTTGACCTCGTTCTTCATGCAGTTCAACGAAACGAGCAAGGGCCTGATCTGGATCAAATCGAGCCATCTTTGACCTCCTGTTGCATCACCTGCTCAACGCACTGTTTGATCTTCTGCGCCCGCTCCTTAGAGTGTCGCCGACCATAGATGCGACTTGCCATACTCGTCATCACTGCCATAAAGTCATCCACAAGATCGTGTTTGGTCTCGGTTGGAAACATCACTTCGACTGTTCGGCCTTGCATCTCCAAAAGCTGTTCAATGTAGACAAAGCCAAAACGTGTCAGGCGATCTCGATGCTCCACGACAATCTTCCCAATCTGCGGATCAGTCAAGAGCTTGAGCAGTTTCGGACGGGTATCATTCATGCCAGAGGCAATTTCTTGCACGATCTTGGTCACTTGATAACCGCGACTGGCTGCATAGGTCTTTAATCGCTCGATTTGTCGATCAAGGTCTGCTTTTTGCCCCTGGATCGAAACACGCGCATACAATGCTATTCCCTTTGGGGAAGGTGTTTCGGGTCTTGGGTCACGAACAATGATGGTGCCCGTGTCTAGTTGATAGGCATCAAGCCTCCCTGCCCTCCACCAGCGAAACGCTGTTTTGTAGCTCACATTCATCTGTTTGGCGTATTGGCTCAGTCTCATGGGAAGAAAGTATCATAAAGGGGCGTAAATGTCAATATTCTTTGTCGCTGTTAATGGCCCATTCTGGTGTTTCATTGACTATGAAACACCTATCCCTTATAATGAAATTGTTCTATTTTTCAGTACTACTCTGGACAGGAAAAGAAACACCATGAGGATTGGACTGCTCGAAGACAATACTGCAATACACGAATACCTTACAACCGTGCTACAATTGTCTGGACACACTGTCTCTACCCACACCGTTGGATTGTCTCTTCTGGACGAGCTTCTGGCAGAACAGAGTGCTGAAACCCCATTACCATATGATCTGTTGATCGTTGACATCTTACTACCAGGTACCCTCTCAGGTCTGGCGGTCATCAACTCCATCCGGCAGAACATACCTCCTGAAACACTCCCAATTATTGTTGTGTCAGCAGCAAGCCAGCATCAATTAGAGCAGATTCGTGAGCGCTTCCCCGATGTTCAGGTCTTACAGAAGCCTTTTCCAATGAAAACGCTTTTGGAGCGCATCGAATCAAAGCACGTAGGCGATACGATCTAATCACTTCCTCTTTGCAAATATTGCATATTAGGTGGATTTGGGGTACACTATTATGTGGCGGATGAGCAAGAGCAAAGTACAGGAACATGATAACGGTCGTCAAACTGAGTCCACGTGGGGAAATAAAAATAAAATACCAGGGAGAAGTTGTCGAACATCTATCTCATGGAGTGATTATTCAAGCCTACTGGTCCCACCCGACAAAAAATCTGGGATACGTCAGTTTTGAACCAGGCGACAGCTTTATCGAATACTATTACACGGATCGGTGGTATAACATCTTTGATATTGCGAGCACACAAGGTGTGAGAAAAGGCTGGTACTGCAATATCGCTGAACCAGCCTTTCTTTTTGAAGATCATATTGAGCAGGTTGACCTGCTCCTGGATGTCTGGGTGAGCCCTGAAGGCGAAACGCTCATCCTTGACGAAGATGAATTTGCCGCCGACACAACGCTCACAATACGACAGCGAAACGGAGCCAGGCAAGCGCTGCAAGAACTTTTACAGATGATTGCAGGTCAGCAGGAAGCGTTTTCAAAGTAGGAACATAGAGGTGTGTTGAGTGTGTTGATCCAACACTGTGATGAAGCCACATAAGACTTCGGAAGGACATATCTTGATGGAAAAAAGAGGCGCCAGTCTGTTCCAGCAGGGAGGTGGCAGCGGTGAAACTAACTGGAACATTGTGGAGCTAGAGTCTCGCAGACAGCTTCGCCAGAAGGTAAACGAACTCATCAGACTCAGCTACGATTCCAGGCTTACCACTAGCGAAATGCGGCAGCAATTGCTCCAAGGCGTGGCAATGTATGGCAACCACCTTGCTACGCGGCTTGTGCGTTCGCTTCAAAGCGACGATCAAACGAAACGCCAACATATCGTGTGGCTACTGACTTTACTGGACGATAAAGAAACTATCCCTCTGCTCGAGCGTATGTCGCAGAATGAACGACTCTCAAGGGCCATCCGGCTCTCAGCGTCACTCGCACTGGCAGGCATGGGCGCTACAGCAGAAAGCGCTGCGCACTACCAGCGCAAGCGATTGTATGCTATTAGCTAACGAGCAGGAATATGGTGAGCATAGAGATACCCCTATCAACTTCTGCGCCATTTGACACTCAACGAAATAGCTGTGACGATCCCTGGTAAAAGATTAGCGCTGAGGATAATTGCTCCGCCAAGAAGTGTTGAAGCTGTCGGAATGGCCCCAAGGAGCAAGACCCCGAAGACGATGCCCCATACAGGTTCGAGGCTGGCTAACAGGCTTGCAGATTGAGCGGTAATATCGCGCATACTTGCAATAAAGAGCGTATGAGCCAGCGCTGTACAGACAACTCCAAGAATGAGCAGAATGAGGAGTTCGTGAGGCGTCCAGAAGGAACTGGTCGCTGGCAAGAAGAGGGCTGGCAAGAGCACGACAGCAGCTATCCCGTCCTGATACAGGCTGATCATCAGACTAGGATAGGTTCGCCCAAGCCAGCGGTTTGCGACGGAAAGCAGCGCGAATGTGGCTGCTGAGAACACACCCCACATCACTCCCAGAGTTGTTTGATTCTGGAACGTAAAAGAGGGAACCAACAGGTAGATTCCTGGTAAGATGAGCAAGGCTGCAACGATCTGTACTCGCCTGGGAGGTTGATGCAGCAGAAGGGGTTCCAATGCGGCAGTAAAGAGGGGGAAGCTGGAGAATGAGAGCAGCCCAATGGCAACATTAGAGACATTGATTGCTTGAAAGAAGGCGGTCCAGTGCAGCGCAAGCAACACTCCTAGCCCAAGCAGCAAGAAGCCATCATAGCGTCGCTTCGGAAGCAAGGGAATGTGCTGGAACAAGCAGATTGCCAAAAGCAGCAGACCGGCAAAGAAAACACGCCCAAAGACAATGAGCGGGGCGGGGAGTAAACTCAGCTTGCCCAGAACTCCTGCAAGGCCAAAAAAGAGGACGGCAACGTTAGCAAACACCAATCCGCGCAGCGGTTTCGGTTGCTCGGCCATAAAGGTTTCCTCTCCCTCAGGAACAAATACCAGTATCTTACGCAGTTTTGGCTCTTTTTGATTGTTCAATACGTCAATACGACTGGATCAACGATCCAACCTTCAACTCTATTAGACCCTGATAGAATACCATAGCCATTGTTGCGCTGTGTGTATGCCCAGGCAGCCTGCAGAGCGCAGAGTAGAGCATCGAGGTTGTCACCTGTAGAATCTTGTATACATGCCTCAGCAAGCTTATCAGGCAGTTCGATGGCAGTAACGCCGTACTGATTTGAGAGTTCAGGTGAGCGCAAACCACAGACAATATCATGACGCGCTGTGGCTTTATCTCGTGTCTGTTTGTTACGTTCATCACTCTTGTAGCCGCGTTTGCCAATCAACTTGCGTACAATCAGAGCGGGATATCCTTCAACCACTATTCTATCGGCATTCGTTGGATAGCATGGGAGTATGCTCACACCTGCTGCAAGTAAGCGAGGCGCGCCTTGAAAAAACATTTTCCCTACGGGCACCCGCTGTAACATCATAGGACTACACGCACCCGCGTACCTGTCCGTTGTTCTAACATGGTGTTTATCACCCAACTGTCTGCTCTCACTATAGCGAATCAGCGTTTGCTCAAACTGTATTTTATCCATTAATGACAGGAGGGAAATGTATTCCACCCAGGTTTCGGGCCAACCGAGATTGGAGAGCAGTTTTTGTGGTAGACCGAACGGAAAGTCGAGAGCAGCCACCCACGGACCTGGCAGACGTAAAAATGACTCAAACGCAGCAAAACTATCGATTTTCATCACCTCGTGTACGCACAAGAGATCCTCTTTCAAATCACACACAGCGGCGGTGATGGGTTTCTTCGGGCCTGGTGCACTGGTAATGTGTGGTTTGCCTGCCGATACTATGCCGGTAACCAGGAGTAGTGAGCAACCTGAAGTCTATAGATGAGCCATCACGTTCTTACTTATAGCCCTCAAAGTTGCAAATACACCCTTGCCATCACAGGCAATAGCTTCAAAGCTGGGGACACGTCGACGGTTGAGATAGCGTTCAAGTACATTGACTGGCAGGGCTGAAGGCATATCGCGCTTATTCCACTGCATAATAAAAGGAAAATTACCCAGATCTTTACCGATACGACGCATATTCACCTCTAATTCGGCAATACTCTGTACATTTTCTTCAAACTTCTCGGCCTGGGAGTCCACAACAAAGACGATGCCGTCTGCGCCACTGAGTACCGCTAAACGCGTACGTTCATAAAGGATCTGTCCGGGCACCGTATAGAGATGAAAGCGGGTGCGAAAACCGTGCACGGTTCCTAGATCAAGAGGGAGAAAGTCAAAGAAGAGGGTTCGTTCGGTCTCTGTGGCAATCGAGAGCATCTCTCCACGGGCCTTCGGGTTGATACTTTTAAAAACGTATTGTAAATTTGTCGTCTTCCCGCAATATCCAATACCGTAATAGACGATCTTACAGTGAATCTCGTGGGTAGCAATATTGATGAGCGCCATAGATGCTAGAACCTCTAATCGCGGAAGAGCAGATCAATGGTATCCTCGACTGATGAGCGGAACTGTACATTGATGACCGAGGACTTCGTGCGTGTCGTATCAGCACGCACCCGCTCAAGTATCCTTCCCATTTCATCCGAAGCTTTTTTTGAGAGAACTTTGACCAGGCCGATATGGGTGAGTTTGTCAAAGACAATGACTAGCAGCCATTGTTCTTCCACCATTGTCGTAAATATATTTTCTTTCACACCTTGTTGGAAAATAGTGCGAAAATCTTTCTCTCCAAGCAGTTCAGCAATATGGCGGGAGGAGGAAAATGCGCCAGCGAGCAACGCTCCCAGGGAGGTAGCATTACGCCGTACACCTGTCCCTTGAGTCGCGATGACCTGCCCGCTTTTGTCAATCAGCATGACAGAAGTAGCATTGGTATCATTCATTAGTTTATTTAAAGCAGCAGAGATAAAAGCCAGTTCACGATCTGAAATGACAAGGTTTGTCAGTTGTTCCATCTACGCGCCGCCCTCCGTACATGCTCAATGTTCATGTAACGATGTTACGCTATATCAAGAGCTTCAAGAATTTCATTACGGCTTGTTTTGGCTAAATGACGTACGCGAGCGATATTAGAAGCATTCTCAGAAAGTGTGACGAGGAGAGCGAAGTCACCCAGAGGATCGACACTTACCAGGCCGTTTTCGTATTCCATGAGCACACCAACAACGGACCCGCGCGAAATTTCCTGCCCCAGAGCTTCAGCCGTGCTCAGGCCTGTAGTCATGATAGCCCCTACAGCTTCCATATCGTCCTTACCATCACGCGTTAGCCCCTCTATCATTAAACCGTCACGTCCCACAAGGATGGCTTGCCACACGCCAGGAATCGATAAAAAGCGGCTTAGAGTCTGTTTAAGATCAACCATACTTTCCTCCGCATTGACGGGCTGTACCGAACAGATGTTGAATAAGCCAGCATAGGTCACCGCTATTCTATATGATGTGCTGCTAAGAAGCAACAGAATAAGACATCTTGGCTAAAGAAAGAGGAGTCTTTGATGGCTTTGATTGCAAAGAGCGCGGCCATCAAGCCACCCTTCATGTCACAGGCCCCACGCCCATAAATACGACCCTCCACGAGATCCGCTCCCCATGGTTCATGCTGCCAACAAGCACGGTCACCCTCAGGTACGACATCGATGTGACCGTTAAAGACCAACCTCCTGCCGGGTGATGCAGCTCCAGCCTCTCTACGCCATGTAGCTACCAGTCCCACTGCTCTGTCTTTGCTGCGATCTACCTCCATTCCAGGAAATTGTGGATGTCTCTGAAGTTCCGCCACATCGATATCCCACAGGTCTACATCCAGGCCGAAATGTCGCATTCGTTGTGCCAGCCAACTTTGTGCCGCAGCTTCCTGGCCGGTCACGCTTGGAATCCGCACAAGGTCGCGCAAAGCCTTGATCAGCCCTTGCTCATCCAATGAGGCAAGGGCCTTTTGCTCAACACTAGAAAGAGGCATAACCCATCACCTCTGGTATTTTGTTCCATAGTTGGGGGCCTCTTTCGTAATCAACACATCGTGTGGGTGGCTTTCGCGCAAACCAGCATTGGTGATACGTACAAAGCGGGTGTTATTCTGCATATCCGCAATTGTAGCTGTACCAGCGTAACCCATCGACTGGCGTATGCCACCGACCAGCTGACGTACCAGCGGACCGAGCGCACCTTTGTAGGGAACACGCGCTTCGATCCCTTCAGCAATCAATTGCGACTCATCCTGTGTCTCCCCCTGGAAGTAGCGATCTTTGCTATAGCTGCGCTGCTTCATTGCGCCTATAGATCCCATACCGCGGTAATCTTTGAAGCGCTCTCCATGTGAGATGATAAGCTCTCCGGGGCTCTCATCTACTCCCGCCAGGAGGCTCCCCAGCATAACTGTATCGGCACCTGCAGCGATGGCTTTAGCAATATCACCTGAGTACTGAATACCACCATCAGCGATGACGGGCACACCATGTTGGCGAGCAAACTGAGCACAATCATAAATTGCTGTGATCTGCGGCATGCCAATGCCAGCGATAACACGTGTTGTACAGATAGCCCCCGCACCTATACCTACTTTGACAGCGTCTACCCCTGCCTGGATAAGCGCTTCTGTCGCCTCCGCCGTAACAACATTGCCCGCGATCAACTGTACCTGTTTCCCAAAGCGGTCCTTTATCTGGGCCACGGCTTCGACGACCATGCGTGAATGAGCATGAGAGGTATCGATCACCAGAACATCGACCCCTTCATCAATCAATGCAGCACTACGAGCAATGGTATCTGGACCGACGCCTACCGCAGCGCCGACGCGCAAGCGGCCAAACTCATCCTTCGTAGCATGGGGATAGAGGATTTTCTTCTGGATATCTTTCATGGTGATGAGCCCTTTAAGCATACCATGCTCATCCACTACCGGTAATTTTTCGATTTTGTAGCGATGGAGGCTGTCGCGAGCCTGTTCTAAGGTTGTCCCAACAGGCACTGTAATGAGGTGATCACGCGTCATGAGTTCAGTGATTGGACGCTCCATGTTTGTCTCAAAACGAATGTCGCGATTTGTGAGTATGCCGACAAGCTTTCCGTGTTCAGTAATGGGGATACCGGAGATGTGAAAGTGTTCCATAGCAGCTAGCGCTTCACGCAGTGAAGCGGCCGGCCCCAGCGTGATCGGATCAGTGATCATTCCAGACTCAGATCGCTTTACTTTATCGACTTCTCGCGCCTGGTCTTCAATGGACAAATTACGGTGGACAACCCCAAGACCACCCTCTCGCGCGAGTGCGATAGCCAGCTTTCCCTCGGTCACGGTATCCATAGCAGCGCTGATGATGGGAATGTTGATCACGATTTTACGGGTTAGGCGTGTTTGCGTGGAGACATCACGGGGAAGTACCGAAGAGGCAGCGGGCAAAATGAGCACATCGTCGAAAGTTAGCCCTTCTCGGATAAATTTTTCATCAAATGCACCAGGGTCATTCACCAAAGACATGATAGCGATATCCTCCTTGATTAGAAAAACGCCCAGCGCACGCAACAACGTGAGCCGGGCCTCACACCATGATAAAATTATAATAGCTTGCAACGCTAAAGGTAAACTGAGGAATGAATATCATAAAGTAGTGTAGCACCTGAGATTGGCAAACGTCAAATCAGTGGAAGCAATCAAGTGAGCATCATATAGGGAGCTGGCGCTCTGTTTTGTGGGATTTATTCGTGCATCGACTACGAAACGCAGGAATACGGCCAGAGCAGGGGAAATGAAAAATAAATGAAGTAGAATCTTGCCAGCCAACAGTTCACACGCTACTTCGTAGTCTCTGAACTGTTGGCTGGCAGAGAAACATGGCTCTCTTGTTCACTTGCTTACTTGCCAACTCAACTGAGTTGCTGTACTGTATATATAGGAGATATATGTTTTCCGCTCCCCCCTTACCACAATTCCGGCAAAAACGCCCAATACTTTTGGCGAAGGGTTTGTGTCGACGAGTAATTTTTCTACTCTGTCAGGGATGGAGACGAAGACATTCACGCTATTGACAAGGAGTAAGCATCTATGTCTGCTAACCAGCAGACAACGACCCAGAAGGCGAACCTGCAGGCGCACGATACGCGTGCGAATGATGAGGCCATCGTCGTTGACAATTTCAGCAAAAGTTACGGCTCCCACCGGGTCGTTGATCAATTACATTTTACCGTTCATAGAGGAGAGGTCTTTGCCCTGCTGGGACCTAACGGTGCTGGCAAGACCACGACAGTGGAAACGCTGGAGGGATATAGAAGGCCCGATCAAGGGAGTGTTCGCGTCCTGGGACGCGATCCCATACGCGAAGCCCAGTCACTGAAACCGCTCATCGGTGTTATGCTGCAACAAGACGGACTGTACCCCGCTTTGACGGCTCGCGAGATACTGCGTCTCTACGCAGGTTACTTCCGAGAACCTCAAAGTATCGATGCATTGCTAGAACGCGTTGGACTTTCGGCCGCAGCGAGGACCCGCTGCCGGCGATTGTCAGGTGGGCAGAAACGCCGTTTAGCGCTGGCGGTCGCACTGGTGGGCAATCCCTCGCTTGTCTTTTTGGACGAACCAACAGCGGGTATGGATCCACAGGCACGTTTGGCAACATGGGAGATAATTCGCGACCTGAAACAGCGAGGAGCGACAGTGTTATTAACCACGCACTTGATGGATGAAGCAGAACGGTTAGCCGACCGCGTAGCCATTATCGATCACGGGCGGCTGGTAGCCCTCGATACCCCTTCACAAATGATGGGCGTGCAAAATGCCACTACTGTGCGCTTTGTAGCTCCAACAGGCCTGGATTGCACACAATTAGCGGCTCTACCTGCCGCGCAAAGGGCCGAAGAGATTCGCCCGGGCAGCTATTTGATAGAGACAGAGGCAGTTCCAGCTCTTTTAGCAGAGCTCACCGCGTGGTTGCGCGACAATAACATCACCCTTTCTGAACTGCATGTAGGACATGGTTCGCTAGAAGATTTGTTCCTGCGACTAACAGGGACAGAGGTGCGAGAATAATTATGACGATACAGGCGTTGGATCAGCATACAGGAGGCAGGAACAAAGCGGCGCCTCGCTTGTGCCAGATACTAACCCAGACACAATTTGAGCTGCTTCTCACACTGCGACGCGGTGAGAACATATTGATTACATTGATTGTTCCAGTCATTTTACTCATCTTCTTTACATCGCTGAATATTGCCCCGGCGGTCAACGGTCACGCCGTCAACTTCCTTCTCCCGGGAATACTCGCACTAGCGGTAA
>WNFJ01324125.1_pt1 | contig 10173 bp, 9 predicted proteins | sample 5400461 | NCBI WGS metagenome assembly WNFJ01 (sample SAMN13153349, study PRJNA577476) | soil metagenome | isolation source: 115 cm saprolite on Douglas fir-dominated hillslope | place: USA:California | collected 2013-09-17
TATCATTAACACTTTTGCTTTGGGTCCTTTCTAGTTGGGCCCGAAAAACCCGGGCAAGTGGTTATTATCGCGTAAGTTAAGGGGGATTGGCAAGGCGGGACGCCCTGGAGGCTAGGTTGACCAGAAAGCCTTCCAATCCCAGGCGCTTTCAAACCTAATCCACTTGGATGGCAGCGGCCTTCTCGCAACGCCGACGAATTACGGACAGGATGTTGCTCTGCAGGTCCGCCATCACCGCGTCCGTCCAAAGATGGGCGTACCAGTTGAAGTCGGTGGACAGGCGGTGCTGGCTCGATAGATGCACCCGCGTAATCCCATTGCCTAGGGGTTCCAGGCGGTACTCGCCGCGCAGCACGTCGAAGTAAGGGCCGCCCACCGTAACGTGCTCGTCTAGGGTCTCTTTCGGAACGCGATCGGCGCGGATGGAGAAAGCCAAACGACGCTCGGGCTCCCAGGTATCCACCGTTTCGATAAACAATACCCTGCCCTCAAAAGACGCTTCCCGCACCCCGCCAACGCCTTCGTTGGACAAAGTCGCCTCTATCGGATCCGGGAACCCGATAAGGCGGCTCCAGGAAGGAGGGAGTTCGTCCTTGCGGATCGCTGGAACACGTTCGATGTTTTGCCAGACAACAGACGGCGAGGCGTGAATGTCAATGACATTTTCTACTCTGCGCGTCTCCAGCTGGTAAAAAACCCGGCCTTCCCAGGGAACCATGAGGAAAGGTAGGACTGCGACGCAAGCTACCGTAAGGCCCTTGGAGGCACGCGTCCTGAGAAAACGAGCTGCCAAGCCGCCCAACAAGCCGCCAAAGCTGGAAAGCACCAGGCCGATCGGCGCAAACATGACAACGCATATGAAGCCTTCGAGCAGCGCCAGCATCATGCCTACCAGAGCGGCCACCAGTGGCGCCCACGGCAGCAGGAACCAGATCCATAGCCGCTGCGCCTGCTTCCTCTCCGTGTAAAACACCGCAAGGAAGCCTAATGCCAAGGGCATGAAAAGAATGAAGCCTATCGTCATGATCAGGTAATCGCGACCAAGAAGGCTGGCAGCCGCCCGAATTGCGAGGCCATACAAAAGCCCTATTGCCCCACCGGCTGGGAGCAGCCACCGAGTGCGCAGGTCTGCCTTGACGTTTGAATGAGTCATTTTTCTAAACATTATTGAACGCGTTCAAGATAGAGTGATTCGCGCCACGTTGTCAAGCAAATTATTGAACATGTTCATGTAGGCATTCCTCAGGGTCGCTTCCGGACCCGGGAGAGCTTCGGCGGATAGCGGATATATGACGGACGAGCCCCGCTGAAAACGCCAGCAATCTTTCGCGTCCCGCTGCACAACACTCACATCTAAACTGCGATTGTCACCTGCCCTTGTATTGGAGCCCGAGCTGTGAAGGCCTCGAATCGACGTGCATCGCGAGAACGGGCGGGCGGAAGTAGCGTTTGCCGTAAAGGCCCTCTCCCGGCGACAATGTCCGCCATGCGATTCCAAGCCAAGCGGTTCACTCGCGCGCTCATTTGCGGCTCTCTGCTAATGTTCGCTGGGCAAAACCTTCAGTCTGACACTCGGCCGCTTCCCCAGGATCAGGGGGCATTGCATCTGTATCAGCTGCTGACCAAGCTGAAGACCACCGGACGGCTGATGCAGGTGGTTGCCCACCCGGACGATGAAGATGGCGGCATGATGACGCTGGAAGCCCGCGGCAAAGGGGTGAGCGTTTTGCTCTTTACCGTCACCCGCGGTGAGGGCGGGCAAAACAAGTTTGGGGCCGAGAGTTCTGACGAGTTGGGCATTCTCCGTACCCTGGAACTTCTGCAGGCGGACAAGTACTACGGCGTGGAGCAGCGGTTTAGCAGCGTGGTGGATTTCGGGTACTCCAAAACCGCGGAAGAAACCTTCAACAAATGGCACGGGCATTACGTTGCCCTGGGCGATCTGGTGCGCGCCATCCGCACCTTCCGGCCTGATGTTCTGACCAGCCGCTTCAGCGGTACACCGCGCGATGGCCACGGCAACCACGAAGCCTCCGGTGTCCTGACCCGCGAGGCTTTTCGCGCCGCCGCCGATCCTAACCGCTTTCCCGAGCAGATCAAAGAAGGACTTCTACCCTGGCAGGCCAAGAAACTGTACCTGGGCAATCCTCCGGGCATGTTCGCGGGCGGCAATGTCGCTGACGATGCTTACACCGTCAAGCTGAACACCGGAGAATACAGCCCGCTCCTCGGCATGTCCTACCAGCAGTTCGCGCTCGAAGGACTAGCTCACCAGACTTCGCAGGGGACCGGCGGCATCCGCGTGCCGCCGGGCAATCGGTACCAGTACTACAAGCTGGTGGATTCCGTGCTTGCACCCAAAGCTGCGGGCGAGCATGAGAACGATTTCTTCGACGGGATCGATACCTCGCTCGGCGGATTGAACCTAGTGCCTGGCAACCAAAGAGGCAGTGTCCCTGACACCTCGGGGTTAGCGGCAATCTCCAAACGCGTGGAGGAGGCGAGCAAGCTGTTTTCGATGCAGGATCCTTCGGCTTGCGCGCCGGCATTGATGGCAGGGCTGGCGGAAACAAAAAAGCTAATCGAATTAGTAGAGAAGTCCGATCTTAACGCCCAAAGCAAAGAGCACTACCTAACGCCGCTGCTCACCAAGCGCGATCAGTTCGAACAGGCTGCGAACGAAGCTCTTGGCGTCTTCTTTGAAGTGACCGTCGACCAGCCTGGCCCGCCTCCTGCTCCATCGTATTTTCCGCGGATGGAGCAAACGATGAGTTTAGGTATTCCAGGACAGACATTCACCCTGACGGCGCGTCTTTACAACCGCGGCAAGACAGCGGTTACCCCCGGAGAGGTTCGCGTGGAAGTGCCCGAGGGCTGGAGCCAGGAAAAAATCGCGCCAGTGACCGGCATGCAGCCGTTGAACCCCAACGAAGCCTCGACAGCGCAATTCAAAATCTCAGTCCCCGAACATGCGCAATTCACGAGGCCCTATTTCACCCGCCATGATCCGGAAGCGGAGACGGTATACACCATCAGCGATCCCAAGCTGGTTACGTATCCCTGGCCGCCGTATCCGGTGCATGCCGTAGCTAGCTTTTCCGTTGCTGCAGGATCAAGCGAAGCCGGGGCCACAGCCAAAATCAAATTCGTCGACCCCGCTCTGGGACAGTCGGAACGCCCGCTTGCGGTCGGACCGCCGATTTCTGTTCTGCTCAACACACCTGTACTAGTCACGCCCGTCGGCGATCGCGCCCACTCCGAGCTCGAGGTCAGCGTCCGCAGCAACGTCGAGAAGCCCGTGCACGCGACACTGCATCTGGAAACGCCGCAGGGATGGAGGGTGGAACCGGAATCGCTCCCAGTGGATCTGGATCACGACGGCGATCTCAATACCTACAATTTCCAAATCACCATGCACGGCCTGCGCGAGGGCCGCTATCACGTAACGGCGCGCGCTGACTACGGAGGCCGGCAATATGCTGAGGGCTTTAAGGTCATCACCCGGCCTGACCTTGATTCGTTCTACGCGTACCGTCCCGCCGTCCAGACGGTACAAGCGGTCGACGTGAAGCTACCGCAACATCTCAAGATTGGCTACCTGATGGGCGCGGGCGATGAAATTCCCATCGTCATGGGGACCTTGGGGCTCGACGTGACACCCGTGAGCGCCGAGGAACTGGCTTCAGGTGATCTGAGCCGGTATGACACTATCGTGGTCGGCATTCGCGCGTACGATGTCCGCACCGACGTTCGCGAGCACAACCGGCGTCTGCTCGATTACGTGAACCGCGGCGGCACGCTGATGGTCCAGTACAACCAGAGCGTTGGCATCTTCAATCAGGGGCATTACACTCCGTATCCGGCATCGCTGAGCAGCGCCCGCGTCACCGTGGAAGAACAGCCGGTCGAGATCTTGGCGCCGGACGAGCGCGTGTTCTCTTGCCCCAACATGATCACGGCCAAAGATTTTGACGGCTGGGTGCAGGAACGTGGCCTCTACTTCATGGGTCAATGGGACCCGCAGTTCAAGCCGCTACTGGCTTGCAACGATCCTGGAGAACAGCCACAAAAGGGAGGACTTCTGCTGGCTCACTACGGAAAGGGTACCTACGTTTATTCAGGATACGCGTTCTTCCGGCAGTTACCCGCGGGAGTGCCGGGCGCGATCCGGCTATTTGTGAACCTATTAAGTGTAGGACACGAACCTGCCGCAGTCCGCAGCGCCCGGCGCGCCACCAAATGACCGAGCCGGCGCAGCCCATCCAGCTCGCTAGAGAGATCGGCCTGCGCGAAGCTACCGCGCTCAATATGATCGACATGATCGGCGTGGGGCCGTTCATTACTCTGCCGCTCATCATTCATGCAATGCAAGGTCCGCAGGCCATGCTGGGATGGATTCTGGGCGCGCTGCTTGCGATGTGCGATGGACTCGTCTGGGCGGAGCTGGGCGCGTCTTTGCCGCAAGCCGGAGGATCGTATCAGTACTTGAAGGAAAGCTTCGGCGCACAAAAACTGGGGCGTCTGATGTCGTTTCTCTTCGTGTGGCAACTTCTTTTCAGCGCGCCACTCTCGATCGCTTCCGGATGCCTGGGTATCGCTCGCTACGCGGCATATCTATGGGAACCGCTGAACCGAGTGTTTGCTGATCGAAGGTTCTCGGCGGCGCTGCCGCTGCTAGGCCAATTTGATTTTCGCGTGCTTATCAACGGCGGGACTGCCGTCGCGATGGCTAGCTGCTTGCTCGCCCTATGGTTGCTTTACCGTCGCATCTCGACGATCGGCAAGCTTTCCAAGTACCTTTGGCTCGGAGTGATTGGCACGGTGATGCTCGTGATCGTCGCCGGGCTCAGCCATTTCAATGTCGCGAGAGCGTTTGCGTTTCCGCCGGGCGCATTTCAATTGACCAGCGGATTCTTCCTGGGCATGGGCTCGGCTATGCTCGTCGCCACTTACGACTACTGGGGCTATTACAACGTTTGTTTTCTGGGCGCGGAGATCCGCCAGCCTGAGCGAAATATCCCGCGCGCCATCGTCTCTTCGATCGCTATCGTGGCCGCGCTCTACATCGTCATGAACATCAGCGTGTTGGGCATCGTTCCCTGGCAGGAACTGGATCAGGCTTCGGCTACGGAGGCCCGGTCTTATGTGGCATCGACTGTGTTGCAGCGCGCATGGGGAGGCTGGGCCGGCAGCCTCGGGGCGCTTCTGGTAATTTGGACCGCTTTCTCTTCGGTCTTCTCGCTGATGCTCGGCGCCTCGCGCGTGCCCTATGCTGCCGCGGTCGACGGCAATTATTTTCGCCGTTTTGCCCAGCTTCATCCGCAAGGCCGGTTCCCCAACGTGTCGCTGGTGACGCTGGGCTTGGTGGCAACCCTGTTTTGCCTGTTCCGGCTGCAAGATGTAATTGCCGCGTTAGTGGTCATCCGCATCTTGGTTCAATTTTTGATGCAAATCCTAGGCCTGATCTTGCTGCGCCTCCGCCGCCCAGATGTGCCGCGCCCGTTTCGGATGTATCTGTATCCTGCGCCGGCGTTTCTGGCCGCGGCAGGATTTGTATATGTCGTTTTCATGCGACCGAATTTCGCCAAGGAGATCCGTTACGCTTTGGCGATCATTGTCGTCGGCCTCGGGATCTATCTTGTGCGCTCGTGGCGACGTAACGAATGGCCTTTTGCTACGACCATGAGCGGAGCCACGGTTACATGATTCACAGCAACGATTCGACTATGATGTCTTGGCTGGCCCTGCACGTCCGCCTTTAGGAGTATTGCGTGCACGATCTTTGATCTTTGCATTTGGAATCACTGAAATGAGGAGACAAAAGGCAATGAAGCACATCCGTATACTCTGCATGTTAACTGTTCTCAGCGTTGCCGTGGGCGCCATGGCACAAGCCAAGCCCGCGCCTAGTCCGGCGCCGCAGGCACAAACCACTCCGCAGCCACCACCCACGATTGGCGGGACCGTGGATATCCAGGTCGGCATCATCGAAAAAGATATCGTCGGCGCGGCCGAGGCCATGCCGGAAGACAAATTCAATTTTGCTCCCAGCAGCCTCAACCTTACCGGCAGCGATTACAAGGGCGTCCGTACCTTTGCCCAGCAAGTCAAGCATGTGGCGACGGTGAACTTCATGCTGTGGGCGCCATTGCTCGGAGAAAAGCCGCCGATGGACATTAACAACGGCGACGGACCTGCATCGATGACGAGCAAAGCTGATATCGTCAAATACTTGAAAGACTCGTACGCGATGGGTCATCGCGCTGTCAAGACGCTGACTACCGACAACGTGGTCGAACTACTGCCGCCACCGTTTGGTCCCAGACCACTGCCCCGGCTGTTCTTCGGAACCTTTGCTGTAGCCCACGGCTTTGATCACTATGGCCAGATGGTGGAATACCTGCGCATGAACGGTATCGTTCCCCCGGCAAGCCGCGGCAACAACTAAGAGCCTGCAAACCCACGAAGCCAGAGAGCGCGGACGATTTTGGTCCGTGCTTTCTGGTTCCGAGGTGAACGCCAGTTTTTTGGTAGTGGGTCATTTGAACGGTTCCCACCTTTTCTACTCCTGCAAAAATGCCAGCACCTTGTCATTCTGAGCGCGAAGCGCGAAGAATCCCGATACTGTCTCGCGCCTGCTCAGTGCCGGGGGATTCTTCACCCGCTGAAGCGGGTTCAGAATGACAGGGCCCACGCGGCCTACTCGTCGCATAAAAACTGACCCACCAGTCTTTTCCAAGCGATTTCGTTTACAATTCCCGTGCTCGTTTGAGAAGAGGAAACTTGTTTATGAAACATCCGAGAACCTTCCTTCTGCTGTTACTCGTGGGCATCTCTGTTGGCGCACTGGCTCAGGCCTCGGGCGCTCCGGCGGCTGCGCCGACGTCGCCTGCACAGACGACCACGCAACCACCCCAGCCGCCGCCGACCATCGCCGGCATCGTCGACCGCCAGATTACCCAGCTCGAAAAACAAACCGTGGACTTGGTTGAGGCCATGCCCGAAGACAAGTTCGATTTCACCCCGACCAACCTCAACACCAAGGACAGCCGTGATCCGGTACGCAGCTTCGCCATGGAGGTCAAGCACATGGCTACCGGCAACTACGCGTTCTGGACGCCTTTGACCGGCGACCCCATGCCTGCCGGCGTCAAAGGCCCTAACGGGCCGGATGATCTCAAGACTAAAGCCGACATCGTCAAGTATCTTAAAGAATCGTTTGCGCTTGGCCACAAAGCCGCTGCCACGTTGACCAGCGACAACGTGCTGGAACAAGTGACATTCCGTCAAGGAAAAGCAGCACGGCTCTACCTGGCGACCTTCGCGGTTGAGCACGCGTATGATCACTACGGACAACTGGCGTTGTTCCTGCGCATGAATGGCATCACGCCTCCAGGAAGCCGGGTCGCGCAAAAATAATTCCTGTGCCAAACCTGAGCGAAGTCGAAGGGATCTTGTGGCACAGGCTCTCTTGCCTGTGCCCAAGTGTCCTTCTTGAGGAAGCAAGCACCGGCACTCCTGCCGGTGCCACACGATCCTGGTCACTTCCGCTTCAACGTTGACCCCGGCAGGTGCGGGCTCGGAATGACACTTGGACGTGTATTAGTGCAATACTGGCGACAACCGTGAAAGAATCTCCTCCGGCTCGGCTCTTTGTCGCCAGTCTTCGTGGATCTGAGCGAAAGAGATGGCCTCATCGGAACGAATGATGTACGCAGCTGCCAACGCTAGCTCCCAGCTGGCATCACCGTTGTAGTCAGGAAGTTTGGTAAAGATACTTTCGTACATCGCTTGCAACTCAGGCGAAACTCGATAGACCAATCCGAACTCTCGGGCGACCTGGTTGCCGGCGTCGCTGAGTACCGGAAAGCGCAGCCCATGCATATCGCGGGTCATGTAGGAGTGCTTTTGGGTCTGCGGTGAAATCGCTACCAGGGAGGCTCCGGCTGCGGCGATCCGGAAATGAATCTGCTGCAGCGCTGCCAATTGCGCGTTGCAGTAAGCGCACCAGCGCCCGCGATAAAAGACAACTACGAGCGGTCGGCTACGCAGCAAATCAGCAGAACGCCAGAGCATTCCGTCGCCATCGGGCAGTTCAAAGCTCGGAACTTGGTCACCCGACGTAAGAGCACGTTCCTGCGCCTTTGAGGCCTGTAGTTCCGCCACTGCCCGGTCGATCGTCGCCAGCCTCTCTGCGGGAACCAGAGCGCGAAGCTTGGTGGTCAGCTCTTCGAGTTGTTGGCCTAGAGACATGTGGTTTCAGAGGTAACCCGGTAATCGCTGCGATCTCAATTTAGCGGAGCACTAGGAGCGGTCCGCGTCGGTGCGCCGAGTAAGGCCCTTAGCCCTGAGCCAAAATCGGTAGTCCTGCTGTCTTGCTAAGGGCCAATGGCTAACGGCTATTGACTCGTTTTAGAAGAGCACCCGCGATACGCAACGTCGAACCACTTTAAGGCTCCGGCGAGATCTTTGTCGCTGGCCAGCTCGAGTGTGATCCAGCTTGCGTCTCGCCTCAAAGTGTTAGCGATCCTCGGATCGGCTTCCAGCAGCTTTCTTATCCGCGGCGATTTGTCGTACAACTTGAAAGCAATGGAATTCGAAGTCTCAAAACACCGGGTGCGCGGCAAGGCCGCGAAGATCGCGCCCTTGCGGTAAAACACAGTCATGCCGAACATGAAGCGAGATGTCACCGAAGGCCAGGTAAGCAACTCCGCGCCCAGCACGGAAGACCATTCCTTCATCGCATCGGAGATGCGGACGAAGGCGGGCCGGGCTTTTCTCTTCAAACGTGCACTCGCCGGCTAAGGTTAGAACTGATCATCTTATTTTTGGCTGGTCAGTTGCTTTTTCTTGCGAACCGGCGGGTGGCTGCTCGGGCTCGCGGGAACTTTCTTCTGCATCTCTTGGATCGTCTCCGTGAGCTTATCCAAATCGGTTACCTGGATGAAGGAAGGAGACGCCGGAGCGCTGCCTATGACAAAGATCGTAGGTGTTTCGCTCAGGTTGCTCTTCACCCCCAGATCGTAATCAGCCTGAACTTTGGCTTTGAGTTCCCCTTGCGGATCGATCGCGAAGGGCAGGGGAATCTTGTTGTCATCGGCAAACTTACGGGCGTATTGCGGCAGATTGCTGAGAGTGATCTGTGGCTGGTTCTTGTAGATGAAGCCGCGGAAGTCGTTTCCCAGTTTTTGCGACTTGGTATCAAAGAACCGCGCATAGATGGCGGCCTGGAACGACCACGGATGCTTGGAGAGGGGGAAATCGTGAAGGACAACGGGAACGCTGTTTGCATTTGCCGTCTCCCAAATCCTGGGATAGGCAGTCGCGCACGAAGGACACTCCAAATCTTCAAAGACCACCACCGCAACCTTCGCACCCACCGGAGGCTTGAGCTGCGAGCCATCCGCAGCGAAAGCAAGAACGGTTATCGAGAAGAAGAAGCAAAGTATCACAACCCATTTAGAAACAGTGTTCATAGGAATCCATTTCGTCCCGCTTTCGCTGGATAAACGTTATTAACACCGCCGGAGAAAGCAAGTTTTCCAAACCCCAGAGGCTAGAGACGCGTTTGTGAGAACTCAAAAAACAACTTCGTTTGACATAACATTTTGCGCTCAACAAGTTTCGTGATCGCAAAATGCGACACAAAAACCCTCTCGACGTGTCATCCCGAATCCCCGAACCCTGAGCTTGTCGAAGGGGAGTGGGTGAGGGATCGGCTCCCGCCGCATTCTGGGCCTATCAAAAACGCAGAGCAGATTCCTCGCTCCGCTCGGAATGACACTTTTCGAAAAAGGACGCCGTCTAAGCCATGCCCTGACACTTGTCGCTCTCTCAAGACCTTTTCCGCAACCTCTAAAGTCGTGCCCTGATACAAACCTACTGATTTGATCCGCGCGCATCCGTGCAAATCCGCGCTATGGGTTTTCTTTCTGACGTCATGCCCTGGTTACGAATTGGCTTTTTTGAAACATGCTCTAAATTACCCAATTACCAAATTACTCAATTACCAAATCTACTACAGTCTTGGCGGCACAACTCAAGTAGCGTCCCTCGCCGGGCTCGGTAATAATGAAGAACTACATTCCCGGGAATTTCATCCCTGCCAACTTTCGCCCGAAGCTGGCCTTGCCCATGCCTTTGAACATTTTGCGCATCTGCGCGTATTGGCGC